>Ga0315284_10001795_pt1 | contig 30528 bp, 27 predicted proteins | sample YL17G09_16_MG_FD_203696 | JGI IMG/M metagenome (GOLD analysis project Ga0315284, IMG submission 203696) | Sediment microbial communities from Yellowstone Lake, YNP, Wyoming, USA - YL17G09_16 | ecosystem: Environmental > Aquatic > Freshwater > Lake > Sediment | place: USA: Wyoming | collected...
AAATCGCCTGCCTCCCGTTGTCCGCCGGCAGGGGCTTGTACCGTCGCCGCCGGGGCGGCCGATGCGGCGGAGGCGGACCGCAACTGGGAAGGGGCGGGCAGGGCGTCTCGAACGGCCTCCAGAAGCAGTTGGCAGCGCCCGACCATCGTGTGGTTCTTCCAGGTCTCGGCGAATCCGGCATCGGCGACGCGCTGGGCGTCGCAAATGGCCAGGGTGGCGATAAGCTCCTTTACGTCTTCGGGGCTGTCGGCTTGGAAGAAATGCTCTCCCGCGGCCACCAGGGGCGTGGACAGCCCCTCGCTGATCATCGCCGTCTTGCAGCCGAGAACCTCAAAGACCCGCGTCTCGATATTCAGTTGATCGGAAAAGTGGATGTTCAGGAAGAACCGGCAGGCGCGGATGAAGTCGAACATCTCCTTGCCTTCGATCCTTCCGCCGCGCTGCCAGTCGGCCGGCAGGGCCACCTCCACGTCCAGTTCCTTCAGCCGACGAATCCATTGGACTCGCTTGGGCGTGGGCAGGCCGGCGAAACCGATCAGGGTGGTCCGCTCCTCCAGGGCCGGGCCGGCCCCCTCGCGGCCTTCGAGCACGCCGTAGCTGGGCACGAAAGCCACCTTGGAATGCCTGCACTGCCCCTGCATGAACTCGACGATGGCGTTGTCATGCACCGCCAGGAGGTCGAAGGCCTCCAGGTTCTGCTTCAGCCCCTCCAGCCGGGCCTGCGCCATGGGGTTGGCGATCTTGCCGTCGGGCAGCAACTCGCTATGCCAGCAGACCTTCAAGCCGCCCAGGGAGGAGATGAACTCCGCGGGAACCCCGTCGCCGCGGATAAAGAGTTGTACCTCGGCCGGCTTGGCCGCCGTGAACGGAGGCACCGCGGGATTGCCCTTGCGCGTGTTGAACAGGCCCAGCTCAATACCAGGTATCCGCCGGAACGCCTGGGCGATGCCCCACTCCGCCGCCACCGGGCTTGCGAAACTACCGATGATGTTCAGACGCATGTGGGTGGAGTCCTTGGCAGAGGGATGCGGGGCGGTGACGTGGCCGATCCATTGACGCGATATGCGGGTCGAGTTCCATCTCAGTACCCAGACTGCCCCGGTTTGCCCTCTTCTACGAGGCAGCCGTAGCCTGTCTAGCTTCTCATTTCGAGAAAGTCAACGGCCTGGTCGAATTGTCCTGGGTCGAAGTATCTTTTCGGCCGGCGAGGGTTGCCGGGGGATGCGGATTGGCGGTGAAAACGGGGATCGCCAGGGATTTTATAGTGGAAAATCAAGGAAAACCGTATTTGCGCAAAAATATGTGTAGTGGGAATTCCATAGTAACAATCCGCCAACTAGCGGAAGTTCTAGATTACGCGATACCTGCCGGTAACTAATTGATATGGCAGGCTTTACATAGTTAGCAAGCCAAGATAAGCTCCTTTCTTGTTATCGGTCCTTGTACCCAGAATTATCGAAACAGCCCGTAATTTCCCGCCAAGCCGCTCAAGTTCTCCAGCTTGTCATCGATAATGACCCCTAGAAGGGTCGGCCTTGGGCAAGGCAAATTGCGCCGTCCGCAGTGGGTGGAAGACGCTGGGTGATAAACGGAAACTGCACGCTCATGTGGGTCTGTGGATGACCCGAGGCGAAACAAGATGTCCGAGGACCGGGCAATGAACCGGTAAATCCTTCTAGAGGAGATGGGAAAACATGCTAGCGATTAAAAACAATTTGATGGCAGAAAACGCTGCACGCCACTTGAGCAAGAGCTATGACGCCTTGTCCAAGTCGGTGGAAAGGCTCTCGTCGGGCCTGAGGATCAACAGTTCCAAGGACGACGCGGCCGGACTGGCCGTCCGCGAACTGATCCGGGCTGACGTCGCCCAGATCAAGCAAGGAGCACGAAACGCACAGGACGGCATCAGCATGTTGCAGACGGCGGAAGGCGCGATGGCCGTCGTCGACCAGATCCTCATCCGCATGAAGGAACTGGCCGAACAGGCCGCCACCGGGTCGTACTCCACGGATCAGCGGGGGATCATCAACGAAGAATTCGGCCAGTTGTCCCTGGAGTTGACCCGCATCGCCGAGACCACCACGTTCAACAGCATCCAGCTCCTGGACTCCAGCGCGACGTTCAGCATCCACATCGGCTCCGATGCCACCATCGACATCGCCGCCCAGGTGATGGACGCCAGTGCCCTGGGCCTCGGGGCCACCGATCTCGCGACGATGTCAGCGGCGATATCGGCGTTGACCGTGCTGACCGACGCGATCTTGACCAAGGACGGTTACCGGTCGAAGATGGGTTACCTGATGAACCGCCTGGAGGCGGCCGTCGACATTCTCAACATCCAGTCTGAGAACCTGATGGCGGCCGAAAGCCGCGTCAGCGACGTGGATGTGGCCACCGAGATGGCCGAGATGACCCGCAACCAGGTGCTCGCCCAGGCGGGTATCTCGATGCTGACCCAGGCCAACACCATGCCGCAGATGGCGCTTCAGTTGCTCCGCGGCTAAGAGCCGTAACTAGCTGAAAGTACAACTACATAGGCTTTACGAAGGCGGCCCCGCCTAAAAACGACGACCGCACCCATGCCCCGACCCAAGGCGGGGCTCGCCTTCGCGAGACAATCCGGTAGCAGCGACAAAGCGACTCATGGGCTTAGTAAGAGAATACGGCCCATGAGTCGTTGTTTTTTCCGGTAGGCGTGCTGTAAGACCTGAGATAGTAATAGGTTGTTACCTTACCTAAACCGCTCAAGTTATCGGCCCTTGCATCGATAATGAAGGGTGAGCCGGAGCTTGGGCAAGCCCCGGCGGCTAAAGGAGCAAGGAACCGATGGGTATAGCCCTTCCAGGCGTGTTCTCGGGGATAGACACCGAGAAGATCATCCAGCAGTTGCTGGCGATAGACCAGCAGCCGATCCTGCGCCTCCAGGCCAAGCAGGGCACCTGGACGGCCAAGCAGCAGGCGGTGGAGACGGTGGAGGGCCTGGTCGGGACGCTCAAGCAGTTGGTCGATGGGCTGCGGACCGAAGCGGACCTTCGTGCGACCTCGGCGTCGACGTCGGACTCCACGGTCCTGACCGTCAGCGCCTCGGCGACGGCCACCGAGGGGGCACATTCGATCACCATCGGCCAACTGGCCCGCGCCGAGCGCGAGGTGCACGATGGCGTCGCCTCGCTGGATGAGGCATTGGACCCCGCGGCGGGGAAACTGATTTACACCTACGGGACTGGCGACGACGCGGTGACTCGCACCATCCAGACCACCTCCGATACCACCCTGGAAGAGTTGCGAGACCAGATCAACAACGACGCGGGCAATCCCGGCGTGGCGGCCTCCATTTTGGAATACGAGGTGGACGGGGACCATGTCTATCACCTGGTGCTGTCGGGCACCGACAGCGGCGTGGACTACGGGATCACTATCGAGGCGGGCACGACGCTGGCGGGCTTCGGCGCCGCCACGTTCGGGGAGACGCAGTCCGCCCAGGATTCCTGGCTGAAGGTGGACGGATATCCCTCCGGGGAGGAAAGCTGGATCTCCCGCAGCACCAACTCCGTGTCCAACGTGGTCCAAGGCGTGACGCTGAACCTCCAGAAGGTCGGCAGCTCCAACATCTCGCTGACGCGGGACACGAGCAAGCTGAAGACAGACCTTCAGAACCTGGTGAACAGCTACAACACCATCCAGAAGAAGGTGGACGAATACACCGGATACGATGCGACGAACAAGAAGAGCGGGATCCTCCAGGGCGATGAGACGCTCAACGGGGTGCTGTTTTCGATTCGCTCCGACCTGCTGGGCCAGGCGGCGGGATTCGCCGACGGCAGCGACTCCTACACATTGGCCAGCCAGATCGGCATCACGGTGGATAGAGACGGGGTGATGGAACTGGACACCTCGGTACTGGACGATGCCTTGGAGAGCGACTACCTGGGCGTGCTGTCTTTCATCGGGGCCGACCGCAGCGGCGCTTCCGACAGCGACTACATCCAGTTCCACGGCGCCTATGTCAAAACCGCCCCGGGCGTCTATGAGACGCAGGTCAACTTCGACACCGATACCGGCGACATCGTCACTGCCTACATCCGCAAGGAAGGCGAATCCATCTGGCGTCCGATGGACATCGACCCGGTGAACAACCTGGTCACCGGGCAGGCGAAACAGGACGAGGTGTATCTGAGCCTGACGGCGATATGGGACGGGCAGGTGGAGGAGGGCGGCATCCGCCACCAGGAGGCCACGGTGCGCCTTCGCCAGGGCATCGGCGGGACGCTCTATGAACGACTGGACACGATGACCGCCGCCAAGACCGGGATCTTCGCGGTCAAGGACACGTACATCGAGGCGCAGATCAAGGCCATCGCCTCCAACATCGAATCCAAGCAGCGAGCCTTGGCTGACCAGGAGGAGCGTCTGAGAGCCCGATACGCCCGCTTGGAGGCGATGTTGTCGCAGATGGACTCACAGCGCGCCGCGTTTGAAGCGATGATGACATCCGTTGCGAACAATAACTCCACGAGCTGAGCCAACCACGATCAGGTGATGCCATGAAGGGAATCGCGGCCTACAAGGAAAACGCCGTAACCACGCAGTCCAAGGGACGGCTGGTGGTGTTGTTGTACGAGGGGGCCATCAAGTTCCTCAAGCAGGCCCTCATCGAGCTGGAGGCGCGGGACAACGCCAGGAAGGGCGAGTACATCAACAAGGCGGTGGCGATCATCGACGAGTTGGACTCCTGCCTGGACATGGATGCCGGCGGGGAGATCGCCCAGAACCTCTGTTCGCTGTACCAATTCATGCGGCGGCACCTGTGGGAAGCCAACATGCAGCGGGATCCCCAGCAGATCCGCGAAGTCATCGGGATTCTGGAGGACCTCAACAAGGGCTGGTCGGCCATCACGACCTGAGCGGATGCCGTCTTTCCAGCCCCGCGCGGCATTTGAGCGCCACCGGCGTAAAATTATTTTTGCGCCTGGGAGCAATTGCCGTCGCCTGGCTTGTGTCTGCCCTGATTTTACGGGATGTTTTCACGCCCTCGGCCTGTTAAGGGAACGCGGCACCGATTTTGCACCAAGAACGGCGCATGGGTATCGACTCCGCCAAAGCCAACGGTCCGCTGGTCACGCTTCTGATTCCGACGTTCAATCGGCGGGACGACCTGGGCGAGGCCGTCGGCAGCGCGGTGCGACAAAGCTGGCGGAACCTCCAGATCATCGTCGCCAATGACGGCGGGGCGGACGTCCGGGACATTGTCGAGTCATTCAACGATCAGCGAATCCTCCTGCTGGACCGGAAGGAAAACCGCGGAAAGGCCGCCACGCTCAACGAGGCCCTTCAGCGCGCCGAGGGCAAGTACATCGCCTACCTCGACGACGACGATATCCATTACCCCGACCACATCCGCCTGCTGGCCGAGGCCCTGGAAGGGCCCACCGACTGCCAGGTGGCATACAGCAATCTCTATCGCGCCACGTTCCGCAGCGGAGGCGACGGCAGGCGGATCGCCACCAGCAAGCTGCTGGAGATCCGCCGCGACTTCGACCGCTGCTTCATGTTCCACTTCAACCACGTCCTGCACTGTAGCGTGATGCATCGCAAGGACCTGCTGGACCGGACCGGACCCTACAACGAGGACATCCGGGTGCTCATCGACTGGGACATGACCCGACGGTTGACGTTCTTCAGCGATTTTCTGCACATCGATGCTGTTACGGGGGAATATTGCGTGCCGGTGGAGAAGGAATCGGATCGAATCTCCTATCGCATGCGCAGGAACCGCGAGGAGTTCTTCAAGCAACTGACCACCATCCGCACCACCCGCCCGGCCAAGCCCTGGCCGAAGGTGCAAGACCTTTCTATCATCCTGGCCCCGCCCCGCATCGACGCCGCTGCGGTCAAGAACATCGGAACGGTTATCACCAAGACCTACTGGCCGTACCTGTTGTACCTGGCGCTGCCGCCGAGTGAAGCGGCCAGGCTCAACACCTCGGATATCCCCAAGGTCATCGAGATGGTTCCTACGGCGCAGGAGGCGTCGTATGAGGCCAGCGTTGACGCGGCGCTGGAGAGATGCCAGGGCGACGTCGTTGCCATCGTGCCCATGGGCCTGGCGATCGAGGAACTCTGGGTGGAATGGCCGCTGCACGTGTTGATGACCAAGGCCGCCTTCGACGAGGCCGTGGCGATCCCGCGCAGCAACGACCTGGCTTGGGGAGTCGTCGCCAGACGAGGCGACCTCCTTCGTGCCCGCCGGGAACACGGCGATTTGTCTTTCCCGCGGTCCCTACAGGCGGCGGGAATCAAGGTGATCCGCCCAAACAAGGAAGATTTTCCACTGGCGTTTGACGATCTGTTGAATTTGGCGCGATCGATGGAGCAAGAGGGCAACTGGATGAACGCCGGAAGGATCTTTGAGAAGATGCCCTCGGTGTGCAGCAACGATCTATGGATGGCCGAGCAGGCGGCCGCGGCGATGTTTCGCAAGGGTGGCGCCGACGCCGAGGCCGTCGAGCTGTGCCGCAAGGTCAACAGCCGTTCGCCCAACGTCAGTTCCCTGCAACTGGAGGCGCGCCTTCAGCGCCGCGCCGGTCGGGGTGATCTGGCCATCGAGCGGCTGGAACAGGCCCGCGAGATTTTGAACTGGAAAGGCTGATCCGTGCCCGCCAGCGCGTTTATCAAGAAGAACCCCGACGCCCTCACCCAGCACCTTGATGTGTTGGTGGAACTGGCCGAATGCTACGCGGAAGGCGGCGACTGGGACCGCGCTGGAGAATGCTATCGCCGGGCGGCCGAGGTCGCCCCCGAAAGCCCGCTTCCGATCGTCGGGCTGGCGACGCTGGCCCGCCGGCAGGGCAGGCCCGCCGAGGCGGCCAAGGGTTTTCAGGAGGCCCTGGAAAAGGATGCCAACTGTTCGGCTGCCTACGAGGGCCTGGCGTGGGTTTATCACCGTCAGGGCGCACACCCGGCGGCCTGTGAACTATATCTCAAGGCGCTCGAGCTGGACGGGGAGAACCTCCAGGCCCTGGAGGGGCTTTGCGAGGTGTCCGCCGTCACGGGGGAATCGCTTCAGGCCCGCAAGTGGCTGGAGGCATACCTCGACAGGCACCCCGGTGAGCCGAGAGCGATGATGTGCCTGGCGGCTTTGGATGCCAGGGACAAAGGCCCCTCCGAGGCGCGGCGGACGCTCCTGTCCATCCTGGCGCTGGAACCGGACAACGCCCGGGCCGCCGAATTATTGGCTCAACTCGACGAGCCGGCCGGGCGGTAACACCGGGACGGCGGGGGCATCCCTTACGGTCAGACCGGATGAAGGGGGAGTTCTTCCTATCGACCTTCGCGTTGATAAAGAAACACGCCGGCTGGGTTCGACCTGCGAAAACGGCCTTTCCGGGCCACGGTCAAGTCGCATTGGCAATACGAAGGTCAATAAACTCAATGGCGTGGGTGCCGAGGAATCACAAAGTCTACCAGGCTCACCAAGGCCACGAAGGGGAACTTCTGAATTCGTGCGTCGCATGATCCCCGCGCCTGGGGAGGTTTGGGGTTCCGATGGCGGGAATCATGCCCGTCCCGGGAGGCGGCGTCCGGGTTACTTCTTCTCCTCGGGGGGTTGGGTCTTGGCCGATTCGCCCGTGCCCTTGATGGCCCAGCGCGCAAACCGCATCCGCACGTTGTTGGTCTCATCGACCTTGACCAGAACCTCGTCGTCGCGGGTCTCGATGATCGTGCCGATGATCCCGCCGATGGAGGTGACCTTGTCGCCCTTCTTGAGCGACGAGAGCATCTCCAGGTGCTTGGCCTCCTTTTTCTTGCGCGAGCGGCTGGACCAGACCATCATCAACACCAGGAAACCCAGCATGACGAAGATGAGGTAGTTGTTGCCACCACCAAAGGGGCCTTGCTTTCCCTTCTCGTCGCCGGCGAGGGGCTGCTGTTGCTTGGGTTCACCTGCCGGGGTGGTGGCGTCCGGCCCGGTGGGCTGCCCGGCGGGTGCGGCAGGGGCCTTATTGATGGCGGGAGTCAGTTCCTCGCCTTCGACCTTGGTTGCCGCGGGGGCCTGAGCGTAAACCGGACTGGTCAGTAGGACCATGCAGACAGCCGTTGTTGCCAGGATTGCCACTCTTGATGAGAACATGAACAGGTTCCTTTCCCGTCGGGGGGAATTTGCGGTTCTGAGGTCGCCAAAGTTATCGCGGGGCGATTGTGCGCCATCCGCGTCCCGGCGTCAACCGCAAAGGCGATGGTTGTCCTGCCAAAGAAAGCGGGAATATCGAAGCTTCCCAAAGGAGACGCCTCCGCTTTCCTGGGTGGGCCAAGGACAGCGGATGGACGCAGACCGGATCGGGACGAGTAAAGGCCGCGGGATCGGTTGAAGGCAGGATGGATTTGAATATCCCGCAAATCGGCAACTTCAGGGTTGCCGCCGTCGAGGGGAGGTGGAACAATATCCCAACGTAGGTCAGGGTGTTTTTTTTACGGCAGGGAAATTCCGGAGTCTCTTGCATGGATTTCACGGAAGAAGCATAATATCCTCGCTGAACGTGGCAAAAGTTCAAGGAGCCATTCCATGAACAAAGCTCTTCCCTGGACAGCGATCTGGCTGGCGGCCTGCGTAGGGTTGTCGGGTTGCGACACGCCTCCCGCGGCGCCGAAGGTGAAGGAACCCGGCAGCGCCAACGTCCTGACCGTCATGCCGGATGATTCCCAAGAGGTCAATGCCGTCACGGCGATGGAGACGGCGCGGGTGAACTACAAGTACCGCCTGGAAGTGCTCGAGGGCCGCTTCCTGAAGGTCGGCGACGCCGACAAGCTCAACTGGACCCGCCAGGAACTCAAGGGCCTCCAGCAGGCCCAGACGTTCCAGTGGGACGGCCTGCCGGAAATCCTGCCTCCCGAAGCCGGCGAGAACATCGACCAGGCCGACGAGCGCATCCTGGTGGAGTGGGTCGCCACCGCCAGGGGGGCGTACCTGACCTCCCTGGGCGAACTGGCCGCCCTCTACGAGCGCCAGAACCGGACCGTCCGCGCCAATATCATCCGTTCCATCGAGAAGCGGTTCGACTCCGTTCGCACCTACCTGTACTTCCTGGACGCCGAGATTCCCGGCCCGGACCTCCGGCCGGTGGAAGTGATCCCCGAGGCCGAGGAATTGTTCGACCGTGCCTACAAACTCTGCCGCGAGGGCAAGGGCCTGTTGCACACCTTCGTCACCACCGACTACAAGAAGGAGCGCGAGGCGCTGATGCTCTTCCGCGAGTTGATCGCCAAGTATCCGCGCTCCACCCGCATCGCCCTGGCGGCCTACTACATCGCCGACATCTACAAGGAATACTTCAACGAGGACGTACGGGCCGTGAAGTGGTACGAGCGGGCCTGGCAGTGGGACCCCAACCTCACCGAACCGGCGAGATTCCAAGCCGCCACCGTGTATGACTACCGCCTGAAAAACGTCGAGAAGGCCGTCGAGTGCTATGAGGCCGCCATCCAGCACGAGCAGTTCAACCAGAGCAACGTCCGCTGGGCGCAGCGACGCATCCAGGAGCTGACCGGGCAATAGAACCACGGCGTCTACGGAGTTTCGATTCATCCAGGTCCCTTGGGACTCCCCAGGGGGCCTGTTTTTTGCGCACGCCGTCGCCGCCCTGTGGGGATCCGCCTACAATGCATCGAGAGCCTTTGGGGCTTGAAAAGGAGTCCGCACATGTCCAAGGCGCTGCACATCAAGGCCAGTCCGCGCGGGATGAATTCCGATTCCACCAAGGTCGCCGAGGCCTTTCTGGAGGCATTCCTCAAAGGCCACCGCAACTTCGGCGCCGAGGAACTGGACCTCTTCAGGGAGAACCTTCCGCCCTTTGAAGCCCCCGCCGCGGCGGCGAAGTACGCCGTGCTGGCGGGTGTCGAACCCAAAGGCCCTGACGCGCTGGCCTGGAAGGCGGTCATCGAGGTCATCGACCGATTCAAGTCGGCCGATCTGTTGCTCATCTCCAGTCCGATGTGGAACTTTGGAATTCCCTACCGGTTGAAGCACTACATCGACCTGTTGGTCCAGCCTGGGCTGACGTTCGCCTACGGTCCGGAGGGCTACAAGGGCCTGGTCACCGGCAGGCCCGCGATGCTGATCCTCAGTCGCGGCGGCTCCTACGCTACCGGCGATCCGATGGACTTCCAGAAGCGATACCTGGAGACCATCCTGGGGTTCATCGGCTTCACCGACATTCGCAGCGTCCTGATCGAAGCCACCCTCAGCGGCGCCGACAACGAACAGATCGTCGCTAAAGCCATCACCGAGGCCAGGAACCTGGCGGGCAAGATGTGAATGGGGCGCCAGCCAGGCCGCCCGGGGGGCACCTTGTCAGGGAGGCGTCGGGGTGGCCCGGGCAGCCTTCGGCGTCAGATGCGTTTCGTCCCGGCTGGGACGCGCGTTTCGATCAGGGCCACCAGGTCGCGGAAGTTCTCCAACTTCCATGCGTCCAGGATGAGCTTCCTGCCCTCCCCGTAGCGGAGGCAAAGTATCTGCTTGGTTTTCAACAGGGATGCGTCCAGTTCCTTCACGTCGCCCCAGAGAACCTTCTGGCCACCGGAATAGCCGATGCCCTCGGCGTCGGCGACAAGCCGGCGGATAAGGAACCGCAGGCCCCAAATCAGCGCCACCAGGCCCGGCGGAATGAGCAGGAACGGAATGTAGTGGTTGAAGAGGTATTTCAGGCAGGGGTTCAATTCGTAGGGCTGGGGATATGGGTAGTTGCCCAGGATGTAATGGTCGTAGACCGTGTAGCCGCCGAAACCGATCAGCATGGCCGCGACGATGAAGAGCCTCACGGCGGGGTCCTTGGTGGCGGGACATTCGACACGGTCGACAGGCGGATTTTCGCTCATGGCTGTCTCCACTTGGCGGCAGGGGAACGGTCGAGAGAATATCCCCGCTGTGGGGGGAATTCCAAGGAATCTTGTCGAACAAGGGCATTGCGAGCAGGCCGTAGAAGGCTTGCTTGAAGGGAGGGCGGATGGGCCGGTCCAGGTTCGCCGAAAAAACCGCAAGTTTTTTTCCCAACAGGGAAGGAATCCCCTCCGTTAAGCAACTATACAGATGACGACGCAGGCTGACAGGGAGAGTGGTGACTTGGCGCCCAACGACCTGGAGACCGTGGCGAAGGCCCGAAAGGGCGATCCCGCGGCCTTTCACGAGTTGGTAGATCGGCACGCGGCCTATCTGTTTGGCCTGGCTGCCTCCCTGGTCGGCAACGCGACGGACGCAGAGGACATCGTGCAGGAGACGTTTGCAGGCGCGTTTCGCGGGTTGGCGGCCTTTCGAGGCCGGTCCTCCCTCAAGACCTGGCTGACGCAGATTCTCCTCCGCCAGGCGGCTGCCCATCGGCGGGGAAGGCGGCGGTTCCTGAGTTTTTTAGCCGTCCGATCGTCGTCGGTCCCCGAACATGCGCCTTCGGCCTCTCCGTCATCGGACGCCCGCATGGACGTCGCGGCGGCCCTGAAGGCCTTGTCGGAGGAACACCGCCAGGTGGTGGTCCTGCGGGAGTTCCAGGGCCTTTCCTACGAGGAAATCGCCGAGGTGCTCTCCCTGCCGCAGGGCACGGTGGAGTCCAGGCTTTTTCGCGCCCGCCGGGCGCTTCAGGAATTGTTGAGAGGATACCTTGCCTGAAAAAACCCCAGCCAATGAAGGCCCATCCCGATCCGGGAAGGAGCATCCCGTGCTCGAATGCAGATATTGCGAGAAACTCGGCGCCTATCGCGACGGCCAGCTCGATGCAACGGCCTGGTCGATGTTGGAGCAGCATCTGGGCCGTTGCCCGTTTTGCGCGGCGGAGCTGGATCGCCTGGGCAGGCTTTCGGCCTTGTTAAAAGGCGCGGGGGCGGTGGAGATGCCGGCAGAGGCGATGCGGCGGTTCCATGCGACGGCGGAGGCGGCGGGCTCCTTCTCCTTGCATCGCCTGGCCGAGGCGCTGACGGCGGTGGCGGCGGCGATCCTGGTGGCCTGCGCCCTGTGGATGTGGAGCCCGTCGACGGCGGGCGGACCCACCGGGGCGCCCGTCTGGGAGGCCTCGGTGCTACAGCGTCCCAGCGAGACGCCCGCCGGACAGGAAGACCAGTTCGCCGTGTGGGTTGTACAGGACCTCTCCTGGGAGAACGGACATGACTCGAACTAAGGTGATCCTGCTGGTCTGTTTCGTGGCGGCCTTCGCCGCAGGCGGAGCGTTGGGCCTGGCGGCGGGCAAGTCCCACCGCCGTCAGCGCGACCGGTCTTGGCTGATGGCCGAACTGAACCTGACCGCCCAGCAGCGAGAACAGATGCGCCAGATCTGGTCGGAGACAATGGAGGCCTCGGCCAGACAGCACGAGGAGCAGCGACGGGCCATTGCCCAGCAACGCGACGAGGCCATCGCCGCGCTGCTGACCCCCCAGCAACAACCCAAGTATCAGCAGATTCTTCAGGACTATGACCGCCGGATCGAGGAGTTGGCCTCGCAGCGAAAACTCGCCTTTGAACAGGCGGTCGAGCAGACCAAGCAGATACTGACTCCCGATCAGGCCAGGCAGTATGACGAATTGCTCAAGAGGCAGCGAGACCGGGCCGCCGGCGGCCCGGGCAGGACTCCACCCTGGGGGGAGGGACGGCGCCCGCGACACGGCGGTCCCAGGGGCACTATGCCGGCTTCCAGTCAACAGCACGCTCCCCTTGGTGGGGAGTGATTTTCGGACCGTATCCCGAGGAACTCCAGGAAAGGAGCCAACAATGTTCAATCGCAAGGCAGTGGTGATTCTGATGTGTGTGGCCGCGATCGGCCTGTTCTATGTGGGGCAGGCCATCTGCCAGGAAGCTCAGGAAGACCGCGGCGACCAGCAACAGCAGGACCGCGGGCGAAACCAGAGAGACCCCGGGCAGATGCGGCAGCGGATGATGGATCGCATGAAAGACACCCTCGGGGCCACCGACGAGGAGTGGAAGGCCCTGGAACCGAAGGTCGAAAAGGTCATGACCCTGTCGATGGATGCTCGCGGCGGGATGATGATGGGCCGTGGGATGATGGGGCGCGGTCGTGGCGGCCGAGACGCCACGTCGCGACCGGCGCGGGAGAGTCAGACTCAGCCTCAGCCTCAGTCGGAAGTGGCCAAGGCCACGCAGGCCCTAACAACCGTGCTGGACAAGAGCGAGGCCGCTCCGGAGGAGATCAAGACGGCGCTGGCGAACCTCCGCGATGCCAAGGCCAAGGCCAAGGTCGAACTCGAAACCGCGCAGAAAGACCTGCGCGAGGTGCTGTCCGTTCGACAGGAAGCCCGACTGGTCATGATGGGATTGCTGGACTAACCGACGACGTTGAACTTCCCCTCGCCGCCCGCGACGGCTGATTATGCCCGACCGGGCGGCGGGCGGGGGTTCCCTGCGAGACCGTCCCTTGGCGAACCGGCTGTTATCCAAAATGGTACGAGCGGGCCTGCTGTCCGAGCAGGACGCGCGCGCCGTCGAGACACTGATGTCCCAGGGCCATACCATCGACGAGGCGCTGGCCTCGACGGGTGTCGCCGCCCAGGAGGCGATCCTTCGTTTCCTGGCCAGCGAGTTCGACATCCCTTATGTCGATCTGGAGTCGAATCCGCCCGCCAAGGACTTCCTCTCGCAGTTCCCCGTTCGCATCCTTATGACGCATCGCTTGCTGCCCCTGGGTCGTCGGGACGGCGCGGTGCTGGTGGCCACTAGTAAAATTTTCGACACGACGGGCCTGGACGAACTGAGGCTTGTCAGCGGCCTGGAGCTTCGCCCCGCCTTGGCGACGGCCTCCGAGATCGATCGATACCTCAAGAGCCTTCTGGGCGTCGGCGCTGACACGCTCCAATCCCTGGTCTCCGAGGCCACCGAGGCGGGCGTGCAGATCCTGGACCGCCAGGACGACGAGGACGTGGACCTGGCTTCGGCCGCCGAGGACGTCTCGATCATCACCTTCGTCAATCAGGTGCTTGCCGAGGCCATCGAACGCCGGGCCACGGACGTTCACTTCGAACCCTTCGAGGATTCCTTCCGCGTGCGATACCGCGTGGACGGCATGCTTCAGGAGGCCAATATTCCCCCGGAGGTTCGCCGATTCCAGCCGGCGATCGTGTCGCGCCTCAAGATCCTCAGCCGTCTGGACATCGCCGAGAAGCGCCTTCCCCAGGACGGGCGCATCAAGCTTCGGGTGGCCTCGCGCGAAATCGACGTGCGCGTCTCGGTGATCCCCATGTTGCACGGGGAGGCGGTGGTTCTCCGCCTGCTGGACCGAAGCAACATGCTGCTTGGGCTGGAACAGTTGGGCATGGCCCCACGGGACCGCCGCACGTTTGAGCGTGTCCTGGAACTGCCCCACGGTATCGTGCTGGTCACCGGGCCCACCGGCAGCGGAAAGACCACCACGCTCTATGCCGGACTGTCGCGGATCAACGACGTCCAGCGGAAGATCGTGACCATCGAGGATCCCGTCGAATACCACCTGGGCGGCATCAACCAGATTCAGGTGGCCACCAAGGCCGGGTTGACCTTCGCGCGGGGGCTGCGGTCGGTGCTGCGCCACGATCCTGATGTGATCCTCATCGGCGAGATTCGCGACCACGAGACGGCCGAGATCGCCGTGCAGGCCTCGCTGACGGGACACCTGGTCTTCTCCACCCTTCACACCAATGACGCCCCCGGCGCCCTGACCCGGCTGGTGGACATGGGCATCGAACCGTACCTGGTCGCCTCGTCGCTGGAGATGATCCTGGCCCAGCGCCTCGTCCGACTGATCTGCACCGCTTGCAAGGAGCCGTTCATCCCCCCCGACGCCGAGGCGCTGCGGGCGGAGTTCGGCGGAGACCTGCCCGAGGTGCTGTATCACGGGCGGGGATGCCGTCAGTGCCAGGGAACCGGTTATCGCGGGCGAACAGGCATCTTCGAGATCATGCCCGTCAATGAAACCCTCCGCGCGATGATCCTGGAGAGGGTCTCCGCCGGGGACATCCGCAAGGAAGCCGCGCGGCAGGGCATGAGCAGTCTCCGAGAGGATGGCTGGCGGCTGGTCCGGATGGGAAACACCACGCTGGAGGAGATCCTTCGGGCGACCAAGGAGGACCGTCTCAACGGCAATGGGAACAAGGCCGTCGAGGGGGCCGCGGCGGGCGCCGATGGCGCCCTTTCCCAGGCGGGGGATGAATGATGCCCGTCTACGAATACATGGCCGTGGACGCTTCCGGGCAGAGCACCTCCGGAAACATTCCCGCGCCCAACCGCTCTGCCGCGCTGAATGAGATCAGTCGCAAGGGACTCATCCCCGTCAAGGTACTGGAGCAGCCGGCTGTCCTCCGGATGGAGGCGGTGCGACCTAGCGGCGAAGGACGGGTCTCGGCCCTTGCCGCCGAGGCATTCACACGCGAACTTTCCAATCTGTTGTCGGGGGGAGTCCCGCTCAGCCGGGCGCTGCACATCCTGGCCCGCGAGGCATCCAGCCCGGTCGCTAGGAAACAATGGGCCGCGATCCACGATGACGTCGTCGGCGGGATGCCCTTGGCCGATGCGATGGCCCGCTGGCCTCGGTCCTTTCCTCCCGTGCAGGTGGCGATGGTGCGGGCCGGAGAGACCGGCGGATTCCTCGATGTGGTCCTGGCGCAGATCGCCGAATTCCGCTCGCGGGAACGTGACCTCAAGTCCAGGGTTCGCAGCGCGATGGCGTATCCCACGGTGCTGGCCGTGCTGGCCACCGGCGTGCTAATCTTCCTGTTGACGTACTTCATTCCCCGTTTTTCGGGCATCTTCTCGGAATTCGGCGCCGCCCTGCCCGCCCTGACCCGTGCGATCGTCGCGGCCAGCGGCTTTATCACCAATTATGGCCTGTTTCTGGCGGGACTGGTGGTGGTGGCCGTGGTGCTGTCGAGGCGGGCGCTGCGGAGCGAGTCGGGTCGCCGGATGATGGAACGGACACTGCTGGCGGTTCCGGCGCTGGGTCCGGTGCTGGCGAGGTTCGCGCTGGTACGATTCTGCCGGATGTTGGGCACGCTCCTGGGGGCCGGAGTGGCCATGGTGACGGCGCTACGGGTGGCCAGGGAGGCCATCGGAAACCAAACCCTCGCCGATGCCGTAACCGCTTCCATCGAGGAAGTCCAGCGCGGAGCGAGCCTGTCCGGGAGCCTGGCCAAATGCCCGACACTGTTCCCCCCCTCGGTGGTCGAAATCATCGCCATCGCCGAGGAGAGCAGCCGGTTGGACGTGGAACTGTTGCGCCTGGCCGGGGTCCATGAGACCGAACTGGACCGCCGCCTCCGCATGCTGGTGGCGCTGGCGGAACCCGCCCTGTTGTTTGTGATGGCCGCCCTCGTCGGTACCATCGTCATCGGCATGTTGCTGCCGGTGTTCACCCTTCAGGAGTTTATCCGCTAATGAGGAAATCCATGAACTTCCCACGGACGCGCGCGTCGAAGGGGCCGGTTGACCGGTCTCCAGACGGGGGTTTCACCCTCATCGAACTGTTGCTGGTGCTGGTGATCCTGGCGGCGCTGGCGGCGATTGTCGTCCCCAAGTTCACCAAGCGGTCGGAGCAGGCCAAGATCACCGCCGCGGGCACCGGCATCGCCAACATCGAGGTGGCGCTGGACGCCTTTGAGGTCGATTGTAGCCGGCACCCCACCGCGGAGGAAGGCCTCCGCGCACTGGTGGAACAGCCCGCCAACACCAACGGCTGGAGGGGGCCTTACGTCAAGAAGGGACTGCCCAAGGACCCCTGGGGGAACCTTTACGTCTATCGTTGCCCCGGGCAACACAACGCCGCTGGCTACGATTTGTACTCTTTCGGTCCCGACGGTCAGGACGGCGGAGGCGATGACCTTGACAACTGGTCGCAACCCTAGCGCCCCCCCCGGACGCCGCGCGCCCACCCGGAAGGTTCCCGGCGGCTTCACGCTGCTGGAACTGATCCTGGTGCTGGTGCTCATCAGCGTGGCTCTGGCGATGGTCTCACCATCGCTGCGGGGGTTCTTCGCCTCGCGACAGACCGCCGACGCGGCCATGCGAGTGGTCTCGCTGAGCCAGTGGGCGCGATCCGAGGCCGTCTCGCAAGGCCGTCCCTGCCGTCTGAATGTCGATCCCCAGCGGCGCGCCTGCTGGGTGACCGTGCAGCGCGCGGGGGCGTTCGTCCCCGCCGACGGGGACGCGGGCCGAGCGATCCCGCTGCCCCAGGGCGCCGAGGTGAGGCTGCGGGCGACCGGGGGCGATCCGCCACCGGCGTATGTGCGGTTCGATCCCAGCGGAAGAAGCGACACAGCCGCCATCGAGATCACCGGCCGAGGCGGCGAGGTGTTCCTCGTCGCCAATGCCTCGCCCACCGAACCGTTCCGCGTATCGAGTCCGACGAAGGACTCCAAACCATGACATCACGTGGACATTCTCGTTTTCTTCGTCGAGGCGGTTTTACGCTGGTGGAGATCCTCGCCACCCTCACGCTGGTGGCCATCGTGCTGCCCAGCGTCATGCAGGGCATATCGCTGAGCCTGGCGACGGCAGAGCGGGCGCGCCGGCAGGTGCAGGCGGCGAGTCTGGCCCACGGCAAATTGTCGGAACTGGTCGCCACCGGGCAGTTGCAGCACGCCTTCCTCAGCGGAGATTTCGGGACGGATTGGCCGGACTACCGCTGGGAGGCGCGTCTGGGCGACTGGGACAACCCGGCGCTGCGCCAACTGGACGTAACGGTTTCCTGGCGCCAACCCGGAGGGGACCGCGGCGTGACGATGACGACGCTGGTTTATCCCGGAGGCTCCCTGTGAGAGACCACCGAGAGGGATTCACGCTCCTGGAGATGCTGACGGCCACCGCGATGACGGCCGTGCTGGCCGGCTCCCTGTATGCCAGCCTTTATGTCGCTTTCAAGGCCAAGGAAAGCGCGATGCGGTCCGTGGAGTCCCCCCGCGCCTGTCAGGTGGCTTTTGAAATGCTTCGGCGGGACATTGCTTCGGCGGTCGTGCCCAGGGGATTGCTGGCAGGCCCCATGGTCGGTACCAACGCACTGGACCTTGCCGATGGCGAGGGCGACACATTATCGCTGCACACCGTTGCCACCGATGTCGAAACCTCCTTTGGCGAGGGCGACATCCGCCTGGTGGAGTACTTTTGCCAACCCGGCGAGGATGCCGGCGGCAGCACCCTGGTTCGGGCGGTAACAACGAACCTGCTCAGCACCCGCGAGGTGGAACCGGTCCAGGAGGTCGTCTGCCGGGGCGTCAGGGCGTTTAGCCTGCGATACTTCGATGGTACAGCCTGGCAGGATTCCTGGGACTCCACCACCCGGGATAATGTGCTTCCGACGGCCGTCGAGGTGACCCTCGAATTGAAGGAACCCCCGGCCGAATCGCAAGGCCAGACCGGCTACCGCATGACGCGCGTCCTGTTGGTGCCCTGCGGCCAGCCAATCCTGGAGGAAGCAACCGCCACCGCGGGGGGGGCCTCATGAAAAGACAGGCAGGACATCTCCATGGGCGGCGGGGAACGATCCTGATCGTCACCATGTGGATCCTGATGGCGCTGGTGGGACTGGTTCTGGTGCTGGGACGGTCCATGCGCGTCGAGGGTGGTTGCTCCGCCAACGAAGCAGCCGCCATGCAGGCCGACGCCATCGAGCAAGGGGCCATCCAATACGTGTTGGTAAATGTGGATTCGCTTCAAGGCCGCGTGCCTTCCGAAACCGACATGCCCTGCCAGGCCGTCCGATTGGGAGACGGGGCCTTCTGGATCATCCGCGACAACTCCGACAACGATCGTGAATACGCCTTCGGCGCCGTGGACGAGGCGTCGAAGGTGAACCTCAACAGGGCCTCGGTGGACATGCTGTCGGGGCTACCGGGCATGACCGCCGAACTGGCGGCGTCGGTTGTCGATTGGCGCGATGCCGATGAAGTGCCCTCCCAGGGCGGGGCCGAAAGCTCCTATTACATGCTCCTGGATGATCCCTATCCGTGCAAAAACTCCTCGCTGGAGACGGTGGAGGAACTGCTCCTGGTGGGGGGGATGAGCCGGGAGATTCTTTACGGCGAGGACACCAACCACAATGGCGTCCTGGACGTCAACGAGGACGACGCCAACGCCGCCGAGCCGCCCGACAACCACGACGGCCGGCTGGAGCGCGGCCCGGGGCCTTTCGTGACCGTCTACAGTACCGAGCGCAACGTCCCCGTTACCGGGAGTCCTCGGATCGACGTGGATAGTGACAGGCAGACCGGCGAGTTGATCGCCCTGCTGGCCGGACAACGCAAAGACGACAGGCCAAGGCAGCAGATACGCGTGCAAATCCAGGCTGGACGGAGGTATGGGAACATCCTCCAATTTTATGACCGCTATTGTCGCCCCAACGGGTGGACGGTGTCCGATTTCCTGGCCATCGCCGGACGGATCACCGCATCGCGAGGCGGAGGATCTTCCCAAGGGCTGATCAACGTCAACACGGCGCCGCGCGAGGTGTTGGCCCGTCTGCCGGGACTGGACGACAACGACGTTTCGGCCTTGATGGCCAAGCGGGCGGACGGCTCAGTCGATCCCGACAATATCGCGTGGGTATTGCAGGCGTTGGGGTCTTCCGCGAAGGCGGCCCAGATCGGCGATTTCATCACGACGCGATCGTATCAGTTCTCGGCCGATATCGTCTCGCTGGCGGGAAACGGGCGGGCCTTCCGGCGATGCCGGATCGTCGTCGACGCCCGCAGCAGCCCGCCAAGAGTGATTTACCATCAGGACCTAACCCACCTGGGTTGGCCTCTCCAAGAGGACATTCTGGCGCGGCTGCGTTCGGGAGGCAGTCTCGACGACGTCGTCGCCTCGACCGGGAGCATCTCCACGGGTTATCGATAATGCTGACATCGCGAAAAAAGACATTGGGATTGTCGTTCACGCGCCAGGCAGTCTCAGCCGCCGAGGTTGTCTCATCGCATGGGCGACATCGCCTGGTCCGCGCCGAGCGACTGGCCCTCACGCCGGAGCTAGTTTTGGGGAATCCCAACGCTCTTGGTGGGGCGATCCGCCAGATGCTCCGCGCCAAGGGCTTTTCGGCCTCACGCTGCGTCATCGGGTTGGAAGCGGCGCACTTGTTGGCCAGGGACAAGCGGTTGCCCTCCGCGGCGGCAGGTTCGCTGGCGGATATCCTTCGCATTGCCATCGAACAAGACTTCGCCTCCGACAACCAAGAACTGGCCTTCGATTACGTTCCCGCTGGCGACGGAACCGGGGCCTTGATCGTGGCGGCCCCACGGCGGGTGGTGAACCAGGTGGTGGCGGTGGCGGGCAACGCGGGGCTGACCGTCGAGGCGGTCACCGCATCGGCTGTAGCCATGGCGGCGGGTGTGGCCGCGCCGGCGGACAAAAGGATACGGTTGACGCTGATCCTCGCCGACGGCAGAGCCGAACTGGTCGCCCAGTCCGGCGACAGGATCATCCTGGTGCGCCGCCTGGCGGTGGACATGGGCGCCGACGATGATCGGGATGCCCAAGGACGGCAGCGGTTCCTCGGCGCGTTGGAGGGGGAACTCCACCGCTTGCTGGTGGCCGCCGTTGCGGAGACCCCGGCGGAAACGACGGAGCTTCTGGTCTGGGACTCCCTGGGGCTGGAGGCGGCGATGCTGACGCAGGTCGCCCAGCGCCTGGGGGTTTCCATCCGCATGGCTGGATTCCCCGGCGACATGGAAGGATTCGATGAGTCGCTGTCGAAGGAGGCCGTGACGGAATTTTCCGCGGCTGCCCTGGCCGTCGCGGGCGCGGGCGAAAAGGCGCCGGTGTTGGATTTCCTTCACTCCCGCCTGTCGCCGCGCCAGGGTCGCAAGTTTGGCAGGTTGACCGTCTTGGTCGCGGTGGCGGCCTTTGTCATGCTCGCCGCGGGGGTGTCCCTGTTTCTGGACTGGCGGTCCAGCCAGCGAGAGATTGCCCAGTTGCAGGATCGCCTGGCGGACCTGGGGCCTTCCGTGCAACAGGCCAGGGAACTGAGCGACAAGGCCGTCTTCGCTCGCGGCTGGTATGACCGACGGCCGAGGTTCCTGGACTGCCTGCGGGAGGCCACGTTGGCGTTCCCCGAAGAGGGCAGAATCTGGACCACCAGCCTGGTGGTCCGCGAGGACATGCGGATGGTGCTGTCGGGCAAGTCATTGGGCGAGGAGACGGTGCTGAATCTCCTGGATCGTCTCAAGTCCAATCCCGCTCTGGCGGAGGTCAAGCCTCTCTATATCCGCAAGGTGGCGGCGAGTTCACAGGAGGTGTCCTTCGCCATCAGTTTCCGGTTTACCGTCTCGGGTGCGACATGATTCTCTCGAAACGTGAACGGGTGATCATTTTCGCCGCCGCCGCGGCGGCCTTGGCACTGGCGATAGACCGCTTCGCCCTCAACCCGTTGCTGGCGGGCTGGTCCCAGACCGACGCCCGCAAGAAGACCCTGGTGGCGGAGATGAACCGGGCCAGGGCTACCCTGAGACTCAGCCAGGAAATGAAGCCTCGTTGGCAGGCGATGATGCGGGCGGGCATCAAAGGCGAGCCTTCCGGGGCCGAGAGTCAAATCCTTCACGCCATCCGCGACTGGGCGGAGCAGTCCGGCGTGAGCCTTTCGCTGCTGAAGCCCGACCGCCTGACCGACAAGACCCCCTTGCCGGAAATCGACTTCCAGGCAAGCGGCAGCGGTTCGATGGAGTCCGTCGCCGGGCTGCTGTGGCGCATGGAGAATGCCGAGATACCGATTCGAATCACCGAACTCCAGCTTGCCTCCCGCAAGGAAGGCAGCGACGACCTGTCCTTCCAGTTGCGTCTGTCCACCGTGTACCTGGCCGGTGGGACACCGACGAGTCAGACCGCCAATACCTCCGGACCGACGGGAGCCGAACCATGAGACGCCACGCATGGACCATGGGATGGATTTTGTCGGTGGTCGTCGTGGCCGCCGTCGGGGACTCCACCACGCAGCCGGTCGGCGACCGTGGCGTCGCCTGGGAGCGGTATCGCGTGCTGATGACACGGAACATTTTCCTTCAGGACCGCCGGCGAGCACGCGAGAGCCGCCCCGCGTCCACCCAGCCGTCGGTTCGTAGCGAGGAGAGCAGCCTGGTGCTTACGGGCGTCGCTCAGATTGGACCGGACAGGGCGGCTTTTTTTGAGGACCTTCGCACGGGCCAGACGACCCGAGTTTCCACCGGCCAGGCGATGCACAAGGGAAGGGTCGTCCTGGTGACGCTGGGGGGCGTGGAGTATGAGCAGGATGGTTCCCTCAAGCGTATCGCCATCGGCCAGGACCTCACCGGTGAGGACGTGGCGCTGAGCGGTCTGGGCGCCACGACCCGTCCGGGGGGTGGTTCCGCAGCCGATGGAGCTTCCGGCGGGGCGAATGCGGACCCCGTGCTGGAGCGGTTGCGGCAACGACGCGCACAGGAAGTGAGATAATGATCGCTAAATCGGAGTATCGAATGTTCGTCCGACAGGCACAATTCCCTCGACGCGATACCATGCGGCTGGCTCGCGCCATGACCGCGTCGGCTCTGCTGATCGGGTGGGTTCTTGGCGTCACCCCCGCCAGCGCGCAGGAGGCGCAAAGCCAACCGGCGGCGCCGGCGGCGCCCACCGCCCCGGCGCGTCCGGAGGTTGGTTCAGCCGCCACGGTTCCGACGACACAGTCCTCGGTGACCGCTGACGGGCGGTTGATATTGAACTTCTACGATGCCTCGCTTCGGTCGGTCCTGGAGTTCCTCTCGACATCGTCGGGGCTGATGATCGTGGAGGAGGCCCGCCTGGACGGGCGGGTGACGGTGATGAGCCTTCAGCCTGTCAGCGTGAACGAGGCCGTTGCGCTGGTGGACACGGTGCTGCGGCCCAAGGGCCTGGCGGCCATCCGCAGCGGGCGGGTTCTACGGATCGTCACCGCCGAGGCGGCCAAGAAGGACTTGATCCCCGTCCGAATGGGCAACGATCCCGAGGCCATCGCCACGGGCGACCGGATGGTGACGCAGATCATCCCGATCCGCTACGCCGATGCCACGAGGCTGCGGACCGACCTGACCTCGCTGATCCCCGCCACGGCCGACGTGACGTCCAACGCCTCCAGCAACACGCTGATCATCACCAGCACGGAGGCGACGGTTCGGCGCATCGTCGAGATCATCCGCGCCATTGACGTGCACATGTCGGAGGTCTCGCAGGTGAAGGTCTTCCAGCTCAAGTACGCCAACGCCGCCAGCGCGGCCAGGCTGATCACGGACATCTTCCGCCAGGATCAGCCCGCCGGGCAGCAGGCGCCCACCACGCCCTTCGGCGGGGGGGGATTCCGACGGTTCCTGATGGGGGGCGGAGGGCCCGGTGCCGCCAACGCCGCCGGCGCTGCCGGAGGAACCGAGGGGCAGCGGGGCACGAAGGTCATCGCCTCGGCGGACGACCGCACCAACACGCTGGTGGTTAGCGCCTCTCCGGACGTCCTGCGGGTCATCGAGGACATGGTCAAGGAGCTGGACTCCAACCCGGCCGAGGAGCAGGCGTTCTTTGTCTACCGCCTTAGCAACAGCCAGGCCGCCAACCTCGAATCGGTGCTGAACAATATCTTCGGTTGGACAGGCTCGTCGGGGGGCGCCTCGACGTCGCGACAGAACCAATCATCAACGGTCAGCCCATTTGGAGGCGGCACATTCGGAGGCGGTAACCAGACCGGTGGCCGGGGCCTGGGGGCGTCCCAGAGCGGTTCGTCCAGCCGGAACCGATCGGCCAGCTCCGGTGGAACCCGTTCCAGGACCGCCGCTGGCGGTTTCGCCGGGGCGGCCTCCGACCTGGCGGGACAGGTCTTCATCGTCGCCGACGAGGACACCAACTCGCTGTTGGTGACCACCGCGTCGAAGAACTTCGACCGCGTCAAGGCCGTCATCGCGGACCTGGACCAGCCCGTGCCGCAGGTGCTCATCAAGGTGCTGATCGCCGAGGTGACGCACGATGATTCGTTGGACCTGGGCGTGGAGATGTCGGGTTTCAATCTGCGGGCGTCGGGCAAGGGGTTCCAGGCGGGCACGGACTTCGGCGTGGCGGCGGCGGAAGGCGGATTCATCTTCACGCTCGACGAGGAGAACGTCATGGCCGCCATTCGCGCGCTCGCCAAGACGTCCCAACTGGACGTCTTGTCCCGCCCGTACATCCTGACGGCCGACAATCAGCAGGCTTCCATCATGATCGGCCAGGAGGTGCCTTTCATCACCAACACCCGGACGACGGATACCGGCCAGACCATTAACACGATCCAATACGACGACATCGGCATCATCCTCAACGTCACGCCCCACATAAATCCCCAGGGCGTCGTGACCCTGGACGTCGCCCCGGAAATATCGACGCTGACCGGCGAGACGGTTCCGATCTCCGAGACGGTGAACGCCCCGGTTTTCGCCAAGCGGTCGGCGATGAGCCGCCTGGCCATCCTCGACGGCCAGACCGTCGTGATCGGCGGCTTGATGGAGGACCGTAAAACCGACGCCGTCTCGAAAGTTCCCCTGCTGGGCGACATTCCCGGTCTGGGCCTGCTGTTCCGGCGGAAGGTAACCAAGAAGAGCAAGACCGAGCTGCTGATCTTCCTGACCCCGCACGTCGCGCGGGGGCCGGAGGATCTGCAACCGATGTCCCGCGACGAGCAGGCGGGCGCCAAGGTCATCCCCGATGCCGTCGAACCGGGCGCCTTCCAGGAGCACATGGCGGGCATGCGGCGCGGGGCCGCGTCGCAACCAGCCGAGGCGACGCCCCAATCGCAGCCGGCCAGGTGGAAGGTCAAAGTGGATTCGCCGCGGAAATGACCGGACGGTCCGCTTAGGAGCATTTTAAGCTTGGGTGATAGCGCGGCGGGGCTTCCGTCCCGCCGCGCATTCAAGCATCTGTTAGGCTGGCGGGACAAAGCCCCGCCAGCCAGGTGTAAACATCCAAAGTTAAACTGCTCCATCCATCGCCACGGCTGGATTCGTCTCCCGGCGGCTCAGCCGGGAACCACCTTTCCGTCCGGTTCGATGCGGGCCACCGACGTAACGCCGCCGTAGGCCACCGCCAGCACGTCGGCCTCCAATGTGGCCCCCGGTTCCAGCCTGCCGCACTGGCCTTTGGCTCGCGCCTCCTGGATGTCGCGCGAGCAGCCGTTGGAGGCCTCCAGGATCAGCGTGTACAGCCCGCGCCACCCGCCGAAGGTGCGGAACAGCCAGATATTGGGGAAGACTTCCTTGGGAAACACCAGTCCAAAGCCCACGCGCGACTTTTGGTCCGTGACCGCGTACCAGCCCTCGCGCACGCCCATCAGATAATGATGGTCCGCGATGTTCGCGCCGGACGGCTCGACTTTCCGCAGATCGACGGGCCGGCCCTGCTGGTCGTTGACCGTCGGCCAGCGGAACTTTCCGTAGCCGGGGAACTGCTTGCTGCGCCACGGGTCGGTGAAGCCCTCCTCGGCTGGGACATCCAGGCGGGTGTCGGGCGTGATGTTCATCGCCGGGTGGATGTTCCAGAGGAACTCGTACGGCTCGAGGCCAAGATTGCTCAGCCGGTAGTGCACGCGAACGAAGCTCTCGCCGTCGCGCAGTTGGAGCGTCTTTTCGAATTGCACCGGCAGCACGCGGGTGTGGGTGAGAAAGCGGACCTCCGCCGGGCGCCGCTCGTGGCGAATCTCGCTCGATTGCCCCGACTTTCCGCGGGGCGAGACGCACGTTGACGTTTCTCCCCCCGGTTGAATCACCTTCCACCGCGCCGGCTGGGACCAGACCTCGCCGTGATCGGGCAGGATGTCGCCCTGTGGTTCGGGACCGGGCATGTCGTTGGGGATCAACTCGTCCCAGCCGCCCGACCAGTTGTCGTCGAAACAGGCCCCGAACCCCTGCCGGGCCGGCGGGACGTTGGGATTGTGCCACAGCAGGTTCCGCCCGCTGGGCTTGTGGATGAAGTTGTAAATCTTCGCCCCGACCTCCGGCAGGACGTCCATGCGGATGAGGTCATTTTCCAGCCGGACGACTTGCAGGCCACGATACCGCCAATGGGTGTCCACCTCGGCCATGGGTTGGCTCCTTGATCCTGGGGAAATTGTGCCTCAGGCGGCCCGCTTTGTCCAGCATGTGCGGCCGCGGGAATCATAAAGATTGTGCCCGCAATAAGCTGTATGCCAGATTAGACGCTGTTCCATGCATCGGAAGTTCGTTGACCTCGGTATTGCATGTCCTTATAATGACGATTCATGGGACTTTTTCGGGTTTGGGGGCTTGAGCGGGCGGCCCCGGGTTGAGGCTTCTGGAGATTGCCTTTCGACTGGAGTACGACCATGAAGAGGCAAGCACATATCGGGTCTCGTTTGCGTAGCCCTGTTGCGATGGAGCCGTTGGAACCGCGACAACTGCTCAGCAGCAGCCCGGTCGTTATCGGGGACACACCGGATGCAGACGCCAAGTCGCTGGTCTACACGGACAATGACGGGACTGTTGTTAACGTTAACTTTAAACGCGGGTGCATAGAGGTCAAATTCGACAGAGAAGATGCCGAGTGGAACATCACGAAGAGCAAGGCGGTTGTTGACGGTCCGGCGGAAATCACAGTGGTCAGTCTACTGGATTCCTCTCCCCGAAGCACACTGAAGTTCAGCACTTCCGCACCTGGAGGAGAGGATTCCGAAGCGGATGAATACACCTGGGTGGATTGCATCGTCGGCCCGGACTTGGGATTGGGCCAGTTGCTGGCCGACAAGATTGAGATCGGCCGCGGCGGCATTGACATCGACCATGGCGCTAAGCTCTGTAAGATTGGGAACGCCTACGAAACCGTTCTGGACTTTGGCGACGGCGACAAATTGACCTTCTCCGCCGGTTATCTGGATGGGGTCGATCTGAAATTCACTGGGACAATCGCCTCCATCAAAGTGGACGAGTGGTCATACGGACAGATCACTGCCGGCGCGGTGGGCAATGTGAAATCCGCCGGATACTTCGGAGCATCCATCGAATCGGATTCCTCCATCGGCAAAGTCACTTGCCGCCAGTTAGAGGGGGACCTGGTGGCCCATGCGGGCAGCATAGGAAACATCACCGTAAAAGGCGTGGCTGTTGCCGATTCGGAGGAAGAGGAATGGTATTTCGACGGGGGCAATATCCTCAGCGAAACGATCTACGCCAGCGCATCCATCGGGAATATTACGTTGCTAGGCGGCAGCATCGGGGAGGAGTCCAAATGCGCGATAACGGCGGAGAAGGGCAGCATAGGCAAAATCACAGCCAAGTTCGGAAAGTATCGTACTCCCCTCTTTTCCGAGTCGGGCCGCCGTGCGTGGGAAACCTGGTACTCCCAAGCTAATATCGAGGATGTCGAGGTAAATGCTCTCAAGGGCATTGGATTGATCACCGTCCTGGGTGGAAGCTGCGGCGGAAAGTTTATGACCAATGGCAGAATCGGGAATGTCACGGTGCAAGGGATCGTGGATCGTCAACACGGAACTTTTATCGGTGGCGGTTTCGTTTCCTACCTGGGGGGATGGCAAATCGGGGATATTTCAGTCACGGGTGGTGTCAGTTCCATCATCAAAGCCGGCAATCGCCTTGGCGATATTACGATCCGGTCCCAGACCGTCAAGGTCGATCCCGACGATTTCGGGTGGGAGACTGATGGGGCTTGGAATGGGATGGTGATGCAAAGTTCAGAACCAATGCGCCTGGCTCTATTGGTGGGTGGACCTGAATGGCGGGGACTTAATCGGATTGGCGCGATACGTTTGATTGGGGTGCCGATGATCCTCGAAGGGGAGATATACGATCTGGCCGGCAAGTTGCGGATTAACTCCAAGCCCGTGAAGAACGTGATGGCTTATTCAGCGGGCGAGGATGATTATGTTTTCTTTGACACCGTCGGCGGGCCCGACCAGCTCACCAACAACTTGTCGTTCATGGAAAACCAGATACCTTAACGCGACAAACCTTCCGGGAAACCGTCAACCTCCAACGGCGTGGTCGTTGCGACAAGCGGAACGTCCCTGCGTATCGTGGCGCAGAAACCTTCGCGCGAGTGGCACTATTGTCCGTCGAACCCAAGCGAGTTCTGGCGGCTCCGGGCGGTCTTGTGTCGCGGCGGTTCGGGCAGCGTGTGCTGGTCCACCCCAGCCGGGATCAACAGGCAGCGCGGGTTGGGCCGGTGCGGGTCGGCCAGCAATTCATCGATGGTCAATATCTGCACCTTGGGATACGCTTTCTTGCCCCATGGTGACGTGTACATCCCCGCCGTCGCCGCCTCGCTCCGCATCGGTTGCGTGGGCTGTTCCATCGTCACGAACACCCCCATCTCGGCGCCCTCGCGGGAAAGCGTCCCCACGAAGTCGCGGATATCCTTACTGGCGACGTGCCCGCCCTTGACCTGCACCAGCATCCTCTTGGACACCCACGCCCCGGCCTTCTGCTCATCCAGGAAATAGCGCACGCCGTCGATGCCCTGGTCGGCGCCTTTTTTCTTGCTCTGCCCGGCCGGGCGCGCGCCGATCAGCCCCAAGGCCCAGAACTGGAACTGGAACGGGTCGTCCTTGGCCAGCGCCTCGGCCGCTGAAACACTGGCCGGCTCGCCGATCACCTCGTATTCCGGCGGCGGAACAAACCGCGTCAACCGGTGCTTGATGAGGTTCACCGACAGGTGCGTCACGTCGATGCCGATCCACCTCCGCGGCGGCTTGTCGGGATTTTCCCTATTGAGCGTCTCCACCGCGTCGATCGTCGTCCCGCAGCCGCAAAATGGATCCAACACCACGTCACCGGGATTGCTCGAGGCGAGAACAATTCGCTTCAGAAGAGCCAAGGGCTTCTGCGTTGGATAACCTAGGCGTTCAGCGGAGGTGTTGCCTATACGCGGTATATCAACCCAAATAGTGTGAACGGGCTTGCCCGACATTTCGTCAAGATACACCTTCAATCCGTCAAGCCTAGGAGTACCATCCTTCTTAAGCAGGATTTTTCCTTCCGCCCACCATTTCTCTAACTGTTCAAGGGAAGCACCCCATTCTCTATTATGGGGAGGTCTGCTTCCTCGCCATTCAAAGTTTCGCCTCCCAGACGAAGATGTCATGGTCAAATCCTGCCCCGTGAACAGGCGCCCCTCTGAGTCCGGCTTGTACCGAGAAAGTTGCGCTTGGGAATAGACCGTGTACTGCTCATTCCAAACATCGTCTCCCGTCTTCGCATAGAAGAGGATTATGTCAGACACCTTATGGAAGTGCTTGGTCCTGAGATTGTGGGCATTAGTTCTTTGCCACACAATTTCGTTCGCGAAGTTCGCGGCTCCAAATATCGCATCGAGAACCAGTTTTAGGTAATGGCTGGCGGTGGGGTCGCAATGGAGGTAGAGTGAGCCTGTGGGTTTGAGGATACGGTGCATGTGGACCAGCCGGATGGACATCTGGACCAGATACGCCATCATGGGGCTGGCCTTGAGGAAGTTCATGAAGGTTTTCATCAATTCCACCAGGGACGCGGGGCAGGCTGGGTCCTGGTGGATTTGGGTCAGTGCGGCGTTGGCGGCGGTGTCCCATCGCCAGGTGTCCTCGAAGGCATTGATCTGCGCGGCTTCGGGCGTCCCGGAGGCTTCCTTGAACAGCACGTTGTAGTTCTGCTGGCTGTTGAAGGGCGGGTCGAGGTAGATCAGGTCGATGCACTCGTTGGGGAAAAGCCCGGTATCCGTGAGAAAGGCCAGGTTATCCCCGTAGCACAGCAGGTTCTTGCCTTGCCAGTCGCCCATGTCGCCCTCGCGCGGGTGCCATGCCCACGCTCGCGTGGGCATGTCTTACTTTTTACGTCCTTGGCGCCTTTGCATGGCCACGCGAGCGTGGCCATGGCACCCAGAGTTAGCCCTCGGATGCTAACCGCGCGCGGCGCCAAACGCCAGTGCCGGCGCGGTTATGGCGCATTTCGGTTTTCGCAAGCCCTCCGCACCGCAGGGGGATGCGCCCGTCGGCGTTCCCCTTGAACATCCCCTTGCGGTGCAAGGGGCTTCAACATCATGCCTTTCCCGGAAACCGAAGCCCCCCGCCCCCCACGGTCCGGTTGCCCCCCGACTCCCCCGCGCGGTACGATTCGGCCACGATTTCCGCGGGAGTTTTCTTCTGGGTTGTTGTTCGTTACGGAAACGGAAAGGGAGATCATGCCACCGGTGACGTTGATGATCGTGGGGGCGGGGGATCGCGGTTTCATGTACGCCGGGTACGCCGGCAAGTTCCCCCAGGAGGCCAAGGTCGTCGCGGTGGCCGAGCCGAGGGATACCTATCGCGCCCGCCTTGCGGCCCAGCATGGCATATCGTCGGAGAATGTGTTTTCCGATTGGCGCGAGGCGGCAGCCCGCGGCCGATTGGCCGATGCCGCCGTTATCGCCACCCAGGACGCCATGCACGCCGGCCCGGCCGTGGCGTTTGCCGGTCTGGGCTACCACATCCTGCTGGAAAAGCCCATGGCCGTCACGGAGGCCGACTGCCGCCGCGTGGTCCGCGCGGTGACGGAAGCGGGGGTGATTTTCGCCCTGGGCCACGTGCTTCGCTACACGGCCTA
>Ga0315284_10001797_pt1 | contig 30518 bp, 37 predicted proteins | sample YL17G09_16_MG_FD_203696 | JGI IMG/M metagenome (GOLD analysis project Ga0315284, IMG submission 203696) | Sediment microbial communities from Yellowstone Lake, YNP, Wyoming, USA - YL17G09_16 | ecosystem: Environmental > Aquatic > Freshwater > Lake > Sediment | place: USA: Wyoming | collected...
CATGGTTATCAGGCACCTGCCAGACCCCGAGCAGGCGCAGAAGTACAGGGTGCCTAAGCTTTGGCCCGGCGATATAAAATCAGAAGACGGAAAGAGCATGACAAGCTGCAACCCCGACGGGCCGCTTGCCGCCATAATAACAAAGGTCTATCCAACCCAGCACTCAGGCTATGTTGCCACAGTAAGGATTTTCTCAGGAAAGATTGTTGCCGGTCAGGAGGTATTCCTCATAGGCAAAGGCTCGGCGGCAAGGGTTCAGCAGGTCGGCGTATACCGGGGCCAGCAGAGGCTTGCCGTGGACGAGGTGGACGCGGGCAACATAGTTGGCGTCGTGGGTCTCAAGGACGCCTCATCAGGCGAGACGCTCTGCGCTCCGGACCACAAGATACTGGGTTTCGAGGCGATAAAGCATATCTTCGAGCCTGTGGTTACAAAGGCAATCGAGCCCAAGAAGCCGCAGGACCTGACAAGGCTCATAGAATTCCTGAAGAAAACCGCGCGCGAAGACCCGACCCTGCAGGTCAAGATAAACGAGGAAACGGGTGAATACCTTGTATCCGGGCTTGGAGAGCTTCACCTGGATGCGAAGGTTGAGAGGAAGCTGAAGGACGAGGGCATCGAGGTCTCTGTCTCGCCGCCCATCGTCATCTACAACGAGAGCGTGAAATCCATGACCAGGGAAGCTGTGGAGGGCAAGTCGCCCAACAAGCACAACAGGTTCTACGTGATTGCTGCGCCTCTTGAAAAGAGCATATACGATGCCATGGTGAACGGCGACGTGCCATCCGACCTGGAGGTGAAGGGCAGGAAGGACCAGGACCTTGTGGAGAAGCTGGTCAAGCATGGCATGGACAGGGACCAGGCCAAGAGCGTGAAACTCATACGCAACAAATCCGTGTTCATGGAAATGACAAGGGGCGTCACGGCCATTCTTGAAGTCATGGAATTGTGCAAGGAAGCCTTCAAGGAAAGCATGGATGAAGGCCCGTTGGGGCGCGAGCCGTGCGCTGCAGTCAAGATAATGCTGGTCGACGCGAAGCTGCACGAGGATACCATCCACCGTGGGCCCGCGCAGGTCATTCCTGCCATGAGGCGGGCAATCCGCGGCGCGATGGTGAAGGGCGGCGCATACATACTGGAGCCAAAGCAGATAATCAGGATTGACGTGCCGACTGAGCAGATGGGCGGCGCGACGAGGGAAGTAGGCAACAGGCGAGGCCAGATAATGGGCATGACAGAGGAGCGCGGAGTGACCAGCATCACAACTAAGATTCCTGTCGCCGAGATGTTCGGGTTCAACTCAGCCCTGAAGTCGTCTACGGGCGGGCTGGGCTTCTTCTGGCTCATCGACATTGTATATGAGCCGCTGCCTCGCGAGCTGCAGGACAAGGTGGTCAGGAAGATACGCGAGCGGAAGGGCCTGACAGAAGAGCAGATGCGTGTCGGCGAAGACGAGGATGAGTAGCGTCACCTGCTTCTCGAGAAGGCATTGATTATCGCGATTATCAGCATGATTACCAGCACGACCGAGGCTGCCACGTAAAATGTGACTTCGAGCAGGCTCACAAGGCTCTCACCGAATGCCATGCCTCCCAGCAGTGATGAGAGCGGCAGAAGGAGCAGCAGCGCAGGCATGAGGAGGCTGGCGCCGAATGCGAACAATATCTTCCTTGCCACAGACCATTTGCCGAGGCATGCGGCGAGCGCGATGAGCACGGTCGCAACATAATGCTCAACCGAGAAGATGAAGAGCTGCGAAGCTGTCGGTAGTTGGTTTGCTGCCGATGCCGCTGACTCCATTGACGGCATCAGGACATTCCATAACAGGAATTCGGCTGCCGCTGTCATGGAAACCGCTATGACAATGCACAATGCGCATGCCGCAAGCGCCCTCATTTTATTTAGTTGTCCTGCGGAATAGTTAATGTGGCCCTATGAGACAGCGAAAAATCAGGAAACTGACGCCAAAACAAAGGCGCCTCTGGGAGCTTGAGAAGTTCATACTCAGGATGCTGGTTCTGGTCATACCCGTCTACCTCATCCTCACTTTTGGCGTAGACATGGGACCCGTGCAGCAGGAGGTGGCAAGGGAATCATACTGGCTGATGGGCCCGATGGGTTTCAATGCAACCCTGTACGGCACAGGTATAATTGCCGAATTCGCAGGCAAGGCGCCCCTGTTTTTCACCATAAGCGCTGACTGCACGGGCTGGAAGGCCATGCTTTTCTTCGCGGCTCTTGTAATCGCAGTGCCCTGCAGGAAATGGAAGGTCAGGGCAGCAGGGCTTGCAGCGGGCGTCATTGCCATCTGGCTTGTGAACCTGTTCAGGGTCGCCGCCGTGGTTGCAGTCTATTCGTCCAGCGGCATTGATGCCGCCATGCTCGTGCATGACTGGTTATGGCAGATAGGCATGGGCCTTGCGGCGCTGCTTCTTTGGGCCGTGTGGCTCAGGCTTTCGGGGAAAAAGCTGCGCAACGGATGAAGATTTACCAATATATTCAATCCAGGCCAATATCCTAGTATGAGGAAGGGTGACATACAGATTGACTGGATAGTCGGATTTTTCATATTCATCATATTCCTTTCATGGTCCTTCCAGTACTACACCACCCTGTTCAGGTTCAAGGGCACGCCGCTGGACCAGGTGGCACTTGGCATAAACAGCGTGATAATAGGCAACATAAGCAACAATGTTTATGATGTACCCGTTACCTATGACTCGCCTTATGCCACGAGCAGCGTCATGCACGCCTACTACAACTGGAACTCGGCGGACGAACAGAGGACCACCGTGGTTTTCAATAACGTTTCGGCGCAGCTGCCGTGCAAAATAGACGGTGATTTGCTTTATTGGCAGTCGGCGGTGGTCGCAGGGCAAAACAACTTCACCATAAGGGTGAGCAACAGGACCGAGCCAGTTATGAACTGCACAGGCACGTTCAGCGCGACCGGCTCGAATCTCACGCTGCCGCGCGCAGGCGACATGAGAGTGATGCTCTCGCAGGATGCCATAGACAGCATGGTGGCGACAAACTACGGCAACTTCAAGGCTTACAACGGTATAAACAGGGACTTCAGGATAATGCTTGAGGCTGCAGGAGGCGGCACGACTGCCTATGGCTCTGTCCCGCCGAACACGACCAATGTGTTCTCGGGGGAGAACTGGTACAAGATAGAGGAGACCAACGGAAACGTCAAGATAACCACCCTGATTTGGTAGTTTGACTGTTGCCTAAGGGTTTGGTTTAAAAGGTAGTATTTGATATCTTTTAGAAAGGTGTGACATGAGCATGCATGACATTGTCGTGATAGGTGCAGGCCCGGCAGGACTGACTGCAGGAATATTCGCCGTGAGAAGGTCCATGGATGTTGTTGTATTAGGCGACCCTTCAGCCATGTCAACCATGGAAGAGGCCAGCATTGTGGATGACTGGCTCGGCGCTCCAGGTACCATGGGACCGGAACTCATGCAGAAGTTCAAGGAGCATGCGAAGAAGCTTGGGGTGCCTGTCAGGATGGAGAAGGCGGTTGAGATAAGGAAGGCGAAGAACGGGTTTGTTGTAAAGTCGGACAAATCAGAATACAGCACCAAGACCGTCATAATAGCGACAGGCGCGAAGCACAAGAAGGCCATGGTTTCGGGTGAGGAGAAGTTCGCCGGCAGGGGCGTGAGCTACTGCGCGAACTGTGACGGACCAATCTTCCGCGGGAGGAAGGTCGCGGTCATAGGCGGGGGTGACACTGCAGCGACATATGCGCTGCTGCTGGAGCAGATGGGAGCAGATACGACGCTGGTTCACAGGCGCGACGAGCTGCGGGCGGTTGACGTCTACAGGAAGGAGCTGGCCAAGTCAAAGGTCAAATTTATCTGGAATGCCGTGCTCAAGGAGATAAAAGGCGACAAGATGGTAAAGTCCATTGTCGTGCAGGACGTGAAGACAAAAAAAACAAAGGAAATACCCATGGACGGCGTGTTCGTCGCAATCGGCAGCGTGCCCGCGAGCGAGCTCGGCAGGAACGTTGGCATAAAGACCAATGAGAGCGGCTTCATAATTGTGGACAGGAAGCAGATGACCAGCGTGCCGGGTGTGTTTGCAGCAGGCGACTGCTCTGACAACTGCACCAAGAGGATAGTGACAGCCTCAGCAGAGGGCTCCATAGCGACCGAGATGGCTTTCGAGTTCATCCGCGAGAAGGAGCTGTAGAAACAATAAAAACCAAACTAACATCTTTTACTCCTATGGAAGCGAACTGGACTGAAAAACATAAACCGAAATCCCTGCAGAGCATGGCAGGCCAGGGCAAGGCTGCTTCTGAAATTCTCCAATGGCTTAAGAATTGGAAGAAATGCCAGGCCCTCATGATATCCGGCCAGCCCGGCGTCGGAAAGACGCTGCTGGTCGAGCTTGCGGCAAAGGAGCTTGGGCTGGCTGTCGCTGAGCTTAATGCATCTGACGAGCGCACTCCTGGCATGATGGCAACATTCCTGCAGGCAGCGAAGAGCCAGCAGCTGTTCGGCAAGGGCAAGGTGATGGTAATAGACGAGGCGGACGGCATATCTGGCAGGACCGACAGGGGTGCAGCCTCGGCTATTGTTGAGCTGATAAAATCATCTTCTTATCCGGTTATAATCATAGCGAACGACGCCTATGACCAGAAGCTCAGGCTAGTCAGGCAGCACTGCCATATGATTAAGCTCGGCAAAGTTCCTTCACCCAGCATAGCAAAGTACCTGCGCGAAGTCTGCGAGCAGGAAGGCATAGAAGCCGAGGAGGCGGCGCTGAAGAGCCTGGCGCGCTGGGCGAACGGCGACATGCGCTCCGCGCTGGGTGACCTGCAGCTCATAGCCAAGGGAAAGGCTAAGTTGTCAGAGGCTGACCTCGAATCGCTGGGCTTCCGCGAGAGAGAGGCAGGCATATTTGAAATCATGCCGCCGCTAATGCATTCAGGCTCACCGAACGCTGCGAGGAATGCCATAAGGAGCAGCGACAAGGATTCTGACGAAATTCTTCTATGGATCGAGAACAATCTCGCTGAGGAGTTCAGAAATCCGCAGGAGCTTGCGGAGGCATTTGAAATCATTTCAGCAGCCGATATCTTCAGAAAACGCGTTTCAAAGCAGCAGAACTGGCGCATGAAGGCCTACATGGCGGACCTCATGGCATGCATCTCCGCTGTTGGCGACGTCGAGGCAAGGAGGCACCGCTGGGTGCAGTACCGCGCGCCCGCGCGCATGGAGATGCTCGGCAGGAGCAAGGCAGAGCGCGCGAACATGGATTCAGCAGCCTCAAAGATTGGAGAAAAGCTGCACTGCTCAAAGAGGATTGTGAAGCGCGACTATCTCCCGTTCCTGAAGCTTATAGCAAAAAATCACAAGAAAGCGAAGGGTGAGCTGGCTGCCTTCTTCGGACTGGATGAGGACGAGACGAAGGTAATCTAGTCCCTTGTAAGGGCTTTGTAAACTTCACCCTTTGCCCTGCCAGGCGTTCTCACTTTGCTGCCATATTTTGAAGCCATGTGCTGGCGGTATGCGTCAGGTGCAAGCGGAGCAACCACGAACCTGCCGACGATTTCTGCGCAAGGTTCGTCGCGGAAATCATCACCCATGAATACAGCAGACTCAGGGCGTATCGATTCTTTCGTAAGTATATCAGAAAGAACTTCGGCCTTGTCATCGTAATTTTCTAGCAATATACCGTCGGCTGCCACATCTCTGGCTCCATATGCCATGTAACTTACTATTCTGCTTCCGCGGACGCATCTAATGTGGTTATCCGGAGTAAAGCCCATTCTTCCGCTTTTGTTGGTCACTTCAACAACACCAAGTTCAAGAGCAGACGTCAATATAAAAGAAGCTGGAGCGACATCGCAGAACTCATTGAAGGCCGGATCAAGTCGAGTTACAGCATTAGAAGCATATCTGTTGGTGGAGGAGTAAATTCTTGACATCGGTGTACCCCTTATCACTTCGCTGCTGTACAAATCGAACGTAGCCCTCAGAAGCTCTGCCTGCGACCACGGGTCGTCGCGATATTGCGCAACCAGTTTCTCAAGCTTGCCTTTGAGCATTGCAAGGTTCCATGCCCTTCCCCACCGCCAAGGCCTTTTCGCACAATAAGCTAACTCGTCCATGCCTATCTGCTTGAGCATAGGCTTGTCATCCTTGTCTGTAATGAGAGTTCCATTCCAGTCAGATACTACAAGCTTGGGTGTCATGCAAAGGTATTAATAGAAAATCTTAAATAGGGTAGAGAAGAAACTGTTTGGGCCCGTAGTTCAGCTGGATAGAATGTCGGCTTGCGGAGCCGAAGGTCCTGGGTTCGAATCCCAGCGGGCTCATATAAGTGGGATTGGAACAAAATGTTAGGATATCACCACAATCTACATTCTTGATGGTCTTTGATAGACATCCACTGAATCCAGAAATCCCAAGAACGGCAAACCCAGCGGTCCGCCTTCAAAAACCGGCCTTACCCCTCTTCCATCAAGCATGCCTTTGACTTCGGCTGAATCCCTGTATTGGTTGTTATGATACTGAACGACCATAATGCCATTTCTTTTCAGCAAATGAGCAAGACCATAAATCATTGATGCTTTCTCCTTTGGACCGCCTTCTCTCCAAGGATTGAAAACATGAATCCAGTCAAACCCTTTATCTACAGAATCACTGAACCTTCTGGCTAAGGTGTTCTCTCCCACTCTTGCCCTCACCTGTTCAGCAGGTAAATGTTTTTCACATTCTGCTGCTGCGGCTTGTAGAGAGCCGCAATCTGGATAAAGTTCCCTCAATGTTACATCTTTAAACCACCTTTTGGATGACTCATAAACTTGTGAACCATCAACAACACCCAATTCATTCATCATTGCACAGCCAGCCAATTCATGAAAATATGGATTGGGATTTCTGGCAATCGGTTCCTGATGGTCCAAACCATATTCTTCGGCTACAATTCTTGATAATCTGTTGGAAGCACCCATTGGCTGATGCATAACTGAATCCACCAGCAATGCCGCCTGAAACTTCCTGTCGCTTGGCTCATAAAATCCATGGTATTCTATTTCATCTGCAAATTCTGGCTTTGGGACCAAGAACCTTTCCAGATTCAACATTTCTGCGGCTACATCAATCATCGGAAAGACGCCTCTTTCCTCCATATACCGTTGCAACAATCTATCCGCTTCTGTCGCATCCATCCTACAACTACAAAATAAAATTATATATATGGGTATCGCTATGGCTTCTTAAATATAATTGTCAAAACATAACAAAAGATTGGCACACTTCGTTTCAGTGACAGCGGGCTCATCTAATTATACTAGCGCGCCAAGCAGGAAAGCCAGCAGCCCGAAAAGCATGCCCAGCTTTACAGTCCTGCTTATCCTTGCATAGTCCTTCTTCTGCTTGTGCCTCCTTGAGAGCAGGAAGATGGAGTAGAGGAAAAGCAGGTCGGTGGGCACCAGCAGTGCTGCGTAAACAAAGCCGAGCATGCCCTTCATGAAAGGTATCGGCGAGATTGCTATTGCTACCACAAGGCATACTGCGGCTATCACAGAGAGCACGCGCGGCCTGTAGCGCAGCTTCACGTTGCCCTTTATGTCCATGTTGAACCTGTGCGCTATGCTGCGCTTGACTTTGCTCACAACCTTCTTCAGGAACATCAGCCTGTCGCCCTTGATGTCCTCAAGGTCCTTGGCTATCTCGCGCGCCATGTTGGCGAACGCCGAGAGGAAGAACATGACAGCCGGCAACAGCAGGTTGCCAACCGCCGCACCTCCGAACAGGAAGCCGCTGCCGACAAGATAGCTTATGCTCGCGTTGCCTATGAGCATGCGCTCTTTCAGGTAGAAAGAGTATGTTATTAGCAGCAGCGAGTTTATCACTGCAATTGCGAGTGCTGCCAGATTCACAAAGAATGCCATGGTTATGCCTATGACAAAAAGCGTCATTGAGAATCCGAGCGCAGCCCTCGGCCTAACCTTGCCCGATGGTATGGGCCTGTAGGGCTTGTTGACCTTGTCGGCATCTATATCGACATAATCATTTATCGCGTTGCCTGCCCCTGAAATGAGAAATGCAGCTATCATGGCAACATATACAAGGGGGCTGAAAAACGCCCCGAACTTCACGACAAGTACGGCACCGACAAGCACTGAGAGCGCAGTCATTATGCCGTTTGCGGGCCGCATCAGCTTGAGATAACCTTCAAACACATAATCACCAACAAAATCATCCTTTCAAAACGCCAATCGGCTCCATTCTGACGGCCTTGAGCGATAGTCCTGCGCCATGCACGGAGTTTATGACCTCTTCAACATCCTTGTATGCCATAGGGGCTTCTTCAGCGAGCACCTGCGGGTTTGTTGCGCGTGATTCTATACCCTTCTTCAAAAGGTCTTCCTTGATTTTGCCGCCCCAGAATTTCCTTATCGCGCCCTCGCGGCTCATGGCGCGGCCTGCCCCATGGCAGCTGGAGCCAAAGGACTTCTCCATGGCAACATCGGTGCCCTTGAGTATGTAGCTTGCGGTTCCCATGGTTCCTGCAATCAGGACAGGGATGTTCGGGAATGAACGGGTCGCGCCCTTGCGGTGCACGTAGACTTTCCTCTTCTTGCCCTCAATCTTGTGCTCCTCGAACTTTATCACGTTGTGGCAGATGGCATATACCGTGTGCATGTCCATCTCCTGCCATGTCTTGCTAAAAACCTGTTCGAACGTCTCACGAATCCACTGCGTCATGACAAGCCGGTTCGTGAAAGAATAGTTTGTCGCCGCCTTCATTGCAGCAAAGAAGTCCTGCCCTTCCTTCGAGTTGGCGGGTGCGCATGCCAGTTGCCTGTCAGGAATCCATATCTTGTACTTCCTGACAGCCTCCTCCTGAGACTTAAGGTAGTCTGTCGCAACCTGGTGGCCCAGCCCGCGCGAGCCGCAGTGCAGCATGATGAGGACCTGGTCCTTTTCCTTCACGCCGAGGGAATTTGAAAACTTCGCATCAATTATGTTGCTTACTCTTTGGATTTCAAGGAAATGGTTTCCTGCGCCGAGCGTGCCGAGCTGGTCTTTGCCGCGCTGCTTCGCGAGCTGGCTTACTTTCGAAGGGTCTGCGCCTTCCATGCAGCCGTTGTCCTCTGTCCTGGCTATGTCTTCCTTGACGCCATAGCCGTTCTTGACGCCCCAATTCATACCCTTGGCAAGGACCTCTTCCAGCTGGTCGGGCGTCAGTTTAAGCTTGCCGCGCGCACCCACGCCACAGGGTATGCTCTTGAACAGCGCGTCCACAAGCTGCTTCATCTTTGGCCTGACTTCTGCAGCAGTCAGGTTCGTCCTTATCGCGTTCACTCCGCAGTTTATGTCTTGGTCGAAAGGGACATTATCCCATCCTAAAACCACACAAACCTGAGGAGATTATTCCGTTTTCCGCATCAAAAGCGCTTACTGCGCCCATCGGGAGACCATTTGAGGGCAAAACAACTTTCGTTGAATCACAATCCCCAATGCATATCGGGAAGTCCCACGACAGGCTCTATGACTCCGGGCAGGCAGGCAACATTTGTAAGCTGCGTGATGGCATCATCTTCAAGAGCGCCGAAAACCGCGTCGTTGGCTATTATCTTCGCGTCGACGCGCATCTTGTCACGGCTGCCTTTCGGCAGGAGCCATTCGAAATCGTTGATGCGTTTTACCTTTTCTTTCATGAACACCTCTTGGTAAGATTATTCGCATGACCATTTAAAAGGGTTTTTCCCTGTTCCGTTATATCCCACAAGGCAGCACCATACTTTCCATACCCAATTGACGCTACTAACCCATCTTCTAATAACCCACGAGCAGACATCTTTCTATCTTGATAGTATCCCTTCAAATGAATTAGGACCGAAGTGGAAGATACCGAGAGATTCTCAGAAAGTTCGTTTATTGTTTTAGGGCTATCTAACAGTTTTCTCAGTATAAGCAGTTTTGTGTAACCATTACCTCTATGGTTCCATGAATTACCTTTTCTGGACACATATGCTTGGAGTTTACGCATCTTGTCGGAGTGAGAACATGATATTTGCCTATAGAATTCACAAATTCCTTGAGATTTTATTTCTAACGTGTATTCCGTGCCGTGTTTTCCCCCGACAGACACTTTTTCTCTTTCTCTTACAAACACGGGACCAAACTCTGGGAACTTGTTTTGGATAAGCTCTCGGAGCGAGTAAATGACTTTTTTGTTGAAAGAGTACATCCTTATTTGAGATGTATCAACGTTGCCTTCATCATCCATAAACCCTCGTATGAAGCCAGCAGCGAAATTCTTATTCAAGTTGAAGAGCTCTCTTGGAATTTCTGCTGTGAATGTACCGAACTCGATGTTGTACATTTTTGATAGGATGTGCCTGATTGTTATTGGAAATACAACAACGTCGTCAATTACTGTGAACTCTACTTCTCCAAAGACACTACGAATATCGCAAAGAAACTCAGATAAAACGTCAGGATTGGTGTTCTTGAAATAATTGACGCTATTCTCTTCGGCAGAACCGTCTCCTATCATGTGAGCTATCAATCTAAAGAGTTCCGGTGTTTCCTTTACAGGCAATTTCGGATTTATTATCCACAATGACTTACCCTTTGATTTATATGCGGTAACGTGTTTCTCAATCTCGCGCATACTGAATTCGTTGATTCCAGAGGACGTCAATAAGCATGAAATGTTATTTAGAACAACAAGCGGTATTCCTTGAGGAGTTACCCAACCAGCACCTCTGTTGATTTTGCCATCTTTCCACCGACTTATAGTGTCAAGTTTTTTGATTCCCAAGTATTCGCCAAATTTCTTCCTGCTGCCAACTACACGCACAGATTCGTCTACAAGCATTCTTCTGAAATCATTGTCGAGAAAAACAACTATCTTTTCAAGAGGAAAATCTTCAAGGTGGATTTCTGCCGGAGAACCAAACTTCATAGCAGCATGTTGGTTTTGGCTATAATAACCCTAACTGAGGGACCATGCCGCTAGGGCCGGTAGAAATCATATATCCAGCACAATGGTCGCCTTCCAGCCGCTCTTGTCGTCGCCTTCGAGCCTGAATTCATGGTATGTCGCTGACTTGACGACGGTGAGGCTGTTCTTCGGCTTGGCCTCCTCGCCGAAACATGTGGCCTTAAGCTTGCTTCCCTGTATCCTGACCTTGAATGCAGAGAAAAACATGCTGTGTATGTCCACGAGTGCTATGACCTCGCCGAGCCAGTTGAACAGCAGGTCCTGCAGGTCCTTGCCTTCAACAAACACATCGACACTGTCCTTGGGCTTCACGTTCCTGACGGCGCACATCACCGAGCTCAGCGCCAGCGCCGCATTCTCGAACAGCTCGTTTGCATCGCTGCCGTAGGCTTCGAACTTCACGTCTGATGTGGGGCCCCTGACGAACTTGTATTTCATAATATCACAACCTCGCACTTGCAGAGCCTCTTGAACTTCTCGGCATCTGACTGGCTGCCGGTGATGACGCCGTAATGCATGGGAACCGCAACCTTCGGCTTTATGTCCTCATTGGCTGCGGCTGCGGCCTCCTCGGCTGTCATGGTGTAGGTGCCGCTCACAGGCAGGAGTGCTATGTCGATGCTGCCGAGCTTCTTCATTTCAGGAATCCTGTCCGTATCGCCCGCATGATATATCCGCTTGCCGTCAATGGTGATGACGTAACCGACATCCCTGCCTTTCGGATGGTAGGATTTGCCTATGTTATAAGCCGGCACAGCCTCTATGGCTATGTCGCCGATGACCTTCTGCTCGCCCAGAGAGATTACTATGACGCCCTTCAGCTTTGACTTGCAGCCCTGCGGCGCTAGTATGACTGTGCCTTCTTTCCTCAACCTGTCTACCGATTCCTCATCGCAGTGGTCGAAGTGCTCATGGGTTATGAGGATTATATCCGCCGAGCCCTTTGGCGCCTTGAACGGGTCTATGTAGATTGTCTTGCTCTCATGCACAATCCTGAAGCCGCTGTGCCCGATGTGCTGGATGTCAACACCCTCAACCATGGCCATAAAACTCTACCTTATACCAGATTGCAGAAATGATTGAACATTCAAACTGCAATCTGGTAGCTATGAGAACGCTTATAAAGTTCATATTATTGCGTTCTCATATTAAACCTTCGGCACGGGCGTCTTGGCGCCGCATGCGTCGCAGCTCAGGTAAAGCGCCTCGTGCTCCTTGACGAGCTTGGAGTCAGGCCTGTTGCACTTCGGGCAGGTCACGTACTGCTTGACGTATAGCTCCAGCTTCTTCTCTATGGCGTCGGCGCTGAAAACGCCCAGGACGACCAGCCGCTGGTTCTCCATCTCGCCCTTGGTCGCGAGCTGCTTGAGCAGGAACTTCAGCAGGTGCCTAGGCTCGCGGTCCAGACCTCCCGCTATCTCAAGGAAGTTGGTTATTATGGTCTTGGCTCCGGCCTTCTCCACCTCAGGCTTCGCTATATGGAAACGTCCGGCTGTCCTGACGTCTTCGGGAATTTTGTCCATTCCGCGCTTCAGCAATGCTTCGTAATCCATAACATTTCACCAAGCGCTTATGTCAGACTTCCCTGAAGTCCAACATTCCTCTCTTCAGCAGCTTCTCGTAGTCGCCTGTCATAGGAAAATAATTGGATGGTGTATTATTAAACAGCCTCCATGAATTTTGACAGGCGTCAAAAACTTTATATACCAACGATACAATAGAAAGACAGCAAAACATCTTACAAGTAAGTTAGAACCATCAAAGAACACGGGCTCATTTCAAGCGCCAACTTGAAACGGGCAATGCAACCATCAAGCGAATTTTGAGTTTCTTACATTCCACTATAAGCTTTGTAAAATAATTGAAACGCGTATTTAAATACTTTAATTGATGGCTGGAAGAGCCGTTCACGCTTTCAATTTCAAATATGGGAGGGAAATAATGGCAGAATCTTTGGTTCAGGAAGCGTTCAACAAGGGTCTGGAGAAGGCAGAGGTCATCCCAGAAAGGCAGAGCATCGAGGAGCTGCAGAAGCAGTTCGGCCTTGAGGTGAGGGACGCAAAGATCATGGTATTCGGCTGCGGCGGAGCAGGCAACAACAGCGTGACGAGGCTCTCGGAGCTGGGAGTTTACGGTGCCCGCACAGTAGCCTTAAACACAGATGCCAAGCACCTCCATATCTCAAAGGCGGATAAAAAAATCCTCATCGGCAAGGAACTAACCCGAGGCATGGGAGCAGGCGGCTATCCCGAAATAGGACGAAAGGCTGCTCTTGAGAGCGCAAGGGAGATCAAGAAGGAACTTGAGGGCATCGACATGGTCTACCTTGTGACAGGCCTTGGCGGAGGAACCGGCACTGGTGCTGCACCTGTTATTGCGAAGATAGCAAGGGAGATAGGCGCAATAACCATCGGCTGCGTCACCATGCCGTTCAAAATCGAGGGCGCCAGAATGAGGAAGGCAGAGGATGGGCTCGGCGAGCTGAGGCAGGTCTGCGACACGGTCATCGTGATTGAGAACGACAGGCTGCTTAAAGTCGCAGGAGACCTTCCGTTGCAGCAGGCCTTCGCCGTCGCCGACAATCTGGTCTCGACCATCATAAAGGGCATAACCGAGACGATATCGACGCCTTCACTGGTTAACCTCGACTATGCGGATGTGAAGACCATCATGCACTCAGGTGGCGTTGCTGCCTGTGGTTTTGGTGAGTCCAACACAGCCAGCAGGGCGGAGGAAGCGGTGGTAAAGGCGCTGACGAATCCGCTGCTCGACGTCGATTACAATGGGGCTACGGGAGCGCTGATACACATAACAGGCGGCGACGACCTCAGGCTTGAGGAAGTCAACCTCATAGGCGAGTACGTCTCAAGGCACCTTGACTCCGAGGCTCAGGTAATCTGGGGAGCGAGGCTTGATCCGGCATTCCAGGGCAAGGTAAGGGTCATAACCATCGTCACTGGCGTAAAGTCGCCGTGGATACTCGGCCCGACAGAGGTCGCCGAGGCTCCGCAGAAGGCCATGGAGATGTCCCAGAGGCTGGGCATCCCGATATACGCCTAAGGCAGAAAGCAAAAATAATTAACTTCAAGCCCCCTTGTTCTTTGGGGCTTGTTTTCTATTTTTTAGTTTTGTCAGAGGCAGCATTGGCTATTCAATTTAATAATCTTCAATCGTAACTTACATCATGGCAGAAGTCAAGGTTCTAATCGAAGGTTATGCAAGGGAACAAAATGGCAGTGAATTTGCATCTTCTACAACTACTCTGATTCATGAGAAAGGAATAAACATAATAGTTGACCCCGGAATGAACAGGAAAATGCTTTTGGACGCCCTGCAAAAGGAAGGTTTGCACCCATCCGATGTCAATTTTGTTGTTCTGACGCACTATCATTTAGACCATTCTCTTTTGGCGGGTATTTTTGAAAATGCAAGGATACTTGATAGCAGCGAAATCTATTCTTGGAATGGGAAGATTGAGGGTCACGGAGGCAAAGTCCCTGGAGTTGGAATTAGGATAATAAAAACGCCCGGACATGATATGTTTCACTGCTCTGTTTTTGTTGAAAGCAAGAAATTTGGAAAGGTTGCAATTATTGGCGATGTTTTGTGGTGGCCAGACGGGGAAGAACAGAAAACAGACCGTGAAAGCTTAATGAAACATGAAGACCCCTACGTTAAAAACAGGGAACAGCTTGCAGAGAGCAGGAAACAGGTGCTGAAGTTTGCCGACTATATAATCCCAGGACATGGAAAAATGTTCAAGGTTGAGAAATAGCTGAATGTTAACTCATCTTCTACTACAAGCTCAAGCTCGTCATGATGTTCTCGACGCTCTGGACACCCTTGACCTTGTTGAGTTGCTCTTCCAGCTCGTCGACGTGGCCTGCTGCATCGGGGACAAGCTTCGTAAACTTTAACGCGACAAGTCCGAAGGCCAGCGGCTCCTCTTCGAGCCTGTTGGGCTTGAGCTTCTCCAGCGCAGCCTTTACAGCCGCGCCGTTCTCCGGCGAGTCAGGCATTACCCTGAAGACGACAATTACTGTTCCCATACATTCACCAATCACTTGAATTCGAGTTCCAGTCACTCACCAAGTTTATGTTTCTTTGGGGTAATGCTCCCGCCATAGCGGGGCATGCCTGAGAACTCCAGTTCTCAGTTGCATTCCTTAGACCTTTCTTTCTGAAAGAAAGGGATTAGGGACAGCCAAAGGCCTAGGGGCCTTCGAAGCCGCACTTCGGGCATTTGTAGTTGTTCTCAAGCTTCTTGCAGCTGTCGCAGCGGATTATTTTCTCCTTGCCGCAGCCGGGGCACTTGAACTCCACCCAGTTCTTGTCCGCAACCACCAGCTTGCCGCAGCTTGTGCATTTCATTTCATGTTTCTTTTCAGCCATTCAATCAACTTTACTCCATATTGGGCGGGGGGTTTTTATACGTTTGCTGCAATCATTCCCATACGAACTCGAAGTTCCGGAAACCGTGATATCTTATCCTCTCCGTTCTGCGCCAGTAGAGCATCAGCAGCGCGCCCACTGCTATGCCGCCGAGGTGGCCGAAGTTCGCCACGCCGGGGTCCAGTCCCGTCAGGCCCAGGAACAGCTCGAGTGCAGCGAAGATTATCACAGCGAATTTGGCAGGCAGCGGTATGCCAGGCGGTATCCAGACAAGATTTCTGGGGTAGAGGAAGCCATAGGCAGTAAGGACCGCGTATATGGCACCGGAAGCCCCGAGCATCATCACGTCCAGTTCGCCTGGTGCCAGGGTGAATGTAAGGCCGATGTAAAGCAGGGCCGAACCCACCCCTGAGATGAAGTACAGGACCGCGAACCTTTTCGTGCCCAGCGTGCCCTCGACTGGCAGGCCGAACATGAAAAGCACGAACATGTTGAACAGGATGTGCAGCATGCCGCCGTGCATGAACATGTAGGTGATGAACTGCCAGTAGGCGCCGCCGAAGGCCGCGGACGGCGTAAGCGAGAAGAATTCGGTGAAGCCGGGAACCAGGCCCTGCGCTATGAAAAGGATGACGTTTGCTGCTACCAGCGAAAGCGTGAGATTAAGCCTCATAACAATTACTGGCTGTGCTTCTTTTTCTTCTTTCGCCTGTTCCAGAAGTAATATCCCGCAACCACGACCACTATTGTGATGACTATTGCGATGCCAGTCCCGTCGCCGCTGCCGCCGTTGGCAAAGTTCAGCGATATCTCCTTTGTTACCTGGTTCTTCTCAAGGCCCGGCCCCACGTAGTTTATCACCAGCTGGGCAACGCCTTTCTGGACAAGCGGCGAGAAATCCATAGTCGTCTTTTTTGTCGCCTTGAGCTCGCTCACGTAGTCCACATCAATGGTCTTGTTGTTCAGCACCAGCGAAGCCTCTATGGACTTTGCGCTAGTCGTCCCCTTGTTCGCTATCTCCACCCTGAGCGTGTCCCTGTCGTAGAGCGGCTCTATCTTGACTATGTCCAGCATTACCGAGCCTCTGACAGGCAAACCGACTGAGAAAGTCTCTGTCACGGCGTTGTTGTTCTCGTTCTTGTAGCTCGCTATGAGAGGTATGGTGTAAGTCTTCTCCTCGGCGGAGCTGGATATGCTGACGTCAAAGACTACATGGGCCGACTGGCCCGGAGCTATGTCACCGGCGAAAACCGTGCCCTTGGAAAGTATAGGCTTTATCTCGTCGGCGGTTGAATTGAACTGCATCTGTATGTTCCTTGCCGACCCTGTGCCGACGTTTTTCACCAGAGCGTCCACTTTCACTACGCTGCCAGGCTCTGCTGCCTGCGGCGAGATTGAAAGGTCGTCAACCAGCAGGTCGGGTATGCCCTGCACGTTGATGCCTACTTTCTCCGTGAAGAAGGGGCCCTGAAGGCTCCCGATGTATATCTGGAAGCTGAGGTCATAGGTGTTCGTTATTGCAGAGCTGTTGACATGAAGCTTGTAGGATGCCTTGACGCCGTCCAGCGCAGGCACTTCATTGAAGAATTTTATGGAATCCTGGCCCGGAAGCAGCTCGAAGGGATTGTCCGGGACTATGACAAGATAGACGTCCTGACCGCTGCCCTTGCCGCTGTTCTGCAGCTGTATGCCGAGGTCGACGTTGATGCCCGGCTCGACGGGGTAGGGCGTCTGGTTCGTGAGCACGACATTCAGGTCCGGGGCGTACAAATCGGCATGCGCGGGCGCAGCCAGGGCTAGGGATAATGCAAACACTGCAAACATTACGAGAGCAACGAAAGTCTTTTTCATGGCAACAACCCATATCCATTATCGTATGTCCGTCATATTTAAATATGTTAGGTTATTTCCCCGTCCCTGAGCTTTACTGTCCTGTGCGTTATCCTGCTTACGTTCGGGTCGTGCGTTACCATTACTATTGTATAACCCCTCTTATGAAGTTTGTTCAGAAGTCCCAGTATGGTTGAGCCGGATTTGGTGTCGAGGTTGCCTGTAGGCTCGTCGCCGAGGATTATATTGGGTTCGTTGGAGAGCGCCCTTGCTATGGCCACCCGCTGCTGCTCGCCGCCCGAAAGCTCGGACGGTTTGTTGTTGAGCCTGTGGTCAAGCCCGACCTCCTTCAGGAGCTCGACTGCCTTCGATCTTGCAACATCCCTTGGCTTGCCGTTTATCCTCAGCGCAAGCTCCACGTTTTCGGTTGCAGTGAGATTGGGGATGAGGTTGTATTGCTGGAAGATGAATCCCACCTTTTGTCCCCTTATCTTCGCAAGCTCGTTGTCGCCAAGCGTGCTGACATCCTGATTATCTATGTAGACTTTGCCGCCTGTCGGTTTCATGAGACAGCCCAGTATGTCCAGAAGCGTCGTCTTGCCGCTGCCGGATGGCCCCATGATGGAAACAAAGTCGCCATGGCCTATGGAGAGATTGACATCCTTCAGCACGTGGACCTCCGAAGGCATGCCTTTGTTGTAGTATTTGTTGACGCCCTCGAGCTTCATTGCGCAAGCCGTTTTCTCTTTTTCAGGTTTCATAATATCACATCAGCTGAACCGCTTTGCTTTCTTGTTTAATGCGGTAATTTAATTTATATCAATCACTCATACCTTAAAGCTTCGACGGGGTCGAGCTTGGATGCCTTCCATGCAGGGTAGGCGCCACCCGCGAGGCCGAGCAACACAGCGAAACCGACCGATATGGCAGCAAGACCGGGCGTGACTGTTGCCGGTATGCTGCCGCCTGTTGCAAATCTGAGTCCCAGGGCGCCGGCGCCGCCCAAGGCCAGGCCTATCAGGCCGCCGACCAGCGACATGGCCATGGACTCGGATATTATGTGGACCATGATTTTTGATCTTGTCGCTCCCATGGCCTTCATGGCCCCGATCTCCTTCCTCCTTTCCATCACAGCCATTATCATCGTGTTAAGCACGCCGAGCCCGCCGACAACAGCAGCTATGGCGCCCATGCCGAAGGTGAACAGCCTCAGCTGGTTGACAACTTGCGCGCTCTGCCTTGCCATATCCTTTGAAGTCGAGGCGCTCAGCGTGTCATCCATGTTCATGATGTTGTCTGCTATGGTCTCGGCGGCCCTCACGTCCTCAGGCACCACGTAGGCCATCTGATAGGTTGTTGTGCCCAGCACGTCCTGCATGTCCTCTATATGAACAACAGCAGAACCGTCGATGTTCGCATTGTTTGTCCTGTCCATCACGCCGACAATCTCAAAGTCCCTGTTCTTCACCTTGACGAAATCGCTGACATCCCAGCCCTTCTTCTCCGCCAGGTCCCTGCCTATGACCATCACGAAGCTTTCGCCTCCTGTTTCCTCGAAACCCCTGCCCTTGTACATCTTCACGTCCTTGCCTGTCAGCAGGCTGCCCTTTGACGGGTCTATGCCGGCGACGATCAGGTCTGGCGTGAAACCGGATGTCGAGATGAAAATGCTCATGGGCACCGCATCCTCAACGCCATCAAGTGACTTCAGGTTCTGCAGCTGCTCATCGGTTATGTCCGAGCCCGAAAAGCCTGTGTTGAAGCCCCCGGCGCCGGCCTGCTGGACCAGTATCTTGCCTGTTGTCATCTCCATGTTTGCCTGGAAGAAGGTGTTTATGCCCTCGGCGAACGAGCTGAGGGCGACAATCGCGGCTATGCCTACGATTATGCCCAGGGTTGTCAGTATTGTCCTCGACTTCTGCCTAGTTATGTTTTTAAAAGCGAATTCAAGCATATCATTTCACCATCTGTTTCATTCATCCGAACCATCAACCTCTGAGCGCGTCAACCGGATCAAGCCCGGCAGCCTTCCAGGCAGGATACAGCCCGCCAAAGACTCCGAGCGCAAGCGCGAAGGCAAGGCTGCCCAGTGCCAGGCCCGGCGTTACAACCCCGTTTATCATGCCGCCTGTGAAAAAGCCGAAACCGAAGGATACCAGCCAGCCCAGAAAAAGCCCCACAAGACCGCCAATAAGGCTTATGGCAGACGATTCGGTAAGTATCTGCACAAGAAGGAGCCTCCTGGTCGCGCCTATGGCTTTCATGACGCCCAGCTCCCTCTTCCTTTCGATAACCGCCATTATCATCGTGTTCATCACGCCAAGGCCGCCTACAAAGGCTGCCACGGCGCCGACGCCGAATGTGAAGATTCTGACTGTGTCTATGATTTCGGACACCTGCCTTGCCAGGTCCTTGGATGACATGGCGCTCAGGGTATCGTCCTGGCTGTTTATTTCATCGGCAACAGACTCTGAAAGCTGGGGGTCCTCAGGAATTACATAAACCATCTGGTAGCTGTTTTCCTTGCCTATAAGCGACTGGAGGTCTTCAATGGGAACTATGACGCCCGAGTCCACATCCTGGATATCTGTCTTTTCCACCACGCCCGTCACAAGGAAGTCGCGGTCCTTGACAGTGAAAAAATCCCCGACCTTCACGTTCAGGTTTTCAGCAACGGTTGTGCCTACTATGGCGACATCGTGCTCGCCGGGTTCAAACCTGCTGCCGTCCTCAATCACGATGTTCTTGCCCAGCATGACATCCAGCTTGCTTATGTCAATGCCTATGGCGAACCAGCTGGGCATGCCCTGGCCCAAGCCGGCCCCTCTCGGCATATACCAGACCATTGGAACCGCATCATCCACGCCGGGTATGGACTTTATGTTGTCCAGCTGCTCCTGCGTTATGTCCGAACCGGCGTATGCCGTCATGGCGCCGCCGGAATCTTTCTGCGTTACGATTATCTTTCCTGCTATGGCGCCCAGCTCCTTGTTTACCATCGCGTTTATTCCTTCGGCAAAAGAGCCCAGCGCAACGATGGCTGTTATGCCTATCACAATCCCAATAACAGTGAGGAGAGTCCTTGTCCTCTGCTTGCTGATATTTTTCAGCGCAAGGTCGAGCATAACAGGTTATTGCAGGCTGTACTTTTAAAATCATATTGGTCATACGACAAGAATTTAAGCAGCTGATTCAATTATCAGTCATGCACAGCAAGCGGGGTTTCTGCGAATGCGACATGCGCGGCATGCTGTCGTTCCTTATACTCTGGATTCTGAACCAGAAGCCTGTCTACGGCCAGCAGATTGCAAAGGAGATAGAGCGCCGCAAGGGCACCAAACCCACGCCCGGCACCATCTACCCCGCGCTCAAGGAGCTGAAGAAGCGCGGCATGATAAGCTCGGAAAAGAGTGGGCGCATGGTGGTTTACAGCATCACGCCGAAGGGCAGGCGCGCCCTTGACAGCGCATGCGGGCACGTCTGCAAGATGTTCGGCGACATCGTGAAGAAGTACATGGGGTAGAATAAGCTTCCGATGGATTCACAGCCTGCCGTATATCTTATGCGCCTGTTCTGCTGTAAGGAACTCTGTTACCTTGACTGTTCTGGTTTCAACATCAATTATGTAAAAGAGCCTGTAGTTGCCGACCCTCAACCTGTAGATTGTTTTTCGCGTCCCCTTTATTTCCTTTTTATCTTGCCCGTCGGGGAACGGGTTGGATTCCAGCTCGCCCAGCCTGCTCTTGATGTTGCTGGCTTCCTTTTTTGGCAGGATGTTTATCCTTTCAAGGACGCCAATCTCGACAAGAAGCTTGTACATTCAATCAAGCTCCGCAAACTTCCCTTCTTTTGCTCTCTTGTGCTGGGTTTCAACAAAAATGTCTATCCTTTTCATTTTCATGTATTCCTCCATTAATTTCTGGATAAGGGTATCATAGGTATCTCCCATTACCCCCAAATCCTTGAGCTTCTCAGCAGTTGACTTGTCCAGCTGGATGGTTGTTTTTTGCATGTTATATAATTGATATAGTTATATATAAGTCTTATGCAAACTATATAAAGTCCCTAACGAACCCATCAACAGAAGCTAAGATTACTCAATCAAACCCCAACCCATTCCGTCCCGTCAAAGCCTGACTTGATTTTCCTCATAACGCCGCGCATGTCATCCAGCGTGATGTCGCGCCCGCCAAGGCCGGCAATGAAGTTGGACAGCTTTGCCTTGCAGGCTGTTCCATGCAGCGCGGCCTTGACCTCAATGAACAATGCGCCGCCATTGCCGCCCACAGATATGTCTTTCTCAAGCACGCCGACAGAGTCAAGCCTGCTGCAGAGCTTTGCTATCCCTTCGGCAGGGAAGGGCCTGAACGACCTTATCTTTATCAGGCCGATGTTCTCTGATTTCAGCAGCTCGCGGGCAGTGCCTGCAACAGAACCGATGGTTATCAGCGCGTGCTTCTTTCCTTCAAGGTTCGCTGTCTCGATGAGGCCGTCGCCGTATCTCCTGCCCGAGACCTTAGCAAACTCATCATTAGCCTTCCTTATCACGGCAGGCGCGCTGGCGAATGCATCATCCTGCTGCTTCCTAAAGTCCATGAAAGTGTCGGGCGCAGCCACAGAACCCATGGTAATCGGCTTCTTAGGGTCAAGCGTAAGTTTCGGCTTGTAGTTTGGGAGGAATTTCTCAACTTTTGACTGTTCCAGCAGCTCAAGCGTCTCGTAGGTGTGCGAGACAAGGAAGCCGTCAAGGCAGACCATGACAGGGACGCCCAGCTGCTCAGCAATCTTGAATGCCTGGATGTGCGTGTCAAAAGCCTCCTGCGCGCTCTCAGCGTATAGCTGAATCCAGCCGGCATCGCGCTCAGCCATGGAATCCTGCTGGTCATTCCAGATGTTCAGCGGTGCCGATAACGACCTGTTGGCGACGCCCATCACAATGGGCAGCCTCAGGCCTGAAGCAACGAACAGCATCTCATGCATGAGCGCCAGCCCCTGCGATGATGTCGCTGTATATGTGCGCGCGCCTGTCGCAGACGCGCCTATGCAGGCAGCCATGGCGCTGTGCTCTGACTCGACGTGAATCAACTCAGCGTCGAGGTCGCCGTCGAAAACCATCTGGGAAATCGTTTCGCAAATCACGGTCTGCGGGGTGATTGGATAAACAGGTATAACATGGGGTTTGCATAGCTTGACTGCTTCGGCGACTGCTTGGCCACCTGACATAACGACTCTTGCCATATCATTTCGTCTCCTTATTTATCCATTCAAGAAAATCATTACTGCCTTTGCTTATCTTCATAAACTCTATCGCAGGCACATCATAAGAGTGCGCTGATTTTATCTCTTCAATCACCATGTCCATCAACTTTTCTTTGGTCTTGATTATAAGCAATGACTCACTAGCGTTTTCTATCTTGCCTTTCCAGCGGAACATTGACTTGATATTCGGTATTATGTTGCAGCACGCAACAAGTCTTTTGTCCAGCAAAACATTTGCTATGCTTTCTGCTTCCTTCGCATCCTTTGTAGTGACTAACCCTGTTACAACCTTGGTCATAAAATCACCTCATTCCTCCAAACCTGTGTCCCAGCTTCTCGCCCATTATCTCTCCGTAACCGCGCTTCTCAATATCCTTTTCGTTTACTCCAATCCCTTTCATGAGTTTCAATATCTTTTCCCTAGACTTGTCCTTTTCATCAGATTCCAGCGCAACTTCAAGGTATTTTCCAAGCTCCTTCACATCATCGAGCAATACCTCAAATTCGCCAAGCTTTCCGTATATTCTTATTTTGTTCAGCGTGAAGGTATTGGTCAGGCCCATCGTTTCGAGTAGTTTGCACGCCTGCTCGCTGTTGTCTATACCAGTCTCATATTCTTTCCAAGCGCCAAGGACTTCAGTAAGCGCCTTCAGGGTAAGCGTTCTTTTGCTGCCGTCCTCCCTTATCCTGACTATCCAGCTTCCCGGACCTTCCGGTTTTTTATCAAAACCCTTCGGCTTGAAGTAAGAGTCGCGCTGTTGCGCTGTTCTGCCGAATTTCGCACCCATTGACTCCAGCTTTGCCTTTAGTGCAGCCAAGTCCTTAACCCTTGCTTTCACTTCCACTTCCATGGCTAACAGACCCCTTCCTTCCCGAAGTCAGCCTTGTTTGTGTCGGCATGCCTCTCCCTCTCGCTCGCGTAAGCCTTGAACGGGCACTCGCCTACGCAAATGAGGCAGCCCTTGCAATGTTCATAATCAATCTTTACCTTCTTCTTTCCCTTCACGTCAACCAGCTTAAGCGCATTATCAGGGCAGAACTTGACGCAGATACCGCAACCCGTGCACTTGGCAAGGTCCACGACAGGCCTGAATGTGCGCCATTCGCCTGTCCTGTTGCTGACAGCGTTGCCTGCTTCTGTTATGGTTGCGCCTTCGTTGAGCTTCATTCCACTAGATTTTTGTCTGCTCATAAGCCTCCTTAATCATCTTGCTGTTCAGCTCGCCGAGCTTTCCCGGGAACTTCTCGGCTATCACCTTGAGCAGCGACTGTAGCGTGACCACGCCTGTGGCCTTTGCGAACGCGCCCAGTATCGCTGTGTTGACTATGTCCTTGCCTATAGTCTTCAGTGCAAGGTTTGTGGCATCGAAACTGTAAGCCTTGCAACCATCAACAGAGCTTATGGGTTTATCTGAATTGATGACGAATACACGATTCTTCTTCATGCCTGGCTCACGACTGCCGTCGTGGCCTGCCCGTCGCTCTTGCGACGGTGCATCCTTGACATCTATATGCAGCAGCGATGGCTCGAGCACGACAAGGTAGTCAGGCTCGTAGACCTGCGACCTTATGGTGATTTGCTTGTCGTCAATCCTGCAGAACGCCCTTACAGGCGCGCCACGCCTTTCAGGCCCGAATGAAGGGAATGCCTGCACATACTTGCCGTCATGGCCTGCTGCCTTTGCCAGCATCTCGGCTGCTGTCACGGCGCCCTGCCCCCCGCGGCCGTGGAAACGGATTTCAATCATATAACATGAATTACGATTTGTCATGCTTTTAAACGCATGTCGGGCAGTTCGACAATAGCCTCTTATACCTTTAAGTTGACAAAGTAAAGGGACGCTGTTTGGGGGGCACAGCGTCCGAAGCCCTTGGGACTATTCCACGGCACCTGCCGCGCGAAGGAGTCTTTCCGCTTTGGTATTTTTTTCCCGTATGGCAAGGCCGAGCGCGGTAAGGCCTTGTTTGTTCCTTGCGTCGCGGAGCATTGTAAACTTGGCATCACCTATCCTGAAAAGCGCTTCAACCACGTTGCAACTACCGGACGCTGCTGGAGGCGTCGGCACTACCGCATGGTGCAGCGCGGTGTTGCCTTCGTCGTCGGTCAGGCACGGGTCTGCTCCGTATTGCAGGAGTATCTCGATGGAATGCATCAGGCCTTCTTTGGCGGCTCCTGCTATGGCCGGCGTGTTCTTCCCGCCCTTCCAGCGCGTGTTCGGGTCCAGACCACTTTCGAGGAGCATCCTGAGAATCCTAAACTCAGGGGCATCGATCCCCTTCTTCTCGGACGCGAACCTCGGGCTATCGGCGGCAGCAAGATAGAGCAGCGGCGAATGGCCAGGGCTGCTCCCGCCGGCATAGGGCTCGTCCACTTCCGCCAGCATCTCGGCAACAGCATCCGCGCTGCCTAGGCAAACCGCGTTGTGCAGCGGAATGCTCCTGTGCCTCCAGATGCGGGGAAAGACTATGACCTCGAAACGCTCCCGGTAGTCGGTCCAGACGATGTTTAGCCATCGGACCGCTTTCGCAAGCCTGTCCACGACGCCAGCGTCATTCACGCCACTGTCGCGCAGGAAGTTGAGCGCATGCTCCTTTGCTTCGGTGTGGCTTTCCGCCTGGAGGGCGAGCACGATGAGGCTGTCGCGCAGCCTGTGGTTGAGAGCAGGCCTGACACCCCCTGCCAGCCGCTGCAACGTGCCTTCCTCATCCACGAGCTTAGCGAGCATGACCAGCTGGTCATCATCCAGGTCCTTGCCCGGTTCCCATACGAAGGCGTGCTTGAATCCGAATTCCTCTGGGCGGCAGAAAACGTCGTCTGTTATCATCACGGACTCGCCGAAAAGGGATTCGAAGGGCGGCATGGACGTGCATAGGATTTTCGCTGCGTCGAGCTCGCCATAGGCATTCTGGGCCTCGTTCACCAGCACCGTCCCGCCTGACATCAGGTCTGCCAGCAACACTTTGGGCTTCAGCGTGGCGAGCTCCTTCAGCAATTCCCTTGGTATGGGAGGCCAGAACAGCCTGACGTTGATGCTGATGCCCAAAAGATTTGTCAGAGCATCGGAAATTCTCTCCAATTTTCCTAGGGCTTCACCCCTGCCGAGTTCCTTCGTAACGAACAGTATGTCGCACTTCTCTTCCTTTGCAGACATGACCTTCTCCTTTTGCAGTGGCTTGCCGCGCGGACGTGGTGCCTTGCGGTTCGCCGGAGACCTTGGAACAGCCACACAACCAATTTCACACAACAGCATCTTTGGCCATAGACGCTCCTTTCTTTCGTATGTACGGCTACGCAAAAACAGGGTTTCTCCGTCTTGCGCGCGCAAGACAGGGGCAAAGCATGACTGTGCCTTGGTACTCTTTGATGTGTTTTTGAATAAGCATGATACTGATTTAATGGATTGGAAGTAAGTTTTATAAAGTAGATTGGTCTCAAAACTTGTGCCCCAGACCCTCGAAGACCTTGCGCATCCTGATGGAGTCTTGGAAGGTGATGGGGCTCTCGCAGATGATTGTGATGTCCAGCCTGCGCTTCAGTATTTCCTTTGCCAGCGGTTCGAAAGGTGGGTTGTGGTCCATCACCAAATGGCTCAGCTCGCCCTTGGCGCTGTATTCGATGCCAGAGAAGTGCGAGTGGACGTGCTTCAGTTTAAGCTTCTCTATCTTGTCCAGCACTTCTGCGTAATCTATCTTGCCGTAGTTGCGTGCGTACAGGTGCGCGAAGTCCACGCACATCGAGCAGCCCGTCTCCTTCACGAGCCTGATGGTCTCGTCAAGGCTGCCTAAAGCCGAATGCTTTCCTGTCGTCTCGGGGGCAAGCTTTACATTTGACCAGCCGCTCTTCTGAATTGTTTTCATAATGTCAAGAATGGCTTCCTTTGCAATCTGGAAGACCTTCTCCTTGTCCATTCCCCCGAAATAGGCCGGATGGAAAACCACAGGCCCGCCGCCCATGTAATGCAGCCGCTCGCAGCTGTCGAGAATGCGCTTCTTGCTTTCCTCGGCCTTCTTCGCCTCCTTGGATGCAAGGTTGATGAAAAAGGGCGCGTGTACGCTGAGTGGGACATTCAGCCGCTTCGCTTCGGCGCCAATCTGCTTCGCAAGCTCGTTCTTCATTGTGACGCCATGCACGAACTCCACCTCAAGCGTCTGGAGGTCCAGCTCGCCCAGCTTGGCTACGCCTTCTATGGTGGATTCTGAGTAGCCCCCGGAGCCGGCGGGGCCGAGCTGCACCTTTACTGTCATGCTATTTAATTGATGACCATAATTATAATGTTATGAAACCGGTCAAACTGCTCGTCATAGGCGACCCGCACGGCTCTGAAAAACTGCTCAAGCTGGACACGAAAGGCTATGACGCAGCCATAGTCACGGGCGACTTCGGCAGGTCAGACATCATGCGAGGTCTGGCGTGGGGAAAGAAGAAAGCAAGTAAAGCAGCCGTCAGGGATTCTTATATGGAATACGTGAAGACGGCCTTACCTGTTCTGAAGCACATATCAGAAAGCATGCCCGCATTCTGCGTGCAGGGCAATGCGGAAGTCTCGGACAGCGACATACGGGCGCTCAATAAGGCGCTGAAGGCGAAGATACCGCTTTTCGAGTCGGAGCTTGCCAAGATGAAGAACCTCATCATCCTGAACCATGCAGTCGCAAAATTCAAGGGCTTGACGATAGCCGGCATAGGGCATTTCCTTGAAACCAGATGGGTGCAGGAGTTCTCCGAAGCAAGCATCGAGAAGATGATACTTGCCGCTATAGAGGAGGAGATCGCGCGGATTTTCTTTGCGAATGTCGGCAGGGTTGATATAATGGTCTCGCACCAGCCGCCTTACGGCATACTTGACAGGGTCACAACAAAGGGCGCACCCAAAGGCTGGAAGGGCAGGCATGCGGGCAGCGTGCTGCTGCTTGAGTACATCAAGAAATACCATCCACGTTACGTAATCTGCGGCCACATACATGAGGGGAAGGGCGTCAAGAAAGTCGGCAGGACCACCGTGATAAACGCCGGCTGCTGCGGGGACTGGCAGTCAATCACGCTGAGGAAGTAGCCTGATTGCTCTGGGACGGCGCGGCTGCTGGAGCAGGCGGTGCTGTGCTTGCCGGCTTGCTGTTTGCCGTGTGGTTGCTGGCCTGGATTTCATGCGCATCGCAAACCTCATCGATGAATACAGCAACCGCGATGACAGTTGTCCAGAGGCCGTCCTTGTGGCCTTCGGCAGACTGTGTGATGTTCATGGTCCTGACAACCTTGCCGCTCATCTTGTATTCCTGCTCCCTTTCGTCCCATGCCTTCTCAGGGTCGAATGGCAGACCCAGCGTTGTTGCGAGCATGGTTGCAGCAAGGTCCTCTGCATAGTCGCCCGACTTCTTCGCGGTCTCGCCAAACGCATGGTGTTCCGAAAGGTAGCCATAGTTGTTCCTGTCAGCGGGCACAGCAAGCCCCACGGATGCGGATATCAGCCTATTGGGCTCGTTGGTGGAGTTCCTTGCAAGCACTGCGAACGTTATCTCGCCGGGCTTCAGCTCCTTGAGGCCCTGCTCCCTTGGTATTATCCTGCAGTGCGGCGGGAGGATGCTGGAAACCGTGACAATGTTGCACATCTCTATGCCAGCGTCGCGTAGCGCCAGCTCAAAGGACTGAAGATAATCCTTGTGGACCCCCACACCCTTTGTGAAAAACATCTTTTTTGGTATCATCTTGCAAAAGCAAACCTTTTTCTATATGAGCATGAACTTGAGCGCTATCTCAAGCGCTATTATGCCGATGCAGAAGGCCACCACGTGCTCTGGTTTGAACTTTATGGCTTCCTGCTCCTCGTCGAAGTACCTTATCAGGCCCGCCGTGCTCTGCGGCATCGAGTACTTGTCCTTGGCCATGCCAACTCTATGTTAACTGTGCTTAAAAAGTTTTGAAGGACACTAGGTGTTTGGTTCTGAGGCACTGCTGATATATCGGTATGGTTTTTGCTTTGGAAAGAATGGATGGTGTCCCGCGCATAGCCTGTTTTATGTTAACGGCCGTTTCCGGACCCGTTTGATAGCATTTGTCTAAGCATCACTCAGGCACGACTCAGGTCTTCGACCTGAGTCAAACCCTCTCGATTTGCACCCCGCGGGAAGGACTATTTCATCCATGCAAGGGTTCTACGCTCAACATAGCCAATGTTTTGTGCATTGGTTTCTGAATCCCAGCCGCACTGTGAGCAAGCTCACAGGCGTGTGCATGCAATCACGCACATCCCCCCTGTAGGTGGATTTCTGTTGTCCTTCCAGGCTTCTCAGCATCTGCAATTCAATGCGATTCCTTGGGAATCGCGTGTGTCGTGTCCTACAAGGACACAACACCTTGCAGCGCGTTAGAACGAGAGCAATGCTCCTGTTCCGGGTGAACAGAGCTTCCTCACCTGCCTGCTTTTGACAGCAAGCTGGCGACGCTACCTGCGCGGCTCACCAAATCAGGCTTGCTTTGCCAGCTTATAAAGGTTGTGAACCTTAAGCTGCGACTGCGTGTTTGAAATTAAAGAATTCGATATTCCTATGAGATTGCAGTGAGCTAGCGCTCACGCATCTCAAACAAACAACTTGTTGCAATTGTTTGAGATTATTCGGTGGGTTATCCTATTAACAAGGACAGCGTCGGGGGTTGGTGACAGTAGGCTGAATGCCTCGTGACCTTAGCACGTACACCTCTGTTCCATCAAACCCATCGTCTATGGGACCCTCCTCCCCGCGCCGGCATTGCTGCCAGTTTGGGGAATGGCCGACTATTTTTAGGGACGGCTTCACGCTTAGATGCTTTCAGCGTTTATCCGTTATTGCGTAGCTACCCAGCAATGCCAATGACAACTGGTACGCCAGAGGCAACGGCACCCTGTTCCTTTCGTACTATAGGTACCTACCCCTCAGTCGGCTTACACCCTCAGCAGATAAAGACCATACTGGCTCGCACCGTATTTAACCCAGCTAACGTGGCTCTTTAATGAGTGAACACCTCCACCCTTGCACGCTGCTGCACGCACAGGATGAGCCGAGCCGACGGCGGAGAAGCAATGTACGAGGTCGATATGAACTCTCGCCCGCCACGACTCCATTTTGGGGGCTGATTAGAAGATTAATCTGGACAATCTGTCCATTTTTTCGGGATGCCTGAAACCTATCTTACGGTTGAAATTTGATATGTTTTTCTTCCCGTAAAGCGGCAGCACATATGCAGTCTTGTCGGCGCTGATTTTTCCGTATGATATTCCAGACGCATCAAGCATTTTCTTGACGATCGAAATTGTATCGAGTTTGCTCGATGAAACTCTTATTTGGAACCTATCCCTGTGGACCGTTCCTTCGGCGTCAAAAATGCCGCGCAGATATCCGAGTTGGTAACTCGGGCTTTCCGCAAGTATGCGCCTGCGGCACGCTCTCATATTTGTCAGCTCGCCGAATATCATCTTTGAATAAACGACGAGCCTGTAATATCCCTTAGAGGTCATGTATATTTTCGACCTCTTATCGTATGCGCTAAGGAAAGCACCTTGCACAAATTCGAGCCAGCCGCGTTCTTTCTGTTCTATTTCAATCGTGTACTGGTTTCGGCTCTTTTTGTAGTATACAGTGCCATCCTCGCACGCACCGAGCAGGAACCCCCTCTCCAAATCTTTCATGCATTAACTTGAACACATCTTTTATTTGGTTTTGGGTAGTATCGTGCCGCTATGCCGCTATGGTTTTTGGGCATCCCTCAGCTTCTAGTCAGCTATCCCCGTGGTAACTTTTCTGTCAGAACAGGCTCCCAATTAAAGGAGCACTGTGGATCGCTAGACCGCGCTTTCGCGTTAGGACCCCTTGCTGTCAAAGGTCCTATCAGGCTTTCTTTTGCTCTTGCACTCTTCTTCCGATATTCAGTTCGTATAACTGCTCGACTGCTGCAGGTCGCAGACCTGCAGATGCCACTTTTGCAGCGATACGTAATTCTGACCGGAATGAGAAAACCTTTGGGCGCTTCCGATACCTTACCGGAAGCGTACCTTTGGGCGCGAAGAGAAATATAATTT
>Ga0315284_10001799_pt1 | contig 30481 bp, 26 predicted proteins | sample YL17G09_16_MG_FD_203696 | JGI IMG/M metagenome (GOLD analysis project Ga0315284, IMG submission 203696) | Sediment microbial communities from Yellowstone Lake, YNP, Wyoming, USA - YL17G09_16 | ecosystem: Environmental > Aquatic > Freshwater > Lake > Sediment | place: USA: Wyoming | collected...
AGTGCGCAGTGAGCGGTGCCCAGTAGTTTGCCGACGACGTACTTGGCCTCGCCCAAAGGTCCACCGTCGGCGTGGTAGACGCCGATCAATTCGGTGCATCGGGCGCGGTTGTCGGTCACACGGACAGTATGGACCTTCTCGTTTTCGCCCGGCGCCGACGTGCGCGGGTGGTTCGTCCCGAAGCACCTGGAAGAGAGGGGAATTCACGATCTCGGCCAGGTCGGAGAGGACGACGTCAGCGAGTTCCTGACGCGAAGTCCATCGGAATCATGGCGTTCCCTCGGAATCGACTGCCTGACTTCTCGGCTCGGCTAAGACCTGCCCACCCTGCACATAGCTGGCCGGCGGGAAGGTGCTGGAGTAGTTGTCCCGGCCGCCGTCCATGGTCAGCACGCAGCCGGTGAAATAGGCAGCCGCATCGGATGCCATGTAGGCGACGAAGCTGGCCCACTCGTCCTCGTTGCCTAACCTTGGCAGCGGTTGTCCTAGCCGGGCGGCTTCCTGCAGTGCCGCAGGGTATTTCGTGATGAAGGTCTCGGTTGCCATCGCGCCTGCGGCCAGCGCACAAACGGTGATGCCGAACCGGGCCCACTCGATCGAAAGGGTTCGCGTCATGCTCTCGACGGCGGCCCGCGCCGCGCTGGTGTGCACCATCAGGCGGGAAGCCGTAGTGCGGGGATACCGTCACGTTGAGAATGCGTCCGCAATTTTGCGGGATCATCGCCTTGGTGGCGGCGGTGTGGGTCATGTGCCAGGTGCCCAGCACGTTGAGTTCGATGACGTTGCGGTAGCCCTTGGCGGTGATCGTCTCGGCCGGAGCCGCGAATTGCCCGCCGGCGTTGTTGATCAGTACGTCGACCCGGCCGTGCCGCTTCAGCACTCCGTCGAAGAACTTGTCCACGGCCTCGTTGTCGCGGATGTCCACCGGGGCGGCGTCCGCTGACCCGCCGTTGTCGCGGATCTGCGTCGCGGTCGCCTCGATGGGCTCGGGTCGCCGCCCGCAGCCGACGACGGTGGCTCCCAGCCGGCCCATCTCTATAGCGGCGGCGCGGCCCAATCCCGTTCCACTACCGGAGATCACGCACACCTTGTCCTGTAGTAGGTCAGGGGCGAGAACCTGTCGGGTCAAGGCACCTGCGTGATCTTGAAGACGCACCGGGAATCCCCGCAGGGTCTGCTTTCGGGCATGGTGACTCGGTAGTTTCCCGTCGCCTTGACCACCGACGGGATCTCGTGATTGGTGCAGCTCTGGTCGCAGCGCACACCCTTGGTCTTGAACAGCTGATCCCAGTGGGTGCAGTCGTTGAGGACAGTGATGACGGAATCCCCCTGGACCTCGGATTTGATGTCGTAGGAGCTGAAGATGCCGTTGTAGATCTCCATCAGTCTCCCGGCGCCCTCCAAATCTTTCGGCAACCCGAAGTCCCGGACGATCTGTTCTCCCAGCTTGCTCGCCCACGCTGACGCACCGCGTTGGATTCCCTGAAGGGCGAGCTCCGATCCGCCCTTCTCGTGGAGGAGTTCGGTCACCTCGCGGACGAACAGCAACAAGGCTAGGTAAATCTTCCGATATTGGTACTCGGGGTCAAGCGGCCCGTCGTGCATCTTCCCATCGACGGATACCTTGCGCGTTTCGTGGCTGGTGTCGCCCATCCCACCTCCCGATCTCTTAGTGAATGATGGTACACATCGGTTGGTGCCGTGGGCTAGGTCCTGAGAGAGCGTGGTGGAACAGTGGTTTACGCACCGTGGTCGACACCATCGCCGTCCAGGGCCTGCCGCGGGATCTGCGCCAGCTAGCCGCAGCAGTCCTACCGTGAGCGTTTTGTGGGTCGGGCAACAGCGAGGACGGCGTGAGCCGCCTCGGACAGAAGTGCACCGAGCCGGTCGGCCGGCACCGTGCTGTCGTAGTTGAGCACCGACTGGATGGCGCCGATCGCGGCGTGGACGAGTGCGCGCGCCTCGGGATCGCTGAGTTCGGGCCGCAATTCGCAGACCAGATGAACCCACTCCTCCAGGTACAGGCGCTGCTTACGGCGTAGCCGGCGCCTGTCCTCGTCCGGAAGGCTGGTGATTTCCCGCATGTAGATCTGAAGAACCGCGCGGTCTTCCAACGCGATCGACACCTGATCGTCGATCAGAGAGCTCAATGCCGCAGTGTCGTCGGCGGCGTCCTCGACGATGCGGGCAGCGTTGCTGAGCAGTCGGTCGATGACGCCGTCGAAGACGGTGGCGAGCACCGCGCTCTTGCTGTCGAAGTGGCGGTAGATCGCCGAAGCCGTCACTCCTGCGGCCGCGCCGATGTCTGCCATGCCGACGGCGCTATAGCCGCGGCGGGCGACCAGGTCCACCGCCGCCGCCACGATGCGTTGCTTGCGCGCGGGATCACGGGTGCGGGCCCGTTCGGTCTGGATACTCACGGTCGCGGGTCCTTTCCCGTTGGTGAACAACGATGAACTTGTCGCGCTCACCGTACCGGTATCCGGATGGCACGGACAGTGTGCGTGAGGTTTTCACACCGCCCGGCGATGTGAACTGCCGTTTACTTAACCCGCTGGGGGGTGTTAGCGTCAACGACTGGGATGTGGCATCGCGGCCCATCCGAGGCACCCGTCGAGGGGTATTGATGGCAGTCGATCTTCCGAGCTTGCTGGCGGACCTGAGCGCCGAGACCGGCGTCGTCGATGGACTGCTGTCGGCTCTTGACGTGGCGGACTGGGAACGGTCCACCCCGGCGGAGGGCTGGGCGATCCGCGACCAGGTCAGCCACCTCGCCTTTTTCGACGACGTGGCCGTGCTGGCCGCAGAAGACCCCAAAGCTTTTGAGACCAGCAAGCGGGAAGTGCTGGACCTCGGCGATGATTTCGTCGATCAGATCGCCGAGCGCTACCGCGCCATCTCCGCAGGTGAGCTTCTCGGCTGGTTCCGGTCGTCGCGTCGGCGCCTGGTGGACGTGTTCGGCTCAATCGATCCTTCAGTCAAACTGCCGTGGTTCGGGCCCCCGATGAGCGCCGCCAGTTCGGTGACGGCGCGCCTGATGGAGACCTGGGCACACGGGAGGGACATCGCCGACACGCTGGGTAATCAACCCGAGGCCACCGATCGGCTGCGGCAGATCGCTCACATCGGTGTTCGTACGCTGGGGTTCTCGTTCCAGCTTCATGGTCGTGACGTTCCGGCTGGGCCGGTCTATGTCGAGTTGTCGGCACCGAGCGGCGACACCTGGTCGTGGGGGCCCCCGGATGCTCCGAACGCTGTCCGCGGGACCGCCGAAGACTTCTGTCTGGTGGTCACCCAACGCCGCAACACCGCTGACACGCGATTGCACGCAACCGGCGTCGTCGCGCGGGAATGGATGGAGGTGGCGCAGGCATTCGCCGGCCCGCCCGGTACCGGCCGGCCCGCCCGAGAAGATGCCCGACCCGGAGTGGTTCACCGATGAGTATCGGAACCGCGCTGCGCTCGCGACTGGATGCCCGAACGCAGGACTACCGCGCCAATTTTGAACAGATGCAGACACTGTGGGATGAGGTGGCCGAGCAGCTGGTGACGGTGCCGACCATCGGCGGTGAGGATTACGTCCGCCGCCACCGGCGCCGCGGCAAGATGCTGCCGCGGGAGCGCATCGAGGAACTTGTCGACCCGACCACCCCGTTCCTGGAGATTTCACCACTGGCCGGCTACGGGACGGGCGAGCCGGTGGGCGTGGCCATGACGGCGGGAATCGGAGTCGTCGAGGGCACCGAGTGCGTCATCTGGGCGTCGGATATGACCTACCGCGGCGGGACGATGAACGTCTGGACCGGGATGAAGATCACGCGGGCACTGGAGATCTCGCGGGTCAACCGGATGCCGATGCTGATCCTCACTGAATCCGGCGGGGGCGATCTGCCGAAGCAGGCCGACTTCTTCACCCGCTTCGGCGCGGTGTTCAAGGAGCTGACCCGGCTGTCGAAGGCCGGAATCCCAGTCGTGACAGGTGTTTTCGGGATGAACACCGCCGGCGGTGCGTACAACCCCGGGATGAGCGATTACACGGTGTTCGTCAAGAACCAGGGCACGGCCTATCTGGGTGGCCCGCCGCTGGTGAAGATGGCGATCAACGAGATCGCCGACGAGGAGACCCTAGGTGGGGCCGAGATGCACTCCCGCACCAGCGGGCTGTCGGACTACCTCGCCGCCGATGAGATGGACGCGCTGCGGCATATGCGCCGCATCGTGGCCCACCTGCGCTGGCGCAAGCTGGGACCCGGGCCCACCGAGGCGGATGACCCGCCGATCTACGACCAGTCCGAATTGCTCGGCTGCGCGTCAGCGGATGTGAAGGTTCCCTTCGATGTCCGCGAGATTCTCGCCCGAGTGCTCGACGGCAGTCGGTTTGAGGAGTTCAAGCCGCTCTACGGCGACAAACTGGTGTGCGGATGGGGTTCGGTGCACGGCTTCCCGGTGGGTGTGTTGGGCAACAACGGCATTTTGTTTTCCGAGGAGGCCAAGAAGGGGGCGCAGTTCGTCCAGCTGTGCAACCAGACCGACACCCCGCTGGTCTTCATGCACAACATCACCGGGTTCATGGTCGGCTCCAAAGCCGAACAGAACGGCATCATCCGCAACGGCGCTAAGCTGATCAACGCTGTGTCGAATTCGACTGTGCCCCATGTGGTTCTCATGATCGGGGCCTCCTACGGTGCGGGCAATTACGGGATGGCGGGTAAGGCCTACGATCCCCGCTTCGTGTTCAGCTGGCCGAACCACCGGATCGCCGTGATGGGGCCCAAGCAACTTTCCGGCGTAATGGACATCGTGGGACGCTCGGCCGCTGAGGCCAGGGGCACCCCGCTGGCCGGCGAGGCCGAGGAGAAACACGTGGCCCGGGTGGCCGGGCTGGAGTCGCTCATCGAGGAGCAGTCCACAGCGCTGTATGCCACCGGGCACCTGTGGGACGACGGGATCATCCACCCTGCTGACACCCGGACGGTTCTGGGGATCGCACTGTCGGCCGTACACAACAACGTCGTCGAGGGCGCCGAGGGCTACGGCGTGTGGAGGCACTGACGTGATCAGCAGGCTTCTTGTCGCCAATCGCGGTGAGATCGCGGTGCGCATCGCGCGGACCGCGCGTCGCCTCGGGATCGGTACCGTGGGCGTCTATTCCGAACCAGACGCCGACGCCGTGCATACCGATTACATGGACACCGCCGTCGCGCTGGGGGGCTCCTCGCCGGCCGAGTCCTATCTTCGCGGTGAGGTGATCATCGCCGCGGCGCTGGCCACCGGTGCCGACGCCGTTCACCCGGGCTACGGCTTCCTGGCCGAGAACGCCGCCTTCGCCCGCGACGTGATCGCCGCCGGACTGACCTGGGTCGGCCCCACCCCGGAACAGATCGGCCTGCTCGGCGACAAGATTAGCGCCAAGAAAATCGCGGTGGCTGCGGGTGTTCCGACCACCGGGATCATCGAACTGCGCGACGGCCGGATCCCATCGGACGTCGCGCTGCCTGCGCTGATCAAGGCCGCCGCCGGCGGCGGCGGGCGCGGCATGCGGGTGGTCACCGAGGCTGCCGATCTGGGCGGTGCCATCGAGGCCGCCTCCCGGGAAGCCCTGGCCGCTTTCGGTGACCCGACGGTGTTCATCGAGCCCTACATCGAGCGCGGCCGCCACGTCGAGGTACAGATCCTCGGCGACGCCCATGGCCACGTGGTGCACTTCTTCGACCGCGAGTGTTCCATCCAGCGGCGCAACCAGAAGATCATCGAGGAGGCGCCGGCACCCGGTATCGACGAGCCCACGCGGCAGCGCCTCTGCGATGCCGCCGTGGCGCTGGCCACTCATGTGGGCTACCAGGGTGCGGGCACCGTCGAGTTCTTCGTCGGCGACGACGTGGGCGAGGGCCCGGTGATCGTGTTCCTGGAGGTCAACACCCGTCTGCAGGTGGAGCACCCGGTGACCGAGGCCATCACCGGTGTGGACCTGGTGGAGCTGCAACTGCTGGTCGCCGCCGGGCAGCCGTTGCCGCTGAGCCAGGCCGACATCACTGCCACCGGCCACGCGATCGAGGTCCGCGTGGTGGCTGAGGATCCCGCGCAGGGGTGGTTGCCGTCCACCGGCACGCTCGCGGAGTTCGACATCCCCGATGTGGTGCGGGTGGATTCCGGGACCCGATCCGGCTCGGTGATCTCGTCGAACTACGACTCGCTGCTGGCCAAGGTGATCGCTCATGCGCCCGAACGGATCACCGCGGCCAGGATCCTGGCCCGGGCTCTGCGGGAGAGCCGGATCTTTGGCGTGCAGACCAACGCGGGCAGTCTCACCGCGATCCTGGGCGAACCGGACTACCTGGCGGCGGTCACGTACACCAGCTACCTCGACGAGCATCCCGAAGTGCTCGCCGGGGGTGTGCCACAGGATGATGACCGCACGGCACTTCTCATCGGCGCGGTGTTCGCCGTCGAGCAGCGGGAGCGAAACGCCAATCGGCTCAACGGCTTCGCACCGAGCGGATGGCGCAACCTGGCCACCCGCGGTCAGCGTCAGCACTGGACCCTCGGCGACGACCACTACTGGGTCGAGTATGCACTCGACGGCACGACGGCGACGGTCCTGGTGGGTGATCCGCCCACCCCGGACGAGCAGGGCGAGCTGTCCGAGGACACCCGCACTCGCCACCGGGTCCGTCTGCTGCGCCGCGGCGACGACATCCAGGTGATCGAACTCGACGGGCGGCGCACCATCGTCCGCGTCACGCTGTCCGGCGACGGCGCAACTGCGCGGACTTCGTCGCCGGCGGGATCCATCGTCTGGCAGCGGATGCCGCGATTCACCGAGCACGATGCGAACGAGGGTGGGGGCGGGCCCCGCTGCCCGCTGCCCGGCACTGTGGTGGCCGTGCAGGTCGCCGACGGTGACGTGGTCAGCCAAGGGGCGGTCCTGATGGTGGTCGAGGCGATGAAAATGGAGCACAAGATCATCGCCGCGTCTGCAGGCGTCATCGACGAGGTCCGCTTCGCCGTCGGCGACCGCGTCGACGAGGGCGATCTGCTCGTCGCCCTGCGCTCCGAGGAGGACCCATGACGCAGTTGGTCCGCTACCGCGTCGACCGGGGTATCGCACGTCTGACCCTCGATTCCCCGGCCAACCGCAATGCCCTGTCGAGTCAGCTTGTCGACGAACTCCACCAGCACCTGCAGGCCGCGGGCAGCACTGCGGGCATGCGGGCAGTGGTCCTCGACCACACCGGGACGACCTTCTGCGCCGGCGCCGATCTCAAGGAGGCGAGCTCGGGAGGCGGCCCCGCGACGAACGCCCAACGGGTTCTCGACTGTTCAATTCGCCCGAGGCCGTCGAAGGCATGCTCGCCTTCCGCGAGCGCCGCGCCCCGGCCTGGTCCACCACGGACAACTGATTGAGGGACGGCCTGACACGCCAAATACACGGAAGCAGGGAAACCATGCCCCACCAGACTGACGGACTCCTGGACGCCCGGTTCGTCCTGACCCCCGAACAGGCGCAACTGTTCGCACAGGCTGACGCGTTCGGACGCCGGGAACTCGCACCGCTGGCGCAGCGGATGGACGACGAGGAATGGTGGCCGCCTGACCTGATGGCCATGCTGGGCCGCCAGGGCATGCTCGGGGCCACCATCGGTGAGGAGTACGGCGGTGCCGGCATGTCACTGTTCGAAGCCGGCCTGGTCTTCCAGGCATTCGCCCGATGGAACCACGCCGCTGCGCTGAGTGTGCTCGCCCACGACAACCTGTGCGCCCACAACATCTACGTCAACGCCAATGACGACCTCCGCCGGCGCTTCCTGCCGAAGCTGTGCTCGGGGGAGTGGATCGGCTGCCTGGGCCTCACCGAACCGGGGGCCGGTTCAGACGCCCTCGGATCCATGCGGACCCGGGCAGTGCGCGACGGCAACGTCTACCGCGTCACCGGCTCCAAGCTCTACATCACCAACGGTCCGGTCGCCGATGTGTGCCTGCTCTACGCCAAGACCCAGCCCGACCGCGGAAGCAAAGGAATCACCGCGTTCGCGGTGGAGACCAAAACGCCCGGCTTCCAGGTGGCCTAGAAGCTAGTCAAGATGGGGTTCCGCGGCTCGCAGACCGCCGAACTGGTATTCGACGACATGGTCGTGCCGGTGGAGAACATCGTGGGCGAGGAGGACTTGGGCCACCAGGTGGTGATGAGCGGGCTGGATTTCGAACGCGCCGTGGGCGCCAGCATCCCGGTAGGTATCGCCGAGCGTGCTCTGGAACTGTCGGTCGAGTACGCCAAGACCCGCCGGCAGTTCGGCCGCCCCATCGCGGAGTTTCAAATGGTGCAGTCCCTGATCGCTGAGATGTACGCCGACGTGCAGGCGGCCAGGGCTCTCACGTGGCACGTGCTCGCCGAATGCAGCACCGTCGACGAGACCGTGGCCGGCCGCGGCGAGATCCACGCGCTGACCGCCGCGGCGGTCATGTTCAGCGCCGACGCGTGCAACCGGGTGCTCAACCGCGCGGTGCAGGTGCACGGAGGTAACGGTTACATCTGGGAGACCGAGATGAACCGGCTGTTCCGCGCCATCAAGCTGATGGAAATCGGCGCCGGGACAACGGAAGTGCGCAAGATGATCATCGCCGGGGAACTGCTTCGCTGAGGTTTCACGAATCGGTGCAGCGCCGGATCAGCGCGGCACTTTCTTTCCGCGCCTTGCTGGACGCGGTTTAGGGGCGCGATGCGACTCGACCTCGGCGTGGAATACCGGCGCTACCCAACGCCTCAGGTAGGCCCGCAACGCCTCACCCTTTTTCGCCTTACCGGGATCGATCATGAACAGTTCGATCACACTTAGCATGTATTCGCAGATGTCCTCCAACTCCGCATCGCCCAGTCCGACCGCCGACCAGTCGACGTCGGTGCGTCGAAGCAGGTCGCGGTTGAACTGGACGGCCTCAGTGGAGGTGATCCGCTCCGAGGCGCGGGAGGGATCGACCGCGAACAGCAGCCGCATTCTCTTCTCCTCGACCACCGAGTCCAGGGTGAAGGCAAGCGCTTCCAGCAACGCCTCAGCGGGGTCGGTCACCCCCGCGAGATGCTCGGTGATCCGCTTGGTGAATCGAAGGGCAGACCGAATGGCCACCGCCTCCAGCAGGGCACCGGTCCCGGGAAAGTAGTTATACACGGTCTGGCGCGAGATCCTCAGCACACGAGCCACTTTCGCGACGTTGAAGTCACCGTCCTGAGCATCGATGACCGCGTCGGCGGCGTCAAGTAGGCGCTCGATCGCCTCTTCTTCGGTAGCAGGGGTTGACCCGCCCCAGCCGTGGGTGCGCACGGTTGCGATTGTGTTGGCCTCTGCTGATGGTGTCAACCAGGACCGTGTGTGGACAACCGGAGTCGGAGACCTCAGCCGTTGTTCCGGCGCCGCGCAATCATCCTGACCTTGCCTTTCGGACGTTGGGTGAAGTTGGTTTCGGGCTCCACCCTCTGTCCCGGCGCAAGATCGAAGACGTATCGCTGGCTCAGCATGGAGATGATCAACGCCACTTCCTGCAGCGCGAAGTTTCTTGCGATGCAGATTCTTCGGCCGCCGCCAAACGGAATGAAGCTAAGCGCCGGGCGCTTGGGGGCATCCGGCATGAAGCGTGACGGGTCGAATTTGTCAGGCTCCGGCCAGAACCGGGGATCGCGGTGGATGTTGCAGATCAGGATCCATGCGGTGGTGCCGGCCCTGACCTTGTGGCCGCCGACGACATCGTCCTTGAGGCACTGGCGGGTGACGCCGTAGGCAGGGGGGAACAGGCGCAGCGCCTCGTCGAAACACGCCATGGTCCACTTCAGCTTCGGGATGTCTTCCAGCGTGGGCGTCCGTCCCTTCAGGACAGTGTCGATTTCGTCCAGCATCCGGTCCCTGGCCGCCGGGTGGATCGCCATCAGGTACCAGAACCAGCTGAGGCCATTGGCTGTGGTCTCGTGGCCGGCCAGCATCAGCGTGATGCCTTCCGAATAGATGCGCTCGGTGGTCATCGTCCCGTGCTCGTCCTTAGCCCGAAGCATCAGGTTGAGCACGTCTTCGTCATCCGTCGGATTCTTGATCCGGTTGTCGACGACGGTCTTGCAGAAGTCATTGAACCGTGCCTGGATGCGCTGGAAATCTCCCACGGGCGGGGGCAGCTGACGATCGCCGTGCATGAGGCGCCAGGCCGCATCAGTCGCCCATTTTGGGGGCTGCACCAGAATGAAAAGGCGCAGGAAGAGGGCTCCGAGCCGAAGCCCCTCCGCCATGGCCTCTGCGGCGTCGTGACCCAGATACGCGGTGAATGACTGACTGAACAACGCATTGCCGACGACTTCGAGTGTCGTGTCAGTCATCAGGCTGACCATTTCCACTTCCTGGACGTCCGGACCGCCCTCCAGCCTTTCCATCTCCTTGGAGATGGGTGCGATCATCTTGCCGATCAGGCCGTTGACGTACTTCATGCGGAAGACCGGGTTCAGCAACTCCCGATGCCGCTCCCACGAGTCGAAGTCATCGGTGAAGAGCCCGTTACCCATGACGCCCTTCAAGATCTCGTAGTCGGGCCCCTTGGGCCAGTTGGCCCGGTTCGTGATCAGGATGTGCTCGAGGTCTTCCGGATTCTGAACGACGATGTACCGCCTCAGTCCGACCCGGAACTGTGAGAACGGCTCATCTCGGACCTTCGCGAACGTGCCACCGTTTTCCGGTGCGAACCCCCGGGTCAAGGCGAGAAGGGTCATGCCGAGCGTGTTGTGATGGGTTACGCCGGAACCGGATTCCGCCTGTACAGCAGTCATGGGACTTCCTAGGGTTTGCCGGCGATCATGGAAGCAGACTTGGCCGGAAGAGGCGGCCCACCACGGGAAGGCTTCCGGCTTTCGACTTCAGAACGCCCGCCTTCATCAACATGTGGAAAGCGGGGGTTTGATCGTTCGGGATCAAACCGATGATCTGCATGAATCCCATAGGGTCCCAAAGCGTTTCGCCACGGCACAGCATGTGATCGGCATCGAAGTGGTACCGATCGACGGCTGTGCCCTGCATGAAGCATCCGGTCGCCGGGATCTCGACCGATCCTTTCTTGAACGGGTACATGCGTAGCGGATTCTCCCAGTGCCCTGTGCCGTAGTAGCGGGCCATGAAAGTCAGTTCCCCTTCCGGGGAGACCTGGATGGAAGCCTGCCCGGGAATCGCGTCATAGCGTAGGTCGGGCGTTGCGTCGAAGAAGCCCTGGTTGTAATCGATGAACGCCTGGACGCCGGACATCGGCCGGCCAAACGAAAGCGGGTCGTAGTATTCGCAATTCGGCGCGACGACTTCATGCACCAAGGTCTCGTCAATGCCGCCCAGCCACGCGACCCAGTACTTCTTCAGCCACCCTTCAAACCACATCACGTCGTGGCCGAATGTGGAGTAGAACTCCAACTGATTGTGGAGATCCTGGAAGAACTTGGTAGTGCCGGCGCACAGTTCGTCTTCCCGGACGACCTTGATGCGTTCGCTGCGGTTTCCTCCGAAGTATTCCGGCAGCGGCTTTTTGAACGCCTTGCGATTCAGGGCCGCCTGAAAGCGGGCTTCGAATGCTTCGTCGATCACGTGATCCGACGGCTTGGTTTTCAACATGGGCTGGGCGACTCCTTCGAGATTAGCAGCGTCATGGACGATTAATTGAGCAGGGAGACAACGGCTTTGATCACCTGCGTGACACTCCTCTTCAGCCCCCGAAGTTGCGGTGTCGCACCAGGGGTCGCCGCCACTATAACGACGTTTGGACACCCGTGTCAATTGTGTCCACTCGTGTTGCGTGGAGAACTGATGAACCGTCAGGCCAGCAGTCGGTCGATGACGTGCGTGCAGTAGTCGACGAAGGCGGCACGGTCGGTGCCCAGGTGCCCCTCGGCCCACTCCAGGAACAGGTAGATCAGCGCGCCGGCGAGAGCGCTGATGCGGAATGGCGAGTCGTCCGGAGTGTCCGACAGGATGCCGACCTCGGCCAGGGCGGTCGCGAAGAACCCGTAGATCTGGCGCTGAGCGTGCTCGCGCAGGGTGCCGCCGGCCAATGATTCGCGGAACAGGATGCGGCCGACGCGCGGTTCATTCTGAATGAGCCGGGCACCGGCGTCGATGCCGTCCCGGATGCTGCCGGTGCCATCGATCGCCTCCAGTGCGGTGGACCTCAGTCGGGCCAGTGTCGCGTCGTACGCCGCGACCAAGAGATCGTCCAGGTCACTGAAGCTCTCGTAGAAGAAGCGCGGGCTGAGCCCCGCCGCCCGTGCGGCCGCGCGCATCGTGACCCCGGAGGCGCCTTCGGTGCCGAGCAGCTCGACGGCGGCGTCGATCAACTGCTGCCGCCGGTCCGCGGCGCGGGCTTCGCTCGTCTGGCCCCGGTAGGTCCGGTCGGGTGCTGCAGGCACGGAAATGATTGTGCCGGGCGACGAGACGATTGTGGCGGTCGGCCACCTCTTGACATACCGCTCACGCATGTCAATCATCATGAATCAAATGATTCCGGAATACGGTGATTCCGAATTGGTGGAGGTGGCGGCATGACGGGGAGCGCCTCGCGGGCCGAGTACACCGACGAATCTCGCGTCATCGCCGCTCGAAATGTCGCCTTCGACTGGACGCAGGTGCCCCTGCACTACCTTCCGGGTGAGCCCGTGGCGACGCAATTCTTCAACGTGATGCACCTGGCCCTGCCTTCGGGCGAGCGTGCGATGGCCGCTGCGTTGTCCGAGGCGCTGCCGCACATCGAGGACCCGCGGCTCCGCGAGGCGGTCATCGGCTTCATCGGCCAGGAGTCGGTGCACGCCGCCTCGCACGAGACCGCGGCAGTGGGCCTGCTCGCCGCGCACGGGGTTCCGGTGGCGCCGGTACTGGACAAGATGGCCTTCCTCGCCGATCGACTGCTGAGCGACCACGGGCTCACCGGACGTGCCCGCCGCGAATGGTTGCACGAACGGCTTGCCTTGTACGCGGCAATGGAACACGTGACGTCGGTGATCGGGCAGTCTTTCCTCACCAACCGTCATCTCGACGCGATGGATTCGACGATGCTTGACCTGTTGCGCTGGCATGGCGCCGAAGAGGTCGAGCATCGGGCCGTTGTCTTCGACGCCTACCAGCACCTCGACGGTAGCTATGTGCGGCGCGTCCGCACTGCGCTGCTGGCCTCGGTAACGCTCGCCGCCGTCTTTTTCCTGACGCTGCGTTACCTGGTGCGCAATGACCCGTCGCCTCAGCGTTCCCGTCACCCGGTGTTGAACTACCTACGGGCCACGGCCCGCGGTGTGATACCGGGAGTCGACCTGCTGGTCCGCGAGATGCCCAAGTACCTGCGGCCGAATTTCCACCCGGATCTGATGGGTGGTTTCGACGCCGCCGTTCGCTATCTGGCCACCTCGCCCGCGGCTCGGGCAGCGCGTTGAATCGTCCGGGCGCTCGCACCACCGAGTTGGCACTCGGCCTGGCCTGCCGCGCGATGGACCGTTATCGGGATGTTTTCGTATCCGGCCCCGCCGCCCGGCGGCTGTCGCGGCCGCAGCCTGTCCGGCGAACCGGGTTCGACCGAACCGTGACCGTCGCTTCGGTCAGGCACGAGGCGCAGGATGTGGTCGGCCTGACACTGAGCAGCCCTGACGGCGCCGCGTTGCCCGGCTGGAGTCCGGGCGCGCACGTGGACCTGTTCTTGCCCTCGGGCCGGCAGCGGCAGTACTCGTTGTGCGGCGACCCGGCCGACCGCACTCACTACCGGATCGCCGTGCGGCGCCTCGCCGGCGGCCGAGGCGGGTCCCTTGAGGTACACGAGACGATTCGTGTCGGTGACGTGCTCGCTGTCCGCGGCCCGCGCAACGCCTTCCCCATGGCGGGCGCACACGCTTACCTATTCCTCGCCGCCGGCATCGGGATCACCCCGATCCTTGCGATGGTGGAAGCCGCCGACGCCGCGGGCGGCGACTGGTGCCTCGTCTACCTCGGCCGCACCCGCGCGAGCATGCCGTTCCTGTCCGCTCTCGCCCGTTACGGCGACCGGGTCATCATCCGCTGCGACGACGAGAACGGTCGGTCCGATGTCGCCCAACTGCTCGACGTCGCTCCGCCCCGCGCAGCCATCTATGCCTGCGGTCCGTCCGCACTGCTCGACGCCGTCCAGCACGAGGCCGGTGCGCGGGATCGCGGTACCGAGGTGCACTTCGAGAGGTTCAGCCCGCCACCGGTACATGGCGGCGCGCCACTGACGGTCACCCTGGCGCGGACCGGTGCCTCCGTCGCGGTCGCCGCCGACGAGTCCGTGCTGGCCGCCGTCCGCCGGACCGTGCCGGGTGTCGCGTACTCGTGCCAGCAGGGGTTCTGCGGCTCCTGCCGCACGCGAGTCCTGGCAGGACGGGCCGACGGCCGCCCGGTCGCCGACGTGCTGCTGTGCTCGACACGAGGCGACGGACTTGTGCTCGATCTCTGACTGGACGCCCCGAGCGAAGGATGATGTGTGGTGAGTGAGGACGCGGTGGATCACGAGGTGCTGATCGTCGGTGCCGGGTTTTCCGGCATCGGTGCGGGAATAGCGTTGCGCCGCGCAGGCTTTGAGGAATTCGCGATCGTCGATGACGCCGCCGGCTTCGGTGGGGCGTGGTTCTGGAACCGCTACCCGGGGGTCGCCGTCGACGTGCCGTCGTTCAGCTACCAGTTCTCCTTCGCGCAGAAGCCGGACTGGACGCGGTCCTACGCACCCGGGGTCGAGCTGCGCAACTATGCCCAGGAACTGGCCGACGCGCACGGCCTTCCGAATCGGACGTTCTTCGGCCGGGCCGTCACCGGCGCCCGCTTCGACGAGGCCGCCAACCTCTGGGAGGTCTCCTTCGCGGACGAGGCCGCCTGGCGTGTTCGGCACATCATCGACGCGACGGGCGTGTTGACGGTGCCGAAGCGGCCGGATGTCGCCGGTCTGGACGACTTCGCCGGCCAGACGATCCACACCGCCCGATGGGATCCGGACATCGATCTGAGCGGGCGGCGGGTGGCGATCATCGGCACTGGCGCGTCAGCCGTCCAGATCATCCCCGCCATCGCCGATAAGGTCGCGCACCTGACGGTGTTCCAGCGCACACCCATCTGGTGCCTGCCGAAGGCGGACGTGGCGCTGTCCCCGGCCATGCAGGCCACCCTCAGGCGGGTACCCCCGATCCGGTGGGCCAGTCGAGCCGTCAGCCAGGCATTCGTGGAACTTCAGTTCCCGGTGACCGCACACTTCCACCGGCCCCTGCACATCACCGACATCTCCAAGGTGGCCGCGAAGGCCTTCCTGCGCTCCCAGGTCCGCGACCCGGAACTGCGGGCCAAGCTGACCCCGCGCTATCCGCTCGGCTGCAAGCGGCCCAGCTTTCACAACTCCTACCTGTCGACCTACAACCGCCCCAACGTCACGCTGGAAACCGACCCGATCGAGCGGGTCACGACGGACGGCGTACAGACCGCCGGCGGGGTCCACCATCAGGCCGACGTGCTCATCCTCGCCACCGGCTTCAAGGTGTACGAGCCCGGCAACCTCCCCAAATACCCGGTCACCGGCCGGCGGGGCCAGGATCTCGACACCTGGTGGGATGAGAACCGCTACCGCGCCTACCAAGGGGTCAGCGTCCCCGGCTTCCCCAACTACTTCTTCGTGCTGGGGCCCTACGCCTGGAACGGCTCGTCCTACTTCAACCTGATCGAGAACCAGACCACCCACATGGTCCGCTGCCTACGCCACGCCCATTCCACCGGCGCGAACTCGGTGGAGATCACCGAAAGGGCGGAGCAGGAGTACTTCGCCACGATGCTCGCCCGCCGCAACCGCCAGGTGTTCTGGCAGCCCGGGTGCGCCGATGCCAACAGCTACTACTTCGACCGCCACGGCGATGTTCCGCTACGCCCGGGCCCTTCCGTCGAATCCGCCTGGCAGAGTCGACATTTCCCGCTCAGCGACTACGCGTTCACCACAGCGAACGTCGCTGCGTCCCGCCAGGTGAGTTGATGGAGGCCGTCACCTTCTGCCGAATCTGCGAGCCGACCTGCGGAATGATCGCCACCGTCAGCGACGGGAAGCTCACCGCGCTGCGCCCCGACTCCGACCACCCGATTACCGCGGGCTTCTCATGTCCCAAGGGGCTGGAATTCGTGCATGTGCACAACGACGACGACCGGCTGCTGCATCCGCTTCGCCGCAGGCCGGACGGGACGTTCGAGCAGATCTCCTGGGACACCGCGCTTCGGGAGATCGGGGAGCGGCTGCGCGAAGTGCGCGATGCCCACGGCGGGGAATCGATCGGCATGTATGTCGGCAACCCCTCCGGTTTCAGCCACAGCCACGCCTTCTGGGCAACCGGTTTCCTGAAAGCGCTCGGGTCGCGGCACCTGTACTCGCCCAACACTCAGGACACCTCCAGCCGGTTCGTCGCCTCCGCCCTGCTCTACGGCAACCCGGTCGTCATCCCGGTGCCCGACATCGAGCGCAGCGACTTCGTGCTGCTGCTCGGCACCAACCCGCTGGTTTCCCGCGGCAGCATCGTCAGCGCGGGCAACATGCGCGAGAAGCTCAGCAGCGTGGTCTCCCGCGGCGGGCGCGTCGTCGTCGTCGACCCGCGGCGAACCGAGACGGCGCGGGCCTTCGAGCATGTCGCCGTCCGGCCCGACGGCGATGCCTGGTTGCTGCTGGCCCTGCTGCACGTCATCGTCGCCGAGGGTCTCGAGGATCGCGACGCGATCGCGAAGCAGGCCAGGGACATTCAGCTACTGCGCGATACCGCCCGCGGCTACCGCCCCGAATCGGTGATGGACCGCACGGGTGTGCCCGCCGACGAGGTCCGCGCGCTGGCCCGGGCGATCGCGACCGCGCCTTCCGCTGCGATCCATGGCCGCACCGGCGCCTGCCTCGGTCGGCACGCCACACTGGTCAACGTTCTACTCGACACACTCGCCCTCGTCACCGGAAACCTCGACCGACCCGGTGGGCTCGTGTTCGGCTGCGGCCCAATCGACTTCGCCACCTTCGCGGCCCGCCTGCGCGTCGCCAGCTACGACAGCTACCGCTCCAGCGTCGGGGGCTTCCCCGAGGTGCTCCATCAGCTGCCCGCGCCGCTCATGGCCGAGGAGATCACCACCCCCGGGCGCGGGCGACTGCGGGCGCTCATCGTCTCAGCCGGCAACCCGGTGCTGTCAGTACCCGGCGCCAGAGAATTCGAGCAGGCACTCGACAACCTCGACCTTCAAGTCGGCATCGACCTGTACGTCAACGAGACCCACCGGCACGCCGACTACGTCCTGCCCGCCGCCACCTTCTACGAGCGCTCCGACATGGTCCTGGCCGCCCTCAGCCTCCACCTCACCCCGTTCGTGCAGTGGACCGACGCCGTCCTGCCGCCGCGCGGCGAGGCCCGCCCGGACTGGCAGATCATCGACGCCCTCGCCCGCGAACTCGGCGTCCGGCCGCTCGCCGGGTTCGCCGCGGCAGTCCTCCCACGCCGCCTCGTCGCACTGGCCACCCGGGTGCTGTCACCGGCCACCGCCTGGGTCACCCCGGACCGCATGGTGGATCTGTTGCTGCGCTCCGGGCCCGACGGCGACTGGTTCGGCCTGCGGCCGCGCGGGCTGTGCCTGGCCGCGCTGCGCGCCGAGCCCCGCGGCCGTGTCCTGGCACCCCACATCACCACCGGAGTCCTGAAGTCCCGCGTGCGCGGCGGCCGGGTCGACCTCGGTGACCGGCGCATCTCCCAGGCCCTGCACCGCCTGGCCGCCGAACCCGAGCCGGACCCGACCTATCCGATGCTGCTTATCGGCAAGCGCGACCTCCGCTCGCATAACTCCTGGATGCACAACACACCCAAGCATCGGGATGCGCGCCGTCGGCAACGCGGGCTGGTGAACCCCAAGGATGCCGCCACTCTCGGCATCACCGACGGTGATCCGGTGCGAATCATCTCCGCCACCGGTTCCGGCGTCATCCCCGTCCAGTTCAGCGACGAGGTCGCGCCCGGCACCTTCGCGGTCCCGCACGGCTGGGGCCATCACGACGCCGGCTGGCGGATTGCCAACGCCGCCGGCGGCATGAACGTCAATGCGATCACTTCCGCCAAGCCCGCCGACCTGGAACCGCTCTCCGGCATGTCGCACCTCAACGGCGTGCCGGTGCGTCTGGAGCCGGTCCGCGCGTGACGACATAAGGAGATGTTCGATGAAACTGCCTGTGCTGCAGGGCATTCTGCCTTTCAGGCGCAAGCCGGCCGCGCTGCACCTCAAAGGCCGGGTCGCGCTTGTCACTGGTGCGGCCCAAGGCATCGGCTTGGCCACGGCCGAGTCGCTGGCGGACTGCGGCGCCCGTGTGGTTCTTGTCGATGTCGACGAGCAGGGGTTGGGGGAGGCGGCCGCTGGCATCGGACTGCTGCTCGCCCATGGTGTCCGGGCCGATGTGCGTGATCGCGACGCGATGGCCGGCGCTGTGGCACAAGCTGTCGAGCGGTTCGGACGACTCGATGTGGTGGTCGCCAACGCCGGGGTGACACCGATTCCGGCCACGATCCGCACAATCGACCTCGATGACTTCGACCGCGTCATCGCGATCAATCTGACCGGGGTGGTCAACACGGTCGTACCGGCCGTGGACGAGGTCGTCGCCCACGGTGGGCACATTGTCGTGGTGGCCTCAGTAGCCGCCTTCGCCCCGGGCTTCGGCGGTGTGGCCTACATGGCCAGCAAGGCCGCGGTCGAGCAGTTCGGCAGGGCGCTGCGCATCGAACTCGGGATCACCGACGCCACCGCCGGAGTGGCGTACTTCGGGGTGGTCGACACCGCGATGGTGAAGAACACCCTTGACGACGACCCGCTCGGGCACGCCATCGACATGATGATGCCTTACCCCCTGCGGCGCCGCATTACCGCCGAGCACGCCGCGAAGGTGATCGTCGACGGAATCGCGAACCGGTCCGCGCGCACGATCGCACCGAAGGGGTGGGGGCCCTACTCGCTTATGCGCGAAGTCGTCAATCGTCGACTGGAGGACGTCCTGCGGTCCGATGCCCGCCTGCGCGAGGTGCTGCTGAAGATCGAGCAGCGCAACCGCGACGCCGACACTTCCGTGCCCCGGGTTCACCAGGCACGGGCGGTGCCGCCGCTGCCCCCCAGCTGATTCGAACTCCCTTTGCGCTGCGAAGAATTGGTCGTGACGTCACTGCGTACGGCACCCAAGGATTCATGGCGCGATGCCGTGATGACGCCGAGGGAATAACGGGCGAGTCGTTCGACGACCTCGTCTCTGGCGACCGGGAGGTCGCCGGAGACGAAGGCGATCGTGAGTTGGGTGATGCCGCCGGCGACGAATAGCGCACTGGTGGTGTCGAAGCCGATGTCGGTTGCGCCCCGTTGTTCGATGATCGCTGCGGCGACCACGTCGACGAGCCCTTGCAACTCCTGGCGAATACGTGATCCGCCGGCGTTGGCCGCAACGATGAGGGCAGCTTTGCGAGGGTCGTCAACGAGAACACCGACTGCGGCATCGAGGCCTTGCCGGAAAAGCTCGAGGAGTTCTGACCCTGGCGCACTGGCGGGGTCTGCCATCTTGTTGGCTGCTGTTATCCCGGCTATGCCGACCTCGAGCAATTCGGCTGCAACACGGTGCAATGCAGCGACGAGCAAGTCATCGCTGTCGGTGAAGCTCTCGTAGAAGTACCGGCTTGAGAGTTTCGCTTCGGAGGTGACACTGCGCACCCCGATGGCTGGCAGACCGCCGGTACCGACAAGCGTGAGCGCGGCATCGATCAAGGCTTCCCTGCGGCGGTTTCGCCGTTCCTCGGACGTCTCGCCGAGGAAGTTTCGTGACTCGACCATGTCTTTTGGCCTTCCGGGAGCCTTCTGGGAGGCGGGCGCCCACGCGACGTGGCGCCCGCCTCACCTTAGAGTCAGCCTCTGCCGGGCAGACGCCGGATCAGCCGGCTTGCTGCGTTGGGCACTTTGAGGGCACTGAACGCGAGGTTGAACGGCAATGACCCGGCTTTCGGGAAGATTCCGGACGCCTGCACGGCTTCGAAGGCGTCCCAGAGGGTTTCGCCCTTGTAGAGCCGGTGGTCGGCGTTCCAGTAGTAGCGGTCGACCGCCGGGCACTGCATGAACGTGCCGTTGCCGGGCAGTGCTTGGGCTGTCTCGTCGAAGGGGTAGACCTTCAGCGGGCCGTCCCAGTGGCCGCTGCCGAGATACCGCACCATCATCTGAACGGTTCCATCGGGATTGACTTGGAGGAAGGTCTCCCCCGGCAGCGGATCGTAACGCCAGTCGGGGATAGCGTCGAAGAATGCGACGTTGTAGTCGATGAACTCCTGGACGCCGACCATTTCCTTCCCGAAGGAGACCGGATCCTTGTAGCGGACGTCCTCGGTGCACAGCGACCGGATCACCGGCCAGTCCCGAACCAGCCAGCTCCACCACCACTTCTTGGTCCAGTCGAGCACCCACTGCAAGTCGTGGCCCAGCTTTTCGTAGAACCGAATCTGCTCCTCGAACTCCTGGAACCAGATGCGTGCGTTCTGGTTGAGCTCGTCTTCGGTGAAGACCTTTTCCGCCTGCGAACGGTTGCCCTGGACGAAGGCGGGAGGGGCCTTCTTCAGCTGCTTGCGGTCCAAGGCCTGTTCGAATTCGGCTTCGGTGAAACCCGAAGCCGCCTCCTGAAGTGTGTCTTTACCTGTCATCGGTTCTTGCTTTCTCCTGGGTCGGGTGGGCGAGCGCCCCGCGTCATGTTGACAACACTCGTACTCACGAAGCAACCTAGATGTAGGAGTCAGTCGTAGTCAAGATCGAAGGAGAGTTGCGATGGGGATGGACACCGAGATGACCGCAAAGCCTCCCGGTTGTCCGGTAGCCCACGACGGAGCACCGCCGCAGAAGGCTGAGCGACCGGTGGCGCCCACGACGCGGCATAGCACTCTCACGATGACCAAGGATGTTCTTCGCAAGGGATTCGGGCGCGAAGACGGAATGGTTGCCGCGCTCGAGGGTCATGATTTCTCGCGTTGGCGCGTCGGGCAGCGACGGTGGGTGGCCATTCAGCACCCCGACGACATCGACCACGTCCTGCTGACGAATCGGGAGAACTATCCCAAGTCCGCGGACTACGAGCCCCTGCGGGGCGTGCTGGGACTCAGCCTGTTCACCGACGACGACCCCTCCTGGTCGCGGCACCGCAAAATGATCAACCCCAAGTTCCAGAAACGTCATGTGGACGCGTTGTTGCCCCTGATGCTGGGGACCGTGCTCGACTTCCGCAGGAAGTTGGATGAGCAACCCGACGGGAGTGAGGTCGAGATGGTCGGTCTCATGACCGACCTGACGCTGGAGGTTGCGGGCCACTCGATGTTCAGCCAGAGCTTCCGCGGCTACTTCGGTAACGACACCTCGGCGTTGATCACCGAGGGGTTGCGTAAGGGAACGTGGTTCTCGCGTCTCTGGTTCCTGGTCGATCCGCCGCAGGTGATGTCTACTGCCGCCTGGAAGATGCTGCACGGTCGGATTCCCACGCCACCTCCCTTCAACGGCTTCCAGAAGGTCGCCCGGGTGATCGATGGCGCAGCGGACAAGGTGCTGCGCGAACGCCTGGCCAACCCCACCGACTCTCCGGACCTGCTCAACCTGCTGCAGGAGGTGGAGGATGATCAGGGGCCGTTGACCCCCACCCGAACCCGCGCCGAGGCAATATCGTTCATGCTGACGGGCTACGAAACCACCGCCAACGCACTGTCTTGGCTGTGGTACCTGCTGGCGCTGAACCCCGACGCGCGTCAGCGGATGCTCGCGGAGGTCGATACTGTTCTGGCGGATCGTGAGGTGACCGTGGAGGACGTGTCCAAGCTGGAGTGGACGACGGCCTGCCTGGAGGAGTCGATGCGGGTCTTCCCGCCGGTGTGGATGATCGCCCGCAAAGCGCTCGAGGACGATGTCATCGGCGGCCACCCGATCAGTGCCGGGACGACGGTTGCCATCGTGATCGAGCACGTCCACCGCGACCCACGTTTTTGGTCCCACCCGGAGCGATTCGACCCGTCACGGTTCCTGCCGGGAGCCGATAGCGACCGTCCGCGGTCGTCGTACCTCCCGTTTGGTGGTGGCAAACGGATCTGCATCGGGCGCAACTTCGCCCTGCTCGAGGCCGTGATGATCATTGCGACGCTCAGTCAGCACCATGTCTTCGACTTGGTCCCGGGCCATCCGGTCGAGGCGGAGACCACCTTCACGTTGCGCCCTAAGCACGGAGTGAAGATGATCGCGAGGCGTCGTGCGAGTTGAAGTCGATCGAGACTCGTGCCCCCTGAGTTGCGTGGCGCGGTCATGACGGCGGTCGATTCCTGTACGAATGCTGCGCGGTCCGAACGGAGGATTGAGCGGATATGAGTCCCAAAGAGCCTTGCGAGATTGCCATCATCGGGGCCGGCTTCGCCGGTATCGCGTTGGCGGTGAAGCTGCGCGAAGCCGGGATCGAGGACTTCACGATCCTGGAGCGAGCCGCCGATCTGGGTGGCGTCTGGCGCGACAACACCTATCCGGGGTGCGCGTGTGACGTGCCATCACAGCTGTACTCGTTCTCGTTCGCCCCGAACCCGAACTGGTCGCACACCTTCGGAAAGCAGGCCGAGATCCTGGCCTACATCAAGACCGTGGCCGATTCCTACGGTGTGATGCCTCACGTCCGGTTCAACACCGAAGTGCTGGAGGCCCTCTGGGACGATGCGGACACGTGCTGGGTTCTGCGCACCAACGCAGGCACGATCACGGCGAAGGTGTTGGTATGTGCGGCCGGGGTTTACGGCCAGGCCAAGTATCCTGACATCCCGGGCCGGGACAGCTTCGCCGGCAAGGCGTTTCATTCGCTGCATTGGGACCATGACCACGATCTGACCGGCGAGAGGGTCGCGGTGCTGGGCACCGGGGCGTCGGCGGTTCAGATCGTGCCCGAGATTGCGCCAGCGGTGCGGCGACTTCTAGTGTTCCAACGTTCCGCGCCGTGGCTCCTTCCGCGGATGGACCGCCAGACATCGTCTGTCGAGCGCGCACTCCTACGGCGGGTACCGGGAGTCGGCAAACTCATTCGAGGGTTCTACTATTCCGCCCTCGAGGGGTTCGGGCTGGTGGGGTTCGTGGACAACCGTTTCCGATATCCGTACGAGCTGCTCGGCAGGTTCCAGCTGCGCCGCCAGGTGCGTGATCGCCGGCTCCGCAATACCCTGACCCCGGATTACATGATCGGTTGTAAGCGCGCTATTTTCGCCGACAGCTACCTGCCGGCTCTCACCCGCGACAATGTCGACGTCATCACTGCGGGGATCAAAGAGATCCTGCCCCATTCGATCCTCACCCGCGACGGTGTGGAGCATCAGGTCGACACCATCGTTTACGCGACCGGGTTCGTCGCTCCCCCGGAGGTCTACGACCGGATCCGCAGCACCGGCGGGCACAGCTTCCTGGAGCTGTACGCCAAGCGGCCGCAGAGCTACCTGGGCGTTACGGTCGCCGGATTCCCCAACTTCTTCACGGCGCTGGGCCCGTACGGGGCCGGGGGGAACCAATCGGCGATCTACTTCATCGAGGCGCAGGTGCGTTATATCGCCGCCGCGATCACCACGATGCGCCGAGATGCCATCACCAGGGTGGAGGTGCGCGCAGACGTGCAGGACGAATTTCTCGACACGATGGACAGACGCAGCGAGGACAGCGTGTGGTTGACCGGTGGTTGCGCCCACAGCTACTACTTCACCGACGATGGCCGCAATGCCGGCCTGTATCCGGGATGGAGTTTTCAATACGCCTCGCGCACAAAGCACTTCGACCGCGATGACTACGCAGTGACCGTCGGTGAGGTGGGCCGGTGATAGGCGCTCGCGGGAGTGTGCCAAAGCTTGCTTTGCCGGGCCGCACGGTCCTGATCACCGGCGCGGCGCAGGGTATCGGGCTCGCGCTGGCACGCCACCTGTACGCGCAGGACGCGGCGGTCGCACTCATAGACGTCGACGGCGCCGCCGTTCGGCGGGCGGCGGCGGAATTGGGTGCAAGTGCGTTGGCCCTCGATGCCGATGTTCGCGATCGCGCGGCGATGGCAGAGGCCGTCGAGGCGACGGTGCGCCACTTCGGGAGTCTCGACGTCGTTGTCGCCAACGCAGGCGTTTCCCCGGCGATGGCGACCTTGCGGACGATGAACGGCGACGATTTCGACCGGGTGCTGAGCATCAACCTCGTCGGCGTCTTCAACACCGTCAGACCTGCGCTCGACCATGTCATCGAGCGCAACGGGCACGTTGTCCTCGTCTCATCCTGCGCGGCGTTCTCCCCGCCGGCCGGCGGATCGCCGTACATGATCAGCAAGGCTGCCGTGGAACAACTCGGCCGCGCATTGCGCATTGAACTCGCTGGGCTCGGAACCAGTGTCCAGACCGCCTATTTCGGGATCGTCGACACCGAGATGACGCACAAGACTTTGGATGCCGACGACCTGGGCCGGCGGATCAATAGAATGCTGCCGTGGCCGCTGAGCCGGCGTATCACCGCCGAGCAGGCAGCCCAGTCGATCGCTGACGGGATCACCCGCCGCGCGGTGACCACGATGGCGCCGACCGGTTGGCAGGTCTACAGCCTGCTGCGCGGTGCGGCCAATCCGGCCGCCGACCACCTGCTCGCTCGCGACAAGAGAATGCGCGAGTTGATCTCTGATATCGAGAAACTGAAATCAGTTTGAGTCCGGTTCTTTCCGACGAACAGCGCCCCTTGCGCGGACGGTGCGCGACTTCTGCCGCAAACACTGCGATGCCCGAGAACAACGGTTGGCCCCGCCTGGCGGTGTCACACCGTTGGTCCCGGCAGGGGATCGCTGCGCTGGGTGGACATCGTTGACATGGTTGTCCACTCGTCGTTAGGCTCGCGCGGTCGCGCACAGGACACGGGTGCTGGGCGGTCGGGAAGGGCGTGGTCGGGATAACGGAGGTGAAGTTCCGCAAGATGCGGTTCGATATAGACGAGACGGTGCCGTTTCAGTGGCATCCGGCCAACCCGGCGGCGGGGTTGATGGCCAACATCATCTCGTTTGCGGCGGTGGGGTTCGAGCGTTACATCGTGCTGGCGGTGAAGGAGGCGCTCAAATCCGGTATCTCAGATCCCGCGGTGCGGGCTGAAGCCGAGGTGTTCTTGGCTCAGGAGTCTCAGCATTCGGCGGCCCATCGCCGCCATGTCAACGTGCTGATCGCCCGGTATCCGGGTCTGGCAGACACGCTCGATCGTGTAATCGGCTCCTTTGAGCGGGTGTACGAGGCCGAGGATTTGAAGTTCCACCTGGCTTATGTGGCCAATGTCGAGGCTTCGTTCCCGCCGCTCTTCAGTTTCTTCATCGAGCAGCGGGATTGTCTGTACAGCGGTGATTCTCGGGTGGCGTCGTTGTTCTTGTGGCATTTCATCGAGGAAATGGAACATCGCAGTTCGGCCGACATCATTTACCAGAGTGTGGTGGGTAGCCGGTGGTATCGGCTGGGCGCGATGCGCCGGACCTGGCGGAACCAGATGCGGGTGGTGGGCATGGTGATCGACGGCTTCGCCGCCCACGTGCCGGTCGCCGATATCGGTATGGCGGCGGAGGGGTTCCGCAAGGTCACTCGCAACGAGTGGATCTATCGGGTTCCGTTGGCGCGCAGGTTCTTCGAGCCGGCCGAGCCGCGACTGTATCCAGGAGTCGCGACGTCCGCACTGCTGCGCATGTATGTCGGGTTGGCGCTCTCGCAGCTGCCCGGCCGGCACCCCAGGGACTTCCCGGTACCCGATTGGTACCACACCTGGATGCTCGACTACGCCGCCGGAGCGGACATGGCCCACTACTACGGTGCAGCCTGACACCGCCACGACGCCGAACGACAACGTCCAAGCGTGCTGTGCGTGCCGAACTTGTCGTGTTGTCAAGCTTCGTCAGAGCCGGCCAGCGGCTCGAGAGGAGAGTGGTCCGTGTCCGTAACCACCGCACCGGGTAACCGTCGTAGGGGCCGGGGTGTCCGGCGTCGGTGTCGGTGTGGGCATCAAACTCCAGGACGCCGGTATTCGCTCGTTCGTGCCACGCACTCGAAGGGAATCGAATGACCGTTGGCGGCGCGATGGTGCGGGGTTCGGACTTGGTGGGTCGGGCGGTGGCCGATCAGGGTGTCAGAGACCTGTTCTTCATGATGGGCATCGGCGGACCGCATTCGCCTCCGGTGCGCTCGTGTATCGAGGCCGGGATCGCCGCGTATTACGTGCGCCACGAGGAGGGTGCGGCGATGGCCGCGCATGCGTACAGTCGGCTGGCCAAGCGGCCGGGCGTGTGTTTCACCCCGCTGGGTCCGGGTACGACCAACGCGCTCACCGGGCTCACCAACGCGCTGCTCGACGCCGCCCCGGTGGTGCTGATCGGCGGTGGGCCGAATCGGGGTGATTGGGGGTTGGAGGCCTACCAGGAGCAGGATCAGTTGTCGATTTTCCGGCCGGCGTGCAAGAAGGTGTATCGGGTCGAACTGGCCCGGCGTATCCCCGAGGTGCTGGCGATGGCGCTGCGGGAGGCCAACAGCGGCCGCAAGGGCCCGGTGTATGTGGAGATCCCCAATGACGTGCTCTTTGAGAAGCTCGACCCGGCCCTGATCGACTGGCCCGGGCGCGCGGCGCCGCCGGCGCGGGCCGCGGCCCCGGAGGCCGAGCTCGAGGCCGCTGTGGCGCTGCTGCAGGTTGCCGAGCGGCCGGTGTTGCTCACCGGCAGCGGGATCGTGTGGGCCGACGCTGCAACTCAGCTCGAAAGATTCGTCGACGCCACCGGCATCCCCTTGGTGACGACGCCGCAGACCCGCGGCATCGTGGCCGAGGATCACCGGCTGGCGTTGGTGGCCTCCCGCAACCGGGCGCAGCGCGACGCCGATGTGGTGGTGGTCGTGGGAACCAGGGCGAACTGGCTCAACGGCCACCTTCGCCCGCCGCGTTTCGGCGCCGACGCCAGATTCGTGGTGGCCAATATCGACCCCGATGAGATCGGGCGGGGCCGGGTGCCCGAGGTCGGCGTGGTGGCCGACGCCGGGGTGTTCCTCGACCAGCTCGGTGAGCGACTGGTGGCTGCCGGCGGCATCCGTGAGGCCGCCTGGGCCTGGGCCGACGATCTGGCGACCAAAGACCTTGCCAAGGAGCCAGACCGCGAAATTCTGAGCGATGCCGTGCCGATCGACCCCCTCCGGTTGTGCGAGGAGGTCCGACGCGTCCTGCCCCGCGACGCGGTGTTCGTCGTCGACGGCCATGAGACCCTGGAGTTCGCCCGCCGCTGGATCCCGAGTCTGTCGGAGGCCAACTATCTCACCAGCGGACCGAACGGCTGCATGGGCGTCGGTGTGCCGTTTGCTCTGGGCGCCAAGGTGGCCCGCCCGGATCGGCCGGTGTTCGTGCTGATGGGTGATGGTGGATTCGGTTGGCATGGCATGGAATACGACACGCTCATTCGGCATGGCCTGCCGATGGTCGGCATCGTGTTCAACAACGCCGGTTTCACCGCCCGCCGCGCCGCCGCGGGCACCGGCCGCGAACTCGGCTACCAGCGTTACGACCTGATGGTCGCCGGCTTCGGCGGTCACGGCGAGTTCGTCGAGCGGCCCGAGGACATCGCACCGGCCCTGCGGCGGGCCGTCGAGTCGGGCCGGCCCGCACTGGTCAACGTCTGTGTGGACCCCGACGCCCAGGCCGCAGGCGGACTGCTCGGAGCGCTCGGCTCCGAAAAGGCCGCCCGATGAGCGCGCCCACGGTGTCCTGACCAGAGGCAATCTCGACGACGGTAGAATCTGTCATCGTCCGCCTCGGGCGTCGCGGACCTTACCGGCATCCACCCGGTTGAAGGCCCGCATGACCTCGACCATGCGTTCGTAGTCCTCGGCGTTTGGAATCGTTACGGCTGCGCTGGTCAAGCCGCTGCACATGGTAACCAGTGCGCGGGACAGGTCGCGGCGGGAACGGGGGCTTGGTGCAATTTCGGGCGGGGCGAGTGCGGCGACGCCGTCGAAGAAGGCGCGAAAACTGCGCAGCGTCGGTAGAAGCTCATCTGCCAGCGCATCGTCGCGGTTGACTTCGAGAAGCACCGTCAGGACCATCGCGGGCAGTTCGCGGTCGATCTGATAGATACTGGCGAAGCTCTCCAGGACGAGTTCGGCAGGGCCATGATCGCCATCAGTGTGCGGTCTTTCCAGTCCGAGACGATGTATTCGCCTAGAGTTCGAAGGACATGTCCGAGAACCTGAGCTGGAGGCCGTCAATGCCTGGAGGTAAACCGAACATCCTGGTCATCTGGGGCGATGACATCGGGATCACCAATCTGAGCTGCTACAGCGACGGGCTGATGGGCTACCGCACGCCCAACATCGACCGCATCGCCCAAGAAGGCATGCGATTCACCGACTCCTACGGCGAGCAGAGTTGCACCGCGGGCCGCTCGTCCTTCATCACCGGACAGAGCGTGTACCGCACCGGCCTGAGCAAGGTCGGCATGCCCGGGTTCGACGTGGGCCTGTCGGCGGAGGACCCGACGATCGCCGAGCTGCTCAAGCCGCTGGGGTATGCCACCGGTCAGTTCGGCAAGAACCACCTCGGGGACCTGAACAAGCACCTGCCCACGGCGCACGGCTTCGACGAGTTCTTCGGCAATCTGTATCACCTCAACGCCGAGGAGGAACCGGAGAACCCCGATTACCCCACGGCCGAGGAGGCACCCAGACTGCGGGCGGCAACACTTCCGCGCGGTGTCATCCACTCATGGGCCACTGAGGAAGTCTCCGACGAGATCGACGAGCGGTACGGACCGCCCGGAAAGCAGCGTATCGAGGACACCGGGCCGCTGACCAAGAAGCGGATGGAGACCATCGACGACGAGACCTCCGCGGCGTGCATCGACTTCATCAAGCGCCAAGCAGATTCGGACACCCCGTTTTTCGTGTGGATGAACACCACGCACATGCACTTCCGCACGCACACCAAACCGGAAAGTATCGGGCAGTCCGGCCGTTGGCAGTCGCCGTACCACGACACCATGATCGATCACGACGGCCACGTCGGCCTGCTGCTCGACTGCCTCGACGAGCTCGGCCTCGCCGAGGACACCATCGTCATCTACTCGACTGACAACGGACCGCACGCCAACAGCTGGCCCGATGGCGCAACCACCCCGTTCCGCAGCGAGAAGGCCACGAACTGGGAGGGCGCCTTCCGGGTGCCGGAGCTGATCCGCTGGCCAGGCCGGATTCCGGCGGGGGTGGTGTCGAACGAAATCGTCCAGCACCACGACTGGCTGCCGACGTTCCTTGCCGCAGCGGGCGAGCCGGACATCGTCGACAAGCTCAAGCAGGGCCATACTATCGACAAAAAGACCTACCACGTGCGCATCGACGGCTACGACCTGCTGCCGTATCTGACCGGGCAGGTCGACAAGAGTCCGCGCCGGGGCCTGATCTACTTCTCCGACGACTGCGACGTGCTCGGCATCAGGTATGAGAACTGGAAGCTCGTGTTCATGGAGCAGCGCTGCAGGGGCACTCTGCAGGTCTGGTTCGAGCCGTTCACAGCCTTGCGGGCCCCGAAGATCTTCAACCTGCGCACCGACCCGTTCGAGCGCGCCGACATCACCTCGAACACGTATTGGGACTGGTTCCTGGACCATTCTTACTTCGCCTTATACGGAATGGCGCTCGTCACGCAGTTCCTGGACACGTTCAAGGAATTCCCGCCGCGGCAGGAGCCCGCGACATTCACCATCACCGATGCGGTCAAACAGCTCGAGAACTTCCTCGAATCCCGCGGCGGCTGACGTTGGCAGACCTGGACTCCTGGCACGACGGGCCCACGAAGTCGGCGATCGTCGACTTCGTGGGCCGGGTCACCACCGAGGGCCCGGATTACGTCGAGCCCGAAGCCCGTATCGCAGTCTTCGACAACGACGGCACGCTGTGGGTGGAGAAGCCGGCCTACGTCCAGCTGGACTTCCTGGTGCGCCGACTGGCCGAGCAGGCGGCCGCCGACCCGTCGCTGGCGGACCGGCAGCCCTACGCGGCCGCGGCGTCGGGCGACCTCGGATGGTTCGCGGACGCGGTCACCAAGCACTACAACGGTGACGACTCCGGGATCGAAGTTCTCGCCGGTGGAATCTACTCGGCGTACCAGGGCCTGACCGTCGAGCAGCATGCGCAGCGGGTGAAGGCGTTCTTCGCCGACGCCAGGCATCCCACCCTGGACCTCGCGTACACCGCCTGTGGGTACACGCCGATGGTGGAGTTGCTCCGCTACCTCGAAGCCAACGGGTTCACCAACTACATCGTCTCCGGTGGTGGCCGCGACTTCATGCGGCCGGTGACCGCTCAGATGTACGGGATACCGCCCGAGCGGGTGATCGGCAGCTCGGTCGGTCTGGACTTCACCGACGGGCACCTCCTGACCACGACGAGGCC
>Ga0315284_10001800_pt1 | contig 30480 bp, 27 predicted proteins | sample YL17G09_16_MG_FD_203696 | JGI IMG/M metagenome (GOLD analysis project Ga0315284, IMG submission 203696) | Sediment microbial communities from Yellowstone Lake, YNP, Wyoming, USA - YL17G09_16 | ecosystem: Environmental > Aquatic > Freshwater > Lake > Sediment | place: USA: Wyoming | collected...
TCAAAATTAAGGACTATCGCATAGTGTACAATTTGCTCACTATACGTTTTTTCGTACTCATTTCTCTTCCCTGTAAAAAGCATAGTGTATAAAATCATGGGTAAACTCAGGTAACTTAATTTCGGCGCCGGACGACCGCAGCTTTAATGAGTCACCGCGGTAGAGGAAGGACGTGTGTCCGCCGTCCGAAAGTCCTTAAGAGCCCACGGCGCACCGAGCGCCGATCGGCGGTAGCCTGAACGCGAGAGGCATGTCCAGACTCGTCCGCTCCATCGTCCTTGGGTATCCGCACCAGGTCACCCAAAGAGGCAATTACGAGCAGGTCGTCTTCGAAGAGGACGCCGACTACCGCCGCTATCTCGACTGGCTCCGGCTTTACGCGCGGCGCTACGCCCTCGACATCTGGGCCTACTGCCTGATGACAAACCACGTCCATTACGTCTGTGTCCCGAGGGCCGACGGCGCCCTCGCCAGGACTTTCAACACCCTCCACACGCAATACTCCCAGTATTTCCACAGGAAAAAGGGCCTGAGCGGCCGCCTCTGGCGCAGCCGGTTCCTCTCCTGCATCCTGGACCCCAAGAGCGTCTTCGAGGAGGCCCGCTTCATCGAGACAAATCCCGTGCGGGCGGGACTCGTCGTGCGGGCCGAGGACTATCCCTGGTCGAGCGCCCGGAGCCGCGTCCTGGGCGAGCCCGACCCGGTGCTCGCGGCCGGTTTCCCTCTGACGGCCGCGATCTCCGACTGGAGGGCGTACCTTGCGGACAGGGGAGACGAGCCCATCATCCGCCGCACCCGGCAGAACCTCAAGACAGGGCGGCCGGCGGGCGATAACGGCTTCGTAAGGGAAATGGAGGAGATGATGGGCCGACGGCTGAGCGCGCTGCCGCGCGGGAGGCCGAGGAAGGCTGTGCCTGCGAGCTAATCGAGCTAATCAAGAAGGACATCGCGATTATGAAAAAAGCCCTTATTACAGGAATCACCGGCCAGGACGGCTCCTACCTTGCCGAGCTCCTCCTCGCCAAGGATTACGAAGTCCACGGCATCATTCGCAGGTCGAGCACGTTCAACACCTCGCGCATCGACCATCTCTACCAGGACACGCATCAGCCGGGCGTCCGGTTCTTTCTCCATTACGGGGATCTCGCGGATTCGGAACAACTGGCCGACTTGATTTATAACGTCAAGCCCGACGAGATCTACCATCTCGGCGCTCAAAGCCACGTCCGGGTAAGCTTCGACCTCCCCGAGTATACGAGCAACATCACGGGCCTCGGTACGACCCGCATCCTTGAGGCTCTCCGCCGCTCCGGTGTCGCCGCTCGCTTCTACCAAGCTTCAAGTAGTGAAATGTTCGGGGCCGCCAACCCTCCGCAAAGCGAATCCACGCCCTTCCATCCCCGGAGCCCTTACGCTGCCGCAAAGGTCTACGCTTACTGGATGGCTCGCAACTATCGCGAAGGCTACAATCTCTTCGCTTGCAACGGCATCCTCTTCAACCACGAATCGCCCCGCCGCGGCGAGACGTTCGTCACGCGGAAAATCACCCGCACCCTCGCCCGCATTAAATCGGGCAAGGAGAAATTCCTTTACCTCGGAAATCTTAACGCCAAGCGCGACTGGGGCTTCGCCCCCGAATACATCGAAGCAATGTGGCTGATCCTTCAGCAAGAAGCCCCGGACGATTATGTCATCGGAACGGGGGAGTCCCATTCCGTCCGGGAATTCGTCGTCGAATCATTCGCCTACGCCGGCATAGATTGGGAGAAATACGTCAAGATAGACCCAAAATACTTCCGGCCGACGGAAGTGGAATTTCTCCATTCGGACGCCTCCAAGGCCCGAACGCGGCTCGGCTGGCAACCGCGCGTTTCGTTCCAAGAGCTCGTCCGGATCATGATCGACTACGACCTCGAGGCCGAGGGCTTCACCTCTCCCGGCGAGGGGCGCAAAATCCTTGCTCAAAAAAACCTCGGCTGGGTTAAAGACTATGATTGATCTTAAAGCGAAACGAATCACCGTCACAGGTGGCCGCGGGTTTCTGGGTGTACACTAAAACCGCAGACAGCGGTCCCATTCACAAGTTCATCGGAGTACATATCACAATATAAATAAGGAGGAACGATGAAAAACATGAAAGTCCTGGTTACCGGCGGTTGTGGTTTTTTAGGCTCGCATGTCTGCGATTTTTATGCTCAAAAAGGCGCGGAAGTCATTGCCTACGATAATTTGACCAAGCACGAACTGCAGAGGACCGGTTTTGCCGTGGAGGCGGCGCGGGATTATAATATAAAATTTCTTCAGGGGTTGGGGGTTAAGGTCGTCAAGGCCGATGTGCGCAACCTGGCGGAGCTGCTGGATCATAGCGCGGGATGCGACTATCTGATTCACACCGCCGCCCAGCCTGCCATGACGATCAGCTGGGAGGACCCGCTCCTGGACATGACCACCAATGTGATGGGCACTTTCCATGTTCTTGAAGTCGCCCGGAAGCGGAAGATCTCGGTTGCCTGTTGCGCCACGGTTCATGTTTATGGCAATGCCATCAATGCCGAATTAAGCGAGGGACCGCAACGTTATCTGCGTAACCCGGAAACCATTGACGAAACGTATCCAACCTTGCAGGGCACGATTACGCCCCTGCACGCCTCCAAGGCGGCCGGCGATATCTACGTCAAGGTTTATATGGACACCTATCAGGTCCAGGCCGCCAGCTTCCGTCTCACGGGCATTTATGGCACGCGCCAATTCGGCGGAGAAGATCACGGCTGGGTGGCCAATTTCGCCATTCGCAGTCTGATGGACTGGCCGATAACTATCTTCGGCACCGGCAAGCAGGTGCGCGACATCATCTATGCCACCGATATCTGCGAGGCTTTTGACGCTTTTTACCAGCATCGCCAGCCGGGCATATACAACATCGGCGGCGGGCCCCAGACCGCAATATCCCTCCTGGAATGTATTGAAATGCTGAAGCAGATTACCGGGAAGAAACTGGACGTGAAGTTCAGCCCCGACCGCCATGGCGACCTGCGTTACTTTGTGTGCGGCATCGGCAAGGCTCGTCAGAATCTGCATTGGACGCCTAGCGTTATGCCGCGCCAGGGCATAGAGCGTCTGGTAGAATGGATTGAGCAAAACAGGCCGATTTTCGCGGCCACAAAGTAGAAAGAAAGCGGCAATGAAAGCATTGATTCTGGCGGGAGGCAGAGGCAAGCGTCTGGATGAGCTTTCCGCGACCACCAATAAATGCATGATTAAAATTAACGACAAGCCGGCTATTGAATACAGCCTGGATTGCGCGCTTTCCTGCGATATTGAGGAAATTATCGTGGTAGTTGGTTATCGCGCGGAAGATATCATCAACACCTACGGAAATGCCTACCATGGTCGACGGCTGAAATATGTTATTCAGTGGGAGCAGAAAGGACTGGTGCACGCCATGGCCTGCGCCCGCGAAACGATCGCCGGAGATGACTTTATGCTTTTCCTCGGCGATGAAATCATGGTCAATCCGCGCCACTCGGCGATGCTGGATGACTTCAAACGGGAGAATGTTTTTGCTCTTTGCGGCATTCTGAACGTGAACAACAGGGACCTGATCCGTCGCACCTACATGGTCATTGCTGGCGAAGACCGCGCAATCCATCGGCTGGTTGAAAAACCACTGCGACCGCTGAATAACATTATGGGCACCGGCGATTGCATTTTCAAGAACACAATTTTTGACTATATTGACATTACGCCCATTCATCATGAGCGCCATGAAAAGGAATTGCCGGATCTGATTCAATGCGCGGTTGACGACGGCCAAAAAGTGAAATATTTCATGGTCTGCGACAAATACACAAACATCAATGCCGGCGAAGACATCACAATGGCTGAGTCGTTTTTCAAGCCGGAATGCCGGTGATTGACGCAAGGGTTTGTCTTTCGGCCATGCGCCGCTTATGAATCCGGCCGGGTTCGCCATGCTGTTGAGCAGCCGCTCGCGGAATTGCACAGTCCAATACATCATCATTTTGTTCGCCCGGGCGAACAAAATCCTCTGAAAATCAACATCGCATGAATACAGCGCAAAGAATCATTAAAAACACGCTCTCGCTTCTGTGTTCCGGGGTGATTTCCCAATTATTCGGATTTGTGGTGGTCATCTATCTGGCCCGTGTGCTTGGACCTGATTCCTTCGGCAAGATTAATTTCGCGATGGCTTTCTTGGTTTTTGTAAACTTGCTGGCCAATCTGGGAATGCCCTTATGGGGGACAAAAGAGATTGCCGCCGATCAATCAAAAATAGCTTCCATCGCGGCAAACATCGTTTCGTTGCGTCTGGTGTTGTCCGTCGCGGGATTCATCGTGTTGATTGGGATCAGTCTTGTACTGAATAAATCTTCGGATATTAATCCTCTGCTTCTTCTTTATGGCCTGGGGTTGTTTCCAATGGCGCTTTACCTTGACTGGGTGTTTCAAGGCATTGAAAGAATGGAGATTATCGGCGTCGGACGCATTGTCACCGCCCTGGCTAATATCGGTCTTATCTTGTTATTGGTGCGCGGCCCCCAGCAATTGCTCTGGATTCCGGTCATCAATGCCCTGGCTGGCCTTCTTGGAGCCATATTGCTGCTGATTGTTTTTCTGCGCCAAAGGGTCGGCCTTGCCCTGCGGATCAACCGGCAGGCTTGCCGAATGATTATCAGGCAGTCTCTGCCGCTCGGTATTTCCATGATCCTTATTCAAATTATCTATTATCTGGATACTATCCTGCTGGGATTTATGCGCACCAAGGCGGAAGTCGGGATTTATAACGCCGCTTATAAGATTGTTCTTTTTGCCATTATGGGAGGGGCGTTTTATTTTGACGCCATATTTCCGGTAATGGCTCATTACTACAAAACATCCCAAAGCGCCATTCAAAGGCTCCTCTCTTATTCGGCCCGGTTGGTGGCGGTCTTGGCGATTCCGATGGGCATTGCGGGCACGCTGCTGGCGCGGCCGGTACTGCAACTATTTTATGGTTCACGTTATGAAGAAGGCACAGTGGTTTTACAAATATTGATATGGGTGGCCGTGTTGATTTATTTTAACATGATTTACGCGCGCGCCATGTGGGCGTGTAATCAGCAGAAGGCCTATGTGAAAATCGTTGCCGGACAGGCGCTTCTCAATGTCGGATTGAATGTAGCCTGCATTCCGTGGCTGGGGATAGTCGGGGCGGCGATCGCCAAGGTTGCCGCGGAATTGCTGGGTTTGTTGTTTTATTACCGGGAATTCAGCAAAATCAAACGCGTGCCTTTCCATCCGTATCTTGGCAAGCCTTTGCTGGCTTCGTTGCCCATGATTCTGTTCTTGCTGGCTGGACAATTTATAGCGATGAATATTTTTGTTTTGGTAGCCGGTGGTATGATAATCTATTGTGCTTCCCTTTATATCTGCCGCGGAGTAACGCGGGAGGACATGCTTTTTTTGCGAAACACCTTTTGTAAGAACGAATTAAATAGTACAGGAAGAAAATAATGAAACCTACGTTAAGCGAACTGCGTGGCCAAATTGAACGTGTATGTCATCAGGGTTCTGTTTTGCGGAATCCCGCCAACTTTTTTTACGTAATGAAGGAATATTGGCCGCTGGGACAATACATGCTGAAAAAGTTCGGATGGCGCAGCTGGTACAATTTCTGGTTCACAAAACTGTTTGTTGCCGATGAAGGCGGAGAGTATGCTTTCTTGAACAAGCTACATCAACGTTTTCCGTCTTTACTGCGCCGGACTTATAAAATCGAGCTGGAACATACCACCATCTGCAACAAGAAATGCATTTTCTGCGAGCATACTCACTGGCATGAAAAATCCACCTCGATCGGTTTTGAAGAGTTCCGCACTATAATAGACCCGCTACCGAGATTGAAGTGGATTAATATAACCGGTGAGGGTTCAAGTTTTCTTAACCGTAATTTTGTCAAAATGATTGAATATGCCCGTGGCAGACATCTCAATGTTAATTTTGTGGATGAGTTCGACTTCTTCGAGGAAGATATGGCGCGCAAGGTAATTGATCTGGGAATTAACAGCATCTATGTTTCGTTTGATGGCGCCACAAGGGAAACATATCAAAAGATCAAAAAAGGTTGTTCTTATGACAAGGCTTTGGCCAATATCCGCCGCCTCCTGCAAATAAAGACCGAAATGCAATCGCCGTTTCCTGTCATCCATTTCCGCTATATCATTACCACCCTGAATTATCATGAAATGCCGGACTTTATTGAATTGATCAGTACCTTGCCCAATCGCGGTGCGATGGCGCGCGTTGAATTTGTGGGGCTTCTGACTTTCCCGGACATTGAACAATATTACATTCCAATTGACCGCATTCCCGAAGAAATTATCCGCAAGACTTATGAAAACGTTCTCAAACATAAAATCAATCTGCATTTTTCGCATGAATCCAGTGCGTTGCCGTCTATTACGAAATGCTGCGCCTGGGCTGAACCCTATGTGCTCATCGGCGGCGAGGTCATTTCCTGCTGCGCCATCATCATGTCCGACCGCCGCCAGTTTCTGCGGGAGCACAGCTTCGGCAACGTTTATGAAAAACCTGTAAGTGCAATCTGGAATTCAAAAAAATACCGTGATTTCAGGCGGATGGTAGTTACCGGCGATGGAAAGGTGCCCGTTTCATGTAACGAATGCCGCGCAAGGGACACAAAAGGGCGGGCAATCCGATACGGCATATGGGATTTTAACAATGTGTCGAAGGACAACTAATGCGGGTCTTGATTGTCAATCCAAGATTTTTCGTCTATGGCGGCGCGGAACTCTTGATTGTTGAGCTGTGCCGGTATTTGACCCGTCAAAATATTGAATATGCCCTGCTGACTACAGCGATCATTCCGGAAGTTGCCCAGGCGATCCCCAAAACGCGCATCATTCTTATCCCATACCGTTGGGATAGTCTTAATTTTTATTTTAACCTGTGGCTCGCCGTCCGGCAACATGCCGCGGAATATGATTTGATTAATGTTCATAATTTCCCTGCAGAATTCAGCGCCTTCATGTGCCAGCGCCCGGTTGTTTGGATGTGTAATGAACCTGAGTTATATTTGCGAAAAATTAATACCAAATCGCGGCGCGGTAAATTGTTGGGCGCCCCCGTCTTCCTATTTGAACGCTGGATTGTCCGCAATTTCATCCGTAAAACAATAGTGTCCGATTCGTTCAATGCCCGGCGGTTTCAATCTCTTTATGGTATTGCACCATATGTCATCAACTACGGCATTGATTACAATTTCTTTTCTGTTCCCGACGATAGTGGTGTCCATCGACTCAAAGCCCAATTGGGAAAAAGATTTATCTTATTGCATATTGGAATGATGAACCCTTATAAAAATCAGTTAAGGAGTCTGCAGGCTCTATGCGAGGTAAAAAAGCGTATTCCCGATTGCCTTCTGGTCTTGGCTGGGTGCTGGGAAGATGAATACAAATCTCTCCTTGACAAATTTATTAATGAGAATCGGCTTGCCATGAATGTTCTTTTCACGGGGCATATTGACCGTCAGGAACTGAAAAATTATTACTATTCCTGCAATGTTCTATTGCATCCGATCGGATCACAGGGAGGCTGGCTGACACCGTTTGAGGCACTCTGCGCCGCTCTACCCATTGTGGTGGCGCCGGATATGACCGCCGCCGAAATCATTGCCAAAAAACAGCTGGGCACTGTCACCAATGATTATGAGGGGGTTATTAATTGCATTTATGAACAGCCTTCATCGTATCATGCAATGGCTCGGTATGGCAAGCAATGGGTCAGAGAGAATTTGAGCTGGAATAAGTTCTGTCAGGGTATGCTTGATGTGTTCAACGCCGCTTTGACGGATGAAAACAGCTCCGCAAGGCTCTGATTATTGCGCGACGATATTATGCAGAAGATACGAGTTGTCCAACAATGGCAGTATACAGGTCCTGTGCCAGCGCCTTTATTGGGTGACTGCGCGTTAAGACAGTGTGCTGACTTAGGGATAGACAGTTTACAGTCGTACGTTTTATGGTCCGATATAGAAAAAGCGCCGGGGCAAATTGATTTTTCATCTTATGACGCCTTAACCAATAAAATGTCAACGTATGGCCTGAAATGGACGCCTTTTTTTATTTTGGGTCCCTATTATGCAACCCCCCGCTGGTTTTTGGATTCGCCACAGAGTGTCTTTGCGCAATGTTTGGAGCATGGACGTTCATCGCTAATTCAATCTATATGGAATCCATATTTACCGGAGCGCGTAGAACGTTTCCTGCAAATCCTGGCGGAACATTACTGTAATAACGGCGTTATTGACAGTGTCCTGCTTGGTATGAGCGGCAATTGGGGTGAATCCATCTTTCCGGCTAACGGTTGCTTTATCGGCGGTTTCCATACTCATCAAGGCTGGTGGTGTGGCGATCAATATGCGCGCACCAATTTTGCCAGCGTTATGTTGGAAAAATACGGCTCATTGGACGAATTAAATGCCGCGTGGGGCACTCGTTTTACCGCACTGAAGGAGATTTGTTTCCCTCATGTGGGCACAAGCGCGCAATGGCTTCGCCGTTTATTTGGTTTTTTGTGGCAATACCAACCGCGCTGGTTGAGAAGTAAAATCGCTTTGGCAAGGTTTGCTTTTTTGACAAAAACACAGAAGACAGATGAAAAGACAATACGCAAATGGCTGGATTTTGTTGACTGGTATATGGGATCTATGACTAACTGGGCTGAATTCTGGCTGAAGATAGCCCGCCGGTGCTTTCCGGATTTGCCTGTTTATCTTGTTACCGGGGGTAATGGCGGGCCCAGATTGGGCGCTGATTTTACGGCACAGGCCAAGCTGGCGGCGCGTTACCAGGCTGGCATCCGTATCACCAATCAAACAGACAATTATCTTTCAAGTTTTGTATTAACGCGTTTAATGTCAAGCGCCTGCCGTTTTTATGGGGCTGATTACAGTACCGAAGAAGCAGCGATAAATTCAGAGACGGGCATTGTTATGCGTATTTTTGATGCCGCGACTTCCGGCGCCACCAGCATCTATTTTAAACGACTGATCGGGCTGGGCTATGATAAATACACGCGCACCTTTGTACCTGCTGGCGAACCAGCATCATCCGCAGCTAATTTCAAAGACAACTTACGCTATCTTCAACAACGTCGTCCGATGGTTAATATGGCCGTTTTCTATCCTTCAAGAGCGATCAAGATACAAGCAGCCATACAACAGCCGTTTTTCCATTTTTTGATGCGGTTGCGTGAGGCGTTTGTTTTTGATTTGATTGACGAACGTATGGTTACGGATAAGGCATTGGCAGCTTACCGCTTTTTTATGTTGCGTGAAGATAACCTGGCGGCCGATACGATTTGCAGCACAATCCGGGCATGGATTCAGGCGGGGGGTATTTTATGGCTTGCCCCGAACTCAAGCCACACCTGGTCCATGCTTAAGCAGAGCCCGGCTGCAAAGCTTGTTTTTGCCGATTCCGGTGGCAAAGTTTATCAGATCGGGAACGGGTATGTCGGCCTACCGGAAAGATCCGAAAATGAAATAACCTTTTTGTCCGAAGCTTATTTTAATCATAACGGAAAATTTCCCTGGCAGCCAGCGCAAGATCCGGTTGTCGGAAGCAAGGGAGTTTTTTATGGCCGTGCGACTGATGATTGCCTGTATTATGATAGCTTAAAGCATTCAATCCGGCTTGAAAGCAATCTGAGAAAATCTGATACTGGTCTGAATGGCGATGTGTAAGACATTCTGAACAATAGTGTGCATTAACTGATGAAAATCGCAGTGTGTTATAACTTGCCGTTTGGCGGCGCCAAGCGGGCCATGTATGAACTGGTCAAGGGCATGGTGCGACGGCATACCGTGGATTTCTTCTCTGTAAATGCGGAAGTCGCTGATGGTTTGGAGATAGGCCCATTTGTGCGGCGGACAATCGTGACGCCAGGCCCCTTGCCGAAGTCGGGATCGGGGATGCTGCGCGGGTTGATCGGCATCCGGCATACATATCGGCAAATCGCCGAACAGATCAATCAGGGAGAATATGATTTGGCCGTCATTTCACAATGTCAATTGACTCAGTCACCGTATGTCCTGCGCGATTTGCGCATTCCATCGGTCTATTACTGCCAAGAATCGTCCAATCGCCATCTCGAACCGCACGTGGTATGGCTCGGTCACCTGGCCTGGTTTAAGCGCGGGGTAATCTGGTGGCGATACTGGGTTGTGGATCGGGCGAATGCGCGTTTGGCCACGGTTATCTGTGCCAATTCACATTACTCGGTGGAAAGCATTTATCGAGCCTATGGCGTGTATCCCCGCTATTGTCCGCTGGGGGTTGATACGGATTTTTTCCGGTCGTTAAACCTTCCTCGTCAGCCTGAAGTACTGGTGGTAGGAAGCATGACCCGGTCCAAAGCGCCCGAATTCGTTCTGGAGAGTGTGGCAACTCTGGCTCATCGTCCGCTCGTGCGTTTTGTTTTTAATTTCAGTTCCACTGTCTCGCCAGCCATTCTGCAAAAGCGGGCGAAAGAACTTGGCGTGCCTATTGCCTTGACTAATCTGGGTTCCGATAATGACTTGCTGGAGGCATACAACCGCTCGGCTATTGTGGCCGTTCCGAGTATTCTAGAACCGATGGGCTTTGTCCCGTTGGAAGCTATGGCCTGCGAGACGCCGGTGGTCGGCGTTGCTGAAGCCGGCATTCGGGAAGCCGTGCAAGATGGCCAGAACGGTTTTTTAACGGAACGCGATCCCGTTGAATTCGGCCGCGCTATACAGACCTTGCTGGACGACCGAACGCTTTGCGGTCGTATGGGCGCCGCTGGCCGCGAATATGTTTTGCGAAATAGAACGTGGGATCAAACGCATGAACGGTTCGAGCAAAATTTGAAGCGAGCCCTGGAGTTGGGGAAAGCAGGTGGATAGACTGAAGACTGATCTAGAAGAAAGGCTGTAGGCTGTTAGCGGTCAGACTCAAAAAGAGCACACTACACCCGCCATCGCCCAGATGGCTATGGCGGGCAGGCGCGAGCATCCGGAATGTCTCGGTTGTCTGTTGCGACCTCCGCGTTAGGTCGCTCATCCGACCTACAGTCTAACTACCTACAGCCTATCTACCTGAACAATTACAACAAATGAAAATCCGCTTCATTGATTACGTGGGTAATCCCGGCGGGGGGATAATGGTGGGCACGAATTTGTTCCTTGCCCTTCAGCGTTTGCATCCCGATGTTGAATTTGAGTTTGTCAGTTATGGTCCGGCCTTTATGCGCTATCGCCGGGCATTTGCGGAGCAAAAGGCACAGATCGCGTTGAGGGCTATCGCCCCGCGCGCATACTGGCGGAACGCCGCTTCCTCGTTTATAGCCCGTTCAGGACTGGATCATCATTGGCAACGATTAGGTTCCATGACCCGGTGGAGTTTTGAAGCGCCGGCGAACGCCTGGGACGATTGTGACGCGATCATCCTGCCATGGGCGCATCGGCACGTCCCGCCGCCTGATCGTGTGCGCGTAGTCGCAAACATGATGGATATCACTTGCCTCCGTACCGCGAAAACAATTCGTGAACCGATCGCGCAATCCTGGCGCGAAAATGGAATGCGTAATCTCAAAGCATGGCTTGCTTCCAATCATCGCTTGACGGCCATTTCACAAACGACCGTTCGCCATATTGTCCAACATACGGGCGTGGCGCCGGAACGTATCCAGGCCATTCCGATCGTGGGGAAGGATATCAACGCGGCGCCGCCATGGCCTGCCGAATGGACCTGGGGAACGACGCCGTTCGTCGTCTATCCCGCCAATCTGGGGCCGCATAAAAATCATGAAGCGTTGTTTAAGGCATTCCAGTTGGCAAAATCCGATTATACGCTCGTTTTGACCGGTTCGGAAGCTTGTCTGTGGACCGGTTCGGCTCGCCGGCTTATGACACGGCAACAAGCGTTGGCCGATTATGCTCGGAACTGCGGGCTGGTTTTGGGACGAACGCTGATTAGTCTGGGATATATCCCCGAGATAAGGTATCAAGCGTTGCTGTCGCGGGCACACGCATTGATCATGCCGTCCCTGATGGAGGGATATGGTCTGCCCGTTGATGAGGCTTTGCGGGCCGGCATTCCCGTGCTATGCTCGGATATTTCGGTATTTCGCGAAGTGGTTAAACTTTCCGGCGGCGATGTTCTCTGGTTTGATCCGAAGAATCCCGCGGATATTGCCCGTGCTTTGCTTTTTCTTCGTAATAATTACGCCGAGTTCAGCCGCCGTGCCAGGGAACAGGTTGCCGCGGCACGCCGCCGCACATGGCGGGATATCGCGGATGTCTATTGGCTTTTATTGAATAGTGCCTTAATTTTGCACACAAAAGCAGGATGTATAAAATGAAGCTGACGCTGTCGCCCTGCTTCTTTATTCTAACGAAGTCCAACAAAACCTTCGGTATTACAATACTCTCGACGAAAAAATCACCATCGAAAGAATCACACAGGAAAAGCTCAATCTTAATATCCGCGACAAAGAAGAACAACTCAGACAAGTAGATACCCACGGCTAAAGCCGTGGCACTTATCAAAATTCAAGCTTCGCTTGACCTAAATCCTGGGTCTCTTGCCATTTTAAATACTTGAGGACCCGCCCCTCGTCTATCCCTACCGTCGTGACAAAATATCCCGGTGACCATACGACATTCTCTTTCCAATAGACCTTGGCTAACCACGAAAACTTTTTCCTCAACTCACTCGCCGTCATCCCTTTCATCCTGCCGATTACGTCTGCCACGGCATATCGTGGAGGAATGATCATCAGCATGTGAACATGATCGTCTTTCATGTGATATTCGACGATTCCGCAGCCCGGCAAACTCATCATGACTTTCGGAAAAAGTTTTCGCAAATATCCCCGCATTCCAGGATTCAGGATACGGCGGCGATATTTCGGGATCCAAACGATATGATACTCCGTCCGATAGGCGCTGTGTCCAGAATATCGTATTTCCACTCGCCCATCTTATCATATCGCCGCCTACTCATTCACCCACGGGCAAGCCCGTGGAACTCTGCCCTTCGGGTTATTAGATAACCAGATCAATCAAATTAAAGCCCAAAAAGAGACAATTATAACTGAAATCGAGAACGTATAAAATGAAATTGAAAAAATAAAAAACTCTATAAATACCCAAAAAAGCGACATTTAATAGTGAAGAATTTATTAAAAAAAAAACACTTATTGATTTTATCGTCTGTTTCTTTAACGGTTTTATTATTATGCTTTTTTGTTTTTATAGAAAATATTAATGATAGAGATACCAAATATTTTTTCAGGAATTCTAACATTATATTGATTATAGTTGATACATTGCGAGCAGACCATCTCCCATTTTATGGATATGAAAGAAATACAGCTCCGTATATTTCTAATTTTTCAAGAGCAGCCATTTTATTCGAAAACACAATTGCAACTTCATCTTGGACTAAAGCTTCAGTGGCCTCGATTTTATCAGGTCTTTATCCAAAATCACATGGTGCGATGACAAGAGAAGATATTTTAAATAAAGATTTAAAAATATTACCCGAGATATTAAAAGAGAATGGGTATTATACTTATGCTTTCATAGCAAATGGAAACGCCAACGAGAAATTTGGATTTAACCAAGGATATAATTTCTTTCATTTTATGCCCGGTGATAAGCTACCATATGCATATTCTAACGAATTAAATCGCTCTCTAATCCCATTTATTAAAAACGAGATAAGAGAACCCTTCTTTTTATTAATTCATTACAATGATCCTCATGAACCACATTTCCCACCTGAATCAAGTAGAAAATATTCGATAAATAATACTCATGCGCCTTCTTTAAATTCATTTATTTCTGAGTTTAAAGGTGATCTTAAAAAAGCAACAAAAGAAATAATAAATTATTATGACGATTCAATATTATTTAATGATTCTTCAATAAAAATAATAATGGATATTTTAAATGAAAAAAATTTTTTTAAAGGATCAATAATAATAATCGTGAGCGATCATGGACAGGAATTTTATGAGCATAATAAATTATATCATGGCCAGTCTCTTTATGACGAGTCTATCAGAGTCCCATTCCTAATAAAACTTCCTAATATTGAGCATAAACGTATTAATAATATAGTTAGTTTAATTGATATCTCGCCAACTATATTAGAACTGCTTGGATTAAAAATTCCTCGCAATATGCAAGGAATTAGCTTATTTAGGTCGAAAAAATTAGAAAGGAGAAAAGAAGTTTATTCAGAATTAAAACTCGATAAATACGAATCCTATTCAATAAGAACGCTAGAACAAAAGTATTATTATCAAATTTTGCCTAGCGTAGCACCACAATTTTATAATTTAGTTAATGATCCGAAAGAAATAAATAATCTTTTTGATGCATCCAGTATGCTATTAAAAGAAAAAAATTTAATCAAAAAGCTAGTCAACTGGAGAAAAACGAATATTTATAACGGACCTAGAAACAAAAATCTAGATGAAGAACAAATAAGAATTTTGAAAACACTAGGATATATTAAATAATGATATTGCCCAATTAAAAGATGAGCGATGTACCTTCCTAGATCTTCTTTCCTTTACAAACAAAAAAAGGAAGTTCTTAAAGCGCTTAATACTTATTCTTTTGAACGATTAAGGCATAGAGCCGAGTTTGACACGACTAGATACCAAAAAACCTCATAACCAACAGTAATCACCTATTGGCAATGACTAGCTATTGGATACCTATTCAAAAGAAAATGTTACATGGCAGAAGCAATATATGGGAGAATTGAGCTGGTGCTTACACAACGAGGCGAGGAAGGAAGAGTTCAGACGCATTGTGGAATTGGCTTCAATGTATCGTGATCTTTATGGAATTAAATGGCTTGATTTCGGTTGCAAAACAGGTGAAATGGGAGAGATTTGCCGCAACAGGTATTCAGTTCAGATGTTTAGGGTTGAGGTTAGCGAGGACTATGCGTCTCGAGCAGATGCTCTGTGGGGAGGGGGTAAATCTGTTCGTGCTTCTATTTTCAGTTTTTTGAGTGGAGGACATATATTTGATGTCATTTCTTCCTTGGAGACGCTTGAGCATATTGTAAATCCGTGGGAAACGGTTAGTGCGTTTCGTCAAGCATTGTCGCCTGACGGTCTTTTAATAGTTTTGGTTCCGTCAGATCATTATTTCAGGTTGAAATATTATGTATTCAAAGCATTCAGGCTGTTATTTTCTAAGCGTTTTGCGGAATCGATCTAGAAATACTACGCGATCCGTGTTTGGTTTGTGTCATACGCATATCTATAACTTTTCGCCGACCAGTATCTCTATGCTTCTCAAGAAAGGCGGATTTTCAACGATTTATATCGGTGGGATCGGCGGGTCTAAAAAGTTACGGTATTTTAATTTGATTGCTCGTCTAGCTTCTTTTGCTTCGCGTGGTCATATCCGGCTTTATCCGAGTATAGTTGCGGTAGCAAGAATTAATGATTGATTATTGGGTCTGCATGTATTGGCCTTTATTGGACGGCTGGATATGACAGCTTCACTTGAAGAAAGATTATTGCCTCTATTTATCATGCTGATTGCGAGCATGATAAGTGCGGTTATTCCCATTTATGCCTTGCGCCGCCGTCGTCTTAATTTTCAACAGGATATTATTTTTATTTCTTTCTGGTTTCAAACCTGGATATATTTGCATTTGGTTCCGACGCTAAATGTCATGTTTCCAGAAAGTGCATTTGCTTTTCCGCTTCTGTCTGAAGGCCTACGAGCCGTTCGTTTTACTGAACACGTGTGCTCGTGGTATGCCTTTTTTCAGATCGTGTGTATAGCGCTGTTCTACATACCCATGATGTGGGTTTATTTGTCAAGGATTCGGTCCAGGGAGAGGTCCCGGGATATTAGGGCCGGGGCTGGTCGGATCTCGCGTCGGCGTTTGTTCGCCTTGTCACTGATTTACTCCGGATTCAGTGTGATGGCGATATATGTTGCCGTTCAGAATAATTCTTTATCGTCTTATGCCGAATTGATGACGGTTGAAACGATGCTTGGCGGGCAAGTGGCGACCTGGCAGTATTATCTATATCGTCTGTATCTGTTGAACGGAACTTTCTTGACCATTATTATAGTCGTCAGCCTGTATGAATATAGTCGCCAAGCACGAGCATCAAAAATGGCGATTATTTGCGCGGCGTTGCCGGGCCTGATTTGCCAGGCCGTATGGATATTTTCCCGCAGCCGCGCGCTCTTGGTGTTCACGCTGGTTCTCGTCGGCATAGTCCTGATTCGCCGCGGCGACATGGCGATTTCGCGCCGAAAACTGGCCCTGGGCGTGATATTGGCGCTGGTCGTAATATATTTGTTTTCGGTGATCATTAAAATGCGCGGCTTCGTGCTTGACCCCGAATTTACCTGGATGCGTATTGGGGACGCTTTGAATCCTTTCTATAACGCTGAGCAGCATAATCCCTTGATCACATCCAATTACGGCATGCGTCTGGACGGATTAGAGATGATGGCTCTCAGTTTTCCGCAGATGCTGGACAAGGGGTTTGTGTTGGGCAAGATGTATCTTCTTTCCATCCTCAGTCCGTTGCTAAACTTTGTGCCGGGCATTAAAATGCAGCTTCTTCAGGGACACGGTATGATTGATTTTCGTATGGAATTCATACGGCTGTATGTTGGCCTGGATTATGCCGATTACGCCATGAACGGCTTGACCGATATCTTCGCCGCTTTGGGGCTCCTGGGATTTTGTGTCGCCGGTGTGACTTATGCGCTCTTGTTCGCATTCATCAATCGGCGCTTGGCCCCTTGGCGTTCAAGCGTGTCATTTATTATAGGTCTCTTTGTATTATGTCAGGTGTATTCTTTTGAAGTTGCCTTTGCCACCTTGCCGTTCGGATGGGTGAAGTCCTTGCCGGTATTGCTCGTTATACTTGTTATTTATTCGTATAAAGCGGCGGATGGACGGGCGAGCATGGGAAAGCAACTCGAAGAATGAGGTCGAGCCCGACGGGCAAAAACCATGCTGGATGTTATTGTCAGAGGAGGAACCGTTCAAATATGTCAGAAAATAAACCGCACCCCTGGCAAAGGGATTCTACGCTCACATTTAATAAATTGGTGCAAAATGGCTAAAATACTTTTTTATTGTCATGATGAAAAATCGAATCTTGAAACATTTGAGTATTACAAGCAGGATATTGATGCACTCAGAGCTTTGGGACATGAAGTAATTATATGCACTAAATACAGCGAGATTCCGTTTAATTATGACGCTATGTTCATATGGTGGTGGACTTATGCTTTATGGCCAGTTTTATTAAGTCGAATGCTTAAGAAACCGTGCATTATAACTGGGGTTTATAATTTTCGTTTTCCAGAAGGCTTTGAAGGCAAAGATTATTTCAGAAGACCTTACTGGCAAAGGATTTTAATAAGAAAGGCCGCTGGTCTATGTACTTTAAATCTTTTTATTAACCAGCATGAATTGGAAGGGTGTTCAAAATATTTTAGACTAAGAAATTCGCGGTATTATCCTTGCGTAATACACAATGATTATTTGAATCGTCCATCAACGCAGAGGAGTAAAGCTTTATTTAATTTAGCATGGAGTGGAAAAGAAAACCTTATTCGGAAAGGAATTCCAGAACTTTTATATGCTGTTCGGCTACTTAAGGATGAGGGAGTCGAAGTCCATCTTAATTTGGCTGGACTGGAGGGTGATGGTACTGATTATTTATTAAAAATGATTGAACAGCTGCAAATAAATAATGAAGTAAGTTATTTAGGAATGATTAGTCGTGCAGATAAGATCAACTTGCTCAGAACATGTGAAATCTATGTTCAGCCCTCTCATTATGAGGGCTTTGGCCTAGCCACAGCTGAGGCAATGGGATGCGGTGCTTGCGTAATTATATGTGATGTTGGGGCAGTACGGGAGGTTGTTGGAGATAGTGGCTTTTACGTTTCTCCCGGTTCACCAGAAGAATTAGCAAAAGCTATAAAACAGCTTCTATATGATGATACGATGAGACATAAACTTCAGACTAGTGCCTATCAAAGGGCGAATGACTGCTTTACATTTGACAAGAAATTGGAAAGCCTGAAAAATTACTTGTTAGATATAGGCATAATAAGCTGAATCTAAAAAGGATTATCGTAATGAGTTCAGAGAAATATCAAATTTGTACGAACTGCGTTATGAACACCACCGATACCAATATCACGTTCGACGCTAATGGGGTCTGCGATCATTGTAGATGCTATTATAAAAAAATACTGCCAAACTGGCATACTGATGAAAAAGGAAAGCAGACTCTTGAAAAAATAATAGCGAGAATAAAAAAAGCAGGCTACGGTAAAGATTTTGATTGTATCATTGGTTTGAGCGGGGGAATTGACAGCTCATACCTAACTTATGTGGCAAAGGAGAAACTCGGTTTGCGACCCTTGGTATTTCATGTGGACGCCGGTTGGAATTCACAAGAGGCAGTCAACAATATCGAGAAGTTGGTCGATAAATTGGGTCTTGATTTATATACCGAGGTGATCGATTGGGAAGAAATGCGGGACCTTCAATTAGCTTACTTTAAGTCGGGTGTCCCGCATATAGATACACCCCAGGATCATGCGTTTTTTGCAATGATGTACAAATTTGCGGAACAGTACAAGGTAAAATACATTTTGACCGGAGCGAACTATTCCACGGAATGTATCAGGAATCCCATTGAATGGATGTATTATCAATCCGATTCCATTCAATTGCGCGATATCCATAAATGGTACGGAACCCGGCCTCTGATCAACTTTCCTACGACAAGTATACTGCGGCATAAGGTTTATCTTAGATATATCAAGGGAATTCAAGTTGTTACGCCGCTGAATTTCCTGCCCTATCGTAAGGCGGAAGCCATCCAACTGCTGGCTAATAATTTTGGATGGCAATCGTATCCCCAAAAGCATTTTGAATCGAGATTTACGAAGTTTTATGAAGGCTATTGGCTGTTCAAGAAGTTTGGCTACGACACGCGGCGCGTGAAGTACTCGAGTCTGATCCTCACCGGTCAAAGGACGAGAAACGAAGCGTTGGAGAAATTGTCGCATCCTCCCTACGATGAAGAGACGATTGCGCATGAATGCGAATATGTAGCGACTAAGCTCGGCATTTCCATGGAGGAGTTGCAGGGCTATCTGAATGGGCCCAACAAGTCCTATAAAGATTATAAGTCTCAGCAGAATATCTACCTAGTAGGGGCAAAACTGATGAGGTTCTTCGGCCTGACGTTGGGCGGCAAGCGATGATCTCCATTGTCAACTATGGCTTGGGAAACATCCAAGCCTTTGTGAATATATACAAAAAACTGAATATCGCCGTTGCTCTTGCTTCCTCACCCAATGAGTTAATTACCGCGGATAGAATCATTCTCCCCGGGGTGGGGGCTTTTGACTGGGCAATGACGTGCCTTAACGCTTCAGGCATGAGAGAAATGCTTGAGGAATTAGTCGTAGTGAAAAAGATTCCCGTCTTGGGAATTTGCGTCGGAATGCAGATGATGGCAAAAAGAAGTGATGAGGGCGTGCTGGCCGGGTTGGGGTGGACGGATGCGGAGGTTAAGAAATTCGATGGGACTTCCTTCAGGCAGAAAACGCACCTCCCTCACATGGGTTGGAATGATGTAACAGTGCGCAAAGCCGAGGGTTTGTTCCGAGGTCTGGAATCCGGGGCGCGATTTTATTTTTTACACTCGTATTATTTCGTGCCCAACAACCTAGACGATGTGCTTACGATCACAGATTACAACGGCCCCTTTGCTTCAAGTATACGCTCTAGGAATATCTTCGGCGTGCAGTTCCATCCTGAAAAAAGTCATGATTGGGGCATTCAACTATTAAAAAATTTCGCTGAGCTCTGAATATGTTGCGCCCGAGAATAATTCCTTGTCTTCTGGTGAAAAACGGCGGATTGGTCAAAACCGTTAAATTTTCCAACCCGAAGTATGTGGGGGATCCCATTAATGCGGTCAAGATCTTCAACGAAAAAGAAGTCGATGAACTGATTGTGCTGGACATCGATGCCACTGTCCAGAATAGAGAACCTGATTACGGTATGATTAGGAATCTGGCCGCGGAGTGTCGGATGCCGCTCTGTTTTGGCGGCGGCGTAAAGACTATAAAACAGATTGAGAGGATTATCAGCCTGGGTGTCGAGAAGGTCGCCATGAGCTCTATTGCTGTCAGCAATCCCCGGATTGTCGCCCAGGTGGCCGAGGTCGTCGGGTCGCAGAGCATCGTGATGGTTATGGATGTGAAAAGGACCGGGGATTGCGGAACGTACGAGGTGTGGACCCACAATGCGGGCAAGCCGACGGGGCGCTCTCCCGTCGATTTCGCCAAACAAATGGAAAATCTTGGCGCGGGCGAAGTCGTCATTAATTCTATCGACCGGGACGGCATCATGAAGGGCTATGATCTTGAGCTGGTCAACATCATTCGCGAAGCCATCAGTCTGCCGATCACCGTGCTCGGGGGAGCGGGGTCGCTTAAGGATATCGCGGCGTTAATTCATGCTTTCGGCATCATCGGCGCGGCCGCCGGAAGTATATTCGTGTTTAAAGGTATTTACAGGGCGGTATTGATCAATTACCCGAGCCGCGCTGAAAAAGATGAGCTCGTAAATCAAAGACAACAGGACGGTTGAGCAAAACAATGAAACAACTCCTCCAAAACCTGAAAACCGGCGCGACGGAGATCATAGAGGTGCCGTCGCCCGCCGCAGGACGCGGGCAGGTGCTCGTCCGAACCGCCCGGACGCTCGTGTCGGCAGGCACGGAGCGAATGCTGGTCGATTTCGGCAAGGCGAGATGGCTAGAAAAAGCACGACAGCAACCGGAAAAGGTCAAGCAGGTTCTGGACAAGATCCGGACCGACGGCTTGTTTCCCACGGTCGATGCTATTTTCAACAAGCTCGATGAACCAGTGCCGCTGGGGTATTCCAATGCGGGGGTTATCATAGAAGTGGGAGAGGGGATCACTGATTTACAGCCCGGCGATCGAGTCGCGAACAATGGCCCTCATGCGGAAATCGTCTGCGTGCCCCGGCACCTGTGCGCAAAGATTCCGGACGGTGTTTCTGAGGACGATGCGGCCTTCACGGTATTGGCGAGCATCGCTCTGCAAGGGGTGCGCCTGGCGGCGCCGACCCTAGGGGAGAGGTTCATGGTCTTCGGCCTGGGGCTGGTGGGGCTGCTGACGGTTCAGCTTCTGCGGTCCTGCGGCTGTGCCGTTTTAGCTGTAGATGTCAACGAGGCGCGCCTGAGGCTGGCTGAGGCGTTCGGAGCGGACACTGTCGATCTTGGAAAGGGAACGGATCCTGTAGCCGCGGCGATGTCATGGACGGGCGGCCGGGGAGTCGATGGCGCGCTCATCGCCGCCTCGGCCAAGGAGGACGAGATCGTTCATGAGGCGGCTCAATCCTGCCGGAAAAGGGGGCGGATCGTCCTCGTGGGCGTCGTAAATCTGAGCCTGAGGCGGCCCGATTTCTACGTGAAAGAGCTGACTTTCCAGGTTTCCTGCTCCTACGGGCCGGGGCGATACGATGAAAAGTACGAGCAGGGCGGCCAGGATTACCCTATCGGCTTCGTCCGCTGGACGGAGCAGCGGAATTTCGAGGCGGTCCTTGAGGAGATCCGGGTCGGACGGCTTCGGGTGAAAGATCTGATTACACACCGGCTGGCATTGGACGAAACGCCGCAAGCTTATGGACGCATGCTGCACGATCCGTCGGCGCTGGGGATTATCATCGATTATCAGGCGATAGATGATAGGACAAAAGCAGAAGGCGATAGGGCCGAAAGCCGGAAAACCGTTATCCATCACCTTTCTCCGATAATCCATGATCCTTCAACTACAGCAGTGCCCCTGCGCGTTGGGGTGATCGGTGCAGGAAATTTTGCCCGCTCGGTATTGCTGCCCGCCTTGGTCGGGACGAAGGCGACGTTAGCTGTCGTAGCGGACATCAATGGGGTGGCGGCCGCGCATGCCGCCCGGAAGTTCGGCGCGGGGAAAGCGATCTCTGACTATCGACAAATCCTTGATGATCCGGAGATCAAGATCGTGTTCGTCGTCGTGGGACACCATCTCCACGCCCGTTTTGTCTGCGAGGCCCTGGAGGCGGGCAAACACGTCTTTGTGGAGAAACCTCTGGCGATCAACGAGGCGCAATTGGTGGAGGTTATCCGGGCCCATGAAAAGGGCGCTCGTAAGCGCACTGATGATGAGCCCATCGGTCCGATGCTGATGGTGGGCTTCAATCGCCGGTTCAGTCCCCATATCGTCAAAATAAAGGAACTTCTCGCCGGCAGAACGGAGCCCATTTGCATGTCTTTGATGGTCAACGCGGGATACATTCCTCCGGAGCATTGGACTCAGGACCCGGAGCGGGGCGGCGGCCGGATCATCGGCGAAGGGTGCCATTTCATCGATCTGCTGTCGCATTTGACGGGGAATCCGGTATCAACCGTGTCCGCCGTGATGATTGGGGGAACTGGGCCGATCCGGGAAGACAAGATGTCGATCCTTTTATCTTTTACCGACGGCTCCGTGGGGACCGTTAACTATTTTGCCAACGGATCGAAACGTTATCCTAAGGAGGCCTTGGAAGTTTTCAGCGATCGCAGGGTGATTCGGATGGAAAATTTCCGAATTACCCGGGGATACGGATTCAAAAGATTTCGGAAGTTCAGGACATGGCGGCAGGACAAAGGACACCGAGCTGAAATCGCGGCCTTCGTAAAGGCCGTTGCGTCGGACGGAATTCCCGTGATTCCTTTCGATCAGCTGGTGAACGTTACATGGGCCAGCTTTGCCGCCGTGGAATCGGCAAAGTCGGGCAGAACCATCCGACTATTATGAAAATGATCCATGTCGTCGGGGCCAGGCCGAATTTTGTGAAAGTCGCTCCGGTCATTAAGGCGCTGGAGAAAAAAACCGGAATTCGTCAGATCCTTGTTCATACGGGGCAGCACTATGACATCAACATGTCCGATATTTTTTTCACGCAGCTAGGTATTCCCGCGCCTCAATTCAATCTTGAAGTCGGCTCCGGTTCCCATGCCGTTCAAACGGCCCAAATCATGACGCGTATCGAAACGGTCTTCCTGGAGGAAAGGCCGGACCTCGTTCTCGTTTACGGCGATGTCAATTCTGCCTTGGCGGCAGCCCTGGTCTGCGTGAAATTGCTTATTCCCGTCGGCCATGTGGAAGCGGGCCTTCGATCTTTCGACCGGACGATGCCGGAGGAGATCAACAGGTTGCTTACGGATCAGATTGCGGATCTGCTTTTTACGCCGTCAACGGATGGAAATGAAAACATTTTTCGAGAGGGTATCAAACGCGAAAAAGTGCATTTCGTCGGCAATGTCATGATCGATACATTGAGATATCTATTTCCCAATGCGGTATCACGGTGGCACGACCTGAGTTCAAACTATCATATTTCGGAAAAACAATATGCATTGGTCACGTTACACCGGCCATCCAATGTCGATGAACCAATGATGTTAACAAGGATATTCAAGACCCTTGAACAGATAAGCAAGAAATTGCCGATCATTTTCCCGATCCATCCGAGGACGCGGGCTCGGATCAAGGAAGTCGGTATTGACCACAACGCAACTGATGATTTCCGACTTGTCGATGCGATCGGATATTTGGATTTTTTAAGTTTACAGAAGCACGCCAGGCTAGTGATCACCGATTCAGGCGGCATACAAGAAGAAACGACTTTCTTAGGTGTGCCATGCCTGACGGTTCGCGAAAATACTGAGCGTCCGGTCACCGTGTCGGTAGGCACAAATATCCTCGTCGGACAAGATATGACACGCTTACAAATAGAGGTTGATCGAATTTTATCCGGAAGCATAAAAAAAGGAGCGGAGCCGGCGCTTTGGGATGGGAAAGCAGGCGAAAGAATTGCTGATATCATCGCGAATCATTATCGATGCTAAGTGCCGCGACGTACTTACGTACAATTCATTATCTGCGGCCCGTCCAAATCTACGGGCGTCTTTGGCGGAAGTTCTATCATCCCAAACCCGATTTAAGGCCGCCCCCCCCCCTTCGTGAGCCTTCCGGCCGTTGGAGCGCGCCTTTCAAAAAGATCCCCTCTCTCCTTGCTCTTAATCGTTTTCGGTTTCTTAATGAGGAACATGAGATCTCCCTGCTTTTCGACTGGAATCGGCCCGATTGGGACAAGCTCTGGCTATATAATCTTCACTATTTTAATGATTTGAATGCCGATTGGGCGTCTTCTCGTTGTGAGTGGCATAAGGCTTTATTTGCCCGTTGGATAGCCGAAAATCCACCCGGCACGGGAAACGGTTGGGAACCCTACCCTCTTTCCCTGCGGATTGTCAACTGGATCAAATGGGCTTTAACCGGCAACAATCTGCCCAGAGAAGTTTTGGAGAGCCTGGTTGTCCAGGTGCGATTTCTCGTCAAGAGGCTGGAATATCATTTATTGGGGAATCACTTGTTGGCAAACGCGAAGGCCTTGGTAATTGCGGGTCACTTCTTTGAAGGAAAGGAGGCTGATGCATGGTCCGCCAGAGGCGCCCGCATCTTATCTAGGGAATTGCCTAAGCAGATTCTGGAGGATGGCGGACATTACGAGCGAAGCCCCATGTATCATAGTATCGTTTTGGAAGATCTGCTTGATCTGCTCAATTTAGTGAGGTGCTATTCAGACAGACCCTCATGTCGAACGGAAGACGTAGAATTGGCCGGTTATACGGCAAACAAGAAGAAGGGAGAGGGGCGCATTTTCTCAAGGATATGCGGAACAGCGAGCCAAATGCTTGGCTGGCTGAATGCGATGTGCTTTCCCGATGGCCAGATTTCTTTGCTTAATGATGCAGCATTTGGGATAGCTTCTCCTTTGACTGAACTGCGTGCCTACGCTGAACAAATGGGAATTCATGAATCGGATGAGCCACCCGCCGAACACTCCGCAACGAAAAAATCGTTCCTTGAGATCGTATCCTACGGACGGGTGAAGCTTACTCATCTTAAAGCCTCTGGGTACATTCGTGTTGACGATGCCCCGATGGCGGCAATCCTCGATGTCGCGAAAATCGGTCCTGAATTTCAGCCCGGACATGCCCACGCAGACACTCTTTCATTTGAATTGGCTCTTTTCGGACATCGGGTGATTGTCGATAGCGGAACATCGACGTACGCTGAAGGAGAAGAGAGACAGGCCCAACGTGGCACGAAAGCCCATAATACGGTTGTCATCGATGGGAAAGACTCTTCTGAAGTTTGGGGAAGCTTCCGAGTCGCCCGGCGCGCACAGCCCTTCGGTCTGCAACTGAAAGAAAAAGCCAATGGGGATATCGTTGTCCGTTGCGCTCACGATGGCTATCGGCGGCTTTCTGGAAAGCCGGTACATTGGCGGGAATGGCATTTTAAAGAGCGGTCATTGGAAGTTATCGATCTGATCGAAGGGAAATTTACCAAGGCCGTCGGAGGATTTCACTTTCATCCAGATACAAGCGTCATTTCCGGTAATTCTGCTGCGCAGGGAGAAATCCATTTACCAAATGGCTCTAAAATGAACTGGCAGATCATAAAAGGCCATGCAAAAATCATTCAATCGGAATATTACCCTGAATTCGGGAAAAGTCATCAAAATCGGTGTCTGGAAATCGAATTGATCGGTAACGCGGCACATGTCGTTTTTCATTGGCTATAAATGAAAATCTTAATCATTTCATTTTATTATGAACCGGATTTGTGTCCGGGTTCATTTCGAACGACCTCATTCGTAAAAGCCCTCAACAGTTTTTTAAAAGACGAGGATGTGATCGAAGTCGTGACCACATTACCGAATAGATACAGTTCCTTTGCGATTGCCGCAAATGAGTTCGAGGTTCAAGGAAAAATACGCATAAGAAGAATTAAGATCCCACTTCATAAAAGCGGTTTCTATGACCAGGCGAAGTCTTTTTTCGTTTACTTTATCAAAACATTAACATACGTCAGACGAGAAAAGTATGACGTCATATTCGCGACATCAAGTCGGTTATTCAGCGCTTTTTTAGGCGCTATTATCGCAAGATATAAGAAAGCTCCTTTATACCTTGATATCCGAGATATATTTACCGATACGATGAGATACGTGCTCAGAAAATCGAAGAAAAAACATGTTATCTCATTGTTAGTATTTATAGAAAAATTCACGATCCGCTCCGCTAATAATGTAAATTTGGTATCGCCTGGATTTGTTTCATATTTCCGGGAACGCTATGGACAAAACCTTAAGTGTTCAATTTATTCCAATGGAATAGATGAAGAGTTCCTGCATTTTAAAAGCAGTAATATACTATTAAATAAAGAGAAAAGAATTAGAATGACTTATACGGGCAATATTGGTGAGGGACAAGGCTTGGAAAAAATTGTGCCGCAAATTGCCCAACGGTATCCGAATATTGATTTTTATATCATCGGTGATGGAGGCCAGAAAAAAGTCTTGCTGACATCTACAGCAAAATGTCATAATGTCCGATTATTAAACCCAGTCAATAGGCGGGAACTGATCGACCATTATGAAAAAAGTGATATTCTTTTTTTTCAATTAAACGATTACGATGCTTTCAAGAGAGTCCTCCCATCTAAGATCTTTGAATATGCCGCGACTCTTAAACCGATTATTGCCGGCGTGGATGGCTTTGCCAGGCGATTTCTCGAGGAGCATTTGCCGGACGCCATGATTTATAAACCGTGTGATATCGATGGCTTCTGTCACGAATTCGATCAATTTAATGGCCGCGTTGATATTGAAAAGAGACGAGTCTTCATCAATAAATATTCAAGAAAAAATATCATGAAGGCCATGACGCTGGATCTTTTGTCTCTACTGGAAAGCTGAAATCCCTTACGCAAATGTCGGGAAAAAAACTTATTCTCATAACAGGCGCGACCGGGGCAGTAGGACCGGTCGTCGTGAACGCCTTCCGTGTCGCGGGCTATCCTGTCCGTACTCTCTCCATCGATGCGCCGCCATCCGGAATCTGGCCGAACGATGTTGAAACGCGGGCAGGTGACGTTACAGATAAAATAGCCGTGCTGGAAGCCATGCGGGGAGTTGATAGTGTTGTTCACATGGCGGCTTTGCTCCATAATGTTAACCTCCCACCAATGCTGCAGAAAAAATATAAAAGTATAAATGTCGGGGGCACCGTGAAAGTGGTGGAGGCCTCTCTTAAGGTAGGCGTAAGACGCATTGTGTTCTTTAGCACAATCTCCGTATATGGGCGATCTGATGGAAGAATCCTGACGGAAGATTCGATGCCGGAACCGGAGACGTTTTATGCCAAAACAAAATATGATGCGGAAAAAATCATCATCGCTGCTAAAGGCCCCGACGGCACGAAAATCGGGACGATCTTGCGCCTGGGAACAGTATATGGCCCGAGAATCAAGGGAAATTATCAGCTCCTTTTGAAATCCCTGGCAAAAAACCGATTTGTCCCAATCGGCAGGGGCGCCAGCCGTCGGACAATGATCTATGATAAGGATGCCGCCCAGGCGGCAAAATTAGCCTTAGAGCATCCCGGAGCTGCCGGAAAAATATTCAACGTCTCTGATGGTAAATTTCACACATTGAACGAAATCATATCAACCATTTGTAAAGCGTTGGACAGAACGCCCCCCCGTTTGTCATTGCCGATAGGTCCCATACGATTTACGACAGGGATCATAGAAGATATGGCACGGATGATTGGTCTTCAACCGCTTATTATGCGCGCTTCGATCGATAAATATACGGAAGATTTGGCTGTGGATGGCCGGAGGATTCAGAGGGAGCTCGGGTTCGTGCCTCAATATAATTTGCTTGCTGGATGGCAGGAAACTGTTCGAGAAATGAGGAAAGCGGGGAAGCTTTAATCAATTTGTTTTTTCTCATTATTCTTCCTTTATTTTCATGTGGGCTGGCGTGGTTTCTGTCCTTTAAACTACGACATTGGGCTCAACAAGCAAGATTGATCGATATCCCCAATGAGCGCAGTTCCCATCGAGAAACCACCCCGCGTGGCGGAGGATTATCGTTCGTTATCGCAGTTCCGTTGATGACGGCGATCGGGGTGTCGTGGCTCGGTCTGACCAGGCTGCCGGGTACATGGGCGTTCCTTGCCGGTTGTTTGCTGATTGCGGTGGTGAGCCTGGGCGATGACTGCTGGCGCCTGCCCATTCTCGTCCGTTTTGGCGTTCATGTCGCGGGCGCGTTGATCTTGATTGCGGGTGCCGGTTGGATACGCGAGGTGGAGCTTCCGGGGGGAACGTTATTTCCCTTGCATGGTTGGGGACTGCCGCTGACATTTTTCTGGATCGTTGGGCTTACGAATGCTTATAATTTTATGGATGGGATAGACGGTTTGGCCGCTGGCCAGGCCATAATCGCCGCGGGAACGATAAGCTGGTTGGCTCACCTGGAAGGACAAGGTTTTGTAGCGTTGGCGACGGCGATCCTCGCCGGTTCGGTTCTCGGTTTCTTGCCGCACAATTGGCCCCCGGCAAGAATATTTATGGGCGATGTCGGAAGTGCCTTCCTTGGTTTTACTTTTTCGGGATGGGCCGTGCTGACAAATCGAAGCGATACGAAACCATTGCCTTTTATGGTAGTGTAAACTTTTATGTGTGAAATTGGAGAGAGGTAGAAAAAAGGGCTCTTTTCCTTTATAAGGATTGAAACCGAAACTCTTATGAAAGGAGAAAGAGCCCATGAAAATCTCTCTTCGCGTAACAGAGATCAAAAATGTTTTCAAGGAGATTCAAGGACAGCCGGAACGGATCTTGGAGATGATGCGGGTGGAAATGAGCCAAGGCGTAGGCGAGTATCTGTCGGAGCTGATGCGGACCGAGCTGAGCCATTTTTTGGGTCGGGCGCCCTATGAGCGAAAAGAGGGCGAGACCAATCATCGCAACGGCTCCTATGAACGGCGGCTCACGATGAAACGGTTTGGCGAGGTAGCCATCGAGGTCCCCCGGGACCGGAACGGGGAATTTCGCAGCGAAGTCCTTCCCCGGAGCAAACGGTACGAGGACGAACTGAGGAAAGACATCTGTCTCATGTATCTGACGGGCATTAGTACGCGGACGTTGTCGATGATCTCGAAGCAGTTATTGGGGCGGAAAATCTCGGCGGGGGAAGTGAGCCGGGCAAACCAGGAGCTGGTGGATGCCGTGGAGAGGTGGCGGACGCGGGGTTTATCCCAGGAGAAGATCAAGTATCTACTCCTGGACGGGGTGAATTTTTCGATGCGGGTGGGGAAGAGAGTCGAGACGGTGCCGGTGCTGGTGGCGATCGGGGTGAGAGAGGACGGCACGCGCCTGGTCCTGGGCCTGCAGGCCGGGGACAAGGAATCGGCCGCCTGTTGGCGGGAGTTCTTCAGGGATTTAAAGAGTCGCGGGCTTGCCGCCGGGACCGTGACGTTGGGCGTCATGGACGGTTTGGCGGGGCTGGAAATGGTCTTTAAGGAGGAATTTCCGAAGGCTGAGAAGCGCTGCCAGGTGCACGTGGCGCGCAACGTTCTGGCCAAGATACCGAAAAAACTTAAGCAAGGGGTGGCGGATGGCATGCGGTCGATCTTCTATGCCTCGTCCAAAGAAAAGGCCAAAGAGTTTTTCGCGCAGTTCAAGGAGCGTTGGGAGAATGAGGTTCCTTCGGCGGTGAAGAGCCTCGAGAGTTCGCTGGAGGCATGTTTGACCTTTTTCAAGTTTCCGCTGGAGGAATGGCAGGCGTTGCGGACGACGAACATCATTGAGCGGCTCAATAAGGAGTTCAAACGCAGGACCAAGACCATGGAGATCGTCGCCGGGGAGAACGCTTGTTATCGTCTTCTGGCGTTCATCAGTTTAAAGATGGAGCTGCATTGGAGAAAGAATCCTATAGGAAAAGTAGCCTATAATCTGCCGATCTTCCTAAGAGTTCCTTTGCTGGAATTCACACAAAATGTTTGACAGTACCAATGCGGGCAAGAGGAGAGCTATAAATTGCTGATAATTAGTCTTGCCGTTGCGGTCGGCGCGCTTGGCTTATCAACTCTATGCGTCGCGGGATCACGACGCTGGGCTGTCGAACGGATGCTTGATATCCCAAATGCCCGCAGTTCGCATACACGGCCAACTCCTCGCGGGGGAGGACTTGGCATTGTTATCGGTGTTCTTATTGGAACTTGGGGCTTATTTTTTTCCCGAATCATGAGTACGCCGTTTAGGGAGATCATGGCTCTCAGCCTCGGCGGTGGTATCGTAGCAATGGTTGGGTGGCTTGATGATATTCATAACGTGCCGACTCGCGTACGCCTTATTGTTCAAGCGGTGAGTTCTATTATTATCCTTATTGCAATCGGTTATTTTAATGCGGTTACAGTTCCTATCATTGG
>Ga0315284_10001802_pt1 | contig 30471 bp, 24 predicted proteins | sample YL17G09_16_MG_FD_203696 | JGI IMG/M metagenome (GOLD analysis project Ga0315284, IMG submission 203696) | Sediment microbial communities from Yellowstone Lake, YNP, Wyoming, USA - YL17G09_16 | ecosystem: Environmental > Aquatic > Freshwater > Lake > Sediment | place: USA: Wyoming | collected...
TCCAGAATAGGGACTTGTTGATGGACGTCGGCAGGGCCGTGAGCAAGCTCAATGCTTCTCTGCCGCGGCGGCAATTCATCCTGATGGGGCCGGGCCGCTGGGGCAGCCGGGGGGACATCAAACTCGGGGTGAACGTCACCTATTCGGATATCAGCAACACCGCCATGCTGATCGAAATCGCTCGAAAGAAAGGCCAATATGTCCCCGACCTCTCGTTTGGCACTCACTTTTTCCAGGATCTTGTGGAGGCGGATATTCGCTATCTTCCCCTCTATCCAGATGACGATGGCATTATCTTCAACGAAAAATTTCTGGGGGCTTCGAGGAATATACTGCCCGATATTTTGCCTGAATACCGGCATCTGAACGAAGTGCTTCGGGTGATAGACGTTCCTCAAAGCACCGGAGGCATGGCGCTGCACGTCCATATGAACGGGGATCTGGATGAGGCCTTGGGCATTCTGGCGCCGCCGACAAGGAATTTGCCCCGGGCTGGTTGAAATCCGACCCCAAAAATCTTTCTGAGTTACTATTTGTGAAATCTTTCCTTTTTGCTTATAATAGTAAATCAGGTTTAATCAGAGAGGTCTGTTGCGCGAATACGCACGACCTCAACCATCATGAACAGCTTAGTTAGGTAGAAAGGATGATCCATGAGTAGCGGGACGTTTAATGCCTTCGAAATGGCGCAAACTCAATTCGATAAAATTGCCGGTCTGTTGAATCTCGACCCCGGCACCCGAGACCTGCTGCGCTGGCCGCTGCGGGAATATCATTTCAGCATTCCCGTCCATATGGATGACGGGACCGTGCAGGTTTTCCGGGGATTTCGCGTTCAGCATAACGACGCTCGCGGGCCGGGGAAGGGCGGCATTCGTTTCCATCCCATGGAGACGATTGATACCGTCCGCGCCCTGGCCATGTGGATGTGCTGGAAAACGGCGGTGGTGGATATCCCGCTGGGCGGCAGCAAGGGCGGCGTCATTTGCGACCCGCACAACCTCAGCACTCGCGAATTGGAGCAGATCGCTCGCGGCTGGGTGCGGCAGATCGCCCAGAACATCGGGCCGCTCTCCGACGTGCCCGCTCCGGACGTCATGACCAGCCCGCAGATCATGCTCTGGATGCTGGATGAATATGAGACCATCATGCGCGCTCAGTATCCCGGCGTCATCACCGGCAAGCCGGTCCACATGGGCGGATCCCTGGGGCGCACTGAGGCCACCGGCTACGGCGTCATCTACACGGTACGGGAGGCCCTCAGACAAATGGGATTGCGCCCGGAAGGTTCACTGGCCAGCGTGCAGGGCTTCGGCAATGTCGCGCAGTATGCCATCCAATTGTTTCAGAAGTTGGGCGGAAAAGTAATCGCGGTATCCTGCTGGGATCAGGCGGATAAGACTTCCTACACCTATCGCAAGAAGGAGGGCGTGGATCTGGATCAATTGCTCAGCATCACGGATCGCTTCGGCGGCATTGAGAAGAGCAAAGCCCGGGATTTGGCCTACGAAGTTCTCTCCGGCGAAGCCTGGATCGAACAGGAGGTGGATATTCTCATCCCCTCGGCGATTGAAAACCAGATTACGGGGGACAATGTCGGAAAAATCTCCAAGCGAGTCAAGCTCATTGCGGAAGGCGCCAATGGCCCCACCACCCCGCAGGCGGACGAGGTTATTCAGAAGCGGGGAATCTACCTCATCCCCGACTTTCTGGCGAACGCCGGGGGCGTGACGTGCAGCTATTTCGAGCAGGTGCAGAACGCCATGAACTTCTACTGGGAGAAAAATGAGGTTCTGGGGAGGCTGGACGTCAAGATGACCGCCGCCTTTCAGGCGGTCAGCGAACTGGCGGCCAAGCGGCGGCTGTTCATGCGGGATGCCGCCTTCGTGATTGCCGTGGGCCGGGTGGCTCAGGCCTGCAAGGATCGCGGCTGGGTGTGATTCCCTCGTCACCCCTAAATGAAAAGCCCGTCCTCCGGACGGGCTTTGATTTTTTTCGAAAGGCCGCTACTTTTTGACGAGCTCGACTTCAATCAGGATATCCACCATTTCGCCCACTACGACGCCGCCGGCCTCGATGGCTTTGTTCCACGTCAGGCCGTAATCCGTGCGGTTGATGCGAGCCGACGCCGAAGCGCCCATGCGCACGCCGCCCCAGGGATCCGTCATCGGCGGATTCAGTTCCGTCACGTTCAGAGTCAGCTCCTTCGTCACTCCGTGAATCGTCAAATCGCCGATGATATTCAGACTATCACCGGCCTTTTCGACGCGCTTGGAGACGAAGGTCAACTGCGGGAATTTGGCCGCGTCGAAGAAATCGGGGCTTTTCAGGTGAGTGTCGCGCTGTTCGACGCCGGTGTTGATGGAAGCGGCGTCAATGGTCACGTTGACGCTGGATTTCGTCACGTCCTTTTCGTCGTAGTTCACCGTCGCCTCGAATTTATCGAAACTGCCGTGCACGTTGGAGACCATCAGGTGCTTGACCTTGAAGCCGATGTTGGAGTGCGCCGGATCCGCGCTCCAGGTCGAAGCCTGAGCCAGCCCCGCGCTGAAGATGGCCGCGGCCATCAGGAATATCGAGAATCTGCGAAGCATCGTGCGTTTCCTTTCATGGAAAGGTCCACCCAGGACTGAAGTCCTGGGCTATTATCTACCGCCCTAACGGGCTGAAATTCCTTGTTTGTAATGTAAAGCTCTCGCGTCCGGCAGGACGCGGAGATAATAGCCCAGCGTTTTAACGCTGGGACAGCGGCCGCCGCCGCGAAGGAAATTCAATCTATCTCATTCAGGCTTAATACGATGGCGCCATACCAATCAATATAATCGCCCAACTTCTCTTCGACCAGCCGCAATTCTTCATTGGACAATGGCCGATCCAATTCTTCCATCGCCACATCTTGTATGTCTTCAACGTTGATCGAATAGAGCATCTTGTTTTTGCGCATGGGTGACCTCATGAAAGGATTCCTATTGTTCCAAGGAGATGGATAACAGTCAGTCCCGAAGGAGAATCTAATGGTTATGGCAGAATACCCAATTCCCTCTCAATTTCATAAATGCTTGTCTTGGTTTGATAAAGGCTCTGGGCTTTGGCAATTCCTATGAATTTCAAGTCTGCCTGAATTTCATGAAATGTGCCGGAGAGTAGTGTATTGACTTGCCCCCTAATTTCATCCCCCGCCACCAAAAATATTTTCGAGTTCCAAAGATCATGGGCATGTTTGAGTTTTGCGAGGGCGTGGTATAGATCACCACCTATATGAACCTCATAAGCATAGGTCGGAACTGATTCCGGCAATCTTCTCCAAACGACATCCAGACGCTCATTCCCCATTGGATATTCGGGATTTACGACATAATTCTGCAACCTTCCAATTTGCATAAGAATTTTCTTTACTTGATCATGAGATGGCGTTTCCTTTTCTTCTACATAAACTTGCGGAATGGCCACCTCCTCGGCGATTTTATCAAAGGGAACACCTGGATTTAGCGCCTCAATAATTGGACGAATATCGTCTAAGCTTTTAAGCCAGATAGGATCTCTGTAGATGGCTCTTGAGCCACTCACTTGCGCCCCCATCTCCTGCCACTGATTCTCAGGCAGGATAAAATCTATATCAAATTCGAATCTCAAGGGCCACTTGGCCACGCCTGCCTGCAATTCATCAGGCCATAGGGGGATGTTCTGAATAAATTTCGTCCTTACCGTTCCGTATCCTATCACGCGCTTGGTGGGATTGGTCACATAGAAACAAATAAGATCCCCTGGAGACAAAGCGAGCCAGTAAACCTTATTTAGGACGTCATCTTTGAAGCCCCAAATTCCATTTGACAAGAAAGCGTGTTTCCAATTAGTGATTTTTCCAGGAACGATCCAGAAATTTCGCATCGCCTGCTCCGGTTTAATGTTGTTGTCGCATATCTCTTTTTCTGCTGAGTTTTTTAAATGTAGCTCCCGTTTCAGCCTAAGTCAACCCCCATCTACCCCTTTTCATCATCGCTGAGGCGCCGCACCACCACCAAGCTCACCCGCGTTTTCGAGGCGCGGGCGATCTTGAATTCGATATCGCCGAAAAGGTGCGTCTCGCCGACGGCGGGGATGCGCTCCAATTGGACGACGAGAAAGCCGCCCAGCGTGGTATAGTCGCCTTCGGGGATGCCCAGATCCAAGTGGCGGTTGACTTCGTCAATTTCCATGCGCCCGGGGATGACGAAGCGGCCGTCGGCCAGGCGGCGGATGCGCCGCTCGCCGCGGTCGAATTCATCTTCGATATCGCCGGTCAGCTCTTCGATCACGTCCTCCGGCGTTACCACGCCTGCCGTGCCGCCCCATTCGTCCACCACCACGGCGATGGACTGCTGGGCGCGGCGCAAATCGTGGAAGACGTCCACCGCCCTCTTCTGGTCGGGAAAATGGGCGACGGGCTTCATGATAGAGGCCAGATCCCGCGGATAATCCAGCAGATCCCGCGCGTAGGCCACTCCGACGATATGGTCGAGATCCTTTTCGTAAATGAGGATCTTGGAATAACCCGAGGCCAGCACCACGCGGCGCAGATCATCCGGCGTGGCCGACGCTTCCAGCGCCACCAGGTCGGTGCGCGGCGTCATGATATCGTCAGCGCGCCGCTGCGGCAGGCGAAACGCGCGCGCGATCAGCGATTCATCCCGCAGCGGCAAGGCTCCGGTCTTGATGCCTTCGCGGATCAGAATTTCCAGATCCTGCCGCGTGAAAAAGAGGCGCGTTTCATGGCGGGAGATACCGAAGCACGACATCACGAGATAGGTGAGACGCCGGCAGATGACGATGGCGGGGTAGAGTGCCACCTGAAAGACGCGCAGCACAGGCGCCACCCAGAGCACGCTTTGATCTGCCATATCGCGCGCCAGCGATTTGGGGATGACCTCGCCGAAAATCAATGTGGCCAGCGTGCTGGCGGCCAGAATCCAGCCGGAAGGGATATGGAAATGAACCAGGTAGGCGGTGAGGATGGAGGAGAAGGCGATGGTGGCGAGGTTGACTCCCACCAGGGTGGTCAAGACGAAGCGTGAAGGTTTGTCCAGAAAATAGCGGGCCGTTTTGGCGCGGCGCACGCCCCGATGGAGGAATCCCTCCAGGCGAATGCGGCTGACCGAGAGGAAGACCGTTTCGGCGGCTGCGAAAAAGCCGATCAGGGCGAGCAAAATGACCAGGGTGATGGGCTCGAACATCAGGTCCGCCTGGAAAATATGTCCGCTCCAAAGCGATTCTGCAACGCCTCGCGGCAGGCGTCGAATTGACTGCCGGGCACGGAGAGACGAATGCGGGCTTTGGTATCAAACGAAATCGCCGCCACCGTGCCCCCGAAGCGCGAGGCGACCGCCTTGACGACACCGGCCTGGTCGGTGGGGGCGATCAGATCGAGAAACTTTGTAACCTGGATCGCCTTCTTCTCGGCCGTCTCCAGTGCCAGCCGGGCGCATTCCGAAAAAGCGCGGGACAGCCCGCCTTTTCCCAAGAGCGCACCGCCGAAGTAGCGCACCACGACGATCTGCACGTCATACAAATTCGCCTGCCGGATCTGCTGCAAAATCGGATGCCCCGCTGTGCCGCGAGGTTCGCCATCATCCGAGCAGCGTTCGACGCCATTGGCCAAACGCATGGCAAAAGGCCGGTGCCGGGCGTCGTGATATTCCTTTTTCAGGCGCTCGCGAATTTCCGCCGCCGCTTCCTCATCCGCCACCGGATCGGCGAAGCCGAAGAAGCGGCTGGCCTTCTCGCGCAGCTCGGAGCGGGCAGGGTCAATGATTGTTGAGAAACTATCGTGCATGCAATGACCGCCCCGCCCTAAAAGGACGGGGCTACATCTAAGAGTGCCCCCTGAAAGGGGGCACAGCATCAGGAATCATCGGTTTTTTCAAAATCACGAATGAGTTTCTGAGTTGCATGATGCTGTTCTTGATTCTTGATATAATCCACAATGCTGCGGACATCACTCTCCTTGAAACTAACGACGCCATAACCCTCCTGCCATGAAAAGACCCTGCTATTTGTAAGCCGCTTGATAACATGCGAACTGGCGCCTTTTATTTCACCAATCCAATCGGGGATGAATAGCATCGGAGGAGCCTTTATCGCCAAATGGATGTGATTCGTCGTGCCGCCAATCTCCAAGATGAGAATCCCTGGAAGATTCTTGCTTTTTTCATGGGCAATTGAGCAAAACAACTTCACGGCGTCAGAATTCAAGAGAGACTGATCATCCTTCACATGCCAGGTGAAATGAAGATAGATTTTAGAAAACGCCCTCTGAGACATATTAATCTCCAAAAGTCAGGCCGGTTTACCGGCCATGCATAGATGTAGCCCACCCCTTTCAGGGGTGGGCGGCTCTTGCTTTCCCCACCCCCTTCGGAAACTTGCAGGCCTGATATTTCTCCACGTTGCTGTCATCCACGGTGCAGATCAGCCCGCCGAATTTGTAGCACTGCTCCCTGGGATTGGGGAAGCGGGATTTGAGGCAATTGATGCAGAGCAATCTGGATGGATCGCGATCAGCGTGTGTGGTTGCGGCGCGGGCCATTATTGGGATGCTCCGTGAATTTAGGGGGCGGCGCCATGAGGCGCACGTTGCCTTTGCCGGCCAGTTCTTCTATCCGCGCCAGCAACCGGTCGGTGAGCTGCAACTTGAAGTTCTCCACGTGAAAACGGCGGTCTTCACGGTCTCCGCCGCGCACGCGGAGATACAGCGGAATGCTGCCGGGGTGTTGAACGCAGAGGCGCTCCAATTGGTGCGCCATGTCCGGCCCCATCTGCGTCCGATCCAGGGTGATCTGAATGCCCACCGTCAGGCGGTCGCGGGCTGTGGTCAGAGGAAAGGCCTCGTCCGCGATGACTTTGACCGCTTCATTTTCCCGCGTGGAGCAGCGCCCCTGCACCACCAGCGACGCATCCTTCTGCAACACGGCGCCGAATTTTTCCAGAGCATCCGCGAAGAATATCACCTCCAGCGATCCGCCAAAATCGGTCATAGTGACAAAAGCCATCAAGCGGTTCTTCTTGTCCGCAATCTTGCGCATATTGCTGACGTAACCGATGAGGCGGATAGGCTGCGAATCGGCGGCTTGATCCATCTCGCTGAAAGGCAATTGCGAGAAGCTGGCCAATTCGAGCCGGTAGGCTTCCAACGGGTGGGCGGCGAAGTGGAATCCCAGCGCCTCCTTTTCCAGCGTCTGAATTTCGGCGTTGGTCCAGAGCTCCACCTGCGGCAAAACGGGTTGCGATATCGGCTGAACTTGGCCGGAATCTCCTCCGAAGAGGGACTCCTGCCCCTGGCTGCGATCATCGCGCAGGGCTTGAGCGAACCGCAAAACGTCATCGAGGGCGGCCTTCTGCTGCGCCCGATGGCCTTCCAGACTGTCGCAAGCTCCGGCTTGAATCAGGCTCTCCAGCGTCTTGCGATTGACCTTCTGCGTGTCCACCCGTTCGGCGATATCAAAGAGAGAGCGAAAGGATCCGAAAGCCTTGCGCGCTTCGATGACCGGCTCAATGCCGCTAACTCCGACGTTTTTGACCGCCCCCAACCCGAAACGAATCCCGCCATCCTCGACGGTGAATCGCGCTTCGCTGCGGTTCACATCCGGCGGATGGATCGGAATTTTCAGCCGGCGGCACTCCTCAATCAGCAGGATGATGCGGTCGGAATTCTCCATTTCCGAAGTCAGCGAGGCCGCCATGAATTCAGCGGGATAATGCGCCTTAAGATAAGCGGTTTGATAAGCCACAAGAGCATAACCGGCGGCATGACTCTTATTGAATCCGTAGGAGGCGAATTTTTCGACGTAGTCATAGATGGCGGCGGCGATTTTCGCCTCGACACCGCGCGCGCGCGCGCCCTGAATAAATTCATCTTTCAGCCGCTTCATCTCCTCGAGCTTCTTCTTGCCCATGGCGCGGCGCAGAATATCAGCCTTGCCGAGCGAGAAACCGGCCACGTCCGAGGCGATGCGGATGACCTGCTCCTGATAGACGATCGTGCCGTAGGTCTCTTCCAGAATGGGGCGCAGCTTCTCGTGCAAATATTCGATCTTTTCCTGTCCGTGGCGGCGAGCGATGTAGGTGCCGATCATCTCCATGGGGCCGGGGCGGTAGAGGGCGTTCATGGCGATTAGATCTTCGATGCGTTCGGGCTGCAGGCGCGCCAAATTCTCCTTCATGCCCGAGCTCTCAAATTGGAAAATGCCCACCGTGCCCTTGTCGGAGAAAAGCTGCCAGGTGTCCGGATCGTTCAGGGGGATTTTTTCAAGATCTATCTGGATCCCCTGCCCCCGCAGAACGGCCAGAGTATCGTCTATCACGGTCAAGGTGCGCAGGCCGAGAAAGTCAATCTTCAACAATCCGATATCGTCCAGCCACTTCATGTCCCATTGCGTCGTGGAGGGCTCGCCATCGGATGGCTTGAAGAGAGGCACGAAATCCATCAGATCGCCGGGGGCAATGACCACGCCCGCGGCGTGCGTGGAGGCATTGCGGTTGACGCCTTCCAGCACCCGGCTGATGTTGATCAAGCGCTTGTAGATCGGGCTGGAATCCGCTAGAGCGCGAAACTCCGGCGCCTCATCGAGGGCGCGGTCGAGCGTGATGCCCAGGGCCGGCGGGATGAGTTTGGCCAGGCGGTCCACTTCGCTGTAGGGCAAGCCTAAGACGCGGCCCACGTCTCTCACGGCCGCTCGCGCCAGCATCTTGCCGAAGGTGATAATCTGAGTGACGGAATTCTCGCCGTATTTGGCGCGGACGTAATCAATGACCTCCTGGCGGCGGTTGTCGGCGAAGTCAATGTCAATATCGGGCGGCGATACGCGCTCGGGATTCAGGAACCGTTCGAAGAGCAGACCATATTTCAGCGGGTCAATATTGGTGATGCCGAGCGAATAGGAAGCCAGACTCCCCGCCGCCGATCCTCGCCCGGGCCCGACGGCGATATCTTTCGACCGCGCGAAATCCACGAAGTCCTTGACGATCAGAAAGTATCCGGCGAAGCCCAATTTTTGTATGGCCTTGATTTCGCCATCCAGTCGCTCCCGAGCCTCCGGCGTGGGATTGGGGAAACGGCGCAGCAGACCGGCCCGAGCCTGCTTCTCAAAATAGGCCTCCAGCGAGCCGTTTTCCCCGGGCGGCAGGGGATATTGGGGGAAGTGAAACTTGTTGAATTCAAGCTTGAGATTGCAGCGCTCGGCGATCTCTTCCGTGACCTTCAAAGCCTCGGGTAGATCGGGGAAAAGCCCGGCCATTTCTTGAGGCGATTTTAAGTGATATCCCGATCCGGAGAACTTCATGCGCTGCGCTTCGGATAGGGTCTTGTTGGACTGAATGCAGAGCAGCACGTCGTGCGCTTCCGCATGCTCGCTGCGCAGATAGTGCACGTCATTGGTGGCCACCAGTTTCGAGCCCAATCGCTTGCCCAGCCGAGATAGACCGGTGTTGGCCAGCGATTCTTCCGACAGCCCATGATTTTGAATCTCGAGATAGAAATCCTCGCCGAAGAGCTCTTTGAAACGCGCCGCATGGCGATAGGCTTCATCATCGCGATTTTGTATGACAAGATTCGGAACGCGGCCCTTCAGGCAGGAGGTCAGGCAAATCAAGCCACCCCGATACTGCTCGAGAAGCTCCCAATCAATGCGCGGTTTGTAGTAGAATCCTTCGAGGTAGGCGCGGGAAGACAATCGCATCAAATTGCGATAGCCGGTTTCGTCTTTAGCCAAAAGCACCAGATGGTAGGAGGCGTCCCTCTGCCCGCCGGTGGAGGTGCGATCCCGGCGGTCGCCCGGAGCCATATAGGTCTCCATGCCGATGATGGGTTTCAGGTCGGCCTTGGTGGCCATCTGGTAGAAGTCAATGGCGCCGAAGAGATTGCCGTGGTCGGTCAGCGCCAGCGCCTTCATGCCCATTTCCAGGGAAAGCTGCACCAGATCCTTGACCTTGGCCGCGCCGTCTAACAGCGAGTAATCCGAGTGGGTGTGAAGGTGAACGAAAGGCATTCGAGTTACGAGTGGCGAGTTTCGAGTCTGTCGTGGCGTCGGGTGCCCTCACCCGACGCCTTAGAATATAGAGCACTGAGACGAACGAGTCAAGGGAAAAGAGGATGGGAGTTGTCAGAATGTGGGCCACAAAGCCCCGCCCCTCGCCCAGCCTTAAAAGGCTGGGCTATTATCTTTCGCCCTAACGGGCTTTCAAAGACCTCCACCGGAGGGGCTGCGCGTCCGGCAGGACGCTGAGATAATAGCCCAGCGCTTCAGCGCTGGGAGCCTCAGCAAAGCAAGATGAAAATATTTGCTTGATGACCCAAAAAACGCTTGACTTTCGTGAAAAAAAGTGGTATATTGTTCTTGGCGTCCTTTGCGCCTTTATCTGGGCGGTCATGGCCCATGCCATGACCGCAGGGAAATGGCGTCATGGATTGGTCCATGACGCCCCAGGAGTAAGCTGGAGGTTGAGATGAAACGCTTGATTCTACTTGCTTTAGCCTTGCTGCTGGCGGCATTGGCCGCGCAGGCGGACATTATCTACGTGCAGGGAGACGTTTCCGGCACCTGGTCGGCGGATACGGTGATGGTGACGGGGGAGGTGCGCGTGCCGCCCGGACAGACGCTGGTGATCGAGCCGGGGGTGAAGGTGCTGTTTCAGGTGTATTGTAAGCTTATCGTGGATAATGCGGCAACGCTATGGGCAATAGGCACGGTTCTGGACTCAATATACTTTGATGAATTAAGTCCTCATATATTTTGGAATGGTATTCGCTTTTTGAATGCCTCTAATAGCTCCGAGCTAAGCTATTGTGTTCTAAGAAGCGGCAGGGCTACCGGCTCAGGTGAAGATGGTAAAGGTGGAGCCATTTATTGCTCAGCCAGCAGTCCAACAATTCAAAATTGCCGAATTGAAGGCAACTCTGCAAACGAGGGTGGTGGAATCTACTGCGCATATTCGAGTCCCATTATTGATCATTGCCAAATTGCCAATAATTCATCATATCACAGGGGTGGAGGGATATTTTGCTACTACTATTCAAATCCGGAAATTACTAACAATATTATCGCCTCTAATTCGACCGCTGGCCTCGGTGGTGGGATCTTTTGTGGGAATAATTCCAACTCCTTCATAAGCAGAAACTCCATTACTGGAAATATATCCGGACAATCAGGCGGAGGAATCTACAGCTTCAATTCTGCTCCGAATATCATTGGAAACAACATCAGCGGAAATTCAACATCATTTATTGACGGTTGGTCCTATCGGGGCGGCGGGATTTCCTGTCACTCCTCTTACGCCATTATAAGCGACAATATAATTTCAGCGAATTTTTCCTATTATGGGGGTGCAATTGCAAATACAGATGATTCATGGCTCAATGTACATCGTAATCTCATTTGTGAGAATTTAGCTGAATACGGCGGCGGGATTTTATGCGGTTGGGCAGATGCCAATATTAGCGGCAACATAATCAACCGGAATTCAGGCCTCCTCCAAGGTGGCGGATTGATCATTATGAGTGCCAATCCTTATTTGGCATATAACATCATAATTGGAAATTCAGCTTCTTGGTTGGGTGGTGGAATTTATGGCACTTCCTACGACGGCGTGATGTATTGCAATATCATGGCTGGAAATGAGGCGCAGTCTGCTGGAGGCATTTACTTATTGGCCTTAACTTCATCTCCCCGGATCGGCAACGTCACAATCGCAAGAAATTATTCCACTTCCAATGGTGGTGGGATATACAATAGCAATTGCTTTCCAACTTTGCGAGACTGCATTCTCTGGTGCAATTTGCCGCAACAAATCTCCCAAGGCTCAGGGGGAAATCTTCAGGCAACCTACTGCGACATCCAACAATTCTGGCCCGGCCTGGGCAACATCAACGCCTACCCCGCCTTCGTGGACACGGCACATGACGACTACCGCCTGCTCTGGGGTTCCCCCTGCATAGATGCCGGCCATCCCGATTGGCTGGATCCCGACGGCACGAGAGCCGAAATGGGGGCCTTCTACTATGACCAGAGCGTGATGGTGCGCATTCTCCTGACGCCGCATGAAATCCCCTATCTGATTCCCGATTCGGGCGGCACGATGGACTACACCATCCGCGCCTTCAATCGCAGTTCTTTTGGCGCCGTAGCCGCCGTCTGGTGCAACGTGACCCTGCCTGATAGTTCGGTCTATGGGCCGGTTCTGGGGCCAGTGACGGTCACCATCGGAGCTGGAGCGGGCCTTGACAGAATCAGGGCGCAGAATGTGCCGGCCGCCGCGCCGATGGGGGTGTATCATTATAACGCTTATGCGGTAGTGAGGCCGGATACGTCGAAGGATAGCTTTATGTTCGGCAAACTGGGCGATTCCGGACAAGTCCTGAGGGACCCTTCAGTGGCCGGAATGACGACGGGAAATAAATGGCAGAATACCGGGGAGCCGATAACGGATGTGGGTGCATCAATGACTGGGGCGGGCTTGATGAATCAAGCCCCTACTGAATTTGCGCTTTATCCCTGCTCGCCGAATCCGTTCAATGCCACGACAGCTATCAGCTATCAGCTTTCAGCGGACAGCTTTGTCAGCTTAAGGATTTATGATACTGCCGGAAGGATGGTGGAGACCTTGGTGGATGGCTGGCGAGAGGCGGGAGAGCACAAGGTTACATTCGAGGCGGACTATTTGCCATCGGGGATGTACATTTGCCGCATTTCAGCGGGGGAGTTTGTGGCGGTGCAGAAGCTGGTGCTGCTCAAATAAGTTCAGGCGGCCGTTGGCCGCCTGGTCTCTCTGCGTCATCCAATAATCCCTGAAAATCAGCGGTTCTGACAATTAAAATGAGCCCGCTTTAGCGGGCTTCTCTATTTAGATGTAGCCCCGTCCTTGAGGGCGGGGCGAGCGCGGGATTCTGTCACCCACCTCTCCGCCTGCCTCTCCGCGTGATAGCTTGATCTCACCAGCGGCCCCGCCTCGACGTGCGCGAAGCCCATCTCCTTGCCTTTCTGCGCCCAAGTTGCAAACTCGTCGGGATGAACGTAGCGAACGATGGGATGATGATCCGGGCTGGGGCGCAAATACTGCCCCAAAGTCAGCCGGCGGCAATCAATCCGGATAAGATCCTCCAAAACCCGCTGAACCTCATCCGGTTCCTCACCCAGGCCGAGCATCAAGCCCGTCTTAGTTATGAGGCCGAAATCAAAAGCTCTTCTTAGCAGCTCCAGCGATCGCTGGTAATCGGCCTCCGGCCGCACGCTCGGGTAGAGCGACGGCACGGTTTCGAGGTTGTGATTCAGAATATCGGGACGCGCGTCGAAAACCAGCCGCTGAGCTTCATCATTGCCGCCGAAGTCGGGGATCAGTACCTCAATCTTGCATCCCGGCGAAATTGCCCGAATCACATGAATTACTTCGGCGAATTGAGCTGCGCCTCCGTCGGGTAGGTCATCTCGCGTCACCGAAGTGACGACGGCATAAGCCAGCCCCAGATCTTTCACAGATTGCGCCACGCGGCGCGGCTCGTCGGGATCGGGCGGCCGAGGCATTCCACCGGGCACGGCGCAGAAAGTGCAATTGCGCGTGCAGACGTCGCCCAGGATCATAAATGTGGCCGTGCGCGCCGCCCAGCATTCGCCCAGATTTGGGCAGCGAGCCGACTGGCAGACGGTGTTCAGGCTCTGCCGGCGCAGGAGCTCGCCGACCTCGCGGGCGGCATCGCCCGAAGGCAGGCGGACTTTCAGCCAGGGGGGTTTGGGATGGGGAATGGGCATAGGCCATTGAAGCGGACACGAAATAATACGAAATCAAAGCCTGCAAAGCAATGGTTTGATAAAGGTAAATTCCTATAGGTCAATCTTGACTTGGGCCTGAGAAAGGCGTATATTTAAGGTTTGCATTCATGGTGCGTGTAGCTCAGCTGGTTAGAGCGCCTGACTGTGGCTCAGGAGGTCGGGGGTTCAAGTCCCCTCTCGCACCCGTGGTCATTTAGACTTACGTCCACGGCTCGGCCGACGCGACTCTCGCGACGGGCGACGCCTCCCCTCTTGCGGAGCCATCATGTACCTGATTGACCTGCGCACCAACACCATCCACGACCTGACCTGCCCGCGTTACGAGTGCCACATCCAGAAGATCCCGGAAGATCAGCACAAAAAGGTTTATACCCTGGACACGGTCAAGCGGCTGTGCGACACCACTCACGTCCCCCGCCATCAGGGCTGCCAGTGGTGCATGCCGGACTACTATATTTTCGACATGAACGCGATCTTCTGACCGCTCCGGCCCCATCACCGCCCCAGCCCGATCGCCCTTCTTGCTGGCTCCCTGCCTTATGCCCCATTTCGGCCCCTTATCCCTTCAGAAACTGCTGGTTTTTCTTGACCTCGCCCCCTTTCGATTCTATCTTAACGGAACTAAGTGTTATGCTACCGTCGAACGCCGACCGATGCCTGAAAGCGCCACCCTTGAGCTCGCGCAAGCGTATGAGATCACTCCGCTGGGTGAAGACCAGTGGAAAGTGCGGATTCCCGCCTTTGCCACCACGCTGGTGGATCGAAAGTTCATGGAGCATCTGCGCGAAGCCAAAAAAGTCATTGCATCGCAATTTAGTGCGCCTTTTGAATTGCTGGAATTCAGGGAAATTTTGGCGCGTGAGAAAACGCCTGACGGAGTCATCATTAGCTTGTTGATTGGCCGCCTGAAAGTCGGCCAAGGCAAGACCATCCTGCGCTTGAAACCCGCCAAATCACCCACCGGTGAGTTGTTCGAAGATATGATCGCCGAGGTGGATTTCCATTATCTGGATGAGTTCGGAAAGGCGATCTGTCGCGAAGCTCTGCTGGCCGCGTTCGAAAAATGGGGGCTGGCCCGCGAACTGCTCGAAATGTCCGCCGTGGAAGGCGCGTTGCGCCAGGTCCTGGAAAGGCGGAGCTATGTGACGAACCTTGTCGTCGCCCAAGGCAAGTTTCCAGAGTGCGGCCAGGATGCGGAATTTGAATACACATTTTTCACCGAGCCCGATGCCGCGGCCAATCTGAGAGAATATCAGGTCAGCCGGAAGGTCAAATCGGGCGATATTCTGTGCCAGAAGACTCCACCGACGAAAGGCAAGGTCGCCGGAATGACGGTCCGCGGGGAAGCCCTGCTCCCCCAAAAAGGCCTGGATTTTCAATTGCTGCCGGGAGCAGGCGGCAAATTGTCGCTCGATGGATTGCGCCTCTCCGCGCTGCGCGATGGTTTGGCGGTGATGAAACGGAAGACAAAGAAGGTGTATACATCGGCGGGGGAAAAGATTGTTCCGGCATCCATCGAAATTTCCGTGCAAGAACTGGTCAGCCTAGACGGGGGCACCCAATTAAACATCAATGCAGATCATTCCATCGAAATTAAGGGAGATTTGAAGGAAGGCAGCACCATCAGCACGCAAGGCGAGGTGCTGCTGACCGGCAATGTCGGCCGCGGCTCGTTGGTAGCCGCGGGGTTGGACATCCTGATCGAGGGAACCGTTCAGGGAGCCCAAATTACCTCGGAGGGTTCGATTCGGGGCAATCGCAAGGTGGATCATTCCACCATACATGCCGAAGGTGACATCGTAATCAACGACGCCGCCGAAAACTCCGAACTTACCGGCGATACCGTGAGTGTCATCGAAGCGCTGGGTTGCAACATCCAGGCGCGCCGCAAGGTGTCGCTGGGGCGCGTGCGTCAAGCGGAGGGAGGACGCAAGACCGTCATTCGCGTCGGGCGCGGCAACTTCTACGCTCAAAAACTGGAATCCGAGCTGAAGGAAATCAATACTCTCAGCTCCAGTTTGGAGAAACTCCAGAGTTTCTTCGGCAAGGAGATATTGGAACGCCTCACTCATGATAATCTCCAGAGCGTGATATTGAAGGAATTGAAACGGAGGCGGCAGATGGGCTACGGCAAGCTCGCACCCGACCAGGCGCAGGCCATCAAGATCCTCCTGGAGTCCTTCAAACCGATGAAAGGTGTGCTGGCCGAAAAGAATGACGAAATCCTGAACCTTCGGAAAAAGGCCAGCGAGGATGACGCCGAAAAAGCGGTCGTCGTTATCCGCGAAAAGCTCAGCGCCCCCATTGAAGTCACGATAGATTCAGATACTGAGTCCGTCGGTCCCACCGAGACCGGGGTCGTGGTAACCTCCGGCGAAGGGAGGCTGACCACCCAGTCATTTACCGCGGATAAGCCCTCCGAGACGCCCTCCAACCGATAGGTTGCGAGCCGAGTTCAATTTCCCTCCCATCGTTCTTCATTTTCTCCCGTAACTTTATTAGGAGCGGGCGTCGTTGCGTCCTGTCTGCGGCGATGCACTCCGAGGCATGCCCACATATGTGCCAGCCCTCGAGGCAAAGTCGTGAATAATCAAGAAGCAATGGCAATCTCTGAAGATACGGAATCCCTGAGCCGCGAACAGGCAGACATTCCCAAAGGCCGTAATCGCCTTCACGGCGAAAATAGCCCCTACCTGCGGCAACATGCGGATAATCCGGTGGACTGGTACCCCTGGGGCGAGGAGGCGTTCGCCCGAGCTCGGGACGAGGATAAACCCATCTTTCTATCCATAGGATACTCGACCTGTCATTGGTGCCATGTGATGGCGCACGAATCCTTCGAGGATCCGGAAGTAGCCGCGCTGATGAATGAAGCGTTTATCTGCGTCAAAGTGGACCGCGAAGAGCGCCCGGACGTGGATGACGTCTATATGGCCATCTGCCAGATGATGACGGGCAGCGGAGGCTGGCCATTGACCGTGATTCTGACGCCGGATAAAAAGCCCTTCTTTGCAGGGACCTATTTCCCCAAAGAGAGCCGGCTGGGTCGAACCGGAATGCTGCAACTGCTGCCCCGCATCCGGCAGATCTGGTCATCCCGCAGAACCGAGGCGCTGCAATCAGCAGATCAGATTACTTCGATGCTGCGGTCCACGGCGACCCCGCCCGCCGCCTCGAAAGCCGACTGGAACCCGGCCCTGTTGGACACCGCCTATACCAGTTTGGCGGGCGATTTCGATGAAAGATACGGCGGATTTGGGCAGGCTCCCAAGTTTCCCGCCCCGCATAACCTGCTTTTTCTCTTGAGATATGCCGGGCGCAGCGGCGACCGCAACGCTCTGCACATGGTCGAATGGACTCTTGAAAGGATGCGGATGGGCGGAATTTTCGATCACCTCGGATACGGTTTTCACCGCTATTCCACCGATGAGCGCTGGCTTCTCCCCCATTTTGAGAAAATGCTCTACGACCAGGCCCTGCTGGGTATCGCTTATGGCGAAGCTTACCAGGCGACCGGCAGACCTCTTTATCGCGATACCGCCCAGAAGATTTTCGCTTACGTTCTGACCCGAATGACAGACGCCTCAGGCGGTTTTTTCAGCGCCGAAGACGCGGACAGCGAAGGCGAAGAGGGCAAATATTATGTCTGGCGGGAAAGCAAAATCCGCAGTCTTCTTCCGCCGGAGGAAGCGGATCTATTTTGCCGCAGCTATAGCGTGGAACCGATCGGCAATTTTTATGAGCCGATGAGCAGCCTCAGAGCCAGCGAAAATATCCTGCACTTGAATAAACCGATTGAAGCGCTGGCCGGCGATTTCAAAATGCCCGCGGAGGCGCTAAGGCAGACGCTGGAATCCGCACGGCAAAAGCTTCTGCGGGAGCGCGACCATCGCATTCCTCCCCATAAGGACACCAAGATTCTCACCGACTGGAACGGGCTGATGATCGCCGCTCTGGCTAAGGGCGCGCAGGTTTGCAATGATCCGGCCTACGCTCAGGCCGCCTCCTGCGCAGCGGATTTTATCTGGCGGCATCTGCGCCGCGACGATGGGCGTTTGCTGCATCGTTTCATGGACGGCCAGGCGGGTATTCCCGCCTATTTGGATGATTACGCTTTCCTCATCTGGGGGCTGATAGAACTCTACGAAGCGACTTTTGAAGTCATTCATCTGCAGCGCGCCATCCATTTGCAGGAAGAGCTCCTGGCGCACTTCTGGGATGAACAGGACGGCGGATTCTTTTTCACCGCCGATGACGCCGAAGAACTGCTGGTCCGGCGCAGGGAGATCTACGACGGCGCGCTGCCGTCGGGCAATTCCGTCGCGCTGCTGAATCTGCTGCGCCTGGGGCTGATGACCGGCGATGAGAAATGGGAAGAAAAGGCCCAGCGGCTCTATGCCGCCTTTGCCGCGGCTGTTGAGCGTTATCCGGCGGGTTACACGCAGCTGCTCTGCGCGCTGGATTTTGCCCTGGGACCTTCGACGATGGTCGTAATTTCGGGCGATCCAAATGCAGCGGATACCCAGGCTATGGTCAGGGCTGTTCGAGCGCCCTATTTCCCCAATAAAGTAGTGCTATTTCGACCCGATGGCGAGTCACCGGATATTGCTCAAATCGCGCCGGCCACGCTGTTTCAACCGAGCCAGCATGGAAAAGCCACGGCCTACGTTTGTCGAGACCACACTTGCAGTCCTCCAATCACGGATCCCGCATACGTGGAAAAGTTGATGAAAGGCATTGACTAATCTGTATTGGGTGGTTATATTGGCTTGGACTTTTCAACCGTCCACCACGGGATCTATGAATTGCGCTGACCAGTAAAATGGGCGAGGAGCACTGAGGCTGCCTCGGATGAACCGCGGCAATACGATATCGCGAGAAGAAGCATGGATCTGGATCGTAAAACGCTGGGATTGTTGACGCTGACGCCGCCGCAGTCAAAGCGGCTGATCGCCGAAGCGGTGGCCATACACCCCGCCGTGCGCCGGGCGCTCGAAGAGGGGACGATCATCATCGGGCTCGGCACCACCAATTCCTATGTCGCCGCCAAACTCTTAGGGCGCGAGGTTGATGAACTTAAATACTCCGCCGGCATTATCCGCAACGGCGAGCTGGATGTCACGCCCAGTGAACAGCGTCTGCCGGCGATCATCCTCCGCAAGGGCAAGGAACTGCAGGCCGATATGGACGCCATCCTGCTGGAATTCGGCCATGAAGACGTGCTGATTAAAGGCGGCAATGCAGTGGACCCTGATGGGGTAGTCGGCGTGCTGATGTCATCACGCGAGGGCGGGACCATTGGGCGTTCGCTGGGCATCATCAAGGCTCGAGGAGCCTACCTGCTGATGCCGGTGGGTTTGGAGAAGCTGATCCCCTCCGTTCCGGAAGCGGCGCGCTATCTGGGGCAGGATCGCATCGGCGTTTCCACCGGTGAAAAGGCCGGGCTGATGCCCGTCGTGGGGGCGGAAGTAATTAGCGAACTTCAGGCGCTGCGCCTGCTGGCGGGCGTGAAGGCCACCATGGTGGCTTCCGGCGGCTGGGGCGAGTCCCAAGGGGCGGTTACCATATCCGTCACCGGCCAGCCCCCTCAGGTGGAACGGGCCATTCAATGGGCGCAATATGTCAAGGGGAGGCGATCCGGCAGACCGGTTTAGCAAAAAATTGCGCCTCTTGAGCAACTTCCGAGCCTCCCCGCACGTCTTATGATTAGAAGTGCATAATTGGGGGAGGCTTACTGTTTATGGAATCTGAAGTCTTAAAAATCCTGCAGGATCACAGAATCCCCTTCGATGCCGGAGGGGATGGATCCCAGGTGCTCCTGCACCGCGGCCAGGCCGACCCCGAAGTGTTGCGCAGCTTGGGATTCCGCATCAGCCGCTACATCGGCCAGCAGATGGTTGTCAGTTTCAAAGGGCGGCGAATCGGTTTGCTGACATGAGAAGAGCAGCGAGCGTGTTGGCCATCGCCGTTGCGGGGATGTTTCTGTCAACGGCCTTGGCCCAGAATTCAGAACCGGCCGGCGGTGCGGCGGGCACCCTGGCGAAGTGGCGCCAGGGCGTCTGGCTGCTGCAGGATGGAAGTTTTGCAATCTACACAGATTCGCATTATTTCGTGCTTTTCGCAGAAGGAGGAGATGGCGGGAACGCCAATATTTATTGCGGAGCTTCGCAGATCCGCTTCCATGACAAGGGCATGGCGCGCAAGCAGATTCTCAGAGTGCGCAAGGTTCCGAGCGGCGAATTGAGCGTATTCAAGGATAATGTCCTGAACGAGAGTCACGGCGAAAGGCTGCTGGAAATTGATCCGTCTCAGTTCAGTCCCGGAAGCTGCAACATCAAGGACGGGATCATCTATGATTCCATCACCGAAATGGGGGATGACTACATCCTGCTGACGTCCTGCAATGGCGATCGGGAAAAAATCTTTTCCAACGGAATGGCAGTATATCTGCCTGCCGGCGGTGGCGAAAGCTATCAGTACCGAATCGAGGAATTCCGGAAGTGACGATCAACTTGGCGGGGGAGAGAGAGAAAAGACCGGACGAATTTCGTCCGGTCTTTTTATCTATCGGGAGATTAAGCGATGCAAAAGGATCTTCCAGGTGTCAAAATTTCGAGGGGAGGGAAAGATTCGCAAAAGCGGAGGTGGAGGACCCCGCCCCGGGGATCGTAGCGAGCCTTTCACCTCCCACTCGACTGGATGACCCGCAAATTCGGATAGAGCAAAAGCAGTGCCGAAATTATTGCTTTTGTAAGGTCAACGATTTCAATTAATAGCGATAATGACGCGGGGGAGGATTTTCCGTGAAACTGCCTCAAATATGTGGCAGTGTGGCGGGATTGGGGCAGAGGATGGGCATGCCGAAGGGCGATGAGGGTAAGGGAATTTGGAGGCGGAATTCCGCTCCGGTCATGCGGGGCGAGAACTCGTCACTCAATCGGGAAGAGAACTCGCCCAAGTGACGAGAACTCGTTAGTCGCTGGTCCTGGGTGTTTTGGGGGTAGACAGGAGATCCCGAGGGGGCAGGTGGTAGGAAACGGACTGGGGCATCCGCCTTCTTTTATAATAAACCCGGCCAACGAGCGGGCCCGGCCAGGCGCCAAAAAAACTTAACCGCAAAGACGCAAAGGAGGCGCAGAGGGCGCAGAGGGACATGGTGCCTCCCCACCGCCCGCCGAGCGATTTGCCGCATCCCACGCATACCGATATTCCCCGGAGACAAACCCGGCCATACAAGCTGGCCGGGCCACCCGGCCAGATATTTTGTGTATATTATTAATAGGAGCCACTAATTCCCTCAGCAACATTCCCACAGTCCGCCGCGGCGGATGGATTAAACGGATTGCGCTGATTTTATAATTGTCTGAACCGCAGATTCACGCAGATTATTGGATGACGCAGATTCGGGCGCATCCGCCGCGGCGGACGCCCCTACCAACCCCTAGACCCTAGCCCCCATCCCCTATTTAAGCATCACCACCTTCTCAATCATCCTCTCCTCCCCCGCGCTTAACCGCACAAAATACATCCCCGCCGCGCGACCCGAAGCATTCTTGCTTGCATCCCACACATAGCGATATTCTCCGGGCGCGTAGGGACTGGGCTTGTTCCGACCCGCAAATGTTACAGCAGCTTCAGCGTTTTTTCTTTTTCCCGTATTTCGCGGTTGGCGCGTTTTAGGGTGTCGCGGATGTTGGGCAGATCCAGCTTGCGGCCGTCGAAAAGCTCCTGAATGGTGATGATCTGCATAACCGGATATTCCAGGTCCACGCCGGGCATTTTCCATTTGCCCATGGCGGCGGCTTCGGACATCATGCCTCGTGAGGGCGGGTGCAGAGCGATCAGAATCCCCAGCGGCGCCTCCTCCCGCTGCATCACCTGCTTCAGGGCGCGCATGTCCTTGGGGTGATAGCCTCCACCCTTGACCTCGATGATGATGCGGTGAAATTCGCTGGCAGCGTCCTCGAAGTAGAGCAGCCCGTCCACGCCGCGGTCGCCGCCGCCCTTGCTCTTATACGGCTGGCCGCCGATCAGCGACACCGCCCAGCTCTCAAATTGGAAAGGCGACTGCTCGAACAGCCTGGCCGCGTCATCCGCCGATTTGGGTTCTCCAATGACCTCAAATTTGATATCCGGAAAATGGTCGGCCAAACGCTTCTTTATGAGTGCGATGGCAAGGTGGGTGATATCAATTCCGATCCATTTCCTTCCCAGCTTTTCCGCCGCCACCACCGCTGTTCCGCAGCCGCAGAAGGGATCGAGGACGACCTCGCCCTCGTTGGAGGAGGCTTGAATGATGCGCTCCAATAAGGCGAGGGGCTTTTGAGTGGCAAATCCGAGACGCTCGCCTTTTCGAGTAGTCTGACCGGATAGCGGAGGAATATCATACCAAATGGATGATACCATTGTCCCCTCTTGCTCATGGAGGTATCGTTTAAGGTAAGGTCGTCCAGTTTTGGACCATTCTATTCGGCCGTCCTTATCTAAAGCCTCCACCTTCGAGCGAACCCTACGCCAGCCCCATTCTGGAGTATAGCCCTTGTATTCATAGGACAAATTTGGGCGCGGCCCCATTGAAGCAGTGCGAATGATTTCATGTAAACGGTAACAACCTCGCTCATCGTGAAAACGATAAAATTTGTCTAAATAACTAGGGTCGTGTTCCAAATATTCAGAATGCCAAGTAAAGCCTTTATGAGCATAGAATAGAATCACATCGTGAATATGTGGCCAGCGCTGGCTGTCATTATGGCTGCTTGTTCTTTGCCAAATTATCTCATTTCTAAAATTGGTCTCTCCAAATATCTGATCCATCAGAATCTTCAAATAATGGCTCGCCGTCGGGTCGCAGTGCAGGTAGATGGAGCCGGTCGGTTTCAGCACGCGGCGCAATTCCACCAGTCGGATGGCCATCATGGTCAGGTAAGCCATCAGGTCGTTGCTGTCCATGAACTGGCGGAAGGCGTTCATCATGTTCTTCAGGTCATTGGGGTAGTTCCCCGTCATAATCTCATCGAAGGCGCTTTGGGTCTCCTGCGACCAGTGCCAGGTGTCCTCGAAGGCCTGTATCTGCGCGGCCGAGTATTTGCCGGTCTTGTCCTGGAAGATGACGTTATACGCCCGGTTGGAGTTGAAGGGCGGGTCGAGGTAAATCAAATCAACCGACTCGTCTGCGACGTACTTGCGCAGGATTTCCAGGTTATCGCCGTAGTAGAGAGTGTTCACTTTCCAGCATTACCCTTTCTTTGGTGGTGGTGGCGGTGGCGGAGTAGGTTTAGGCGGCGCAGGATTGACGCCATCCTGCCGTGGTTGTTTATTACCATCGCCTTTCTTCTCACTCATTTTTCTGCTCCTTTTTGGGCAGCGTCACCGGCGGCGTTTTCTTTTCGGGTGGCGGATTCTTGCTTTCCTTTAAAGGCTTTTTGCTGTCCTGCTGGTCCATCTTTTCATCCTCCGAGACATAGAAGGTCATGTATTGAATTTCAGATGAATTTATTAAAATCCCAGGGTTTGAAATGCGCTCGTGAGGTCTATCTGCATCATCTGAGATCCAGTAAGCTTCTGTAAGAAAAATCACAGGTCCATCTTCATAATTATCAGCAAAGTGCTCAGGCCATCCATATACTACTTTGCCATTTTTCAAATAAACATAAATCCAAGCTCCATAGTCCTTTTCTGTTTTCTTTTTCTTATTAAGCTTATACTTCTCGTGAAAAATATCCAGCCAAATAGATTGTCTTGAAGTTCTTTTGGTCATCTTTAGCTTCCTGGCGATTTCCATATGCCAATCATGAGTTCTTAGCAAACTAATAATAAATCCCAATAGAATTGACATGCCGAATAGCCAGAGCATACTAGGCAAGTCGGGCGCAAGTCCGACCCGAGATTTTTGATCATCTATTTTTTCCAAGATGAAAGGCAAAAACGGCCTTCCCTGGGCGTACAAAATCAAGTAAACAATGAAGAAATTGATGGCAGCATATATTAGGGACTTTACGATCTTATCAAAATTGGATTTATTAGTTTGATATACCAGGACCGATTCTATTCCAAGCGTCACAAATCCTGGAAGCAAAATTAGCAGCACGTATATAAGTTCGAGACTAGGTATCTCCACAGCATTCCATCCTTTCCCATCTTAACTTTGCGGCAGCAAGCCGCCGCGTCACCTTTTTCCCGAATCGCTAATTAGGCAGATTAGAAAACAAGAAAAATCTGCGTAATCTGTTTAATCAGCGGGAATCTGCGATTCAGACAAAAGAAAAATCTGCGTAATCCGTTCTTGTTGCGTCATGTCTTGTCCCAAAGGGAGCCTACGCTCCACAAAGCGTGTGACCTGACGCTGGAATATACAACCCCATTCCATGGAAATCAACCAAAATCCCCCTCAACGCATCATGCCGCCCCGCCCAGACAAAAACCGGGTCACGCCCGGCAAGCGGGATGGGGGCCATCCCGCCTCCTATTTGCAAAGAGTAGGGGCGTTCGCCGCCGCGGCCCAGACCCGACAGAAGCGTGAAAATCCTTTACTTTGTGCTTAAAACTTCGTATCTTATGGGGATACTATAACCATTTGGGCGCAAGAGTGCCATTGCAATCCCATGATTCTGCACATCAACCCGGACAATCCGCAAGCGCGGCTGATTCGCATGGCCGCGCAGAAGCTGCAGGACGGCGAGGTGATCGCCTTCCCGACGGATACCGTTTACGGTCTGGGATGCAGCCTGCATGAGAAGAAGGCCATGGAGCGGCTCTACCACATCAAGCGGGTGGATCACGGGCATCCCATGTCGCTGCTCTGTTCGGATCTGAAGCACCTCGCTCATTTCGCAAACGTCTCCACGCCGGCGTATAAGGTCATGCGGCATCTGATTCCAGGGCCATATACTTTCGTTCTGCCGGCCACTCGGGACGTGCCCAAACTGATGCTGCGCAAACAGCACACCGTCGGCATCCGCGTGCCGGACAACAACGTCATCCGCGATCTGGTCGTGGAATTGGGCCACCCCATGATCAACACCAGCGCGCAGGTAGCGCACGATGAACTCTTCCTGACCGCCGAAGACATCGAAGATCGCCTCGGCAAGCAGTTGGGCTGCATCATTGACGGCGGCGTGCTAACCGACGTGCGCTCCACCGTCATAAACTTGACGAATGAAGAACCGGTCGTCATCCGGTGGGGAAAAGGAGAATTTGCCTTTCAATAAACGGGAAAACACCATGCTCAAAACCATTGCCATTCTGACCGGCGGCGGCGATGCGCCGGGATTGAACGCCGTCATCCGCGCGGCCGTGAAGACGGCGGTCCTGCATTACCGCGACCGCATGTTGGGCATCCGCGACGGCTACGACGGCCTGGTCAACGGCAGCGAACCCGAACCTCTGGGGATGGAATCCGTGGCCGGATTGCTCTATCGCGGCGGCACCATCCTGGGAACGTCCAACCGCGGCAATCCCTTCAATTACCCGGTCGAAGAGAATGGCAAGATCGTTAAAAAGGACATGTCCGGCATTCTGTTGAAACGCCTGAAAGAGATTGAGGCCGATGCGCTGATCTGCATCGGCGGGGACGGCTCTTTGAGTATTGCCAAGGAACTTTTCGATCAGGGCGCGCCCACGGTAGGAGTGCCCAAGACCATTGACAATGACATTTCGGCGACGGATGTGACCTTCGGCTTCGATACCGCCATCACGACCGCCACGGAGGCGCTGGACAAACTGCACACCACCGCGGAATCGCACCATCGCGTCATGGTGATGGAAGTGATGGGCCGCGACGCCGGCTGGATCGCGCTGGAATGCGGCATCGCCGGCGGCGCCGATGTGATTCTGATCCCGGAAATTCCCTTTTCCTATCAGGCGATCTTCGACAAGATCGAGGCGCGCAATCGGCACGGGCGCAAATTCTCCATCATCGTGGTGGCCGAGGGCGCTCATGCGGCGGGAGGCGATCAAGTGGTTCAGGCGACGGCCGATCAGACGCATGGGCTGGTGCGGTTTGGCGGCATCGGTCACGTCGTCGGTCAGGCCATCAGCGATAAGTTGAAGATGGAGACTCGGGTGACCATCCTGGGACACATCCAGCGGGGAGGCAAGCCGAGCACCTTTGACCGCTTGCTGGCCACGCGGCTGGGAGTCGAAGCCGTGCATGCCGTCCACCGGGCCGAATTCGGGGTTATGGTGGCGCTGCGCAATGCTCGGATTGTCACCGTGCCCTTGAAGCAGGCGGTTGGACGGCAGAAAATCGTTGATCCCCAGGGGCAGCTCGTGAACGCGGCAGAAGTGATCGGAATTTGTGTCGGCCGATAGCTATAAAGGCGGAAGAACGCGAAACCCGAAGGGGCCTTTCGGGGTTTAATAAATTTGCTAGAGCCATTACGACTTATCAGGGAGAGCAGATCATGAGACGCTTGCACTGGATAATGCTTTGTGCGCTGCTGTTCTGCGCAGCCTCTTTCGAGGCTCAAGCCACGGATCCTCGGCTATGGGATACCACCGGCGTGGCCCTTCGCCAGGGTTATCACATCGAATGGCAGCGCGCCGCGGAGATGGACGAGAACGGCAATGTCATCTACGTCTGGTCGGACACGCGCACCGCCGACCGCGACGTGTACGCTCAGAAGATCAGCCCCTCGGGCCAAAAACTGTGGCCTGAGGACGGCGCGCCGGTGGTGCAGTTTCTGGGCCGTCAGGAAGATCCGCAGCTTATCCCGACGGGTTCGGGCGAATACATCTTCATTTGGAATGATTTCCGGAATGACCAGGGCAAAGGAGACCTTTACGCCCAAAAGTTGGACGCCAACGGGGAAATCGTCTGGACTTCATACCCCACGGGGCGGCTCTTGTCCACTGGAGACTTCGATTCTCCGGCGGAATTGCGCATTGTGGCGGACGGGACGGGGGGAGCCGTCATTCTCTGGAATGATCTGCGCAATGGCGACCTGGGCGACATTTACGCCATCCGCGTCATGTCGGACGGAAGCATCCCCGGGATCTGGCCGCCCAATGGTCTGCCGGTCTCGGTTGCCCCCGCCGGACAGCGGCATATTACCGTGGATACGGACGGAAGCGGCGGCGCCATCGTCGCCTGGGATGACGATCGCAATGCGCCAATTTCCGGATTTGATATTTATATTCAGCGGGTGACCATTAACGCGCAGCTCGCCTGGGGAACCAACGGCGTGGTGGTCTGCGATACGAGCCTGGATCAGACATCTCCCAAAATCTGCCCAAACGGATCGGGGGGGGCTTATCTCGTTTGGGTGGATAAACGGCAGGATTCCAACGGGGACCTCTACTTTCAGATCATTTCCAGCGCCGGCGCGAAGCTGCTCAGCGGCTATCCGCAGGGCAAGCCGCTTTTGGCTACCGTTCCCATGGCGCTGCAGCAGGAGCAGCCGCGCATCGTGGCGGATGGATCCGGCAATGCCATTATCCTTTGGCTGGACACACGCAACGATCCGACACAGAACTTGTCTTTTGACATCTACGCACAAAAGGTCAACAGCAGCGGGGCGAGATTATGGACTCCTCAGGACGGAGTCGCCGTCTGCACTGACACCATGGATCAGTCCGACGCGAGAATCAATGCGGACGGCGCCGGTGGGGCTATCTGCGTTTGGATGGATGGGCGCAGTGGTATTGGATGGAATATTTACGCCCAAAAGATTAACTCCAATGGGAGCATGGCCTGGACCGCGAACGGGGTGCCGGCCTGCGAAGCATCGGGAGATCAGAAGGATCCTCTGGTTCGAGCGGCCACGACCTATTCAATGATCGTCTGGGGTGATGAGCGTTCCGGATCCAAAGGGATCTGGCACCAGAAGCTGAACTCCAGCGGTGTTCCGCTCACGGCCAACGGGGATACTCTCATCTGGGGCATTTCCGGCGACGCGGTTTCACCGAAGCTCATCCCGGACCAGCAGGGCAAGATCATGGTCTTCTTCGAAGACTTGCGGGAAGGATCGGCCAGATGCATGGCCTACATGCAAGTTCTCGACACCCTGGGGAATCTATATCTCCAGCCCAACGGTCAGCTCATCTGTCCGAATCCGGCCTACACCGGCACTAAATCCCAGCAGGGATTGCAGGCTTGCAGCGACGGCGGCACGGGCGCAATTGCCATTTGGCAGGATGCCCGTGATTCCAATCCCTACAAGCAGGTCTATGCTCAGCGGGCGGAATCCAATGGCAATCTCTATTGGGGAAATGCGGGGCTTCGCGTCATGCCCTATGATAACGAGCAGGGCTTGCCCCTGATCACTGCCGACGGCAGCGGGGGAGCTGTGGCGGCCTGGTCGGCTTACTCCCTCGCCACGGGCTATGATAACGACGTTTATGCTGCCAAAATCTCCCATAGCGGAACCGTGCCCTGGACGGCCCAGATCACCAGCGTTCTCTGGGAAGATGAAACGCTACAAGATATCGTTCCCGACGGCAGCGGCGGAGCCTATCTTGGCTACAGAGGTATCCCTTGGGAGCTGGGGTGGGATGTCTTCGCCCAGCACTTAGACGCCTCGGGCAATCTGCTCTGGGACGCCGGCGTGCCGCTCTGCACGGCGGTAGGCATTCAAAACGATGTCCGAATCGTGGGGCTGGAGTCCGGCGGAGCGATTTTTGTTTGGGAGGATGCGCGCGCGGTGGAAATGGGTGATTCTTTGTTGGCTTTGTTGGCTAGCGACATCTATGCCCAGAAGATTGACGTGGCAGGAACTCCGCAATGGGCGGCCAATGGCATCCCCATCAGCTCCGTCCTGGGGGATCAGTCCGCGCCGGAGGTGGCCCTGGATGGCGATGGGAATATTCTCATCATCTGGGAGGATTTCCGCCTGGCCGCCCTGGACCTCTACATCCAAAAAATAACGCCGGACGGCCAAATCCTCTTTGCCGCGAACGGCATCCCCTTCTGCGATGCCGCCTACGATCAATCGGCGGCGCGCATCATCCCCGACGAACAGAACGGCAGCTACGTGGTCTGGGATGATTCTCGCAGCGGTTCCAGCACCGACATTTTTGGCATCCGGCTCGATGCCGAAGGCGTGGTTGCCCCCCCCCATTGGATGCCGGATGGAAACCCCATCAGCGCCTATTTCAACAAGCAGAATCTCGCCGCGCCTGTCGGCGATTATCACGGCGGCATGATCGTGGTCTGGCAGGATAAGCGCTCTTCGGGAAAAGATGAGGTCATCAACCTCTACGCCCAGCGGGCCAATGATTTTCGGGTCGGCGTCGAAGAGCCCGTCATCTCGGCTCCGCCAGCCGCCTTCAGGCTTTACGAGCCCTATCCCAATCCTTTCAATCCGGCCGTGCAACTGCGCTACCAGATTGAACGCTCCGGCCACGTGCGGTTGGCCATATACGATCTGCTGGGCAAGGAAGTCGCGGTTCTGAAGGATGGATGGCAGCTTGCGGGCGCCGCGGAGATCCTATGGAAGCCTGGAGAAATTGCTTCCGGAATCTACTTCGCCCGGCTGAATTTCAATGGCCGCCAGGCCCAGCAAAAACTGTTGCTCATGAAATAGAATCGGCAAAAACGGGAAAAAGGATGCGAAAAAAAGGCTTGCGAAGCGGTCCCATTCTTATTATATTTCCGCATCAAAACTAAAATGGGGATTCCATAATCCTAGCATTTAACTAATTGAATCTAACCACAAGCTCATCAGGAAGGTAAAATGCCAGCTAACTTCCATTTGGTACAATCTCTCATCAAATCCCTGGCCATCATCGAAGTGCTGTCGGAGAGCGTAGATGGCATGGGGATCACTGAGATGAGCGATCGGATCGGGTTGAACAAGAGCACGGTGCACCGCATATCCAGCACGCTGGTGCACGAAGGATTCGTCGAGCAGGATCAGCGCAAGGGAGTCTATCGCCTGAGCCCCAAACTCTTCGAATTGGCCCGCAAGATTCTCAACAACATTCGCCCCGCCAAAATCGTCGGCCCGCACTTGGAAAAACTCTCCAAGGCGACCGGTGAATCCGCGTGTTACGTCGTCATTGACAAGGAAAACGCCCGCTTGATCGTGTCCGATGAAGTCATGTCGCCAAAACCGATCAAGGTGCGTTCCCAGTTGGGCGAAAGCCTGTCGCTGTCCGCCTCGGCGGCCGGCAAGATGTTCCTCGCCAGCCTATCCGACGGAGAAATCAAGGAGATCATGGACGAAAAAGGCCGCAAGTCGGTGATACACGATGACAAGGCCAGTTTCGCCACCTTGAAAAAGGATCTGGGCCTCATCCGGGAAAAGGGATTCGTCTATGAGACCTTGAAGAAAGAGGATGAGCCCATTTGCCACGTCGCTGCCCCGGTTCGCAATGAACAGGGAACCATCATCGGCGTGGTGGACGTCTACGCTCCGGCGTACCGCTGGCCCAAAGAGAAATCCGGCCGCATCGGGGATCTGGTTAAAGAGACCGCACTGGAAATTTCCAAGAAGTTGGGCCACATCCCGGCCTGATCTGTCCTGATAGAGAGATCACAAAACGCGAGAAATCACCTCGGCGGAGGTGATTTTTTGCGAATTTTGCTCGACATCAGCTTGATTTCTGCTGCCTCAGTCCCTAAATTTGGCGCATTCCTCGGTAGCTCAATCGGCAGAGCGGGTGGCTGTTAATCCGCCACGGCGGATTGGGGGTTAAAGCTCGATAAGAAATAATCCTCGGTAGCTCAATCGGCAGAGCG
>Ga0315284_10001803_pt1 | contig 30466 bp, 44 predicted proteins | sample YL17G09_16_MG_FD_203696 | JGI IMG/M metagenome (GOLD analysis project Ga0315284, IMG submission 203696) | Sediment microbial communities from Yellowstone Lake, YNP, Wyoming, USA - YL17G09_16 | ecosystem: Environmental > Aquatic > Freshwater > Lake > Sediment | place: USA: Wyoming | collected...
AGCGAACGCGTTTGTGAATATTAATAGGAATAACTCTGCGAGAACCACTCAATTTGGCGGTGTTATTAATCGCAGTAACAATGTTGTGAATAATACAAATGTATCTCGTAAGCAGTTCTGGAATGCAGTGAATGCTGTGATGGCAACCCGTGCCCGTGCCGCCGCCGGGGCAGCATAAAATTTCTCAGTAGGTAGTATCAAATGAGCTTCATCATCCCCTTCACCACGTTTTACATCGTCGCCAATCCTGCCACCTTCAAGGCGGTTCGTGGCGTCGCAGGCAACTGGGTCGCGTCAGCAGACGGTCTGCCCACCACGCTCGGTCTGCTCTTGCACTCGCTCGTGTTTGTGATTCTGTGTCGTCTGATTCTGAATCTGCTCACGGTGCGCAAGTCTGGCTTTGGTGGAGAGGCGTCACTGGGTGCCGAGTGCAAGCAGAACGGCGATTGCATGTTCGGCGGGTGCAAGTCTGGAAAGTGTGCGCTTCTGTAAAATAAAATCTAGTCAAATGTTAAATGACCACCTCCGCATATCTGCTCCCTCTGATTCTCTTCATGATCTTTGCCTCCCCAGCAACCTTCAAGGCGGTTCGTGGGGTTGCAGGTGGCTGGGTCGCCGGCGTAGAGGGTGATGCCAAGTTTGCTGGTCTCCTTCTGCACGGCATGCTGTTCGTGGCTGTTGTCGGTTTCCTGATGCGCCGCGTGTCATTCTACGGCGATCTGCACCACCTGACCACCAAGACTGAGGGTCACCGTGGCCCCAAGCTCGGTGGTGACGTCGTGGGTGCCAACCTCGAGCGAATGGATTAAAAAAATGTGATGAATATATAAATGGCAGTACCCTATTCAAACATGAATAGCACACAACTCCTCGCCAGCGCGCGAGCAAATTTCCGCGCCAGCAGATGGCAGAACGTGACGCGCGCCCTGCGTATTTTGAAGGCACGCAGTTCAAATTTAACGAACCTCCAGCGCATCCAGCTCATGAATCTGGCGAATCGTACCTCGAAGCTGTACTAGAATTCTTCGTCAATCCCAAAAGCCTCATCACCAGGCATAAACTTTGAATAATCACCGACCCGCTTTTCAAAAAAGTTGGTCTTCCCTTCCAACGAGATGTTCTCCATCCAGTCGAAAGGGTTCTTTGCACCGTAAATAGGCTTCTCCCCAAACTGTGCCATGAGGCGATCCGCCACAAATTGAATGTACTGCGTCATTTCTCCCGCATCCATGCCGATGAGTTTGCACGGCAGTGCCTCGGTGATAAACTCACTCTCCACCTCGCAAGCCCATTGGACAATCTTGTGAATGTCTTTGGAAGGGCACTTTTCCCTCAGGTGAGAGTAAAGCGTCACGGCAAACTCCTGATGCGAGCCTTCATCTCTGCTTATCAATTCATTCGAAAACGAAAGGCCAGGCATAAGTCCACGCTTCTTCAACCAAAAGATGGCACAGAAGGAACCACTGAAGAAGATGCCTTCGACACACGCAAAGGCGACAAGGCGTTGCGCGAACGGTGCATCGGAAGTCATCCAAGTCTGAGCCCATTCAGCTTTTCGTTTGACCGCAGGGACAGTATCGATCGCTTGGAAGAGGCTTGCCTTCTCTTCGGGATCCTTGACGAGCTTGTCAATCATAAGTGAGTACGTCTCCGAATGAATCGACTCGTTGAACGACTGGTACGCGTAGAAAGACCGCGCCTCTGCAATCTGTACATCCTTTGAAAAATTCATGTCGATATTCTCCATGACGATGCCGTCCGAGGCGGCGAAAAAAGCCAGTACCATTTTGATAAAGTGGCGCTCATCGTCAGTGAGTTTGTCCCAATCCTTCAGGTCCCCCGCCAAATCAATCTCCTCGACCGTCCAGAAACTCCCAATCGCCTTTTTGTACAAAGACCACAAGTCAGGGTAATTGATTGGAAATGTCGTAAATCGGGAGTTGCTGGGGGTGAGTATGGGGTCCATTCCTAATTTAGGGTTTTGTTTTTTTAAGGCGACTCAGTCAGGGAACCGAAGGTTCCTGTCGGACCATAGGTCCTCCGAAGGACCAGGCTGTGCTATTTCCGTAGGTTCTGATTCGGGTCCGACCCTTTCGCTTTCGCTTTGTGCTTGGTGACCAAGACGTACTTGTAGACGCGGGCAGTCGCCCACTGCTGGGGGTTTGCACCTGGGCGTGAACCACCTGTTCTCCACGCCTTCAATCCTCTATTGTACACGGTATTTAGGTTGGATCTGGGGATACCCGTCTTTTTTGAGATTAAATTCTTATCAAACTTGAGGTTCGGGTACGTCTTGTGGAAGAGTTGGGTCCACTTGGATTTCTTCGTCGTGACCATTGTATTTGTCTTTTTCAATTTTGGATGTAAATTAGTTCTTCTTTTCAATAACTCTTTCTCGCGCATAAATCTAAAAATACCTGAAAGACCGGTAAAGTACCGTTCAGGCCATCGGCGCGTCACGGTGGTGTGACGTGTCATCGTATACTATAGACTTACAAATTTGCGTAGTGCTCCCCCAGTGGGGTCAGTGTACCGTCGCATGCAACCAGGGAACCGTTACCCATGTTGACATCGGTCGGAGGACGCGTTTTCCACGAGAAGCGCTCGACGTAATTGCGCTGGTTCATACCGGTAACAACCTGGTCCATAAAATCCTGAATCTGTGCAGTGGTGAATCGCTCCGGAGTCCCCGGGGTTGCTTTCCAGTCCGCCACACACATCTCAGTGACCCAGATGGGCTTTTGGTACTTTTCCCAGATGTCGTCGAGCCACGTCAGAAAATGGTCGGCATTTGGTGGGGCATACCAGTGCAGGCAGATGAAATCGGGACGGTCGATGGGGTTCAGTGCATTCCAGAGCTCGTCAAAGTACGAGTTGGGTGTGAGTGGGTTCTGTGCAGTCGCCACGCTTCCGAGACGTGCACCCATGAACACCGCCTTCTCCTTGAGCCGAGGCCAGAGAGCAATCGCCTGCTGCACAGACACATTCGACTGCTGAGCACCATCAGGCTCGTTGAACGCTAGAATCTCGGTGGACCCTGCTGGAATCTGGTCCAGCTTGCTGACACTTGGCACACCCCACACCATCGGAGTGAATTTAAGATCTAAATTGGGAACACCAGAAAGACCCCATGTATAGTACCATCCCAAGTTTAAACTTTTCAACTGAGAATCATTCTTGTACACAAAACCTTTTTTAGAAATCATTTACAATTTACATTTGAAATTAAAATTCTGTTTTATAACCTGAAGAAGTGGGACCCATGGGAGCCTGGAGAGTACCGTCACTCGGGGGTGCCCACCCGGGAGTTGCCCATCGACCAAGTGGGTCGGGTGTAGGGGCGGGGCCATTCGCCGTCGGTGCCGGTGCCGGTGCCGGTGCTATACCCTCCGAGTATGGCTGTGGCTGATCGGAGACGGGAGCGGTGGGTGTTGGTGGAGCATCGACGGCCGTGGCTGGGGTGGTACACGTGACTGGTGGAAGTTTGTTCGCCAGGATAATGATCAAAATGAGAATCAAGCAAACTCCGACACATACACCTGTGTAAAATCCCATGATTAATCTACCTACTCTAGTATTAGAAATGAATCTCGAAGACCTTGTTCGCAGGACAGCACTTCGGATCAAGCTGAACAAGGTGGGTGGATCCATCATTCATCACATCGCTCTTCTCAAGAGGGGGCTTGAGAACAACAAGGTTCAGTGTGAGATGATTCAGGGGTTCTGCATTATTCCGCAGACGAAGGAGGCGTGTACGCACTACTGGCTTCGTGAAACGGAGACGGGACTTGACCTGGACGTGGGATTTGCAGTGGCGTGTCTCCGCACACCTGAACTCGCGGCGATTCACCCTGTTCTTCTCGAGGAGCTTCCGGAGGGGATGACGCGATCTGACGAAGGTGAACTCACGATTACATCTGAAAATCAAGCTCTATTTGACCTGTACCACAAGGACCCCAAAGATTTTTGGAGACAGGCACCGAGTGACGTCAAGGGATTTTCAATAAAATGAATAACCCGACGTTTTTGGTACACTCTCGATAGTCGACTTGACTGAATTCAGGGTATCGTCAAGAGAAAAGCCGGACGTCATTGGGAAAAACATCGATGGATCAGGCATGTACTTGGAAGTCGTGTTCTCGGTGCGGCGCGCGCCCGGCTGCCCAGCGGCTCGACCGGCCTCCTCCGCTTCGGCCTTATTAGAAACACCCACACTCACCGTGAGAAACTGAGTCGCCGCATCATTTCCATTCACTTTCTTTGCCGCCTTCATCGTTTCAATCACCTTGGTGACGCTCTCAGTGAATTTAGCAATCACCTTTGGTTTGTTCTCGGCTGACACCTCATTCCATGTTTTATCCATGGTCTCTCCGAGAGCATCTGCAAAGCGAAGAGCATTCTCCTGATACACCTTCTGGAGGTCTTCTGGAACCTTGTCAAACTCGCGCATCTCCATGAACGTAATCTTTCGCCCAATGTACCCAGACTGTCCTGGCCACAAGTAGAGTATGAACAAGACGACCACGGCCGACCAAAGGATAACACGCTCGGCAGAATGCATTACAATTATCAAAGAAAATTAATCAAACTTTGAGTTGGATTCAATGCGGAGTACTCTTCGGATACTCGGGTCAACCTTCCCCTGTACCGCCTTGTAAATCATTCCAAAAAGTGGATTTGAATTTGTAATTGAAATTCGATCGATGAGGTTCTTCTCGGGCCGGATGGATTGACATAGGTTGATCATGTCCAGTGCAATGTCCGAATTTAGTTTTGAAATTGGAACATCCTTGAGGTTCACCTCAATCACCTCGCGCAAACCACGCGACTCTACAAACTCATCAAGCTGACTAATCACCGGCTTGATGCGTTCGAGAAGCATCTTTGCTTCCATGTCATTCGACGGCTGCACCTCGAGATATCGACTGGCGAGAAACTCGATGTACAGGTACTTCTCATCTGGGTAAAACTTGAGAAGTTCAGACATGTTTAGACTAGTCGTGTATTTTTTAACCTCTAATAAACCGTGATTGAATCTCTCATGTATTTTGGAAGTAATTTGCGAGCCACCTTATAGATCCCTCTGAACAATGTGTTTGAGTTGAACACGCTAAACTCCTTAATCAAATTCTCTGGCTCCTCTTTATTCTGATCATAGATGTTCCATATCATTCGAGAGAGAATGCTTGGGCTCATGAGGGTCACATCCACATCCTTGAGATCAACTGTGCACGTCTGCTGGTACCCCTTTTCTACACAGGTTGTACGTAGGGTATCTACGATGGGAATGATAACCTCGGTACATACCTGATCAGCCTCGTCATATGTTTCTGGTTGGTTTTCAAAAAGAGTCTGAGCATCAATGACTATGACAACCATTTTGGCGTCCTGGTCCACATGGAAAGTGAACCAGTCACACATCTACCTTTTCAATTCAAATTTAAAAATTATAAGTCGCGCAGCGTAGCCGGCTTCGCTCTGAACAGTCCTTCGGACTGGAAAATAAAATTGAGCGCTAGTAGTAAATGACAGTACCTGCAGTCATCGACGCTGGGTTTGTGACAGCCATTTGCTTTCTCTTCGCTCTATTTGCATCTCAAATTCTGGACAGAATTTTCCCCAAGCTTGACACGCGTAAATCAAAGACGCGTCTCATAGCCGAGGCGACATTCGAATTTGCCGTCATCGGTGTTGTGTTGTACATTGCACGCAAGTACATTTCACAGATTAAGATTCCTGGTCACGTCTTGAACCGTCCTGATGAGATTCGTAGCTTGCCCATCCTGGTGTTCATCTTCATGTTTTTTCAGAAGAACCTTCAAGCTAAGATTAATCACATAATTAGATAGGAATTTTCGACATGATCATAAACAATATGATGGCCAGGCATGCAAATACAGCAAAGCTGATACCGATGCTCTTCTTCTTCTTGTCATCCTTGTCCTTGACCGCCTTAACGAGACCCCCCATGAGACCCATCGCTATAACACACGACACAAGTGCACCAATTGCAAATCCACCTTTGACCATAGCCGACATTTAGTATACGCGTTTATTTTTTTTGAACCAGAGCGGAATGGTTCAAAAAAATACGCTCCCGGCAGGTTTCGAACCTGCGACTTTGAGGTGGCACGCGTCAAAGTGCATGCACTTTTTCTTAACAGCCTCACACTCTACCAACTGAGTTACAGGAGCAAGGGGTAGTTTAAGGACTTACTTAGGTCCAGACTGCTTTCGATGAGCTTTGATCTCATTACCTCCCGCTTACTAAACGGGTGCTCTACCAATTGAGCTACGAAAGCAAAAGGGGAACTCTGACCTGGCGGAATCGAACCACCGACCTAAAGATGACTGAACATCCGGATTAGAGCACACTCGCTCTACAGTCTTTCGCTCTACCAATTGAGCTAAGGTCAGAAGGGAACCTCGGTTCCACACTATTAGACTGGGTATTCTTTAGGTGAATTTAACGCGCTTGTATCAGTCTGAATAGACTATCCCAGCGAAGCCTGATTCCGGGTGTCGCTCTGGACAGCGGCATTGCCGCCGGGCCGAAGGCCCTCCTACGGACTGGTACGCGTCATGACTCTGGCGGGGGTCGAACCCGCAACCTCCAGCTTACACTGACGGACCGAAGGTCCTCCTAGAAGGCTGGTGCACTATCCAATTGTGCTACAGAGCCGAAAAATGCATCGGACGGGATTTGAACCCGTGTGGTGAAAACACCAACAGATCTCTCCTTGAACCAGGCTCGGACACCGATGCTGCTCCCGGTGAGGATTGAACTCACGACTTTTGGCACATAAGACCAACACTCTAACCATCTGAGTTACGAGAGCCTGGTTGAGGCCGTAGGCCTCGGTGTTTTTACGAGAGCCTGGTTGAGGCCTAAGAAAGTGTAAAAATCTTTTTAGCTGTTACTTGTGTTCTGCATCCAGGACACGCCGCCGAATTGTTTCGTCGCCAACACCCGGTGCAAATCACGTGGCCACATGGATCGAGAAAACTGTCAATCTCCTTGTCCATGCACACAAAACACTGAAACTTCAGTGCCTGTTCCGGATTCGTATTCACGAGAGCAAGTCGCATGGCATGTGCGGTACCCTTTAGTGATGCCAACTCCTCCTCCTCTCCACCGATGTCCTCCTCTTGTTCAAATTTACTAACAAGTTGGGTCGCCTCTTCTTTATATGGTCCATCGTCGAACGTGTCTGTGAGTTTCTTAAGTGTCTCGAGTTTCTTTTTCTTACCTACGAGACTTTGTTCCGTTTCACGAACGCAACGCGCCGTCTGCATGTACTCTTTCTGGAACGCCTGGAGTGACTCTTGAAACTTTTTCCAGTCTTCGGGCAATTCAACCTCGGGGATGTCATCTTCATTGAGTTGTTCACGGGTGTTTCGGTGTTGCTGGAGACTGTGGAGAAGCGTGCCAACCATCAAGTCAACCGCCCCAGCCGTGTCGTCGAGATAGGCAAATTGCATACCATCTCAGATTAAAATATCTTTATGTATTAATGGCGCCTATTGATGACCTGATTGCGTCGATGACTCTTCTCGCAGGCGTATACCTCTTCATGTTTGGCATCCAGACCTTTGTCATCAAGGACAGGCGGCGACTCCCCCACGAGGCTATCAAGGCAACCACCAGCATGCTCCTGGGCTTGTTCATTTTTGCTCTGTGGGTGGTGTGGATCGGCAAGCCGGTGAACAGCACGGTAGCAACGACGACAGCCTCTGCTGCCAACGGCGGAACCGAGAATACTGCTGCTTTTGAGGCGGCATTGAAGAAATTGACAGGGTAGGTAGGAGCCTCACTCGAAACATCATCGGATCCTTGAGGTCCAGTGACTGAATGTGCTTGTCGAATTCTTCCAGGGAGCAGAACGTCATTTTTAAAGTGTCACGAAACTTGCGCTCAGTAGAGATCCGCATCATCAAGTCGAGTGCCGTAGTCAAATCAGACTCAATGGCAAGACATGCTTTCATGAGTTCAGCCCCCTTGAGCGGCGAATCCACGAGAGTTTCCATTTATTTTATACATGTATAGTACATGGGAATCTCTATCCACCTGTTCAAACTGATTGCGATCATGTTGGTGATTCTTCTTTATGGACAGAGCATCGCCCTGTTTTCCTTCGCAGGAAAGGACAAGACGCGCAACGCAGAGACCATCTCAAATTTCATCCTCGCAACGCTGCTGCTTGTGTTTGCCATTTTCATGTCTGTTAAAACTTACCGTGCCCTGTAAATAAATGAAACATCTCATCGGACTGTTCACTGGTCAGTTGGTCAATTTTGTTTCTGAATTGAAATTGAAAATGAATACTGTAGCTGAGAGGTGTGACTTTACGGTTGTGAACGAAGCATTTCACCAGTTTGAGCCGGTGGGTGTTACGGGAGTGCTCGTCTTGGCCGAGAGCCATTTTTCAGCACACACCTACCCGGAGAACAACAAGATTTACTTTGACGTTTTTTGTTGTTCTCCGAATTTCGATCCTAAATTCTGCGCGGAAACGATCGAAGAAGTTTTCGAGGGAAAGTTGACATGGAGTGTGGTGGATAGAGGGGACATTAGTTAGTAGTACAAGATGGAGGCGTGTCAGCAATTTGCAGAATACGTCGAAGATATCAAAGAGAGTCTGACAGATGGCCAATATAAGCAAGGCATGGACTTGTGTCAGACTTTGTTCAAAAAGGAGGTTCCCGACGAGAAGCTCTACCGGATGACATACCTTCGTCCCGTTGTGTTTACGGATTTACACTCGTGTGGTGTCGAGGATTGCATGCACTCTCGTTCGCTCAACATTGGTTTTGAGAAGAAGACGGCACTTGTGAAACTCAAGCCTGAACACGCGGAGGAGATTTTGGAGGATAACTGCTACGTGGGGGGGGATATTGACGAGTTTATTCAAGAGGATGTGCTTGCGAATCATCAAGAGTACGAGGAGGACATCCCGCACTTCCAATGGGACACATTTCCCGTTCTGAGCTTAGAGGAGGTTGTCTAACTAAAACTTGACTTCGTTGTTGATTTTATAGACACTTAAACCCCCAAGCAGAGTACCTGAGTGTGGTTCTTTCTTAAGAGTGAACACCTTATTTCCTCGTTTAAGATACTTTGTACCATTCGCATTATATACATTTCTGTAATTGACCCGATCATTATTAGCATTCCGTACAAGGACGGGTCTCGGATACGATTTAGTTAAATTTGCTACAAAGTTCGTTTTTGCCGCGGCGCGAGACGCGTTCAGCGCCCGAAGTCCGGTAGCAGCGTTCGTGCTGTGTTTCATGTGAGCACCTGCTGACAGTGCAAGGAGGGCGGTGAGAGCACCTGCGAGACCGAGACGCTGCTTACGCCGCGTACGGGCCTTTTCGGCAGCATGTGCTGCAATAACCCTGGCTCGTGCGTTCATTTAATTAAACGCAATATTTTCAATTTAAAATTAAAATTCGAATCCAGGAATCAGTCTTGGGTGATTCTTGGGCCCGAAGGCCGCCCCGAAGGGCTTTTTTTGAAGTTTTCGCAATTTCGCAGGTAAATTCCAGACATAGGAGGAATCAGTTCGAGAAAGCCAGGCCGCCCATGCCAGACTGGATGCGCAGGATGTTGTAGTTGACTGCGAACATCTTCTGCAGATTGTAGTTGGCGTTGGTTGCGGTGGCAGTCTTGAGCCACACAGCCACCTGGGCGTTGTCAATACGCGAGAAGTTGCAAGTGCCGGTTGGCTGGTGCTCCTCTGGCTGCAGGGCGAAGGAGTACACGTACACGCCGACGTAGGGGGTGCCGGTGTGGTACAGGAATGGCTGGTACTGGTTGAAGTACTTGCCCAGCTGCTCCTTGAAGCGATCCTGACCGTTGAGCACCAGCTTGAACTGGTGCATGGGGCCCACCTCGTAGACGGTGCTGTTGCGGTCGCCCTCCTCAACCCAGTAGCAATTGGCAGTGCCGGACACGTTGGACACCAGGTGGGGCGCGCCGACCTCGTGGGGCAGCTGGCTGACACCGCTGAACAGAATTGGGCTCACGGACACCTGCACGTTGGCCGAGGCGGTGGAGAAGTTCCACATGGCGTTCAGGTTGGCGGTGGCCGAGGTGGAAGGGTTCTGGTAGCACCAGATCAGCTCCTTCACTGGGTGGTTGAAGGACAGACGGACCAGGGAAGAGCTGGTCTCGCTGGAGCTGGTGATGGTGTCACCGCCGGTGTGCTGCACCTGCTCGATCAGGTACTCGTGGCCCTTCTGGGCGAAGCGGCGGCGCTCCTCAGTGTCCAGGTACACGTAGTTGGCCCACACCTCAATGGCGTTGGAGCCAAAGTAGCTGGAGTAGTAGTTGGTCAGGTCAAAGTCCAGACGCACCTCGTGGTACTGCAGGGCAATCAGGGGCAGGTACAGGCCGGGGTTGCGGTTGAAGAAGAACAGCAGGGGCAGGTACACGCGGGGGGCACCGGTGCTGGTGGTGGTCAGGGCCGAGCCTGATGCCATCTTGCCGTAAGCAATCTTGTCCGACTCACCCAGGAAGGTCTCGGCGTACAGACGGAACCAGGCCTGGTAGTGCTTGTCAATGCGCTGACCGCCGATCGTCAGCTCAACGGCGGCGATGGCACGCTCCGCCAGCCAGTTGGTGTCGAAGGTGGAGTTGGTGGAGGTCAGGTTGGCGGCACCGGTCAGGGCCTGGGGGGTCAGACCCACGTACATGTTGCCGACCAGATCGCCGTTGCGGGCAATGGTCACGGACACACGGCCGCTGGAGCCAGCGGAGCCGTTCACGGTCTGCTGGATGTTCTCCATGGCGAAGTTGGTGTGGCGCTTGTACACGGCCTGGAAAAAGGTAACCTTGGGCTGCCCAGTCAGGTATACATCCTGCGCACCGTACGCGACGAGCTGCATAAGTCCACCTGCCATTTTGTAATATACCCCAAGAAAATAATTTGACTTGAGATTCACGCCTGGGGCGCGCCCCATTTCGACACCGATTTTCTCTACCAATTTCAAATGCCCCCATCAACCCCCGAGCCCGAGCTCCCAGAAGACGATGACATTGACATGGACGAAGAGGATGAGTTTGATATGGAGGACGGAGGTGTCGACCTGCTGGAGGCACTGGGGTCCATGCTGACCACCGAGGAGGGCGACACCCTGGCAACCGCCATGGTCAGCCTCAAGGATGCCACCGAGCGGATCGCCACCAGCCTGGAGATGCAAAACAAAATTCTCGTTAAAATCCTGTCGGCAATGAAACCTGCAGTTGTCGCTGCCGAGTCCACTTAAAAAATCGTACACCTAATTAGTAAAGAAAATGGGGGACGAGCCGATGATCATTGAACGTGAACTTACTCTCGAGCATGCTGAAGAGATTCGGAACACGAACAACAACTTGATTGTCGGCACATGGTCCCCCGAAGAAATCGAGAATGAGCTCACAACACGTGAGAACGAACTCAATCTCAAGGCGACGTTTAACTTTGTCGTTCCTGAGATTGCGTGGCGGCATGTACTTATCCCTCCCACCCAGCAAAAGGATCCGGACAATTATCCAATGAATTTTGACCCAAAACAGCTTGATGGTCAGGTGCGACAGCGTCGGGACCGATTCTACAACCTGTGCCGTGCAATGCGCGCACGTTCCATCTCCCTGTCAATTCAGAACAAGAAGAGCTACGACGTCAACACAAACGAAATGATTGTGGCGAGTCGAATTGCCAGACTCGTCCGTCTGTGGCGAAACATGTACGAGCAGTTTGATGGTTGGATGGACAATTACTGTGTGTACAACTTTCCGACGAATGCAGACTACGTCGAGCCGTGCCCTGAATTTGACGACAAAAAGTCGAGCTACCAAGAGATTCTGCTGTACCTCTTCAATGAGACGTACAAGGCGGGATATCGGCGGTACAAGGACCAGTGCTGCGTCCAGATTGCAAACACCAGGGCCTGGAAGCCGGTGATGGAGATTAAGGATTTTGTCTACGACGCGACCCAGAAGGAGACCCAGTACGACATGTGGAAGAATCTCACATCCAAGGGCAGTCTGGTATATGACGTCATCAAGCACATGTCTTCGTGCAAGGATTACCAGTTTCCAGAGATTAAGAAGAACCGGAATGTGTGGTCGTTTAAGAACGGACTGCTTGCTGGGAAGAATTGGGACGAGGCGACGAATCAGTACGTGATCAAGTTTTACGACTATCGCAGTCCCGAGTTTGCAAGCCTGGACGGCACGATTGTGAGTTCCAAGTATTTTGACCAACAGTTCAACCCGTACACTGAAATTCGAGACTGGTATGACATTCCGACTCCGCACTTTCAGAAGATTCTAGACTACCAGAACCTCCCGGAGGATGTGTGCAAGTGGATGTACGTGTTTTGCGGTCGTCTGTGCTTTGACGTGAACGACTTGGACGGCTGGCAGGTGATCCCCTTCATCAAGGGTATTGCTCGGTCGGGCAAGTCCACCATCATCACCAAGGTTTGCAAAAAGTTTTACGAGTCGGAGGATGTCAAGATTTTGTCAAACAACATCGAGAAGAAGTTTGGCCTCGATTCGATCCACGAAGGGTTCATGTTCATTAGCCCCGAGGTCAAGGGGGATCTTCAGCTTGAGCAGGCGGAGTTTCAGTCGCTCGTCTCGGGTGAGGATCTCTCGATCGCGCGCAAGTTCAAAGCGGCCAAGAGTTTGCAGTGGACGACGCCCGGCATGCTCGGAGGAAACGAGGTGCCGAGCTGGAAGGACAATTCGGGGTCTATTCTGCGTCGTATCGTGCCATGGAACTTTGGAAAGCAGGTGATGGATGCGGATCCTCATCTCGATCAGAAGTTGGACCTCGAGATTCCCGCCATTCTGTGCAAGTGCGTCCGGGCGTACCTCGATTACGCCGCCAAGTACAGTGCCAAGGATATCTGGAACGTTCTACCTCAGTACTTCAAGACGATCCAGAGCCAGGTGGCGATGGTGACCAATACGCTCCAGCACTTTTTGGCTTCGGAGAAGGTGGTGTACGGCCCAGACAAGTGCTGCCCTCAGCGGATGTTCATCAGCGTCTACACGGCACATTGCCAAGAGAACAATCTGGGTAAGCCCAAGTTCAACCAGGATGTGTACGCAGGTCCTTTCAGTTCACGCGAACTCGAGGTTCGGAACGACACGCGTGTGTACAATGGACAAGGGTATGCGGCACAGCCTTTCGTGTTTGGCTTGGACATCGTCGCGTCTAATAATATTGTTGATACGTATTAATGAATAGACCTTCTGCCGTATTTACGAACCGCGGCGTTGGAAATGTCTACGCACTTACAAAACCTAGTGTGTCGTGGTGCATGACGACAACTTCAGTCGGTGAGACAATCAACCTCGAGTCTATTGCTGCCAAGTTTGCATCTGTACCCGGGCAGTACACCGCGACTGAGATTCTAGGGTATCAATCCATAAAAGGGAAGGTTGTCTTCCGGGAGACGCGGACACACCCCGCCATCGGAAAGATTAATTCGAACGTACTGTTTTTGAAGATAAATATGGTGTTTCTTGGCCCGGACCAAACCGCGAGCATCTCCGTGTTCAGATCTGGTAAAATTATCATACGTTCATCCGGGCCATGGGAGAGAATTGTCCGGATTCTCGCAAAGGAATACCTCCCCGGAAAGTTTCACGCCATGTTAGAGAAGGTGGGCAAATCGAATTACGTTTCGAAATTCTATTCTAATCGCAAAATTGACGTCGGTGTTATTTACGAGCGTCTCATGTCGGCACCGTCTTCATTCAAAGCTGTAGATACGGCAGATTGGGATTTTCTAGCAAAGGATACGAACAAATCGAAGGAACCCCACTGGTTCGATGAAAACGCCGACCCATTTGCAAAACCTCCCGTGCCGGCTCCTCTACCAAACAAGGCGTTCAAAAAGACGAAGATTTCAGTGAGCACAAAGGGCGAACCAAAGGTGACACTGAACATCTTTACGACCGGAACAGTCGTTGCGTTTTCGAACGACCCAAGTGACGGCCCTCGCACATTCAAGAGACTCGAATTAGAGATGCCCGGTGATACAATGTTTCAGTCTGGGAACAAGATGTCTTCACTTCCGGCCAAGATGAACAAGGCTCAGAACATGACTGAACGCCGGTACAAATTGGCACCGAGCTGGAACGCCACCAAGAATGGATTCTATGTTCGCCCGGGCTCGAACGGAAAACCACGGTTTTACGAGCTCAAGGATGTCAAACTCCAAAAGACAAAGACGATTCGGGCCTATCTCGATGCCAAGGTGACTATCCCCGCAAACGTACGGACCAAGTTTTCAATCACAAATGCAAATGTGGAGGCTGTGAGATCTGCAGCTCCTAAGAAGGTGGTTGAGAATAAGAAGACAACGAAGGAGAAACTTCTGAATGTTGCGTTTGAGAAGAACCTTACACACGTCTCGGGCAAGATGAAGGTGGCGAATATCAAAAAGGCGATTCAGTCTCCACAGTCGGTGAATGTTGTTATCGGCGGTGTGAATCACACCTTTTTGGCAAATGGATCGGTTCGGCGTGGATCCCGGACACGTCAGTTTTCCACTCTGAAAAAGGAGCAAGAACCGATTGCACGGGCGTACCTGACTGCAAATCAGTACGCAGAGTACGAGAAAAAGGCGGCAAAGAATCGCTACCAATACATTCTCAACACCAAGGCGACGGCTGTGGCGGCGGCCAAGGCGACGGTACCAAAGGCCAAGGCGGCTTCCGCGTCCTCGAGCATGAACAACAACAACAATTTTGCTCTCAATCTGGAACTTGCGGTACGAATGGGCAACAAGTACACGCACAGCCCATCCAACCTTACCCGTCTGAAAGCAGCTCTGAGTAAAGCACAGAACAAGGCTCAAGTCTGGAAGATGCTGACGAAGGAATTCAAGTTGAAGGCGCAGAGCAAACAGAACACGGAGAAGCTGTACGCAAAAGCGGTCGTGCCCAACTGGGTGCCAAACAACAAGAAGCAACAATTCAAGAATGTCCTCGTACGAGCGGCTCTGGTTTCCAAGAAGAAGACGAATGCCAAGGCGGCAGTGAAATCTTGGATCAATTCAGTCATGCCAATGTCGTCGATTGCCGCACACAACGTCGAAAATATGAATACGGGTAAGATTAAACACATCCCCACGTGGAACCCACCCAAGAATTTCAAGTTTAAAATCCCCAAGCTCTCACCAAGTGCTGCTGCTGCGTCCCCTGTCAAAAAGACGGGTAAATCGAGAAAGAGCAATTACGTATTCAAAGTTCCCGCCTCGAAGAATGTCGAGACTCTGACGAATGCAATGGCAAACGTTGGGCTTAATAGGAAGAACGGGCACACGTGGAACGAACTCGTGAAAGCAGGGGTGAACAAAAAGTTTAAATCGGTGTGGGACAAGTACGTGGCAATTATCAACGCCAAAGCGGCGACAGGTCCTATTAAACGATACACTTCATAAGATCAAACACCTTGTACATGAGCTTGAATGCCTCGTCACGCGTTTGCAGCTTTGAGGGCTCGATAATCTCCATCTCAATTTGGTAGTTTGTGTCGTCGTCGTCATCCGGGTCATCGGGGTTCCCCTGCACCTTGGACATGTCAATCGACAAATTTTTCCGCACAAAAGACCACCTCTCCTTGGTCTTTTGATCGGTCGCCGTCTCTCCGTCGTACTCGAAAGGAACTTCGCTCGACACGCCGAGCCGCACGTCAAACGGCATGCCATTCAGTGCAAAGTCGTCAACCAGGACGCGCTGCTTGATGACTGAATCACGCTCATCCGTCTCTTCATTGATTTGCAGACGCTTGCCATCTTCGAAATAGTACATGTCAAACTTGGCATGTCGCTTAGATTCCCAGCCAGCGTACGTGTCGAGTGCCTTGAGACACTTGAAGAATGTATCTTTTCCGACGTTTGTGTCAAACTTGTTTCCAGATCTCCGACCGAACCGAATCTCAATTTCGGTGTTGGGTGAGTTTTTGTACCGGTTGATCACCGGCTCCCACTGGTTGAAGAGTTCGTACTCCATATTTAAAGTTTTAAATACTTGTTTCTCTAAGGCGATGAGAGGGCTTGTCAATCTCGGAAACACATGCTATTTCAATACGGCAATTCAGTGCTTGGCACACATACCTTCTCTTTCGAGGTATCTCTTTTTGAACAAGTACGAAGGAGACTGTAAGGTGACGAAAGAGTACCAGAATGTTGCCAAGCAACTCTTTCTGGCGGGTGGTTGTGATCCTGTCAATCCTGGAGACTTGATAGTCGAGTTCAGAACCAAATTTCCTTCATTCGCGGGGGGTGGGCAGCATGACGCACAGGAGGTTATTGTGTGTATGATTGACGTATTCGAAACGTCACTCGGGAAGGATCTCATCCAGGGAATTTTCAACGGGGTCGAGGTCCAAGAGACTGTGTACCCGGGTGGAAAGTCCGTAAAAGAGGAAAGTTTCACCACCATGATTTTGGATCTTAATTTAAATTCTAAATTAGAAACAATTTTGGAAAACAGATGGAAGCATGCAGGTATTTCAGATTACCAAGATGATACTGGAAAGGTACATCACGTGGCAGCCATCGGTCGTAAGGTGACTCGGTGGCCCAAGGTGATTGGCTTCACCTTTTCCATGTACAATTCTAAATTTCAAATTGAAATTCCTCAAGAATTTGAAGGACGACATCTGTTTGCGGTGGTGCTGCATGCAGGGATCCAGTGGGGTGGACACTACGCCCTGGCTGTTAAGAGGTATGGAAAATGGTACTTGAAGGATGATGATTCCGTGACGGAGCTTTCAGAGCCACCCACAAAGGGATCGTTCTACATGGCGTGGTACCGACCTTAGTCGGACGCCGACCTTAGTTGAAAAGTGGCCCGCGACGCGGAGGAGAAACTCCTCTCAAAGCCCGGCGAATACGCTGACTCGCACTCAATGGTGTATTTGGTGCGAGCATTAAACGTCTTTGTTGATTTTTTAATGCATTCGCTCGCTTACGTGCATTTTCAGCTGCGCGACTGAGAGCATTCTTCACCTTTTTCTTATTCAGCAAGTTCTTGAACTTTTCAGCTGCACGTGTAACCCCCCCTCCGTACAAATGCACCTTGCGTATATTTCCTCTTTTTAGATTTCCTCCGTAAAATGGATTACGTACCGGTTTAAGAACCTCATACGGGCCAGATGGTAGTTTACGAACATTATTTGCATTTAGCGTACGTAAATAGTTATTCAAGTTATTCTGTCGTACATTTAAGATATTTGCGAGTGTAGATGGATTTATGAGCGTAAAATGACCACTCTTTCCCATGATTTTGTAAACCATCTTGTTCAGTACATTACCTGAAATTTCGTTTCGACTCTGAGTTAGGTAACGGCTCATTACTATTAAACGGCATAAAATTCCTGGAGCGCGATGTTTTCACGCAGGTTGGTGCACGTGTTGTAGTACGTTCTCCGGTTGTTCGGGTGATCCTTGTCCGGGCGCGTCTTTTCCACAAACCACCCGAGCTCCCCATACCCACACTCCACGATCGTTCCATCTGGGAGGTCGGATCTCCGGTGCTGCAGATGCAGCTCCGCCTCAAAGTGTGGGACCCCCCTCTCCTGCACGAACAGGTGTCTGCCTTCGCGAATGTCAAAGTCGATCGTGATGCGGTTTAGCGGCTTCCACTTGAACATCGTCTCGTGCGTGCCCATGCGAATCGGCTCGTTCACAGGTGTAAACACAAGTCCGTCCGTCTCGTACTCGAAAGCGTCGAGTGGTTTCAACTGAGAAACCTTATCAAGCTCGATCATCTCCTTGACGCGCAACTCGAACGGATCTTTGCGAGACTTGATCACCCCTTTGATTGCTGTGATGGCAAACCCCAAACGCGCTGACAACGGCTCGTTCATGAGGTCATACCCCTTGACACGAACCGCGTCGTGAATCACAAACAGACGCCGCCCGTCTTTTGTCGTGACGAGCTCACCGTCAAGCAGCGTATCCTTCGGAAAGCCAGCAAAGGAAACCGCCTCGACTGCAAAGCTGCGATTCACCAGAAAAGCCTCCTTCGAGCTCGGGGGGCACAACAAGAAATAGCGCACGCCGTCCGTCTTTTCACACACCACGTACGGCTGCCGCTTCAGCAAGGGAAAGTGCCGACGCTCGATGGATACGGGCTGGGGACCTGGAAATCTATTCACGTCGGTAGATTTCCACGCCTCCTGAATGTACAATTGACAAATGGCGATATGTTTCGTGTTCATTTTTTTGTGATACATTGTATAGAATCCGTACTTTTAAGTCGATTACAGAACCTGTTTTTTCCAGTCCGAAGGACTGTCCCCTTCACGGGTTCACCTGGACCCCCGACGCCTCGAGGATATTCCCTAGACACTCGTGGACGTAGTGGCAGATGACCGTTGCAGTGCTCAGCACCCCCACCTTGATACCCTCCTTCTTCAAGCAATCGAACATCGCCTCGTTGTTGAGCAGAGGTAGAGTCACAGGCACCTTTCCACTGCGAATCTTCTTGTCGACAGGCTTGGCATCCATGGCCCAGACGCGCGCGGAAGTCTTCAGGCAGTCATACACACTTGGACCGAGTGGCCGGCCGACAATCGTGTCAAAATCAAGGCCACGCTGATGAGCAGGCTCCTTTGACCCCGCCTTGGTACGCTTCACGAAACGGTCCCAGTTGATACCCTCCTTGACGGAAGGGAATACAAGAACGTGCAGTCCGTACTCAAAATCGTCGAGTGCTTTGTTGATCGATTCTGCGTCAAGGTTCGTGCCGTACTCCATCCAGACGATGCGATCACCCCCTTTGATAATCTTCGGAAGCGTCGCCTTGTCAGGGACGAAATGAATGTCGAGATGCTTCTGACGAACCATACACCCCATGTGAATATTCATCATGGTGTGCAGAGTTGTCGCGCTGATCGACTTGTTGCGCGTCTCGGCGATGACATGCACAACCGTCATTTCGGATTAAAGGTGCTATGTTTTTAACTAGTTACTCTCAATCGGAGTCGTATCCTTGAGTCGATCCTCAAGAACACCATGAAACCGGATGTTCCCTACGTGCCCCAGAACAGTCTGCACATCTGCGAAAATCTTCCCACCCATCTGCTGCCACCGACGGCAAAATGCGTAATCCTCCGACAGGTACCGGCGCGTCTCGGGATCAATCATGCAGTCAAACACCGCGCAGTACTCGTCCAGGTCCTTGTTCTGGTGGTCGTTCACGCAGTTGAGCTGTGGGTAATGCTCAAACATCTTCGTGAACACGTCACGCTTGACCACCATGAAACCAGTGGGGCCGTCGAGCACCTCCACAAAGCCATTCAAGACGGGACTGTTTTGGTACTTGAAGTTCATCACCAGAGACGAAGAGACCCGGTTGAGATCACGGCCGTCATCCTTCAGAACTGACTCCTCAGCTTGGTTAAACATGACGCACTTCTTGGGGTAGCACGCCACCGAAATGTCGTGCTCCGACTTGACCAACCGAATTACCGAATCTGGATCAAAGTGGATATCGGCGTCGATAAACATGAAATGGGTCGCCTGCGTCTTCTGGTAGAACCGAGCCACCGCCAGATTACGCGCACGATGCACCAGTGACTCATTCTCCGTCGTGTCGAGCATCATGTGGATACCATTGGCAGCCGCCGTGCGCTGAAGCCGGAGAACAGACTCGGCGTACTGCTGGAGGCAGACCCCGCCGTAGCAGGGGGTGCTCACAAAGAGGACAATCTGACTCATTTAAGATTTAGGTTGCGAGTCTTTTAACTACTTGAGCTCAGATTTAACAATCGACTCAATCTTGGTCAGTGTCGGCCCCGACACGTCGCAAATCTTGCAAATCTCCGCCTTGCTCACAGCAAACCCTAGCTTTAGGAGCATGACGTACATCACCGCGCACGCCACCGCCTTGGGTGTTCGGCCCATCAGTGTGACAGAGTCGTCGAGTGATTTGCACGCCTGCGTAATCTTCATTCGAACTCGCCCGCGATGCTGCTCCGGTACACATGTGACCGAGTTGAAGAAGCGCCCGATGAGATCTGCCGACCCGATGACGTGCACCTCCTTCTCCGGGTTCTGCCCCTGGTAGAGCTCAAATGTACGACTGATATCTCGCGTCGGAATCTTAAAAGCGTCTGCAATCTCTTGTGTTGTGCGCGCCACCCCATGCTCTCGACACGCCTGGAAGATGCAATTCGCCTTGATGCCGTTCCGGACCGCCCCTCGTGTCAGGACGTTCTGGTTAAACTTGCGGTACTTGATTTTGGCATCGTACATGATGCTCGACGGCAGACTCAGGACGACTGTTCCGATCCGGTCCATCTCGTTGTACGCATGCCACAGGCTACGATCCTTGTGATTGACGTTTGACTGCAGCTGGCGCAAGAGGAGAGTGCTGATGCTTCGATTCGACGACCACTGCTTCTTGATCAATGTGCCCATGTTCCACGCTTGTGAAAAGTGGTCCAGGTTCTCAGGAGCTCCGACACGGCACGGGTCACCTCCCTCGTGGTCAGCACCCGTTCTCCACTCCGGTTCGTTCGACACGTAGATGTCGTCCATCGCCCCGCACACAGTGCATGTCGGAAGATCGATTGACCCCCCATGTTCATCTTGTCCGTGGAAAATTTTAGCCCCCCCACAGTGGCGACAAAAGTAATCCTCGTTGGTTTCAACTTCTACAAGTTCAGCAAGTTCCGAATTGCGGATTTGATCGAGCACAGCCCATGACTGCTCGACTTCCATTTTGGATTACCTTTTACGTATCCCGCGTCTAAAAGTCGAGAACAAAACCTCTTTTGAGTAATAATGAACTGCCCCGTTCCACCCGTCATCGACCCATCCCGTGTTCGCATCCAGGAGGCTGTGGCCTCCTCCCCCTTTAACATGTTCAACATTGTCGCAATTGTTCTAATTTGCGTAATTGGCTTTTACCTTTACAAGCGGTTCATGACCAAGGCGGCACCCCAGCGCCGATTCCCCCTGGTTCAGCCAGTGAGCGCCAAGCCCGCCGAGACTTCAGTCGCCGCCCCCATTCCCGAGGAGGAGGAGGAGGAGGAGGACGTTCCCGATGTTCAGGACGACACTACGGAGGAGTGAGCGTCTTCTTCAAAGCCTGTACAGTCTTCGGCTTGAGTTTTCTCAAGGGTGACAGGTGATTGAGCACATCGACATCCTTTGGTTCAAGCTTGTACTCTCGAAGAACATCAACATTCCCAGCTTCAGCCATGTCTCGCAGGAGCATCAACGTGTCGGTATCCAAGTAATAATAAGGAACTCTACCTGTAATCGAACGAAGTCTTTTTTGTCTCATGCACATATTCTGGTGCTTGGTCCATGAACTCCCGGGACGTATTTTGTCCGGGTTTAATCTGTGACCAATTTCCACTGCTGGTAAAATGCACCCGTACAAGGTGTAATACGGCATAAGTTGCCAGTCACCTTCGTACAACTTGGTTTCGAAAATCTCAGCAGTGCTCATAAAACCTGCAATACGTGCCAAATCAGCTCCTCTCGCGTCGAGGTAATTTTCCTGTAAAATTGAAACCATATTTCCAGGCTCTTGCGCGTGATGATTCAGATACTCGATTGGTCTCTTTGTGGATCCCCTGGCAACAAGACTCGTCACAAATTCACGCGTCGTCATGAACGCATCTTGATCGTCAGATTTCATCGTGAGGCTTCGAAGAACTTGTCGAATGTCCCCCTTGGCCCTGCGGATGACTTCGTCCGTTGCGTCAGGTGCAATCTTCTTCATCTGATCGAATGTCGGTACAGGAAATTCATACGTCACAATTTCAAACTCAAATTTGGTATCGACGGGTATCTGTGACACGATGATAAACTGACCCTTTGAGGGTGGTCCACTGATTTCGCGGATACCAACCAAGTCGGACATCGTCTCGAATTCATCCAGTACGACTGGTGTGTCGGTCGATTCGAGTCGTTCTAAAAAGTCAATCGTACTTTGTTTACCCCGTAGAATGTCAGCCGTCAACTCGATGAAATTGTCGCCGTATGTATCGCGAATCGCCCATGATTTGCCTATACCTGTTTTTCCCAAGACGCAGATGCATCTCCCGAGGTCCGTAAAAATCCCATTTATTTTTGGTTGCCTCTTCTTAATAAACCGATCCATGACGACGCCAGATGAAGATGACTCTATAAGCAGACAAATCTTAAATATGGTTCTCGAGAACAAATTCATAACTACAATTGCAGGCGGGTGGCTCGCATTCAACGTTTTGATCCTCGCATTGCTAATTTATATCTCTATTAGAATTAGCTTGAAATGAAGCCCGTGATCATCGTCAGGCGGGGGCGAGGGCCTCATAAACTCCGCGCTGAATTCCCAGACGGCAAGGCGGTCAACTTTGGACTGCGTGGGTACTCAGACTATACCCTGCACAAGGATCCCGCGCGTATGCTTCGGTACCTGACACGTCACCGCAGGCGGGAAACCTGGGTCCCTTCAGGAAAGTACTCAGCCGGATTCTGGTCCAGGTGGTTGCTTTGGTCCAAGCCCAGCCTACGCGCGGCCGCCAGGGAAACTGAGAGGGCACTTGGCCATAAATTCAGAATAAAATTGTCAGTCTAAAGTAAATGGCTAGCAAGGCTGTCGCTGGTGGTGTCGCAGCTGTCGGTCTGGCTATCATGATTGGATGTGCCGTGCCTATGAGCAAGGTGACTGACAAAAAGAGTACAAAGTACAAGGGTCTTATTGCAGGTGTTGTGATTGGTGTGCTTATGCTCATCGCCGGCATTGCCATGTTCTTCATGGGTGGCAGCAGCAACAGCAACAGCAACAGCACCAACAGTGGAAATCAGTCAGCAGCTGTTCAGCAGGTGGCTGACCCAATTAACTCCCTCGAGACTGGCCTCATTCAGCAGAAGGCGGCAGCAAATCACATGCTCCAAACCACAAACAATGCCCTGCACACTGCCAACAAGCTCAAGGGTGCTCTTGCAGCGCTCGCCACGATCAAAAAGTAGGCTGCTGACTCAAAGTAGCAGACAGTGCACGGAAAGCGTCCGGTGTGTGATGTACGTCGTAATTCATCGTCGTGTCAGCGCCGATTCCGAGTGCGCCCGCCTCAGCAAACGCGTCTTGATTCGCGCCCAGGTATACAAAAGTCCAGCCATCACTGGTCTTTTGCTCCACCATCTCCTTGATTCCCGACTTGTTAAACTTGTGAGAACCATTCTCCTCACCATCCGTGAAGATGACCACGATCGGTGGATCGTTCAGAGGATTGCTCTTCATAGCCTCACCGATCGTATCCAGGAGGTGCGTCGATCCACGTGGCTGGAACGTCTCGCGCGTCAGGGGTGGCACCTCGGAGAGTGGCTTGTTGGTGTACGAAACAAGAACTTCGTGGTCAAACTGCCAAAGAGTCATCAGTGCGTCTGGGTTGAGAGCACGCTGATCACTCACGAATGCATTGAAACCACCGATCGTGTCATCGCGGCACTGATCCATAGAGCCGGAACGGTCAAGCAGGAAGAAAATCGGAGGCGCCATTTGTGATACATTGTATGGTTCGGACCTCTTTAGCTGAAAATCACGAGCATAGAAGGTTTCGGACTTGGTTGCTTCTTGGTTGGATTTTCAGGATCCACGAACGACACACGCCCTTTAAGAAAGCGAATCTCCGCCTGCCCGTAGATGTAGTCGTGAAAGGCTTTCGTGTCCGTGATGGCATTGATAAGCATGACAACCTTCTTGCCCCTTTTCCACTCCTCATGTGCCTTTTTGATCCAAAGCGCCACCTTTGAATATGGTGGATTTACAAATGTGGAGGTTCCCCACTCAATCGCAAGACCATCCGGATCTCCAGGTTCCCATGTAATGGGACACGGGTCACAATTGAATTTGAATTCCTCATTGAGCTTGTTGTACAAGTCAGTCGGAGTCTGCCACTTGTCCGTCTTTGATTTGGGCATGTATCCAGCCATCTCAATTTAGGATCTAAAATCTTTATCTGAAATAAAAATCCTCAGGACTTGCTACGAACACTTCTTCATCTTTTGCTTGAAATAATCGAAAAGTGCCTTTAGGAAAGTAATTCCACAGCAAGCTGCAATCGCCCACATGAAATATGCAGATGGTGGCATCTTTCCGTTTGAAGTCTTACCGGTACCACTTGCCATGATTCCCCACAGGCCGATACACATAAACGTGCAACACATGACAAACGAGTCATAGGCAGCCTCACCGTCTGCTTGTTGTTGGCAGGTTGGAGCAGGAGGAGGTGCCGACATACTATTACACCTGAAATAAAAATCCTCAGGACAAGTACCTCTGGATGGTGGGGGCTGGGGTTCTTCACGAACTCCTCAGATCATACAAGCCTTCTGATACTTTTTACGTTTACGACCTGAATGTACTTACACAAGCTTACGAGGAGTGGAAGAAGGCTTTCCCAACTGTAACTCCTTACTATGCCGTAAAGTGCAATCCTGACGAGACACTCGTCGGCCACCTTGCAAAGCTTGGTGCGTCATTCGACTGTGCTACGCCCGCCGAGTTTAATTTAGTTTTGAAATTAGGAGTAGAACCGGAAAGGATTATTTACGCCAATCCGTGCAAGAGACCTGAAGATATCAGTCTCGCGCAGAAAAAGAATGTAAAGCAGACCACGTTTGATAGCGTGTGCGAGCTCCAAAAAATAGCACTCGAGCATGCCAACATGGATGTCATCTTGCGCATTCGTGCAGATGACCCCCAGGCTCGTTGCAATTTGGGGAATAAATACGGTGCCGAAGAAAGTGAATGGCCCGTATTACTTAACATGTGCTCACGCTTGAGCCTGAACCTTGTGGGAATTTCATTCCACGTGGGCTCGATGGCAAAGAGCGCTGACGCATTTGTCGAGGCACTTGTCAAGGCGCGACGGGCGGTCGACTTGGCAGAAAGACACGGTTTTACACCACGGATAATAGATATTGGAGGGGGATTCTCTTCGGACCACGTGTTCGACCTCGGCCCCATACCATCCATGATTAATCAAGCTCTCAATGACAATTTCAATTCCGAATTCAAATTCATAGCGGAACCTGGGAGGTACTTTGTCGAACATGTGGCAACTCTTCTCACACCAGTCATCGGTGTGAAGGGTGTTGGTATCACCATCAGCGAATCCCTGTACGGAGCCTTCAACTGTATCCTTTTCGACCACGCCAAGCCAGAATTCTACGTCCTCGATTCTGATTCAAATCCTGAAACAAAAATGGTGACCATGTTTGGATCCACGTGTGACGGAGGTGACACCATCTACAAGGAGTGTGAAGTTCCCGCCTCAATTTCATTTGGAAATTGGATCGTCTGGCCAAGGATGGGTGCATACACGAGTGCAGCCACCACACGGTTCAATGGTATCCCTTTTGACACGCGTCAAAAAATCTATCTAGGAATCAGGGCCCCAGAAGTTTCTTAGGAATTTTGTTTTTGAATTTGAATTTGAAATTAAAATTGGTTCTGAAATAATAGGAGTGTCCCACACTTCACTCACCTGTACACCTATTTCCTCCACCCTTTTTCTGGGTTTCAACATAAATCCTAGTAAGAATCCTATAAGAAATTCTTGAATCATACTTACTTATATTGTTTTACACACGTTTAATTACCAAATATTATCTACAATTCCCCAATCCAAGCACTGTCCAGCATCCATGTACACATCTCGCTTGAGAATGTCCTCGAGTTTCTCCTTCGGGATGAAGGTTTCGGATGTGTAAATCTCGCGGAAGCGATCCATAAACTGTTGGAGGTTTGCAAGCTGATCCTTGAAATCCTCAAACTTACCCCACGTCCCATCCATATTCAACTGATGAATCATGATGTACGAGTTCCGTGTCATGTGACGGCTCCGACCACCGAGCAGTATGAATGTGGCTGCAGACGCGCAGACGCCATCGGCAATTGTACGAATCTTGACTGAGCGCATTCTCTTGATACAGTCCATCGCACTGAGGCCCGCGTGAATATCACCCCCGTCACTCCGGATGAAGATGCGAATCTCAGGTCGTTTGTGGATGCCGAGGTCGAGGTACTTGTGGAGGAGCTCCTTCTCGAGCTTTTTGAGCTTCATGTTGAGCTCGAGAACCGTCTCCTCGCACACCTCGCAGTGAAAATAAATGTCATTCCCCTGAACCTTGACAAACGAATTGTCCTCGCACATGCACTGCTGCTGCTGCTCGTTCATTTTCAATTTAGGATTTGAATTCTTTAAAGTACCGCCAGTCCGAATGAGGGCCTTCGGCCCGACGGAAACCTTCGGTTCTCAGCTGTCCTCCTTTCTTCCCAAAAAGTAAGAATCGAGATCTACTTGCATGCGTACTCCGTTTTTGACCAACTGAATGATACCATCCTTGGATAGACCAAGGTCGGACAATGGATCAAACTGATGCCGGGTGAGAATGTCCCATCGCTCCTTGTACTTGCGATCCTCGAGGCGCCCGTGCCATTCGTGCAGGATCGTCCCGTCGATGTTTCCGATGCGTAATCCCTTGCATTTTTTTTGGAATTCAAGCAGCATCTTTGTGTAGTTGGTGTGTACATTTCCGGGACACGACGTTTCGACTTGTCCGATCCATGCAAGTGCCATGTGTCGGTCGGCAGATCCTAGGATTGCCCAATCGAGGAGGCACCCCATCTTGCCCCACGCGCTGCGCGTACACGCCCACGCATACCCCGGATGCCAAAAGCCATACTTGTCTGATGCCGTGTACGGCGTGCCGCTTCGTGAGTGCATGTACCCGAAGGATTTGTCCGTCTTCATGGCTTCTCCCCGGGGGCCCATATTGACTGCAGTCTGAAAGAGCTGTGCAATGTCATAGTACTCCAGAATCTCTTTTGTATCTTGAACCCAATTTTGATTCAAAAATAAAATGTCAGCGTCGATCCAAGCAAGATACTTCCAGTCTTTGGGGAGGTGAGTAGATGCCATGTTGATGATGCTCTCCTTGAGCCACACTTGACACTTTGTACTCGTCTTGATGTGTTTCCACACTGACAGTTTGGGGAGTGGTGCCGACCCCAAGACTTCGGACACGACAAACCTGACACCCTTGAGGTCTTTGTTTCGCTCGACAAAATCGATAAAGAGACGGCGGCGACTCTTGAACCCACAAAAGTTGAAATACGGAAGGATCACATATAGAGGTTCTTCGTCTCCTGAGAAGCACCCCATCTACTAATGCCGACACAAAAGAAATCAAGGCCCTTGAATCTGATACCTGACTGCACTGACAAGCCTGGCGACTCCAAATATATTACCAGTTGCAGTATCCGCCGTCCATCTGAGACCCCTGCATGTCGGGGAGCCGTATGCAAACATCGAACTGAAAAACCCCCCACACTGCCGGTAATACAGATATTCTGAAACCCACCTGATGACATGAGACCCTACGAGGACAATAGCAGCCTTTAAGTAAAGTCGCATCAATAGTTACACAAGGTTTCTAGTTTTTAATTGTGTAAAGGGCCAAAATCTCCTTGATCACTTCGCTCCGTACAATGTCATCGTCGGTAAAGTTCATGTGGAAGATAGACTCGGAATTGGAGTACAAGCGTGAAACCAAATCGGCAAGGCCATTCTTCTCAAAGCCACGGTCGTGTTGGTTGATGTCACCGGCAATCACCATCTTGGATCCCTCCCCGATACGGGTCAAGAGCATCTTCATCTGGGACGGCGTCGAGTTTTGCATCTCGTCCCCAATGATCCATGCATTGTCAAACGTACGACCACGCATATACGCCAACGGACAAATCTCAATCGTGCGGTCCTCGATGTGAGCCTTCACCTGCTTGGGAGACATGTACCGGTGGAGAGCATCAAACATAGGACGAGTCCAGGGCTCCATCTTCTTCTCGAGCGAACCGGGTAGAAACCCGTGCTGCTCATCAACACTGACCGCCGGGCGGGTCAAAATGAGACGCTCCACCCGGCGAGTCGCAAGCGCCTTGGATCCTGCATGGCACGCCAACAGAGTCTTGCCAGTTCCCGCAGGACCCGTGCTCACCACAACAGGCATCGACGAATACAGCAGGTCAATGTACTTGCGCTGAGCGAGGTTACGTGGGTTGAACATCGCCTTTCAATACTAAGCCTGGGAATCTTTATGGTACCCACATGAAACACGCTTTAGACCGAAATGAATTCGGGTTGTTGACCCCAGTTAAATCCATACCCTTCGGGAACGGGAACTGTTTTGTTATTGTTGATGCGGTACTTGCCCTTACGGTAGTACGCCACCCATACTCGCCCACCCGGGAGATAGGACCACTTGCGACCGTTCATATCATCTTCAAATGTAATCCCGTGATGAACCTCAAATTCATAGTTTTGCGGATCTGCGCAAAAGTAGATGGCTTTCCCTTCGTTCGGCCAATACCGCCATGATGTTGGTGGGAGTGGACGAGGGTTGAAATCTCTCTTCGGGAGCTTTCCGTAGATGCCTAGCGCTCTTCGCGTGTCAATGTCCGCGTGCTGGGCGACCCTCTCAAGAACCGTTTGCATTGTTACACTAAATTACACGCTGTTTCTTAATTGAATTCTTGTGAAGCTCATTGTGGCAGTCCTCGTGTAGGACGTCCAGGTTGTCGTACGTCGTAGAGCCTCCGTCGGCGTAAGCGCGCTTGTGATGTCCGACCGATTTTTGGCCAAAGACAATCGCCTCTTTGCACCAGGTGCACTTTCCACCTTGTTCATCGAGTTTCTTCGCCTTTTGGGCAGGTGTAAAAAATCGGGGATCATCTCTCTGCGCGACAATGTCTTGAATGTCGCGATTGATCATCTCCAGAAGACGTCTTTGAAGCTTGACGTTCGCTTGTGGGCATCCAAGGTACTTCATGTGATCTTCGGTTGATTTCTTGAGCATAAACGATGCATACTCGATGATTGGCTCGGTGCAGTGAGTAAACTTTGCAGGTGTGTCGCACCAGAAAGCAATGCGCCCAATCATCATACGCCGTACAACCTTATTCGTACTGTGAAAGAGATTGTTCTTCTCGAGCGCTTTGTACACAAAGCTGAGATGCTTGAGGCGCTTCTCCAGATCAGTCTTTTTGGATGCAAATACCGATTCCACCTTGCTCGTCTCACCAAAAGTTTCCTTGCGCCATTTTTTGTAAATGTCATCTTGTGAAATGAAGTTTGGAGGATATGACGATTCACTCAAGGAGAGCATGCGCATGAGTTCCGACTCCATCTCACCCCGCGTAGACTCTTTGTGCGGGTAAATGATAGTCTCAAACCACACCGGAGCCTTGGAACTGAGAAACTCGTAGAATGTACGGTAAATCTGAATGTAGCTCTCGTACTCGTTGACGCGATTTCCAGAGTTGTTGAGGCGAATCCAGAGTGATGTGAGCCTGTCGGGGTCCTCTGCAATCTCAGGTGGAATGATGTTCAGGATAAACTCATAATTGTCGAAAATCAGCTGCTGCTCTTCCGTCAAGTCCCGGTAGTACTTTCCGTTCATACTGCTGAGGGGGCTCTGATCCCACACAAGCTCACGACTCTTCACCTTTTTCACGGGAAACTTATTTTGAATAAAGTCGATTGCCGTCTCGAGCTTGTGCGCCCCGTCAAACACCTCGTCGCACTTTTTTGAACCAGGTGGATCCTGTATGATATACACGGTACACTGAAACGAAGTCATGATCGAATCAAGCATCGCCATACGCTGTGCGTCGGTCCATGAGTTGTTACGTTGGCGTGAACCGCGAATCACAAGGAGACGAGCCCCTTTTTTGCATTGCGAAGGTTCCGTGCGAATAATAGAATCGCTCACCTTCAACAAGCCCATACACCTACAGGCTTTGATTCTTTTATCCGTAGGTAGTAGCATGCTGGCATTCAGGACCAATCAGCCTTCGCGCTACGTGGTTTCCTCCACGGGAAACCGGATGATTGCCACCCCTCCCGTGCGTAACATCCCAGCCAACCTCAAAAATATCAACAAACGCCTACTAGCGAATAAAAATGCGTGGACTGCAAACACATCAAATATGCTCAACAACATCCGTCGAAACGGGTGGAATGTGGGTGTGAAACGAGACGACATCATCAAGTTTATCATGTATGCGTACTACGGTGCATTTCATTTGATGAAATTCGATATGGACAATACGTCTAGACGCCAGATTCACAACTTTCATCATATTTATTCAACTATATCTACACGTGATCCCCGGAACCGGACTATGATTCCACCGGCCGTCTTGTGGCGTCGTCTTCAGGGCCTCACGAAAAAGTCATTGATTATTCTTGCTAAGATTGTGGAATGGTGAGGGGGTCGTCCAGATACTCCGCCTTTACCATCGTGTTTCTTCCCGGTAGAAATGCATTCGCCTTTTCGAGCGTGCTAAATGTCCCCACGTGCCGAGGTTCATCCTCAATGTCAAACAGCTGAAAGACTTGTCGCCGTGGTGCCCACGCTGCAATTCGGTCCAGAATCACCTCCATTA
>Ga0315284_10001804_pt1 | contig 30460 bp, 28 predicted proteins | sample YL17G09_16_MG_FD_203696 | JGI IMG/M metagenome (GOLD analysis project Ga0315284, IMG submission 203696) | Sediment microbial communities from Yellowstone Lake, YNP, Wyoming, USA - YL17G09_16 | ecosystem: Environmental > Aquatic > Freshwater > Lake > Sediment | place: USA: Wyoming | collected...
CTTGCCAGCCGCCTTGACTGCCTTTTCGCTGCCAAACTCCTTAAGGTCGTTGTACCCGATGGTCTCGGCACGTATAAACCCCCTCTTGATATCGCTGTGAACTTTCCCAGCCGCATCAACCGCAATAGTCCCCTGTCTTATCGGCCATGCCCTCACCTCGTCCTCGCCGACGGTCAAAAAACTTATCAGCCCAAGCGCTCGATAACAGGCATTTACAAATTTCCCCGTTGCCGGCTCTGTTATCCCCAAATCCGCCATAAACTCACGCTTGCTCTCGGCATCTAATTGCGATAGTTCACCTTCCAGCTTTGCGCAGAACTCAACGACAGGCACCGACTTATCGATACTCCCTGCAAAGTTGAATTCCTCCGTTAATTTTTCCTCGCCGATATTTACCGCAACAACCATCGGCTTGAGCGTCAAAAAACCAAGCGACTTAATCATCTCTTTTTCCGCTTCCGTCGAGACGGCGCTGCTTATCGGCCTTTCCGATTCTATCGCCTCCTGCAATTTTTTTTGCAAAGTAAGTTCCACCCTATCCTGTGCTTGCGTCTTCGAGGGTTTGTTCACCTGTTTTTCGAGCTTCTCTATTCGCGTTGTAACCAGCTCTAAATCCGCAAGCAGCAATTCAGTCTTTAATTCATCCAAATCCCTTTTGGGATTCACACTATCACGATACGCGGGCACAGCCGGATTTTCAAACGCCCGAACCACCAGTACAAGCAGCTCTATCGTCCGTATCTGGTTGATTAACCGCCTCGCCGCCGTCCTGCCGTGCTCATCGGTAAAATTAAAGCCCGGCAAATCAAGACAATCGATTGTCGCATGTACGGGCTTTTTTGACTTATAAAGCCCTGTCAGCCAGTCAAGCCTTGCATCCGGAACAGGCACAATCGCCTCTTCAATAACCGCCGCCCCGCCTGCACTAATCGCCTTGCCGCGGATAGCCGCCAATATCGTACTTTTCCCCGACTGCATCAATCCTACGAGTGCCGCTTTCATTTATAGACCTCCGAGTCCGGTAGGGTGGGGTCTTTTATGGTGAGCGAGGTCGAACCATTACCCCACCGTTTTTCTCTGTATTCTGGTTTTTCGTTAGTGCTTCGGATTTGGCTGCGGCTCTGCCACTCCGTACTCTCTGTGGCTAACTTTTTCTTCATTTTTGATTTTTGATTTGTCATTTTTATTTTTGCATTTTAATTTTTGATTTTTATCTCTCGTAAACGCTATTACCCAGCGAATCGTACGCCACTGTCGCCGGAAAATCAACCACCTGCAGTTTTCTCACCGCCTCGGTTCCCAAATCCGCGTATGCAATAATTTCAGCCGATACGATATGCTTGCTCAATAATGCCCCTGCCCCGCCTAATGCCGACAGATGAACCGCTCCGTATTTTTTTAGCGATTCCCTGACCTCGCTGCTTCTGTACCCTTTCCCAATCATTGCCCGCAGTCCCCTTGCAATCAGTTTGGGACTGAAGGCATCCATTCTCGCTGAAGTCGTCGGCCCTGCCGCCCCGATGACCTTACCAGGCCTTGCGGGTGTCGGCCCCACAAAATAAATAATCGCTCCTTCCAACTCAAAAGGCAGCTTCTCTCCCGCATCTATCACCGCACACAATCTTTTATGCGCCATATCGCGCACCGCATAGATTACGCCGCTTATAGCAACCTCATCGCCCGCCTTCAGCGACCTCGCTTGAGCCTCGCTTATCGGCGGCACTAATTTCTTAACTTCACCCATATCTTTTTCTTTCCACAAATCACCAACCACTGACCACTAATCACTATCTGCGAACTTCTTAACGAGTTTACAATAAATAACCTCTTTTAGCGAATTGAAAAGACCGCTCCCCTTATTTTTTTAACCGGCTTGAAATTAAGCTTTTGTAGGGTGAGGTCTTTACCCCACCATTTTTTATTTTTTGAAGTCTGTTTTGCTGCTTAGTTTCTTCACGGCCTCTATGAATACTGTAGGATTGACAACCGGCCCTGCATCCGTCTTAACCGCCGTTTGCAGCCATAAATCAACAATAGTTTCGGGTTTAATATCAGGGTCAACCTGAAAAGCCAGAGCAGCAAGCCCAGCCAGGTATGGTGCACCCCAGCTCATTCCTCCTACTCGGTCAAATGTATAAACTTCCGGGCCACAGTAGCTGGCTATAGTTCGGTTGCCTGTAGGTACTAAAAGGACAGGATTCCGAGGACTATATCTTCCGCGCTTATAGCTCGATGGGTCATCTGGATCTTTGTTCGAAATGCGGGCAAGTGTACCATACTCAAGAAAAGCCGGATCGCAGGTAACTATCAAAATCCCTTCTCCTGCCGCTTTTTCCACTGTCTTCTTCCAGTCATCAAAATTTTCCCATGCAGAAAACATCCCCGTTGAAATGCTCACTACCCGAATCTTCTCAGAAGCCTTCAATGTCTTATTAAGTTCAAGAATTTTATTAATGGCATCACAGAATGGCCTGCAGTTATTCAACCACGTCGTAACAGAATAATAAAATAATGACGCAGCAGGCGCTACTCCGCAGGTCTTTCCAACAGCAATACTGCACACTGGCGGCCCATGCATTTGTGGCGGAGACATCCTGCTCATTAAACCTATCGTTTGGTATTTTACCAACCGTTCAGCATACTCCCGGTGGTTCCGCAACAAAGGCTGGTCGATAATCGCTATACCAACTCCATTGCCGTCTATCCCCTGTTTGTGCAGATTCCGTATGCCAAGTCCCGGATTCTTTCCTTCCTCAAGCAGACGAGCCGGCTCAAATCCTTCAGGCAGTTTGTTTGGTTCAGGCCATACCGTGCGGCTGTCAAACGGCATTGTTTCAAGAACCTTCATCTGCCCTTTCAAATCAACGTTTTCCAGTGACACGTCGGCCAAACCCCAAAAGGTGTCGAATTTTGTAAGGTCAACCTCATTTCTTAAAGTGATTGGCTTGCCCCATCCGATATCGACAGGAACGCCTCCAATGGAATCATAAAAATTGCCCACAGAAAAACATCTGCCGCCTGTTTTCAAATAAATAAGTGTAAAGGTTGAAGAAAAGTCTTTCATTTTTCCGAATTTGGCTATGACCCCGGGATAACCAAGAAAAAGTATCTGCATTCCGCCATCGTTTGTGATAATTTCCGTTGTAGGCTGTCCTAATAGCGCCTTAAGTTCATTCGGTTCGGTCAGTTTATAAGCAAACTTGCCTTGCGATGCTGCGGAACGTATTGTCTCCGCCGTATGCGGGTCTGTATTATCGCTGGCCAGATAACATACCAATATCACAAAAACCGCAAATGACAGCAGCCCCAGCACAACCATCAGCCAAAACACGATACGCAATAATACCTTAACAATCTTGTATGCGATTCGTGCAATCCAACTGAAAATGCCTGTTAGCATGTATATCTCCTCTTAAATCAAACATTAAAAAAACTCATCTTTGCCGTACAATAACCAATGCCGCTGTTTTGGTCAAAAAGAATCTCACTATTTCTTTTAAGGTGCTAAAGCACAGTAAGTATTATACATAATTTAATTATTTTTTACTTTTGACTAACTAATAGTGGTACAATAATGGTGCCATGTCCAAATATCCAATATATCTCGAAGTCAGCAGCCGACGTATCGTCATCATCGGCGGCGGGGCGGTCGCAACAAGAAAAGCTCAGGTACTCCTCGATGCCGGCGCACGCCTTGTCATAATCTCGCCGAAAATCGACGATGTATTGACAAACCTCTGCCGCGGCACAAACGCCGAACTGATAAAATCCAGGTATTCGAAAAATTACCTCGCCGGCGCTACTCTTGCCATCGCTGCCACAAACGACCATAAGTTAAATAAGCAGATATACAAGGATTGTCAGGAACTCGAGATTTTGTGCAACGTGGTCGATGAGCCGGAGCTTTGCGACTTTTTCGTACCAGCCGTTGTCAAACGCGGCGACCTGCAGATAGCCATCGGCACCGAGGGCAACTGCCCCGCTTATGCAGGCCATATCAGGGAAAAACTCGAGCATCTTTTCACCGAAAATCACGGCCTGTTTTTAGCCCAAATCCAAACCCTGCGAAAAAAAATCGTCGAAGATACCCCAGACCCCGAACACCGAAAAGCACTGCTCGGAAAACTCGTTGATGACCAGTCTTTCGATTACTTTGTCCAAAATGGCTTGCAGAAATGGCGCACCTTTGCTGAAAAAATTATCAAGGAATACCAAAAGCCTGTCTAATACTGCAACGCTGCCTGGCAACCAGTTACAACGAAGAAATGACCAAACAGCAGACAACCCCGCGCAAAAGATAACGGAGCCGCTCCTCCTCCAGGCGCGACTCCGTATCCTCTATCAATAAACAAAACCGGTTTTGCCCGTTTTTGATACTGGCACAGCCGATCCTGATATAACTCGAAATCGGGCGGAAATTCATCCTCCTCCATTAAAGTTTTAGGATGTCCGCCCAATATCATCGTCCTATAAGGGCGAGCCAGTAAGCACCGCAAAGGTTATGCCAACGATACAAAACAAAGCAAAAATCTGAGGGTTTTCCTTATAAGGTTCTATAAAAACACCATTTATAATATTGAAATTGCTCTGTATGTAAGTTTCTTATTTTAACACTATGTTGTATTTGGTAAACATGGAAGGGGTGCTGATTGCCTCTTTTCCCCATTATAGTAATCCAAAACCTTGGAATGGCTGAGGAATTTGCCTGATGTTTACAAAAAACAACACTGATGATATAAAAATAAACATTACTTAAAATAAACAAAAAAGCCCATCCAAAGAACGGGCATTTTCAATATCGATACCCCACCTTTTGGTTCGGATTACTTATTTGGTAAGATGGGTAAGATTTTGGCGTTAAATTGCGTTTAGTCCTTTGCTGTAAAGGGGTTAGGGGGATTTCAAAAAATGACAAAAATTGACACGAATTGAGCATTTTTTGACAAAAATCGTTCACTTTTTAACACTTTTTTACAAAAAAAGGCGGGTTTTTTACACCCCTGTTAAAAAAAGACCACCCGTGTTAAATGAGTTAAAATGGGCAATTTGTAATGTTTGTAGGTTTTGGGCTGTGTCCTGCTCGGCTACGGCGGTCAGGCCTGCGACGAGCTTTTTATGTGCCCATTCTCGTCCGTCCGCCGGTCCGAGCAAGACGCACGGCAATGAGTCCACCTTAAATACGTCTACTTTTTGTCTTGACAATGGGTAGGGGGTATAAACCAATCAGCCTTTTCGGCACATGTAATCTTGAAAATATCATCTGAGCCTTATCGGTTAATTCGATCGCATATAGGCGAATTCCTACTAAAAAATGAGGGGAATGCTTATAGAAACAATTTGACTCAAGTTTAGGATGTAGCATGCTGTAGCAATTGCGATGCTTCAATTAACTGGGAATTATTGAATGGTATTGAGAGCCATGGAAGATATTTCCAAAATGATTTAGAAAATGGCGGATTGCTCTCGGCCTGACACAAGAACAGTTTGCGGCTAAGATTGGAGTAACATATTCGACTGTTAACCGCTGGGAAAACAACAAAGCAAAGCCTTCTCCATTAGCACTGCAGCGGATTAAAGAATTATGGACAAAGAATAAAGCAAAATGAAAACGGCTATGGGCCTTTTAGTTAAATGAGTTAAAGGAAATGATAGTATGAATAAGGGCATCAAAAATCTTGTTGTGTTGTTTATGGTTCTTTTCATTGCCGACGTGTCAATGGCGGTTCTCGCGGAGGTGGTCGTCGTCGATGACCGCATCGGCAGATAGCGTGGACATAAAAGAATATCGGAGGGTATACTCCGATAAGCATTTAAACAATTTTGGAAAGGGAAAACACAATGGAACACACGTGGAAAAACAAATTATTGAAAGGAGGTTTGGCTGCGCTTGCCGCAGTGCCAGGGTTACAAGCCCTGGCTGCCACCCCGGCAGCCGCTGCAGACAAGAAACCCAACATCGTCGTATTCTGGGGTGATGACATCGGCCAGGCAAATATCAGCGCCTACTCACACGGTGTCATGGGCTACAAGACGCCCAACATCGACCGCATTGCGAAGGAAGGCATGATGTTCACCGACTATTATGCCGAGCAGAGCTGCACGGCGGGCCGTTCGGCCTTCATCACGGGCCAGAGCGTCTTTCGTACCGGTCTGAGCAAGGTCGGTCTGCCTGGCGCCACGGCGGGAATGCAGGCCGAAGATCCAACCATTGCCGAGATTCTCAAGCCACTCGGTTATGCGACCGCCCAGTTCGGGAAAAATCATCTGGGCGACCGGGATGAGCACCTGCCAACGATGCACGGCTTCGACGAATTCTTCGGCAACCTGTATCACTTGAACGCCGAGGAGGAGCCGGAACTGCGCGATTATCCGAAAGACCCGGAATTCCGGAAAAAGTTTGGTCCGCGTGGCGTGCTGCACTGCTGGGCCAATCCCGACGGTACGCAGAAGATTGAGAACACCGGACCGCTGACCAAGAAGCGCATGGAAACCATTGACGATGAAATCGTCGATGGCGCAATCGACTGGATCAAGAAACAGCAAGCGGCTGGCAAAACGTTCTTCATCTGGATCAACACCACCCACATGCACTTCCGCACTCACGCGAAGCCGGAGAGCATAGGTCAGTCGGGCAGGTGGCAATCCGAATATCACGACGTGATGATCGACCACGACAAGGCCGTAGGGAAGGTTCTCGTCCTGCTCGACCAACTGGGCATCGCCAATGACACGTTGTTCTTTTACAGCACCGACAACGGGCCGCACATGAACTCCTGGCCCGATGGCGGAATGACCCCATTTCGCAGCGAGAAGAATTCCAACTGGGAAGGCGCCTTCCGCGTTCCCGCGATGGTGCGCTGGCCCGGCCACATCAAACCCGGTTCGGTGTGCAATGAAATCGTGAGCCACCTGGATTGGTTGCCGACGCTGGCAGCGATGGCCGGGGAACCAGACATCAAGGAAAAGCTTTTGACGGGCTACGAAGTTGATTCGCCCCGCAAGAAGACCTTCAAGGTGCATCTGGATGGCTACAACCTGTTGCCGCTGCTCACGGGGCAAGTCGCCGAGAGTCCTCGCAAGGAGTTCTTCTACTTCTCGGACGACGGCGACCTGTTGGGGTTGCGCTACGACAACTGGAAGATCGGGTTCGCCCAACAGCGAATCCAGGGGACCATGCAGATTTGGAGCGAACCTTTCGTGAAAACGCGCATTCCCATGATCACAAACCTGCGCACCGACCCCTACGAGCGTGCATCCATCACCTCTAATACTTACTGGGATGATCTGCTAAACCACGCGTTCCTTCTGGTCCCCGCACAGGAGTACGTGGGCAAATTTCTGATGACGTTCAAGGAATACCCACCACGGCAAAAGGCGGCGAGCTTCTCTATCGACGAGGTGCTGCAGATGCTCCAGCAGCCGCAAAAGTAACACCACGCTGGATGAAACGCTGAGTCAACTCATCAGGGGCAGTGAGTTTGTCCAAGTGTTAGAAGCGGGCGTCTCAACAGAGGCGCCTGCATACCTTAGGAGCATTGAAATGAGTAAAAAGCATAAAATGAATCGGAATAGTAAGGCGATAACGCCGCCGCAAACGAGTAAGCGAACTGTCCCTGTTACGGTGGGTATTGTGCTTGTGATGGCGGCTGTGGTTGGCCTTTGGTGGTGGATTACCGCTAAGTCTGATTTCGAGAAGCTCCAGGGGAAATGGGTTAGGACGGATGGCGGGTATGTGCTGGAGGTCAGGCAGGTTGCCGCCGACGGCAAAATTGACGCTGCCTATCTGAATCCGAAACCAATCAATGTCTCAAAGGCGGCGGCCTCGTCGGAGGCGGGCAAGATGAAGGTGTTTGTTGAGCTGCGCGACCGGCTCTATCCAGGCAGTTACTACACTCTTACGTATGACACAGGCAAAGACCAACTGGCGGGGGTGTATCATCACCTCGGCATCCAGCAGCAGTTCGATGTGGTTTTCGTGAGGATGAAATGAAAAACAGAATGAACCGGAACCATCATAAATAAGGAAAAATGAAAATGTTACGACAAAATATCAATATGTGTGTGATTGTTGCTGTTGTATGCACTTTCGTGTTTGCTGCCAGCATTGCGCTAGGCCAGAGCGATCCGCTACCCTCGTGGAACGACGGACCTGCCAAAAAGGCCGTCATGGAATTTGTTGCCAAGGTAACGAAGGAAGGCTCGCCTGATTTTGTGCCTGTCGCAGAGCGTATCGCTACTTTTGATAATGACGGCACCCTCTGGTGCGAACAGCCGGTGCCCGTTCAATTGTACTTCGCGCTCGACCGCGTGAAGGCGCTCGCGCCGCAACATCCCGAATGGAAAGACAAGGAACCGTTCGCCTCGCTGCTCAAGGGCGATTTGAATACCCCGCTCGCCGGCGGTGACCGCGCGATACTGGAACTCTTCATGGCCACGCACACAGGTATGACCACGGTGGAATTCGAGCAGATCGTCAAGGACTGGCTCGCCACCGCGAAACATCCGAAGACCGGCAGGCTCTTCACTGAAATGACCTACCAGCCGATGCTCGAACTGCTCGCCTACCTGCGGGCGAACGGCTTCAAGAACTTCATCGTATCCGGCGGCGGCATCGAGTTCATGCGCCCGTGGACAGAGAAGGTCTATGGCATCCCGCCCGAACAGGTCATTGGCAGCAGCATCAAGACGAAGTTTGAAATGCGTGACGGCAAGCCGGTGATTGTGCGCCTGCCGGAACTGAACTTCAACGATGACAAAGACGGCAAACCCGTCGGCATCAACCAGCACATCGGCCGCCGGCCCATCGCCGCGTTCGGCAACTCCCGTGGTGACAAAGAGATGTTGGAATACACGCAGGGCGGCAGCGGCGCGCGGTTCATGCTGTTGGTGCTGCACGATGATGCGGCGCGCGAATACGCCTACGGTCCGGCACAAGGATTGCCGGACGTCAAGCTGGGTGCCTTCACGCAGGCGCTTTACGAGCAAACGAAAAAGGATGGCTGGACCGTTGTCAGCATGAAGAACGATTGGAAACAGGTCTTCGCATTCGAGCAGACCCCGGTCACGGCTATTGACATATTGTTGGAGCCGGACGCCACGATGCTCCAGCATTGCCAAGCCAACAACGCCCGCCTCCTCAAGGTCGACCAGAAAGGTTTCGCCCTGGATGCGACGCACCGCCCGCACATCACAATGATCCAGTGTTTCGTTCGCACCGCAGACCTCGACAAGATTTACGCTGCCGAAGAAAAGGTTCTCGCCGGCGCCAACGTCAACGCGATGAAGCTGGAAGCTTTTAAATACTACTACATCCCGAGCGGCGCCATTGGCGTCGCGGGCATTTGCGCGAAGCCGACGCCGGAAATCGTCAAGCTGCAAGCGGACATCATTGCCGCCGTGAAGCCATTCATGGTGGAAACCGGCCCCATCGGCGCGTTCACCGCACCGCACGACGACCCCGCCATCGACGCGGCCATAATCCAATACGTGTCGACGTTTATTCCGAAGGCTTCCGGCGAAAATTTCAATCCGCACGTCACCACCGGCGTCGCCCCTCGGGAATACCTCGACAAAATGCTCGCCGAACCGTTTGAACCGTTCACCTTCTCGCCCGCGGGCGCAGCCGTTTACCAGCTCGGTCCGTTCGGCACGGCGGCTAAGAAACTCAAAGAATGGGATTTGAAACCTTGAGGTGATCAGTATGAAGAACGACTGGAAATATGTTTTTGCGTTCGAAAAGTAGGCAAGTCGTATGAAAGATTTGGCAAACGACCAATTTGGTTTTAAGCTGCCTGATAACGAGTGGAAGCCGCCGCCGGGGGCAAGACGGCGGTTTCACGCGATGGTCAAACCCATAGGTTCGACGTGTAATCTTGATTGCACATATTGTTATTATTTGAGTAAGGAAAAACTATTAGACCAGCGTCATAACAAACGCATATCTGATGACCTGCTGGAATCATTCATACGCCAGTACATCGAGGGACAGGACGGCGACCATGTTGTTTTTTCATGGCAGGGCGGCGAGCCGACGCTTCTTGGCATTGATTTTTTCCGCAAGGTGGTTGAACTGGAGAAGAAGTACAAAAAGGCGGATCAGCGAATCGAAAATGATCTTCAGACCAATGGCACGCTGCTCAATGAGGAATGGTGCAAATTCCTTGCCCAAAACAATTTTCTTGTCGGCCTTAGCATTGACGGACCGAGGGAACTGCATAATGCCTATCGTGTTACGAAGGGAGGGGAGCCGACATTTGACAAAGTTTTTGCGGCGGCAAAACTGCTAAAGAAGCACGGCGTGAAATTCAATACGCTGACAGTGGTCAACAGGGTCAACGCCAAGCGGCCGCTGGATGTGTATCGGTTTCTGAGAAAGGAGATTGGCTCGACATATATTCAGTTCATTCCATGCGTGGAGCCAAAAGATTTTCATACGACCGCGCCGCAATACTGGCAAATCGCAAATATGCCTGTGATGGGAAGCCCTGCTGCCAGACCCGGCTCGGCGGATTCTGTCGTGACGGAGTGGTCGGTTGACCCGGAGGACTGGGGCACGTTTTTGTGCAGATGCTTTGACGAATGGTATAAGAAAGATATTGGCAAGGTACTGGTTAATGTGTTCGAGACGGCGTTTGCTCAGACTCTGGGCATGCCTTCTCAGATTTGCATTTACAATGAGTTTTGCGGCAAAGGACTGGCGGTGGAGTGTGACGGCAGCGTCTTTTCGTGTGACCATTACGTCTATCCTGAATATCTTATGGGCAACATAATGGACAAACCGATTGCGGAGATGGTTTTTTCGGGGCGTCAGAAAGATTTTGGCTTTGCCAAGCGCGACACGCTCCCGCAATTCTGTCGGCAGTGTCCGCATTTAAAAATGTGCTGGGGGGAATGCCCGAAGAATCGCCTGCTCCGGACGCCGGATGGCAAACTCGGACTGAATTACCTTTGCAGCGGACTTAAATGTTTTTTCGAGCATGCGGATATGTACCTGAAAGACTTGGCGAGCCGCTATCGTTGATATATACCCGGAATTGAGACGAGAATGCAAAGTTTGAAATAATAAATTATCCCAAATTTTAATTCGGCCAAGATTGCATAAAAGAAATGCAATCGGACTTGAAAGTCCAGCCGACAAGAATAGTCGATAGTATTTAGTCGCTCGTATCTCGTATTGCGGGTAGCGGATGTTGGACGGCAAAACGGTTGAACGGTAAAGAGATTTTCAAATTCCGATTTCCAACTGCCAATTTAAGATGCGGAAAATATGGGGGTTGACAAAAGAGGGGGTTTGGAGGACAATCAATTTAGCATAAGTACCATTATGGTTTTTAGGAGATTAAAGTGGCGGAGAATTTTGAACAGACGCTTTTTAAGGCGGCGGATAAACTGCGAAAGAATATCGACGGCGATAAGGAAAAACAGCTATTGCAAGGCCTACTCACCCAGCGTGAAAACATTCAAAACCTTGCCCGTGAGGCAAAGCTATTCTGAGATTAGATTATGGGTCGTGTGAAACAGATGCTAATTCGTGCTGATGATATTGGCTGGATGCCAAACAACGAAGACAAATATGTGTGTGCGTCTTGTATGGAAGATCAAGCACTCCAAGAAGTCGTTGAGAGGAATCTGGAGAAAAATGTCTGTTCATACTGTGGCAAGCGAAGCAGAAAAGGTATTGCAGCGCCTTTGGATATAGTTACGGAGCATATGGCAGAGTGTATATCACGTGTTTATACCGATCCGGCTGAAGTTCTTCCCTTTGAGAGTAGTGAAGGTGGCTATCAGGGAACAGTATATGATACTCAAGAATTGCTCGGAGAAATAGGCTTCATCATTGAGAGTAACAAGCTTTTCGAAGATATTTGTTCTTCGTTTGTGCGTAATGATTGGGCTGAGCGGGACTGGTTAATACTTAGTCCAGATCAGAGAAAATTCTATGGTTGGGAGGATTTCAAAAGAGCAGTAAAGCACAAACGACGCTATACTTTCTGGTCAATGGACGACGAAAATGAAGAAAAGGGACACCCTGATTATATGCCGGTTGGAAATGTGCTTGCTGAAATTGCTGAGGTTATTCAAAGTGCAGACTTGGTTAAGACAATGAAAAAGGGAACGAAGATTTGGCGTGTTCAAATTCACGATAAAAACGAAGTGCTGGACAAGGATACAGACTTCACAACACCGCCAGTTGAGAAGGCGATCCAGCCAAATCGTATGAGCCCAGCAGGTGTACCAATGTTCTATGGGGCTGACGATTTTGAGACAGCTTATCGTGAAACTGTTGACTCAAACATAGGAAAGGATAAGATAGTGACTGGAGGGTGCTTCACAACTCTGGTAGAACTCAGAATTCTTGATCTTGCCAATATGCCACCAATCCCAAGTTTCTTTGATGCCGAGAGAACAGATTTGAGAAATAACCTTTTATTTCTATCAAGGTTTGTTGAAGATTTAGCTGAGCCGATCCAGAGAGATGGATGTGAGCATATTGAGTATGTTCCAACACAAGCGTTTACTGAATATATCAGGTGGATGACGAAAACTTCCGACGGACAGCCGATTTATGGAATAAGGTATAGGAGTTCCAGAAACGGAAAGATCTGTTATGTATTGTTCTGCGAACAAGATGAGTGTGTAGATAAACCGAAGTATGAAGTTCGCCAACAAGTACTGTGTTTTGACTAACTTCGTTGCGGACTGAGAAACTATATTAAGGAAGTGCTACGAGGTTAAAGATACAATGTTCGACATCCTTTTGTATTGACGAGATTACAAAAAGAACTGGGCAGAACAGCTATATCCCTACCCATTGTCAAGACAAAAAACAGACGTTTTTAAGGTGGATTCATCACCGTGTATTACAGCAGTTGGAACGGAGGGATCCCGAAGGGCGACTGGAGTGCCAACCGCGACTCCGTAAACCTCGGCGGGCATACAAAGACTGCGACAAGAGGACGTTTTGATTGATAATTGACGTTGAGGAAGACCTTTTAATTGATTATTGATAATTGATTAATGATAATTGATGTTGAGAAAGAGAATTTAATGGATTCGGTACGTTTTTTTTGCGATTCGATAAGTAAAGGCGTTGCGGAGCTTGACGGCCGGCAGTCTCATCATCTGGCTGGTGTTTTGAGGTTGAAGCCGGGCGACAAGGTTGAACTGTTTGATGGAAAAGGCACTTTGGCGATTGCGAAGGTGGCGGGCGCAAATCCACGCAAGGCAACTTTGCAAGTTGAGGATTTGCAGGTTTGCTCGAATAGAAACAGCGACAGGATAGTTATTGCGGTGAGCATCGCCAAGGGTGAACGGTTTGACTGGCTGATAGGCAAATGCACCGAATTAGGCGTTGACCGGATTTGCCCGGTACTATTCGAACGGACGGTAAAACAGGCGGCAAATCCGAAGATTGTCGAGCGATGGCGGAATCTGGCTATTTCGGCGGCTAAGCAATGCCGCAGGGTGTTCCTGCCAAAGATAGACGCTCCCCTGCCATTGGCTGGGGCGATTGAGATGTTGAAAAAGGATTACCCCGCTGGGCGATTTCTGCTCGGCAGCGTATCATCGGAATCTGTGTCATTAGTCAATCAGGGGTTTGGTGATAGTGATGTTGCAGCTTTCATAGGGCCTGAAGGCGGAACGACTGAAAAAGAGGAGACGCTTTTACGCCAGGCGGGATGCAAATTTGTTCGCCTTACGGACACGGTTCTTCGAATTGAAACAGCGGCATTGGCGTTTGCCTCAATATTGACGGCTCAGCGCGATGCTGAATCGTCGCTCGTCGCTGGTGGTTCGTGATTAGTAGTTCGAACAAATTAGGGTAATCGCTGGGCGTTGAGGATGCGGGTGAAATCTTCGGGGTGGACAAAGGAATTGACGCCGTTTGGATTGTGTTTTGTGAGCATCTTTATGGCGGCGGCAAATTTTTTATCCAGGCCGGCAATGAAACAGGCGGGTTTATTCGGCTCGGGTTCCATAAGCTCGATTTGATAGGCGTGAAGGGTCAGGCGTTCGATGAGGGGCTTTTCGGTCTGGTTTTTCCCGAGGCGGTAACTTCCCTTGTACTCAGAGAGAAGCAGCGGACGGCTGCTGCCATATAAGGGGTCGATAGTAAGCGGCAGGCCGACACTGGGCAGGTGGACGCGGATTTGATGTGTTCGGCCGCTCACAGGTGAGACAGCCAACAAGGCAATGGTACCGAAATCGGCGAGCAGTCGCCAATTTGTAAACGCGTCCTTGCCTTTATTATGGTCGATGCACATAGTTTCGAAATTTTCTCTGCTGCTTCCTATGGGTGCGTCGATGGTGCCGGTTGGGCCTGGAACGACACCTGTTACGAGCGTAAGATAGGTTTTTTTAATCAGTCTCTTTTCAAAATAAGCTGAAAAGCGAGCCTGGACACGGGTGTTTTTGGCCAGGAACATAACGCCGGAGGTCGGTTTATCGAGGCGGTGAACCAAAAGGAATGTCGAATTTGTCTGGCGGCTGAGTATGTCCAAAAGTTCCGGCTCGCCTGTGCGGTCTCTTGTTACGGAAACGCCGGTCGGCTTATTGATGACAATAATGTCGTCATCCTCGTAAATTATTGGTATTTCTATTTTTGCTTTTGGCATCGTATTCCTTATCGTTTCGGCAAAACGGCTATTATAAGGAATTAAGGGCAAATTACCAGAAGTGTCGTGGAAATTTTGATTGAGCGATTTTGCAATACTACCTCCGGCTGGTCTGTGATATAATGGCCGCTCAATTGATAACGTTTGGAGAGAAAATATGATTGGTTCAATAATTGAGTTCATAAAAAGTGCGATAACAGAGCAAATACTTAATGACCCCGTGTGGGCGATAATGGGGCTGGTTGGCCAGTTAATATTCGGAGGCAGATTTGTTCTGCAGTGGTTAGTGAGCGAATACAAGAAGAAATCTCACGTGCCGACGTCATTCTGGTATATTTCGCTGGTGGGCAGTATAATTATGCTTGTTTATTCCGTTCATATAAAGAACCCGATTTTCATGCTTGGGTTTTCTTTGAACACACTGATATATATGCGTAATATTCATTTGATTTATAAGCACGCCAAAAGAAATGTGGTAACCGCCATGGAAGAAGGCGGGGATTGAAAAATTAAACAAATGTTAAATTCCAGGGACGGCTAATGGAAAACAATCAAACCAGCAATCGGACAGTGAAAATCTTAATCGTCTGCGGGGTATTGCTTATTTCTGCGGTAATAGCGTTTTGGATGCTTTCCGAAAGAACTCTGGATAGTCACGAATGTTTTGTGTCCCTTACGGCCCGGGAGATGCTGCAAAGCGGCGACTGGCTGATACCTACCTGCAACGGCCATCCAAGACTGAATAAAACGCCGCTTTCTTACTGGCTTGTAGCAGGTGCGGGAAAAATAAGGGGTAATATCGACGAGATTACCGCTCGGCTGCCAAGCGCCATCTTTGCAATTCTATCAGCAGCCGCTGTGCTTTATTTCGTCAATCAGTGGCTGTCTTTTAGAATTGCGGTAATGTCAACTATTGTCTGGGTGACATCGCTTGGGTACATACGCAACTCTCACAGTGCCCGGCCTGATATGGCGCTGGCGTTTTTTATCGTTTTATGCCTTATGAGTTTCTATTCGGCGGTAACAGCCGAGAGCCGCAGAAAACAGATTATTTATATGCTTATTTTCTGGATAAGCTTCGGGCTGGGGAACCTTGCCAAAGGGCCTGCGCCGATACCGCTTGTTTTGATTCCGCTGGGGGCATACATTGTTATCAACCGCAGCTGGAGGCTGACGCCGAAACTGCTGCCTTTTACGGGAATTATTATTTTTCTGGCCATAATGCTGCCGTGGCCTTTGTTTATCGCCAATAGCTGGCACTGGGACTTAACATTATGGAAAAAAGAATATGTGCAACGGCTGTACGGCGAATATGCACCCGGCAGATATCCTGTGTATTTTTATTTCCCGATGATGTTTAAGTTTATAACGCCGTGGGTCGCTTTTCTGCCGATGGCGTTAGTCGCTCCATTTTATCGCGTCTGGGACAAAAAGCAGCCGGTAATGAAATTTTTATGGCTGTGGTTTGTTGCGGATTTTATATTTCTTACGATTGATGCTGGCAAACGTCAGCATTATATCCTGCCTTTGATGCCCGCTATGACAATACTGATAGGTATTTTGTTAGAGGATATGATTTTTGAGCGAAAAGCGTTTTCGAAGATATTTGCAAAAAATGTTTTACAGTGGCACATCGTTGCTTTGATTGTCGGTATTACAGCAGCGACAATTTACCTGGCTAAAGCAAAACCGCAAACGATTCCGGCCATGCTGATACTTTTGAGTATAGCGATAGTTATAAGTGCGGTGGTTTCAGTGCTCTTTGCGAGAGGAAAGAATGCTGCTGCGTGCGGGGTTGGTTTTGCAGGGATTGCCGCTTGGACAATGATTGCGTATACGAGCTTTACCGTCCTTTTGGATATCAATAAAGGTGCGAGGGAGTTTGCATTAAAGATTGCTGCGATAGTCCCGCAAGGCGACAAACTTGCAGCCTATAAGCATGCATCCACGAGGTTTGTGCAATATTTCGGAAAAGTTGTACCGGAAATAGAAGATAAATCGGCATTATATAATTACTACGAACAGGGTGACTGGATTGTTTCTACATCCGAGTATCTGGAAGAATTAGCTTCGGATAAGCTTAGACAAGTTTATTACAGAGAAAGGGATAGGGGTACTAAAAAAGAAGATACGGGCGGGGCATTATTCCATAAATCTGCGGTGGGCGTCAAGAATGACGCAGCCGGCAATTGACGGGGTAAAATTATTTTGACAGGTTCTCAATAAATTTTATTTCATCCTCGGTCGGTTTTCGGTTTTCGAGAATTCTTTCAACCGCATTAACTGTTTGTCCGACCGCACATTTTTGACTTTTTACCATCCAGACTGCTACGAGCATCGCGACTCTTTTGTCATTTCGTCCGCCGTGAAGAAGAACAGGGAGATTGCTCTTATTGGCCATTACGGTCAGAAACTGCTCCTGGGTTTGCTTGTCGGGGAAATAGTCGGTTTTTTCGATGGGCATTTCGATGTAATTGATGCCGTTATTTCGCGTGCTGACTATTTCCTCGTTGCGCCAGTTTTTATCCCTGTGTTCTGATGCGGGGCGGATATTTACTATTGTGGCGATATGATAACTATAAAACAGGCGGGTATAATCCATTCCGCCGGGCTGGCCGCTCGTATAAAATACGCCCGGCTCGACTGTACGGAAATTATTGATATGAAAATGGTCGAATAAAAGCGTCGCTGCCGCTATAATCAGCAGAATAATTATTGCGCCCCGCAACGGTTGTTTTTTCTTAATCATTTTTTTTCTCTGCTAATTACGATTTGTTTTGAATTTTTGTTTTTTGGTCATTTGAATTTGTTTCGGATTTCGAAATTAGTGCTTCGGATTTGGTTGCGGCTCTGCCGCACCATGATGTACTTTTCTGATTGAATATATTTTCTTGTTGGTTGATTCGAAGTAAATCCTGCTTAACATTTCACCTATCAATCCTGTGGAAATCAAAATCAGCCCGACCAGCAGGAGTACCGCAGCCAATCCCGCCATCGGGGCGTGAGCGACAAAAATAGGCACGTGATACACAAATTTGTCGAATAGTATGTAAGCGCTAAGCAGCATGGATATGAGGATACAGTAAAAAGCGGCTTTGCCGAAGAAGTGCAAAGGTTTTGTCAGGTAACCGAGCAAAAATCGCAGGGTTATCAAATCGAAAGCCACCCTGAAAGTCCTTGATATGCCGTAATTGCTTGAGCCTTTTGGGCGAACGATGTTTGCAATGGGTATCTCAATAATTTTAACACCGCTGCGTGAAAGCAGGGCAGGGATAAACCTGTGCATCTCGCCGTAAAGGTTTAATTCGTCGATAACCTCGCGTTTGTAGGCCTTGAAAGTTGTGCCGAAATCATGGATGTCAACGCCGCTTATTTTTGAGGCAACCCAGTTGGCTATCCTGCTGGGAATTTTCCTCATCACGAGATTATCTACCCGCAGTTTTCTCCAGCCGCTAACGACATCATAGCCGGCGTTAATTTTTTCAAGAAAGTCGGGTATTTCCTCCGGGGCGTGCTGGAGGTCGCCATCCATCGAGATTATTACCTGTCCTTTTGCCGCATCGAAACCGGCAGCGAGGGCGGGGGTCTGTCCGAAATTTTGCCGCAGTTCAACAACCGTAACTTTGCCGTCATCGAATGCGATTTCCTTGAGCAGTTCGAGGGTATTATCGCTGCTGCCGTCATCAATAAAGACGAGTTCGTATGTTAAACCGGTCTTATCCATTGTTTTGAGCAGCCGCTCATAAAGTTCGTTGACGACGGCGGCTTCGTTATAAAGCGGCACAACCACAGAACAATGGACATGCTTATAATTGGCCATAATGCACCAGTTTTATTCCTGCATCTTTGATATACTGTTTTGTTTTTTCACTGCAAAGCGTTTCAAGCTCAAGCTGCCGCTGCTGGATGAGTCTTGTCTTGTGCCTGTCCAACCCGTCGATATATCCCGGATGTGTCATCACCTCCGCTATGTCGGCTGAATTATACAATGCGACGGCCCGGAAAAAAGTTGTGTCTATTTTACCAGTATGTGCTACGCCAAGCAACGCCTGGGTTTTGAACAGGCTGGATTTTTGCATACGGTTTATTTTTGCCATAATACGAATGAGCCTTGCCCTTTTTGCGCCGCCTTCACTGGGCAACGGCCAGGGCATTTTGGAAAGCTCCTTTGGCTCGAACGTCCATCGGACAGCAGGGATTTTAAAACGCTCTGCCAGTTCGCACACTATGGAGAATATGGGCGGAAAGCTGTGGATATGCTTATGGGAATCGAGATGTGTGGGCTTTAAGCCGCTGTTAATCACGGATTGTATCTGGGCGGCGAGTTCGGCTCGTATGGCATTTCTGACGGTGGGGCTGGTTATGGAGAGAATCACCAGCCGGGCAGACGAGTTAATAAATTCTCCATCGCCATTAAGCAGAGAGGAAGTGAAGCTGTCTTTTGTAATCGGTTGGCCGACAGTAAGATTAAGATGAACACCAATGCCGAGGTTCGCAAGCTTTTTAGCCATTTTAACGGCATCGCCAGCTCCCGGCATATTAGCCATAATTGTTGCGCTGGTCAGGACACCTTCGGTATGGGCCTTGACAATGGCCCTGTTTACCCCATCGCAAAGACCAAAGTCGTCTGCGTTTATGATAAGCCGTTTATCCATTCGAGGTAAGTTTAAATCGCTTTGTCGCCGGGGTCAATCAGATTTTATAATGCCGAGTGAGTAAAAGGGTTACTATAGCGGATTTACACGGGATTCCTTCGACAAGCTCAGGACGGGTGACACGGTTTTTGTCAGAAAAATATATGACGCTCCATAAACTGTTCTTTAATTCTTCATCAATAGAGTCTATTTGGATGGGTTTTTCTTTGGGTTTTTTACCTATTCTTTGCGAAAAGAACATTTTAACTCCGTATAATAAGTTCTGCAGGATGGCAACAAGTTGCCTATCTTATGCAATTGTGTATTCTACCGAAATTTAGATTCCTGCAAACCATTCTCGTAACCAGGTGAGGTCTCTGCTAATTAGAAGTTCCATTTTGGTTTCATGATGCGTTGTTTTCATGGGTACAGTTTCTAAATCAAAGCCATGTTTCGCTGCTAATAGGCGGATTTCCTCTGCATCGTCATAAGTCATCAAAAAATGCCCTTTGATGCAGGCGGCTATCTCGAATAGGTATTCGTGGTTAACCTCAAAATGACGATACAATCGCTTTCCGGCCTTGACATACGGCGGGTCTATGAAAAACGCTGCATCAGGCTTGTTTGCATTGTCGCATATAACCTCAAAACCATCCCCTTCTATAAAGACTATGCGGTCTTTTACATGTTGGATATCCAAGATTCGTTTTTTAAGTGTTTGAGGATACCACCTTGAGCGCAACCCCTTGCCATTCTCACCTCGTTTAATAAGTCCTGACCCCTCTGCAAGAATACCACCATGGCAAAGTCTGTTTCTGAGAATTGTAAGAAAGGCTCTTTCCCTGATAGTGTGCGGATGGGATCGCATGAGTTGGTTGGCATTTTCATAGGAAACATCAAATTCAATAATGCGATCTGCAAGCCATTTGGCGTCTTTTCCGAATAGGGTGCGCCAGACAGCTGCCACATCTTCATCTTTTTCAACCAACACAATTTTTTGTGCTAGATTTTCAAAAGCAGCCGTCAACCCAACAATTCCGCCACCGGCAAATGGCTCTATCAATTCTATATTTGCCCCAAGACTTTTGAGCCAGCGTCGTACTTCAGGAATCAGCCAGGTTTTACCGCCCGCATATCTGAAAGGGCTCCGCATAGGAACCGATGCAACATTTACAGGCTTCCTAACAGATTCACAATCAAATAACTTTAATTGTCCCATATAATCACCTACTGTGGAATAATATCTGTGAGCGTTGCATTATCGGGAGCATGGCCTTCCAATTTCTCATCCAGTTTGTGCTGAAGCACTTCGACAAAATCTTGTACGCTACCGGGGACAGGCTTGCTGATGCTATCGAGGGCCGCATCAAATTCGGTATAGACAATATCTGAAAGTTTAAGGTCGTACTGCTTTCCTGCGGAGTCACGTTTGAGGTCATATAAAAGCCATGCAATATCTGCTTTCGCCGGCTTAGTAGTTGGCATTTGCGGCAATGTATCGAAAAAACTTTTCTGTAAGGCAACTGCCTGCTTTTTGCCCCATTTTTTTAATATTCCGCCCTTATACAATATCTGCGGCAACAACCTTTTGCGGGAGGACGAAAGATAATCAGGTTTTGGATAATTTGGCTTGCCGTGCCAGTGCATACCGACTACTTTGCTGCGGTTATTGAGATAGAACTCAAAGGGAGTTCGAATATTCCCAGAGATATATACTGCCTGAACTTCGAGAGAACCAAAATCAAGCACCTTGCCGTGTTCATCGTACGAAACCAAAACAAGATCGATATTGCCAGCCGACCCCCCATTTTTGTCGGTCAGTTTAACTTCCGTAAGAGATGTCCATGATTTCTTATTTCCGAAAAAGAACTTCGCTGCGTGCTCAGCAATTAGCCAATTTTGGCGAAATCGAACCGGACAAGTTATTACTGCAACACTGCCGTGATAAATGCTGCAAACCCCAAGAGGACTATTTGCCTTATCCTTTGTGCAAGAGGGTACCCTATTGCAGAATGGGCAAAGCTTGTTTTTGCGGAACCGTTCGGCTTCAGCAGATAGGTTGTCAACTGGAAAGCCAAAGACTTCTGCCAATGGATGTTTGGGAACTTCCTTTTCGGTCATATTAACCTCAAAAAGATAATCAGATCGATAGACTCATCGACTATGTATCGCCGGAGGATGTCAAGGTTATCGCCATAATAAAGAAAATTGTCTGGCATAGGGGCTGCCTTCCTGTCGCAATAACAATGCAACGAAACTATTATAAGATTATTCCAAACCAAAACAAGGGGAAATAAACAAAAGACTGGGAAGAATCCCATTGAGTAAGAGGGCGTTGGATTTGGATTCTACAGGTTATATTCCTTTATCTTTCGGTAAAGGGTTCTCTCCCCGATACCGAGAATTTTGGCGGCCTGTTCGCGGTTATTCAGCGTTTTAGCTAAGGTATCGATTATCGCCTGCTTCTCCAGTTCGCCGAGCGATACGCCGGCCAAATCAGTTTTTTCCCCGGCAGCGGCAAGTTGTCTTGGCCGATGTATCTCAGGTGGTATATCCTGTATATCGAGTATCCGCCTTTCGCACATTACGACCATTGTCCTGACGCAATTTCGGAGCTGTCGGATATTGCCCGGCCAGTCAAAGCCGTTAAGTATCGTCTGTGCCGCATCGGTAATACCGGTAACCTGCGAACCGGTTTCGCTCGCCGCCTCTTTGATGAAATAGGCAGTAAGGATTGGTATATCCTCAGTTCTTTCGCGAAGAGCAGGCAGCGTAATACTCACACCCTTGATTCTAAAGTATAAATCCTGCCTGAATTTCTTTTCCTCAATCAGTTTTGTCAGGTCGTGATTCGTCGCACTTATAATACGGACATCCACAAAAATCGGTTTATTTGCCCCGACCGGCACGACGACGCCGTCCTCAATAACCCGCAGGAGCTTGGCCTGCATATTGAGAGGCATATCGCCTATTTCATCGAGAAGAAGTGTCCCTTTGTCGGCTATCTCGAAAAGTCCCTTTCGGTCGCCTGCTGCACCGGTAAAGGCGCCCTTGATATGCCCGAACAATTCGCTTTCGAGCAGCGTTTCCGTCAGGCCGGCACAATTTATCGGCCTAAAGGGTTTGTCCCTGCGTTTTGAATTCCCGTGAATGGCCCGTGCCAATAGTTCCTTGCCCGAACCCGAAGGACCTTCAATCAGCACCGATATATCGGTCGGCGCAACCCTGCGGATGACCGCAAATATCCCGTCCATTACGGCACTTTTGCCCCGAACGCCGTCATAGTCGAAGTATTCCTTATCAGTTTTGTCGCCTTTTGTTTTTCTATTGGTTGCAGCCGATACCTTTCGGCCTGCCTGCTCGGCAATGATGCGGAGCTGGTCGATATCTATCGGCTTAACAAGATAATCATAAGCTCCCTGTCTTATCGCTTCTTTGCAGGTGTCGATGCTCGCATAGGCGGTCATAAGTATGACCTCGGTATCGGGGTTGTGTTTTTTTGCCTCTTCAAGAACCGTCAAGCCGTCAATATCACCGCCGAGCTTGAGGTCGGTAATGACAATATCGACCTGCTCATTGCGGAGAATCTCCAGGGCGTCTTTGCCGCTGTAAACCGCTATTGCCTTTTCGCAGAATTTCTCAAGCGCCTCGACGATGCCGTCGGCGTGATTTCGTTCGTCATCCACAACTAAAATTACGGTGTCCCTGCTCATAAATCGTTTGTCCGCTTAATCAACTTCGTTTTCCGGTTTCTACAAGCGGCAATTGTATCGTAAACGCCGTTCCTTTTCCAGTCTCGCTGGCCACAGTTATTGTGCCGTTATGCGCCTCGATTATCCTTTTCGCCGTTGCCAGCCCCAGCCCGCATCCCTGCGGTCTGGACGAATGATATGCCTCGAAAATGTGAGGCAGCTTTTCCGCTGCGATGCCGCTGCCGGTATCGCTGATTTGAATCTGGGCATAATCCTTCGCCGTAAGGCGTCCTGCGGATTGCCTGGCCGTTCTTATCATTAATTCGCCGCCTCGGTTCATCGCCTGCTGGGCATTGATAAAAAGATTAAGTATTACCTGTTTTAGCATATTTGCATCGGCTTTGCAAATCAATGGCTCGGCGTGCAGTCTGTGTCGAATGGTTATTGAATGGCTGCGGCATTGCGGGGAATAAAAATCAATCATATCGCTGACAATGTTGTTGATGTTGACGTTTGCCGGCTGAAGCTCGGTCCGTGAAGCATACTTCAGGAAGCCGTCAAGAATCTGTTCGAGCCGCTCGGCCTCTTTCTGGACAATCGCTATTTTCCTGAACGCTCTGGGCAGTCTCTGGTCGACGACCGGCCCCGCAGTACCAGGATTGGAATCTTTGATATCCTCGCTTATAAGCTGGAGATTAACCTTGATTGTTGACAGCGGGTTTTTTATCTCGTGGGCAAGCTCTCCGGTAAGTTTGCCTAATTCTTCAATTTCGTTGAGGTACTTTTGATGCCGCTGCCTGATTCTGGCGAGCTTTTTATAGAACACTAATGCGGCCGGAGTCAGAACCGCCAGGGCAAGTACAAAACCAGCTGCAAACTGCCACATTTGTTTTACCTCCTAATCCAATAGCGCAGATTAGGCCCACAATAAATTAAAAATTAAAATGTTAAAGTTAAAAATTGCGGAAATAAGACAATCTTAATTCAACAATTTTGAATTTTTAGTTTTTAATTTTTAACTTCTTTTGCCGCCGGGTTTTGTTTTTTCCGATACACCTATTTCCGCAAGAGCCGCCTTGCGCGAAAGTTTTATTCTGCCCTGTTCGTCGATGGCGATTAATTTCACGGGTATCACATCGCCGACTTTGCAGACTTCATCGACATTCCTGACGTAACCATCGCTAAGCTCGCTGATATGACAGAGCCCTTCAACGCCGGGCGTAATCTCGACAAATGCTCCGAAGTCTTTTATGGCCACCACTTTTGACTTCGGATAGAGTTTGCCAATCTGCGGCGGCTGGGTCATCCCTTCGATGATTTCCTTTGCCTTAAGGTGGTTATCGCCGCCAACACAGCTTATGTAAACGGTGCCGTCCTCTTCAATCTCGATGGTTGTGCCGGTCTCTTCCTGGATGCCCTTGATAGTTTTTCCGCCCGGCCCGATTAGCTTGCCGATAAATTCAGGGTCGATTGCGATGCTTATGAGCTTCGGTGCGTATTTGCTCAATTCCGCCCTGGGCTGACTGATGGTCTTGTTCATAATATCTAAAATCTCAAGGCGGGCTGTCTTTGCCCTGTTTAACGCCTCGACCATGATATTATGCGCCAGACCCTCAACCTTTATATCTAATTGTATGCCGGTAATCCCGTTAACCGTTCCTGCGACCTTGAAATCCATATCGCCGAAATGGTCTTCTTCGCCGATGATGTCGGTCAAAAGTTCGTATTTGCCCTTGCCGTCGCTGACCATTCCGATAGATATGCCTGCGACCGGTTTTTTAATCGGTACGCCGGCATCCATAAGGGCAAGTGTTCCGCCGCAAACCGAGGCCATCGAGCTTGAGCCATTCGACTCGGTGATATCCGAGACGATACGGATTGTGTATGCAAAATTGTCCTCTGCCGGCCTTACCTGCTCCAAAGCACGCTCGGCAAGGGCGCCATGACCGATTTCTCTTCGGCCGGGACCTCGAACAGGCCTTACCTCACCGACCGAAAACGGCGGGAAATTATAATGCAGCGTGAAGTTCTGCGCGTATTCCTCAAGCAGGCCGTCTATAATCTGTGCGTCTCTGATTGTGCCCAGTGTAACCGTAACAAGCGACTGCGTCTCACCGCGGGTAAATAACGCCGAGCCGTGAGTCCTGGGCAGAACGCCCACCTCGCAGTCAATCGGACGAACCTGCTGATAATTTCTGCCGTCAAGTCTCTTGCCTTCGAGAAGAAGTTTGCGGACAACTTCCTCCTCGATATCCAGCAGGAGTCGCTTGACTATTCCCTTGTCGCATTTGGGCTCTGAGCCATTCTGCGGCTCGGAATATTCAGCTATAATCCCGTCAAGCAGTTCTTTTACAGCGGTGTTACGCTCTTTCTTATTCGCTATCTGCTTGAGTTCGTATAATTTACCCGATATCTGCGATTTGATTTGCGAGTGAATCTTTTCGTCTGTTTCAACCAGTACAAATTCCTTGTCAACGCCGACCTTTTCCGCAAGCTCATCAATCATTCCGCAGACTTCGACTATGGTTTTATGTGCTGCTGCGACGGCGTCGGCTATCACATCTTCAGCCAATTCCTTTGCACTGACTTCAATCATATTGATGGCGTCTTTTTTGCCGCCGACAAGCATATTCAGGTCGCTTTCCTCAAGCTGCGTATGCGTGGGGTTAACAACAAACTGCCCGTTTACCCTGCCTATCCTGCACGCAGCTGTGGGCCCGATGAAGGGAATCTTGCTTATTGTAAGTGCGGCACTTGCCCCAATCATCGCAAGTATATCGGGGTCGTTTTCATTATCGGCGCTCAAAACAGAGCCCATAATCTGCACTTCCTGGAAGAACCCTTTTGGAAACAGCGGACGAATGGGTCTGTCTATCATTCTTGCTGTCAGGATTTCTTTTGTGCTCGGTCTTCCCTCACGTTTAATGAATCCGCCCGGGAATTTACCCGCGGCGCTGTGTTTTTCGCGATAGTCGACACTGAGCGGGAAAAAGTCGAATTCATCTTCGCCGGCCCTGGCAGGCCCCATCACCGCGGCAACAAGAACCATCGTATCGCCATAGCTGACGACGACCGCTCCGTCGGCCTGCTTTGCGATTTTACCTGTTTCTATCGATAATACCTTGTCCCCGATTTGTCTTTGGACTTTAGTTACATCAAACATATCTTTTCCTCAATTGATTTTCGATTCCCGATTTCCGACATAAAATAAGGTTAAACAATTCCCAATCGGAAATCAAAAATCGGAAATCGTAAATGGATTTATTTTCTCAGGCCGAGGCGGGAAATAAGTTCCCGATAGCGCTTTACATCCTTTTGGCCTATGTACTTCAATAGTGATGATCTTGTGGCTACCATTTTCAACAAGCCGCGCCTTGATGAATGGTCTTTTTTGTGGCTTTTGAAATGCTCGGTGAGTTCGTTAATTCTTGTTGTCAATATCGCAATCTGAACCTCCGGCGAACCGGTGTCTGACGGGCTAATCTTGAAATCGGCGACAATTTTCGTTTTCTTTTCCGCTGTCAACATTTTTTGCGTAAGTCCTTTCCTAAACTGATTATACGACGCATCTACAATAAAACTAAAAACTTAAAACCCAAAACTTAAAACCGTTGAATTAAGACAGTCTTAACTCCGCAATTTTGAGTTTTTAGTTCTAACTTTTAAGCTTTTTAAGCTAATAATCCTGTATTATAATAGGTTATCGGTGTATTTGCAAATCTTTTCTCTTAAAATGTTTGCAGAAAAATCCGCCCTGTTGGGCACTTTTGGGGGGCTTTTTAACCGCAAAAGTATAAAGACCTGCCGATATTAGTCCGAATGATATACTATGCTCGAAAAGACTATTCTTGAAAAAGGCGGACAGGTATTAGTATCGCAGGGGCAGATAGCAAACTGCGTCCGCAAAATGGCAGGCCAAATCGAAGCCGCATATAAAGACAGCCAAAATGTTCTGGCAATAGTCCTGATGACAGGCGCCAAATGGTTTGCAGACGACCTTTTCAGGGAAATGCAAACTCGTGCTTCGCAGCGAAGCGCCGCTTCGCAGAGTAGCAACGGCAAATTCGAAATCGAATATGTCAAAATCGACAGCTATCACGGCAGCACAAAATCATCAGGCCAGGTCAAATTCCAAAATCAAATCCGTTCACAAATCGCCGACAGGGACGTCCTTGTCATCGATGAACTTTATGATACAGGCCTTACCTTAAAAAAGGTCACAGAGAAAATCACACAACAAGGCGGCAGAGTTAGAACCTGCGTACTTCTTGAAAAGGATGTTGAACACTTCGAAAATGTTGATATTGATTTCCTCGGATTGAAAGTGCCCAACTGCTTTTTAATCGGGTACGGCCTTGATTATCGGGGACAATTCCGAGAACTGCCCTTCATAGCAACTCTTAACGAAGAACAATTGTAAATCCATTCACTGCAAAACTGCACGAAAATGAAAATGGAAAATACCTAAAATTCTCCTGACCGGATATTTTTTAACGACTTTTTGCGCAGGTTCGCGTGCGTAGTCGGGCGGAATTGTTTCTTTACTTTTGCCTTAAGCTCTTGTGCACTTTTGCCTCTCCGTGCCCTCTATGATTAACAATATTTATTATAGCTTAGTACCTCATCTATACTTTTTCTTCTTTTATGCGGGATTTTTTCATCAGCAGAAAAACCAACAGTGATTACAAGCTCCACTCTTTTAAGCTTGGGAATTGAAAGCATCTTCTTTACTTTCTTCTCATTGAACCAGCCGATTATACATGTCCCCAGACCTTCTTCTGCGGCTTGAAGACAAAAATGTTCAGCAGCTATTCCTATATCCATCAGACTGAAGTTTTTCTTTTTAACAATACTCCCAAATTTAGCGGATATTTTCTCCCTTTCGCAAACTATTAATACCAACACAGGTGCTTTGAAGGCAAAATTATTAAAATCCAAAAGCCCTTCAAAAGCCACCTTTGCCAACTCATCTACAAGTGCAGGTTCATCTGCTATTATAAACTTCCATGGCTGTGAATTACATGCCGAAGGTGCTAATCTTGCTGCTTCGATACATCGAACAACTTTTTCTTGCGGAACGGCAGTAGTTTTATAATTTCTGACGCTGTATCTTTTATTTACCAAATCCAAAAAACTCATATCTTTCCTCTATTTTATTGGGCACCCGCCGTAGGCGGCAATTGATATCACACCAAATCACAGGCATCAGGCGGCATCCAGTGGGCATCTTTGCCTTCCCATTTTACATTACATCCGATTGGATTGGTAACGGCATTTGTAATGGTTTTTTCGCTTAAGAGTTCATCGAGAGCATTTTCCAGATCGTTTACAGTCATCTTGCTGGTTTCGCGGGGATTATCTACACCACGGCCGGTATAAACAAGCTTTCTTTCTTTGTTGAAGACAAAAAAGTGCGGCGTCCTTAGTGCACCATACGCTCTTGCAATATCCTGGGTAGCATCATAAAGATACAGCCATGGAAATTTATACTGCTTCATACGCTTTACCATATTTTCAAAGGAGTCTTCTTCATAAGTATTGGGGCTGTTTGAGTTTATACCGACAAACTTTACGCCTTGAGGTGCGAATTTATCTGCGGTCTTTCGAGTTACTTCATCGGACCCAATCACAAAGGGGCAGTGATTGCAGGTAAAAAGGACAACCAAAACTTTCGCATTCTTGAAATCCTTGAGCGAGTAAGTATTGCCGTCGGTGGCTCGAAGTGAAAAATCCGGAGCCTCTGAACCAAGTGATAGTGTAAAGGCCATAATCTGTCCTCCTACAAAAAAGTTTTTAACTCATTTTTTACCCACTCATTTTATTGGCCAGCCGCCTGTTATTTTTAGATATCATAGGTCTTTTTTCCGCAAACTCATAATCCGTGGTTAATTTAATTATTATCTTTGTATTCTCTGCAATCTCCTGTGGCATTCTTAAAAACCGTGCACTCCTGGGGGTACATAAATTCCGGTATCCGCCTGATTTTTCCATCCGCGGCAACACAGGCCAGGGTAGTCGAGCCCTCAGCAAGGATTATCCCGTCGGAACATCGGGTTAGTTTATAGTCATGTTCGATTTTAGCAATCGTAACCTTTGTGCAGGTCGTTTCGAGCTGGAGTTTCTCGTCGTATTTTGCAGGCCGGTGATATTTTATTGTCAGCCGGGCCACTACAAAAAATACGCCTGACTCTTCGAGGTCTTTATATGCCATCCCGTTGACACGCAGAAGCTCCGTTCGTCCCATCTCAAACCAGACGGCATAGACGCTGTTATGCGCAACCCCGCCCTGGTCGGTTTCGGAATATCGCGGCACAATGACAATGCGATGGCTTTTTACAGCCGTTCGCTTAGGAAAATTCATATTTTTGTTAACCATAAGGCAAAAAATAGCAAAAAAACCCGAACTTTGCAAGATTCAGCAGGTAAAATTTGTACGTTTGGGTTTTTTGCTGCGGTTTTTCTGCCGCTGGGGTATATGCAATGCGGGAATATGGACAGTCTTAATAAAAAATAAAAACTTGACTTGCTTTGCTGATTCGTGGATAATCCGTCCTTTATGGAAATTTTTAACACTTAATAGAACCATGAAAGGAAAATTTATGAGAAGTTACTTAACATTTTTAGTTTGTCTTGCGGTATGCGTAGCTGTTTTTAGTCAGGGCTGCGAGCCGGAAAATAAAGCCGGGAGCAATATAAATACGGTTACCACCGCTGAGCCCGCCAAAGAATTGGTTAAAACGGAAGCCAAGGTAGAGCCTGCCAAAGAAGCGGTTAAAACGGAAGCCAAGGTAGAGGAGCCGGCAAAAGTCGAAGCCAACGCAACCAAAGTTGAACCCGAAACAGTGGAGGCACCCGCCAAAACCGAAACCGCGGTAAAGACAGCAGATTCGAATACGGCAGCCGAAGATAAGGTTCTGGTTACCGTTAATGGTCTTGCCATCACCCAAAGCCAGGTCGATGCGAAAATCAAGCCGCAGCTTGACCAGATGGCAGCACGCGGTTCACAGGTTCCGCCGCAGTATATCGAACAAATGAAAGAAAGAATGAAAAAAGAGGTCGTTGACAAGATGGTGATCGAGAGACTGCTTGATGAAAAAGTAAAAGAGGCCAATATAGACATTACCGACGAGGATGCGACAAAGCAGCTTCAGGAGATAGCCTCTCAGCAGCAGCCGCCAATATCGATGGAAGACCTCAAGGCATTGATAGAGGCAAGGGGCCAGACTTTTGATGAAGTCAAGGGATATATCCGCAAAGGTCTTGGCTATCAGAAAGTTATAGAAGCACAGTTCGGCGACAACATAAAGGTCACCGACGAGGATGCCAATAAGTTTTATACCGAGAACCAAAAGCAGTATGAGAACCCCGAACAAATCAAGGCAAGCCATATTCTCATAAAGGTTGACAGCACGGACCCCAATGTCGACCCCAATTTAGCAAAGGCGGCAGCAAAGGCAAAGGCCGATGACCTGCTAAAGCAGATTCGCGAAGGGGCGGACTTTGCAACACTGGCACAGAG
>Ga0315284_10001806_pt1 | contig 30448 bp, 19 predicted proteins | sample YL17G09_16_MG_FD_203696 | JGI IMG/M metagenome (GOLD analysis project Ga0315284, IMG submission 203696) | Sediment microbial communities from Yellowstone Lake, YNP, Wyoming, USA - YL17G09_16 | ecosystem: Environmental > Aquatic > Freshwater > Lake > Sediment | place: USA: Wyoming | collected...
CTGAGTTATCTCGGCGTGCTGAAAAAGTACAAGAGCCCATCGGCCGTAAAGGGGCTAGAGAAGTTCGCGCAGGACAACCCGACGTCGATTTACGGCAAATGGGCGACGGCCGTGGTGAAGGAGTTCCGCGAAAGCGCCACCGTCAGCGTGTCGGCCGAAGGCCGGCCGTTCGAACTTATGGCACCGGACCCCGCCAATACTGACCCCGATGCCGCCCAACAGTAGGAAATCGGGGGAGAAGCGCCAGTAACTGACGGAGAGTAGTGGATGCAAGCGCCATACGGCAAGGCAGTAGCGCCCCAAGCCGGACTCGAGCCGTGGCGGTGCGGCGGTAACGTCGTGACGCAAGCGTCGGCAGAGGATCGTGCGGGCTGGGTATTGAGCCGCGAATTCTTTGCCAAAAGCTTGAATCCGGGGCGTGGAGGCCATTCCCCTCAGCCGAAGACCCCACCGGCGCGCCGCTATTGCGAGGCGCGTACGGGCCCCGCGCGGTCGTAGACCCCATGCACGTACGGAGGCTCTCCGGACAGGAACTGGGAGATCCCGTCACCGGCCGCGACGGAGATGGTGTCGCGGTCCGCGCCGTGAATCCTACGGGAGCAAGACGCCGATGAACAGCGACGGGAAGTCTGACGGCCCCATAGTACCGAGGAAGTCCGAAACTCCGGGGACACAATAAACATTAAAACTATGGCGGTGACCGCTCTTGTCCCAAACAATTCCTGAATAAACGCCCCCCCCGCCCCCCGGGCACAGCCACCTGCCGGCCCGATGGGTAGCCGCTAAATCAAATTTCATATCAGTCAGTGAAGTGGACGGCCGCAACCTATAACGAGACAAACTCACGCACGCAGGCGGCTCTTTCCGGGCCGCCCGCTTGCATGCGCGGCCGTCGAATGTCCACCCGTGTAACGATCCGCATTCGCCCCCGGAATCCGCTTTGTAGACACATTCCCGCCTTGTAGATTCGACTCAGACAACCAGGACGCGCGACGCACCGGCTGATCCCCGGAGCGACGCCGAAAAGATACCAGGGCTTCGTGGAGCCACGACTTCACGGAGCCCTTCTCTTTTTGCTCGCGTGCGATGGTTGTCAGACAGCGGGATGGAGCAGCGGCAACTCGGCCCTAAGGGCAGGTCGGCCCTTAGGGCCTCCCGCGATTCGAGGTAACGCATGGCGGAAGAGCTTGACAGCACTATTGAGCAGAACGCGGCAGGACCCAAGCAGGTTACGGCCGACGGCGTGAGCGTGCAGCAGCACTCCCTCACCGAGCAGATCGCGGCGGACAAGTACCTGGCCGGCAAGCGGGCGGCTTCGAAGAATCCGGCCAAGGCATTTACGCGGGTCAAGATCGTCCCTCCAGGAACGGTGTAGAGCATATGGGTTGGTGGCCATTTACAAGACGGTCGAAGCAGGCGGGCGCGGCCACGCGAACGCTCGTGGTCCGCGCCAAGCCTGCCTGCCGTAGCGCAGTCGAAGGCAGGTTCGACTCGGCCCAGACCAACGCCGACAACAGGCGCCACTGGGCCAATGCGGACGGCCTGTCGGCCGACGCCGCGGCTAGCCCCGCTGTGCGTCAAACGCTCCGCAATCGAGCCCGCTACGAGGTGGCGAACAATTCTTACGCCCGTGGCATCGTGCTGACGCTGGCCAACGACGTGACCGGCACCGGTCCTCGGCTCCAAATGCTGACCGGTTCGACAGGGCTCACCGAAGGCGACTCGGCCAAGACCAACCAGACCATCGAACGCGAGTTCATGGCCTGGGCGAAGGCCGTGGACCTGCCCGGCAAGCTCCGCACGATGCGGATGGCCAGGGCGCAGGACGGCGAAGCGTTCGCAATGCTGTTCAGCAATGACAATCTCAACTCGCCGGTCAAGCTGGACCTCAAGCTTATCGAGGCCGAGCAGGTCGCCACGCCGAGTGCGAAGCTGGGCGTCGTGGGTGCGGAGTTGGCCGTGGACGGCATCGAGTTCGACCCGTTCGGCAATCCTGTAGCCTACCACATCCTCAAGTCGCATCCCGGCGGTGGCGCGAGGGCTTCCTTCCTGGACTTCCAGCGCGTGCGGGCCGACAGCGTGATCCACTGGTTCCGCGCCGACCGGCCCGGCCAGCGCAGGGGCCTGCCGGACATCCTGCCGGCGCTGCCGTGTGACCAAAATGTGACCAAATCGCGCACGTCATGCGCAACATGCGCAACATGCAGATTTGAAGCTGCTCCATAGGGTGTAACCAGTTACGTGCAAATCCAGGTGTGAGCGAAACTTGCGTTTGTGGCCTTTTAATCGCTCATAACCCGGAGGTCGCAGGGAACTTCGGATTAACTGGCCGCATTATGGGACCATACCGCGGCCTACTGCGGGCCAAGGGGCACATAGAGCGGCTTGGCGGCCTTTACGTTCCCATCGGCGGATCGATACCGGGCGGTGAGCGTCGCCGTGGTGCCGGCCGGGGGACTGTCGTTCCAGGCAAGGCGCATCGCGTAGCCCCAGCCGACGGCGCTCCTGCCGGCCTGGGCGGCCAACTGCACTCGGCTATACGGCCAAGTCCAAACAGGCTTGGCGGCGGCGAGGTCTTCGGGCCCCACGTGCCCCTCGTAGAGCGCCAGTTCAAGCGAGCCCTTGACCGTCACGCTGAGCGGCTCGTCGATCTGGAAGAAGTTCACCTGGACCTGCAAGCCGTCAGGCCCCGGGCGGTCGTCCCAGTTCACCGGCGCCGGAGGCGTCAGGCGGAGGACAATCTCGTCGACGCGGTCAACGGGGCGCGGCGGCCAGTTTTGCACCTTCACCCTTCCGGTGTCCTGGCAGCCCGGGGCAGCCGACAGCAGCCAGGCCGCAATGCCCGCGACAAGTATTACGCGTGACGCCTTCATCTCGTCGGTTCCGGCTTCATGCGATCGGCCGCCATGGCCGCCAGGAGCTGCTCCTGTGCCCGCTGCCAGGATGTATCGGACACGCCGGGCGGCTCGTCAAGCCCATGCGGAAGCGGCATGGCGGCGCCGGGCGCGGGCTGCGGCGACGGCAGGATCGGCACCATTAGCGGCGGCACGGCCGGCAGCATCGCCGGCTGACCGTCCGGCTGGGTCGTCGGGGACTGGCTGTTGAGCTTGTCTTTCATCACCTTTTGGGCCAGCATGTCGTCCAGGTACTTCTTGAGGTAATCCTCGACCTCTTCCCGTTTGAGCTTTCGGATGCGGTTGACGCGGTCGATTTGCGTATCAGCCATCTCATCGGCGTCGGGGATGGTCCTCAGCACATGCGGCGTCAGGATTATCAGCAGTTCGCTGCGCTCTTTAACCTTGGTCGTGCCGCGGAACAGCGCGCCCAGCAGGGGCCAGTCGCCAAACCACGGTATGCGATCCTCGCGGTGGTCGTCCTTCGTCGTGATGAGCCCGCCGAGGATTATGGTGTGCCCGTCCTGAACGGATACCGTGGTCTCGGCCGATCGCTGGTTTATGACGATGGCCTTGGTCTTCTCGTTGATAGTCACGCTGGAACTGGCGATCGAGCTGATCTCCGGCTTGACCACCAGCTTGACGAACCCGTCGGGATTGATCCGCGGAGTAACCGTCAGGATTATGCCGACGTTCTGGTACTCAATGGTGTTGATGGCCGTGCCGTTTTCGGTAATCCGGCTGTTGGTGATGAACGGCACGCGCTGGCCGACATTGATCGTTGCCAGCTGGTTGTCGCTGGCGAGGATTTGCGGCCGGCTGAGCACCTCGAGCCTGCCCTGGCTTTGCAGCGCGCGGAGGAAGAACGACAGGTCACCCGCCGCGACGGACAGGTTGAACCCGTCGCCCTGGGCGGCCAGGGCGATCTGCGTGCCTGCGCTGACCGAGTCGTGGCCCTTGTTCCACTTGGTCGTCACGTTCCAGTCGATGCCGAGCTCGTTGGTCTCGTCGAGGGTCACCTCGGCCAACATCACCTGGATGAGCACCTGCGGCGGCGGCTGGTCGAGCTCCTTTACCAGGGCCTCGATCGTGCTGAAGTACCTTGGGCTGGCTGAGAGAAGCAGTACGTTGCTGGTCTCCTCGGCCACCACCGCCACCTCCCGCTCGAGCATCCTCTGGGCGGCGCCCATGCCGCCGGTGCCGAGCGTGGACGTCAGCCGCTGCTTCTCCTGGTCCAGGAACGTCTGCATGGCGGCCTGGATGGCTGGGGCCTGGGCGTTGCGCAGGCGGTAGACCTTCGTGAGCCGCTCCTGGGCGGGGCTCGAGTCCAGGTCCTGGATCACCTTGGACGCCAGCTCCACGTAACGCTTAGTCCCGCCGATCAGCAGGCTGTTGGTCCGCAGGTCTACCGTCACGCTCAGTGCGTCCTGCTCGCTGTTGCCGACCGTCGCCGTCGCGCCGCCGTCAACCGTCGACGCCGGCTGAGTCGTCACCAGCGTGTAGCTGACGGCCTTGGCTGACTGCTGGGCGCCCTGGAGGCGGAAGAGCTGGCTGAGCACGTCCGCCATCCGCTGAGCGTCGGCGTTGACCAGCGTGAAGACGCGAATCTCCGCCATCCGCGGGCTGATGGAATCCAGCGCGCGGACCAGGCTTTCCAGCAGCGGCATGTTCTTTACCGGCGCGGCCACAACCACGGCGTTGCTCCGGCGGTCGGGCGTTATCAGCACGCCTTCCTGCAACGCGGTGGCGATGAGCTCCTTGCCGTCCTCGGTCTTGCCGATGAACTGAAGCAGCGTCTGACGGTTGGGGCTCAGGGCCACCGGCGAGAGCGGCTTGTTCGTCAGCAGGCTGGTGAGGATCTGCGATAGCTCCGTCGCGTCGGCGTGCTGGAGCGGAAAGACGCGGATCTCCGTGACGTTCGTGAGTTGCTCGCGGTCGAGTTGGTCGATGAGTTCCTTGATGCGCTGAAGGTCCGCCGCCCCGGCTGAGACTAAAATCGTGTTGGTCCGCTCGTCGACGGATATGTTGGCCGCGCCCGCCGCGGCGGCGCCCGTCCCGCCCTGCCCGGCCAGAAGGGTCTTCAGCGTGTTGGCGACCTGCGTTGCGTCGGCCTTCTTCAGCCCGAAGGCCACCATGGTGGAACCTTTGCCCTGCGGCGCGTCGAGTTGGGCGATGAGCGTCTCGGCAAGTTTCATGTCCGCCGGGCTTGCGCCGACGATCAGCGAGTTGGACCGCGCGTCGGCAATCACCGTCATCGGGTCCTTCGCGGCCTCCCGGCTGACCCGCTGCGTGAACAACTGCTGGAGCGTAGGGGCGATCACCGTCGCGGTAGCGCTGGTCAGCCTGAACACGCGGAACTCCGTGGCGGGCACGACCTGCTCGCCGTCGATGCCGCGGATGATCTGGTCGAGAATCGCGAGGTTTTCCTTGCTGGCTGAGACGATCAGCGAGTTGGTTCGCGCGTCGACGCTGATGGCGACCTTCTCGCGCGCCGCGACGGCGGGGTTGGACTGCGCGGCAAACGACGCGCCGGGCTTGTAGAGCCCCTGCTGGACGAGGCTCTGGAGCATCGTCGCGGCCTTCTGCGCGTCGGCGCGGACGAGCGGGTATATCTTCACGACGCCGCTTTCCATGGGCGGCTCGACGTCCACCTTCTTGAGCAACTCGCGGATCATCGCGAGGTTCTCCTTGCTGGCGGAGATTATCAGCGCGTTGGCCAGGGCGTCGGCGGCAACGTCGACGCGGTCCTGCGGGGCCGGCGGCGTGCCGGGCGGCGTCATGCTCGTCAGGCGAGCCTGGAATATCTGCTGGATCGTCGGCCCGATCACGCCCGCGTCGTTATGCGCCAGGGGCAGCACATCGAGCACCACGGACGGGTCGGTGATCTCGACGTCCATCTTGCCCACCAGGCCCGTCAGCACCTTCGAGTCGTCGGCACCCGCGCTTACCAGCAGCGCGTTGATACGCAGGTCCGGCAGGATGACCGGCTTCTGCCTGGCGACGTCCGGCGTGCGGGCCGCCTCGTAGCGGGCGTTGAACAGGTTCACGAGCGAAACCGACAGCGTGCCCGCATTGGCGTGCTTGAGCGGCATTATCTGGATTTCCCCGCCGAGGGCCGGCCCGGCCGCGTCAAGCTGCTCGGCGAGGCTCTTGACCAGGGCAAACCCGTCGACGGAACCAGCGACGATCAGGCTGTTGCTCCGCGTGTCGGCCGCGACGAGCATACGCAGCCGCTCGGCGTCGAGTTGGCCCAGGGCTTTTGCCCGCTGCACGCGGGCGTCGAGCATCTTCTGGAGAATGGGGGCAAGCGTTAGCGAGTCGGCGTTCTTGAGCGTCAGCAGGCGGACGTCGTGCATATCGACGGTGGTCTGGACATCGAGTTGCTTGACGATGATTTCGGCCAGGGCGAGCGACTCCTCCAGGCCGCTGAGCACCAGGGTGTTGGTTCGCGGGTCGGGCGAGACGTTCAGCGGGTTGACCAGCGCCTTGCCGGAGACGCTTTCGGGCACGGCCCGGCCGGCGACGCCGCTCTTTGGCGCGCCGGCGAGTTTAGTGCCCTGGGCGAACACGTCGACCAGGATCGCGGCGACACTGGAGGCGTCGGCGTTGGCCAGGTGCAGCAGGCGGACCTTTGCGGCCTCGGCCAGCGGCACGGCGTCGAGGGTCTGGATGATCGCCGCAAGGGCCTTGAGGTTCTCGGGCGTCGACACGATCACGATCGCGTTGGAGCCCTGCTGGCCCGTGGAAGCGGGGTCGGCGGTGATCTTGATAGGCTTGGAGAGGTCCAGCTCGGGCAAGTCCTTGTCCGCCCCGCCGCGAAGCCGCAGCAGGCGGATCTGGTCCTGGAGCGCCCGGGCCTCCGGCGTGACCTGGTTCTGCGCCGACGGGCGGATCATCTCCATCAGCACTGCGGCAAGGCGCGTGGCGTCGGCTCGTTTGAGCGGGATAACCATGACGTCGGCGGATGAGTGGGCTGCCGGCTTGTCCAGCGTCTTGATGAGCTTCTCGATCTGCTCGAAGGCGGTCCCCTTGGCCGTGACGATGATCGACCGCGTCCGCTCGTCGGCCTGGACGTCGATCGTCTCGTCGGGCTGAAGTTTCCTGATCTGCGCTAGCAACTGCTGGAGGGCCGGCATTATCTTCATGGGCATCTCGTTTTCCAGCGTGTAGATGCGGAACTCGAGCTGCGGGGCCACTTCCTTCTTGTCCAGTTGCTCGATCAGGTGGGCGACCTCGGCCATCTTCTCCTTGGCCGCCGAGACAACCACCGCGTTTGTCATCGCAAGGGCCGTGACGGTCACCTGGTCCTCCGGGCGCGGGGCGGCCCCGGCGCGCCCGGCCGAGGGACGGTACATGCTCGTCAGCGCCGCGGCAACCCGCGTGTTATTGGCGTTGGTGAGCACGAAGACCTGCACGGACTGCCTGGTCGCGGCGGCGGCTTCGTCCAGGGTCTTTGCCAGCGCCACAATGGCCTCGAAATCCTCGTCGGTAGCGTTGATGAGGATCGCCCGCTGCTGGTCCAGCACGCTGGTCTCGACCCGTCCGCCGGCGGCGGAGGCGGGCGGCCTGGTCGCTCCGGTCCGCCCAACCGGCGCCTGGGCGCCCGCCGACCCGCGAGTGCCCGGCGTGTTCGTGTTGTAGAGCTGCTGGATGGCGCGCTCCACCTCGGCCGGATCGACGTTCTTGAGTTGGATCAGCCGCATCGTGCCGCGGGAGGGCTTCATCGCCTCGATCTCGTTGATCCACTTGGCGACCTTCTCGTGCACCTCGGCGTTGGTGGACACGACCAGGGCGTTGGCCCTGTCGTCTGCTGTCACCGCCAGCGGGGCGATCTGCTGCCTGCCGGCCTGGGCAACCTTCTGCTCCTGGGAGTACATGTCGCGGATCATCGCCGCGACGGCCGAAGCGTTGCCGTTCTTCAGTTGAATCACCTTTACCGTGGTCGACGAGGTCTCCGACGCGCGGTCAAGCTGCATCGCCATCTGGATGATCTTGTCGATCTGCCCGGTCGGGCCGGTTATGACCAGCGCGTTGCTGCCGTTGTCGGCGGAGATCGTAACGCCCTGGCCGGCGGCGGCGGACACCGATTGCGACGAGCCGCGCGGCCGCCCGGGGGACTGCCCGCCGGCGGACGCCGACTGGGCCAGCACCGGCGCAAGGTCGGCGGCCTTGGCGTACTTGAGCAGCAACAGTTCCGTCCGCATCCCGGCCGACTCCACGTCCAACTGGGCCAGCAGCGACTTGACGCGCTCGAGGTTCGGCGCGTTGGCGGTGACGATGATCGAGTTGGTCCCCGGCTCAGCCACGATGCTCACCACGTCCTCGGGACTCGTCCGCGACGAGCCGCCCCGCTGCTGGGCCGAGGCCGAAAATGCCTGCGACAGCGACGCGGCCACCATCTCCGCCTTGGCATGCTTGAGCGTTAGAAGCGTCCGTGCGGACGAGCCCGTGGCGGCCGCGTCCAGCTTGGCCGCGAGCTCGCGGATCTTCTCGAAGGTCTCCTGGTCGGCCCGGACGAGCAGCATTCGCGCGCCGGCGTCGGCCTCGATCACCACGCTGCCGCTCTCGGCGGACGGCCCGCCGCTCGTGCGGGAGCCCGTGGTCCTTGGCGTCCTGGACGCGGCGGCGCCCTGCCCCCCGAACACCGCGTTGAGCACCGCGGCAATGTCCGTGGCGTTGGCGTTATTCAGCGCGATCGTCTGGACGGGGTACTTCTCCGTTGAGTCGACGTCGAGCCTGGCAACGACCTCCTGTATCTTGGCGAACGTGTCGTCGTCGGCGCGGACGAGGATCATCCGCGAAGCCGCGTCAGGCTCAATAACCACGCTGCCCTTGGAGCCCGTGGCGGATGACGAGCCTAAGCGCGTCCGGCCGGTGGAAGTTCGGCCGGTTGTGCTGCTGGCAGCGGCGCCGCCGAAGAGTCCGGCCAGCGTCCGGCTGACGGACTCGGCGTCGGCGTGCTTCAGCGCGATGGTCCGCACGGGGTAGCGGTCGGTCTGGGCCGTGTCAAGCTCAGCCAGCAGTTGCGTTATGCGGGCGTGGTCTTCCTTGGACGCGCGGACGACAAGCGAGTTGCTGCTGGGATCGGCACTGATGCGAAGCTGTCCGGCGGCGCTGACGGCAGATGAGCCGCTCCGGCCTCGCCCGGTGGGGCCGCTGACGGCGCCGCCGGACTGCATCGCGCCCACAAGCGCGGAAGACAGCGTCGTGGCGTCGGCATTTTCCAGGCGGTAGACCTTTACCGTTATTTCGCCGGTGGCCTGTGCCTCGTCGAGGTCGTTGATCACCTTTGCGACGAGTTCGTGTTTCTCGTCGGGGGCCGAGACAAGTATCAGCCGCCCGGCCTCGTTGCCTGTAACGATGATCGGCTCGCTCATGCCCGACGACCCCGCGCTGGCGACGGCGCCGGAGGATCCCGCCCGGCTTGCGCCCACACCGCGTCGCGACAAGCCGCCGTCGGCGAATATCTCCCGCAGGGCCTGGACCGTCGGGGCGACTTCCGCGTGCTTGAGCAAATACATCCTCACGGCCCGCGAGAAGCTTGTGGACCTGTCGATCTCCTCGATGACCTTCTGAATGAGCTTCATCGCGTCGGTCGGGGCCGAGACGATGACGGAGTTGGTGCTCTTGTTGGCCGAGATGCTCAGTAGCGAGCTCGAATCGACCTTCGTGGCCCCGGCCTCGCCGCCTTCGCCGCTCATCTGGAGCAGTTCGAGGATCATTTCGGCCTGCTGCCACGAGCCGGAGCTGCCGGACCTCGACCGCGAGAACGGCGACTGCGGCGTCTGCCTCTTGGGCGTGAACAGCTCGGTGAGGTTGGCGGCGACCTCCGCCGCGTCGGTGTTCTTGAGCGTGAAGATCCGCACCTCGCTGGTGACGGTCGATACGCGGTCCAACTCCTTGACCAGCGGAAGGATCATGTCGAAGTCGGAGGGTTTGGCCCGGACTACGATGCTCCGCGTGCGCATGTCCGCCACGACGGTTATCGGCGACTGTGCGACCGGCGCGGGCGGGACCTCGGGCTGCGGCGGCTGCTGGCCGGGACGTCCGCCGCGGCTCGACCGGCCGCTGATGGCCTGCATGATCTGAGACTGGGCCGAGCCCCGGCCGCGAGGATTGAACAGGGCGTCCAGCGTGTCGGCGACGGCCGACGGCGAGGCATGCTCGACCCGGACGACCCGAAGCTCCATGTCGGCGTCGGCAGCCGAGGCCGAAAGCTGGTCGATCAACGACTGGATGCTCTCGATCTCCTGCCGGGGAGCCAGCACGATCAGCGAGTTGCTGTTGCGGTCGACGGCGATGGTGATCTTCGGGCGATGCGCCTCGACCTGGCCTTGCCCTGAGCCTGCCTGCCCTGAGCTTGTCGAAAGGGTCGAAGGGCCTTGCCCTGAGCTTGTCGAAGGGGCAGGCTGTGTGGTTGCTTGCGTCGCCGGTTCCGCCGGCGGACCTGCCGGCTGCGTCGCCACTTGCATTGAGACTGCCGGAAGGGGCGGCATATCGATCCGCGTGTATATCATGTCCAGTTCGGCCGGCGGGGCCGGGAATATCCGCACGCTGTTGGCGTCGAGGCTGTTGGCGTCTCGGACCGGCAGCTTATCGGTCACCACGATATCCGCGCTGCCCATCTGCCCGTACATCTTCTGGAGCAGTTCAGCCATCCGGCTGGCGGGGATCCGCGAGACGGGCACGACCCGGACGATGGGCTGCCTGTCGGCGGCGGTGGATTTGTCGAGCTTGGCGATTACCTCCTCGATGGCCTTGAGGTCGGCTTCCTTGGCGACGACGCTTACGAGCTGGCTGAAGTAGTCGGCATCGATGACGGGCTTGGCCGCGGCGGGGCGGTCGGCGTACATGGCGTCGAGCTTGGCGGCCACATCGAGCGGGTCCGCCCGGTCGAGGTAGAAATACCCGACCTCGCGCGGCGTGCCGGCCTTGTCCAACTGCGTCAGGATCTCCTGGACGATCTGGAAATTGATCGGCGTCGTCGAGACCACCAGGCTGTTGGTCCGCTCGTCGGCGGCGATGCTGAACGGCGCCGGCTCGACGGCCCGCTCGCCGGCGCCGCCGCGAGACGCACGCTGGCGCGTCATGTCCACGAAGAGTTGGCCCACGGACTTCGCCAGGTCAACCGCGGAAGAGTTCTCCAGCTTGAACGTGCGGACCTGTACCTGCGAGCTTGTGCCCTGCTGGTCCAGACGCTTGATCATGTCCATGACGCCCTTGACCTCGCCGGCCGGGCCGCGAACCAGGATGCTGTTGGAGTTCACCTCGGCTGTAACGCTCACCGCCGGCTCCTGGGCGGCTGCCGAGCCGCTCGATCCGCCCGGCCCATACCGCGAGGCCGTGGGCCTCCGCGCCACCAGCGCGGCGTTGATCGCGTCGGCCAGGCTGGGCGCCTGGGCGTTGGCCAGCCGGACTATCTCGATGACGGTCTGCCGGTCCGACCTTTCGGCGTCGAACTGCGCGATGAGCTGCTCGGCCAGAAGCATCTTCTCCGGCGGGGCCTGGATGACCAGCGTGTTGGCGCCGGGCATGGCCGCGACGCGTACGGCCGGACCGGCCGACGAGCCGGCGCCGCGCCTGACCCACCACGGCACGTCCCCTCCGGGCGTCGATGACGAATCGCCCAGCATTGTCTGGAGCATCTCGGCCAGGTCCGCGGCGCGGGCGAACTTCAGCGGGAAGGTCTTGGTCTGACTTGCCAGGCCGGTAGCCTTCTGGACCTGTGCGATGACCTTTTCGATCTCGACGAACTGCTCAGCCGTCGCGGCCGCCATCAACTGATTCGTAGCCGCGTCGGCGTCAAAACGCGGTTCCGGCGCCGTCGGGGCGGCGCCCTGCCCGCCTGGGCCGCCCTGGCCTCGCTGCTGGGGCTGGGCAAAAATCCTGGTAAGCGAGGAGGCCACGTCGGCCGCCTTGGAACCGGTGAGCTGGTAAACCCGCACCTGCTGGCGCGAGGGGGCGTCCTCGGTGTCGAGCCTGGCGACGGTCGCGACGATCTCGTCGATCTTCGCCTTGGGAGCGTCGATGATCAGCGCCTTGTCGCCCGGGGCGGCGGTGATGATCACGCGCCTGGCGTCGTCGCCGCCCGGCGTCACGGTGCGCGTCCGGCCCCAGCGGCTGTACGAGCCGTAGCCGGAGTCATAGCCGGAACCGGAACTCGAACTCGGACTGGATGAGTTCGGGAAAAGCTGGACGAGCTTCTCCGCCAGCGCGGAAGCCGAGACGAACTTGACCGGGATGATCCGCATCTCCCGCACCTGGGCGGGGGCGTCCTTGTCGAGCTTGGCGATCATGTCCTCGATCATCTTCCGCTGGGCCTCGGGGGCCCGAAGCAGGACGGTGTTGGTCAGCGGATCGGCCTGGATGTAAACCTGCTGCGGTCTGCCCTCGACCGGTGGCGGGAGCATCCTCGTCAGCAGTGCCGCCAGCGAGGACGCGTCGGCATTGGCAAGCGGCACGATGCGGATGGTGGCCTGGCCGGAGGCCTCGGGCGTGTCGAATCCGACGATGAGCTTCTCGGCCAGGGCGATCTTCTCGGGCGGGCCTTGCACGACGATGGTATTTGCGGCCGGGACGGCGGCGACTCGCACCGCCGAGGCGTCCGACGACGAACGGCGGGAGTACGACGAGTAGGAATCGGAGCTTCTTCGCTGCCCGCCGGCCTCGGCGAGCATGGTTTCCAGCACGGCCGAGAGGTCCTCGGCACGGGCGTGCTTGAGGGCGAACGCCTTGGTCTGGACCGCCAGGACCGTTGCGGCCTGGAGTTTCTGGATGACCTTCTCGATCTCCTCGAACTGCGCCGTCGTCGCGGCGGCCATCAGTTGGTTGGTGGCGGCGTCGGCCTCGAACCGCGGCTCGATCTGCCCGGCGGCCGATGATCGCCTGGCGCCTGAATCGCCGGCTCGGGCCGCGAACAGCCGGCGGAGCGACTCGGCCAGGTCGGCGGCCTTCGAGCTGGCGATCTGGTACGTGCGTATCTCTATGCTGCCCGGGGCATTCTCGACGTCCAGGGCTGCAATGAGCCGGGCGATGGATTCGATCCTGGCCTTGGGCGCCTCGACGACCAGGGCCTTGTCGCCCGGCGCAGCCGTGATGATGACGCTCTCGTCGGCGCCGCCGGAGCGCGACCGCCTGTAGCCGGAGCCGGAGCTTGAGCCATACGAGTACGACGAAGCCTGGGCCTGCGGATAAAGCCGCTCAAACATAATCGCCAGCGCCGCGGCCGAGGCGTGCTTTACGGGGATGATCCGCACCTCGCGGGTAAGGTCGGCGGCGTCGTTGTCAAGCTGGGTAATGATGGTTTGGAGGGTTGTCCGCTGGGCCTCGGGCGCGCGGAGGAGGATGGAGTTGGTGGCCTTCTCGGCCTCGATATAGACTTCCTGCTCATGGCCCTGCTGGGCGGGTGGGAGCATGTTGCGGATGGTCTCAACGAGGGCTTCGGCGCGTGCTTTGGTCAGCGGGATGCGGACGATTGTCAGGTCGCGGGCGACCTCGGGGGTGTCGAACGTGGCAATGAGTTTCTCCGCCTGGGCGAGCTTGGCGGGCGAGCCCTGAACAACAATGGCGTTGCCCTCTTGCAGCGCCACGACGCGCAGCGAACCCGCCGATGAAGAAGAGGACGAAGAGTACGAGGAGTAGCGGCTGTAGCCGTACTGGCCTCGGGACGAGCCGCCCTCGTCGGCGAGCATCTGCCGCAGCACATCGGCGATGTCGGATGCCCTGGCGAACTTCAGCCTGAAGGTCCGCGTCTCGCTGGCATTGGCCTTTGTCTGCTTGTCCAGCGAGGCGATCATCTCCTCGAGCATCTTCCGCCGGCTTTCGGGCGCGCGGATGAGCAGCGTGTTGGTCGCCGGCTCGGCCTGGATGGTTATCTCCGGCTTCTGGCCGTCGGGCGTCGGCGGCAGCATGGCCTGGAGCGTCTGGGCAAGGCGGGCCGCGTCGGCGCTTTCAAGCGTGACGATGCGGATCGGGTCGCCCTGCGTGGCCGGCGGCACGTCGAGGGCCTTGATCATCTCGGCGACGGAGGCGTGGTCCTTCTCGCAGGCCGAGACGATCAGCGTGTTGCTGTTGCGATCCGCCGCGATGGTGACCGGCACCCCGGCGGCAGACTGGCTGAATCGGTCGGAGCGGCTCGAGTAGCCGGAATAGCCGCCGGAGGATCGGCTGGCGGACTCGCCGTGTATCTCGCGCAGGATTCGGGCGAGGTCATCGGCCTTGGCGTCTTTCAGGACGTACCGCCTGGTCACGGCGACGGGCCTGGCCTCGGCAGCGGCGGTGAGCTGCTCCAGGAGCTGCTGGACCTTGGGCCACTGGGCCGACGGGGCGGAGATCATCAGCGTGTTGCTGGACGCATCGGCCTCGACGCGGATCGTGGACCTGCTGGCCCGCTCTCCGTAGGACCCGCGAACCTCGCTGGAGAACATCCCCATCAGCGAGGAGGCGACCTGGGCGGCGTTGCCGGCCTTGAGCTGGATGACGCGAACCTCGCGGGTTTCCGTGGCGCTTTCCGAGTCGAGGTCCTCGATGAGCTTGATGGCCGTCTGCACCTCGCCGGCTGAGCCGTTGAGGATCAGGCTGTTGGTCCGCGCATCGGCGGCGACCTGCACGCCGCTCGAGGGCCGGCCGTAGCTGCCGCGAATGGTCAGCACACTCGTGACGACCTCCGCGAGCTGCTGGGCGTCGGATGACTTGAGCCGCACGATCTTGGCGGCGCCGCCGGCGGTGCTGGCGGTGTCCAGTTGAAGGATGAGCTTCTCGATAGCCGCCATTCTGTCGGCCGGGGCCGAGACTATCAGGCGATTGGTCGCCGGGTCGGGAACGATCCGCAGCGACGTGGCCGACGAGGTATCCGACGATGACCGATAGCGGTACGACTCGGAGGAATCGGACGACGATCGCGACGAGCCGTCGACGGCCTGGAGCAGCACCTTGGCGAGTTCCTCGGCCTTTGCGTTCTTGAGAACGAAGATGCGGATATCGCCGGTGTCCTCGCCGCCGCCGGAGTCCAGCTTGCTGACCATCTCCCTGGCCATGGCGATGCGGTCGCTGCGGCCCATGAGGATGACGGAGTTGGTCCGTTCGTCGGCCGTGGCGGAGACGGTTTCGTCGCTGCTGTCCTGCCTTACCACTTCGAATTTGCCCGTGTCTCTGTTGCGCTCGTAGGAGCGCTTCTGCGCGCCCGTGAACAGCTTGTTGATGATGTCGACGACGACACGGGCGTTGGCTCGCTTGAGCGTGCATGATTCGATAGCCGTGTCGGCCGTGCTCTTGGCGTCATATATCTGGAGGAATTCCTGGATACGCCGGATGTTCTTGACGCTGTCGGTGATGACGACCCCTTTGCCCTTGCTCAGCGCGGATATCGAGCCCCACGTGGAGACCATCCGCACGACCGCCTTGGATGCGGTCTCGGAATCGACCTGCTGGAGCGGGATGACAACCGTGACGACCTCACCGGGGCGGACCCTCTCCATTTCCGCCAGGCCGGGGAGGATCTTCGTCTCGTTGGGGACCTGGGAAACGGGGACCACGCGGAAGTACCGGTCTGTCTCGATCAGCCAGAACCCCTTCATCGCCAGCAGGAGGTTAAGCGTATCCAAGGCGTCGGCGTAGGAATAGGGCGTGTTGTCGAAGAACGTCAACTCGCCGGGAATGGCGACCTCGCCGAGTATCGGCTTGCCGGCGTTCTGGCCAAACCACCGCACGGCGTCGCCGTAGGGAATCCCGGCGAACTGGAACTTCACGGTCTGCTCGCTGCGCGGCACGGGCTTGGGCTCGGATTTCGGCGCCGGGGCGCTCGCCGGCTGGGTGGTGGCGGGTTTCGTCGTCGGGGCAGCCTGGGTGGCGGCCCGCGGCGCAGACGAACTGGGCGACGCCTGCGCCAGCAGAGTGGCACATGGCAGGCAGGCACACACAGTCGCAGTCAATAACAACCAGCGTCGCATCCTGTACGTCTCCTGGGGCCGATCCATCGCACTTCATGCGCAGCACCGGCACATGGCGGCCGGCGGCGCGCGAAAGGCGCGGGGCCAGCCAAGTACTTCATCGTTCGTCCGGGCCGGTTTTCTTGACACTATCAGCCGACACGGTTTTCCCGACACCGCAGGAAGGCAAGGTCTTCTCTACGCTCTGGGCCGGGGCGGTCTGAGGCGCCGGCCGGATTTCCTCGGGAAGCAGGCTGTCCGGGAGTCTTCGTTTCTCGGTGAGGTTCTGTCCGAGTTCTACAACAAAATACTCAGGGCCGACCTTCAGGATGACCCGGCTTGGCGAAAGGATCTTCGGGTTGTCCGGCGAAGGCATGGGCCGGTAATCAACAAGCGCGATAACCCCTCCGCCGAGGGTGTCTCCGGGCCTGTACGAACGGATCTGGCGGGTGGCGCTGTCGGTGACGAGCACCTCCTGCTTTTCGGTCCAGTCGGGCAGGCCGACGACGCGGAATCGGCTCGGCGTCGGCGGGCTCGGGGCCGGGGCCGCCCGCGGCTGCCTCTCAGTCGCCGCCACCGGCGCCGGTGGCGGAGGCGTGACGCGCCGCTGTATGTAAGGCCGAAACAGGTCGCGCGAGGCTATCGGCTCGTAGAGCTTGCGGGCCTCGGTGTCGGCCGGGGCGGTGGTCGCGAACTGGTCGGTCTGGATTTTGTCCTCGGGCCTCAGGTCTATCACGGGCGTGACGTAACGGACCTGGAGGTCCACCTCGTTGCTCTTGAGCACGGGTGTGATGGTCACCTGGTCCAGGCGGTGCAGGTGCGGCTCGGCGTCGAGCAGGTAGAGGAAGTCGACGATGTTCTTGAGCCCGCCGCGCACGCGGATGGCCCGGCCTACCTCGCGGTAGGCGCCCTTGACCTGCGAACCGCGCACGGGCTGGACCGAGAGCTTCTCGGGGCTCAGCCCCGCCCGCTCGACCAGCGCCAGAAGCGCCGCGCCGAGCTTGGCGCTTGCCCGCAGTTCGTCGGTGTCGAACGTCTTAGCCGCCCAGCCGCGAAGGCTCTGGGCGCGGCTTTGGTTCTGTGCGTTCTGGCGATTGAGCTTCGCGTACTCGTTGCTCCACCCGACGCGCTGATCGTCCCAGCGGGCCAGGGCGTCGAGGTACGCATTCTTGACCAGCACGAAGCCCAGGCCCGCCACGACAAGCGCGCCGGTTACGCCGACGAGGATTTTCTCGCGCCGAGTCATTCGCGACCATCCCGCAATGTGTCTTCAAGCCTCATCGCAATTCGTCCAGAAACGCCTTGACGGGACCATATTCCTCGCGGTCAAGCTGGCCGTTGCGGTTCTCGTCGAAGTACCGCAGGTACCTGCTTTCCCTTATGTACTGGTAGACGGCCTTGCGTTCTTCACTGTCGAGCTTGCCGTCGTGATTCTGGTCGAACCTGGACAGGACTTCCTTCCGCAGCTCCCGCTTGACCTCATCCGTGAAGCGCCTGTCCTGGCCGGACTGCGGCGACGACGAGCCCGAGGCCGCCGCCGTTGGCGCGGGCGGCGCGGGTGTGGCCGGGGCGGGCGCCGGTTTGGGCGTCTCATCCGCGGCCAAGGCCCTGGCCAACTGCCTTATCGAATCGTCATCCTCAGGCCGGGCCACGGGCCTGGCGCCGCGGAGGTCCAATTCCATGTCCGGCTCGATGAACACCCGGACCTCCTCGCTGTACGGGTAGCCGTAGGGGTCCGGCGTCGTGGTCAGCCCGCCGGGCTGGAACTTGTAGCCCGCAGCGGCAAGCTGGTCGCCCAGATCGGTGATGATCTTGCTGTCGCGGGCCTTTACCACGAACGACAGCGACCACTCGCCGGAGGTCTCGACCGTCTTGAGCCCGCTTATGTAGGCGTCCGGCGCGCCGGGAAACAGCGTCGAAAGCTGCGCCCAGTGCGTCAGCCAGTCGCGCCGCTCGTCCTGCCACTGCTGGAGCGCCTTGACCTGCTTGGCGATGTGCAGCAGGCTTTTTTCATTCTCCTTCTCGGCCAGGAGCTTCTGGTGCACCTGCTCGGCGGCATCTTTCCGCCTGGACACCTGGATGGCGCCGGCCGTGCCGCCCGCAACTGCGGCGGCGAGCAGCACCGCGGCCGCCGCGATTGCCATTGTGCGCGCCTTGTTGCGAGGCTCGACGCGGCGTTTGGGGTGCAGGAAGTCGAAGGGAAGCCGGCCGTGGCCACAGTGGCCGATGGCCAGGCCAAGGGCGGAGATGAACGCGGACGTGTCAGCCACGTCGCCAAAGCCCGCCCCCGGCGCGGCCTTGAGCAGTTCGCAGGGCGCCTTGAGCCCAGCTGAAAGCTCATCCGCCGCGGCAGCCTCGACGCCAGTGCCGCCGGCGATGATGATCTCGTCGATCTTGAAATCCCTCTCGACGGCGAGGTAGCTCTGCACGCTTCGTCGGACCTCCATCGCCACCGCGCGGAGGCTCTCGGCAATCATGCCGGGCTGGGCGTCGGCGGTGGGAACCTTGACCGCGACCGAGCGGCTGAACATCAGCGAACCGCCGACCAGCAGGTCGATCTCGGTCTCCTCGGCCCCGAGGTGCAGCAGCAGCGTGGTCTCGTGGGGGCCGCCCGGCTTGCAGGCTTTCAAGCAGCGGACGTTGGCGTATGGCCTGAGGCCCAGCCTCAGCAGCCTGGCCCCGGCGGCTTCGGCAATCCGGCGGTAATGGTCGACGACTGGCAAGCGCACCGCGGCGACAAGCACGTCGATACCCTTGGACGCCTCGCCGTCAATCGGTCCGGCGTCGGAGTCGTAGTGGCTGTCGATGGTGAAGTCGATGACCCCTTCCTCGGCGCGGAAGGGCAATTCCTTCTCGACCTGGAAGGAGACCATGCCCGCCACCTCGTTTTGAGACGCCCCCAGCGGCAGGGTTACGGGCTTGAGCACCGCCTCGGCCCGGGTGACGTTCATCAGCAGGCCCACGCCGCCAAGGCGCATATCGCGCAGCGCCTGGCCCAGCAGAATACCCAACTGCCGCGGATCGGAGGAGTCCGTTCCCGGCGGGATCGCCGTGGCCGAGGTCTTCAGCACGCGGGCCGACCGCCCGCATCGCTCGGCGTAAACCACGCGAATATGCCGGCCGTCGCAGTCCACGGCCGCGAAATGGCGCGGTTTGCCGACCAAGCCCTTCAATCTTTCCAGAAAAGCACCCATCATCGCTGCGTTTGCTCCCGTTCCACGTCTATGGCAAATGGCAGACCAAGTCGCGTCAGGTCTCGCTGGTACAGCATGCGCGGTGAGGAACCCGCCATGTCGACGACGGCCTCGACCACCCGGTACTGGCCGCAGGGCCAGCCGTACGCCACGCACCGCACGTGGAACTGCCATGACCGCGACGCGAGAAACGGCGCGATCGCCTTGAAGGTATCGGCAGAAACAACGTTTTGTGTGTAGGGCCAGGCGATGGTTTCTTTCAGAGGCGCGTCCAACTGCTCCCGGGCGGAAACAATCTGCCCTGCAAGGTCCTCGTCAAAACCCGGCAGCGCCGCCAGAACCTCCGCGGAGGCCGTGTTTATATTCACCTTTCCAAATACAATTTTACCCGCCTGGGCGGTCAAACGGTCGATAACTTGCGGCAGTTCGTCCGCCCCCACACCCGACTCGATCCACTGACCGGCCTTGAGCTTGTCCTGGTCGTTCTTGAGCTGGTAGCGAAGGTTCAGCAATTCCGCCGGGTGCTTGAAGACGTTTCCCTCCTGGCGGTAGAGCCGGATGAACTCCTGAGTCTGCGGCAAAAGCCCAGCGGCATTCGGATCCCCGCCCGGCGATTGGCCGTCGGGATTCGCGTTGATGTTGATGCGCTTGCTTCCGTCGGCGGCGACGTTCCGCTCGTACGACCACGTCGTCGCCATGCCCAACAGGCCGCGGTCGAGCTGCCCGTCGTCGTTGTCCGGTGGGAACGTGGCATCGCCGTCGTCCTCGCCGGGCTCAAGCAGGCCGTTGAGGTTGTAGTCCTCCCCGTAAACCAGCGCCGCGGTGAAACCCTTGACCAGCAGCAACTCCTCGACCGTCATCAGCGGGCCGTTCTTTATGAGGTACGGGTGGGGCAACTGGTCGTAGTAGTCCTGCTCGGCGCCTTGCGGGCGGGTGTTGGCGTCGGCGTCGCGGTAGTCCATCAGGGCGTCGACCAGATCCGGCGTCATGCCGGGAAGGGCCAGCAGGGCATCCTCCCCGGCCGTGTTGATGTTGATCTTCGACGCCTCGTCCGTCACCCCGTTTCGCAGGACGTCGCGGTCGACCGGGTTCTGCGCGTAGATGGTGAAGAACCAGTCATTGGCACCGTCGTTGCAAATCCATTGGGCGCGAAACAGCTCGGGGTTGTCCGTCCAGACGCTCTGGTCGGCTCCCGAGGCGGAGAGGATGGCCATCGTCCTTTGCAGGCCGGTCATGGCTGTTGCGTATGCCTGCTGGCCCCTTCCGGCGGCAGTGGCGGCAGTGACCTCGGCTTGGGCCCTGTACAGCAGCACCGCCGCCGCCAGGGCAGAGAGCATGACCAGCACGAGAACCGCCACCAAGACTGTCCCGCTTCGTCGCATCATGGCACGGCCTCCCGCGCGGTATTGGAGTATTGCGGCAGTCTGCTGAGGCCCCGCATGATCGTCGTGCCGCCGAACGACCTCTTGCCGGCCGGGACGTAGACAACGCGGCGGAACGCCTCGAACGGGTAGTCCACCGGCTCCATTCCATCCGGCAGCGGCTCAATGCCGATGACGATCTCGACCGCCATCGGCGTGTCGCCGCCGTCCCAGCTCATCAGCCATTGGCCCGACTGGTTGTCCCAGTACCGCAGGGAGAGGAACTTGAAACTCGGGGCGATCAGCGCCGACTTGACGCCCACGCCTGCCTCGACAGTCGTCGCCGCGATGACGGTCTGCTCCGTCCGTTCGACGCCCTCGACGGTCGGCTGGCCGGTATCCGGGTCTTCGGACAGCCGCAGGCAATAGCCGACGATCCGCATGTCCTGCTGAGGCACGGCCGGGCGATCCGAGATTTCATCGGTCGCCCATACGCTCTGGCCGGGCAGGCCGGCAACCATGAACTGCATGCCCGTCGCGTCGCCGGTAAGCCCCATTTGCAGGAACGGATACACAATTGCCGAACGAAGCTCGTCGGTCATACGCTCCATCAATGCCCGCCGGGCGGCCGTGACCTCCACTGCCCCCAGCCGGTCGCCAAACGCCTGCCTGGTCGAGATGATCTGCTGGTAAAACGCAAGCGCCGCCAGGATGATGCCCATGGTCAGGCCCACGGCGAGGATTACCTCCACCAGCGTAAAAGCCCGCTGATGGCGGGCGATTGCGGATTTACCAATTGCGGATTGCGGATTGCGGATTGCGGATTGCGGATTGCGGACCTGTCCCGTTGGGAATGCGGACCTGTCCCGTTGGGATTGGGAACCCGTCCCCAAGTATTGCGCAGTCTCACGCGAATTCGAGGGGCACAATACCTGGGGCGGTCTTGGGTTCTGGAACGAAGTCTGCAATGGAGAGTCTTCCGAAGCCCAGGGATAGCAATCCCTGGGTGAAAAGCCCACAGGTGAAAGGTTCCTGGAATGGACAAATTGTGGAGGTGTCCATGGAGATCGAGGGTCTTGGGTCTGCTTCCTCATGGTCCCGTCCCCCCCGCGGCGCCGGCGTCATCTGCGGGCGGCTCGTCGGCCATGAGGATCGTCAGCGAGGTCGCGTAGCCTGTCGGCTGGTAGCGTACGGTCACCTTGACCCGCTGGAATGCGGGCAACTCCAGGCCGAGTTGCTGTTCTTGGTACGGCTCAACGACGATCTGCCGGGTCCACCCGACCAGGGCGGCATCTTCGTATTCGATGGGTCCGTCGGACACAAGCGGGACAAGGCCCATCTGGATCTCGCTGAGGGCGGTGACGGCCAGATCCTGGGCTCGGGCATCCAACTGCACCCGCTGCATGCCACTGAGGCTGGAACTCAAACCCGCCAGGATCACCATCGCCGCACAGAAGAACAGCGACATCGCCAGCACCACCTCCAGAAGCACCACGCCGCTGCGACCCTTGGCCGCAGCGGAATTGCAGATTGCGGACCTGTCCCCAAGGGATTGCGGATTGCGGATTGCAGTCCCGAGCAAAGCCGAGGGGCGGATTGGCCGGAGAGACACGGGTGAGGATCTGCGCGGATCAAAGTCGTGGTTGCTGCGCCCCTCTCGGGACTCCGCAAACCACGGCACCCCGCACGGGCCTCGGACAAGAAAATCCGCAATCCGCAATCCGCAATCCGCAATCATGGGGCCTCCTGCGCCTCGGCGTCGATTGCCCGCTGCTCGTCCTGCTCGGTCGGCGTGAGTATCCGCAGACTTACCGAGCCGGTAATGCCGTTGATCTCGATCCGCCCGATCCGAGGATCGAGCCCGTCGGCGGCGGCCAGCTCGATGACGGCTGAGTCGCACGAGCCGTCCGGCATGAACGTGATGCTCTGCAACGGTTCGCCGTCGGGGGTTGCGGGTTCCCGGACGTCGCTGTAGGTAAGCAGTTTGCGGGCGCTTTGGCCGGTGCGGCGGCACTGGATGAACCGCAGCAGGTCCGTGGGCAGGTCGTTGGCCCATGCACCGTAATGGGGGACGAAGCGGCCTGGCTCGTGAAGCGGGCTGGGCTCCCAGGTGATGACGGGCGAAAGCGAGGCCGGATCGAACCCCAGGCGGATCAGCCTGCCCTGGCTGCACGCCTCGGCCCGCGCCATCCGAAGGATAGCCTCGACCCGCATGGCGCTTTCGTCGAGGGATTGCCTCTGATACCACTGGCCCATAACCAGCACGAAGGTCCCGGCCAGCAGGGCGATTATCGCCGCGGCCAGGATGATCTCAACGAGCGTGAAAGCCCGGCGCCCGAGCCGGCCCCAACCTGCTACGGATATCATCTCAGGGGCCATTGTCATCAACCTCCGCAGGCCCGCGTCAGCAGTACAGGGGCACGGCGCGTCTGGCAGATCCCGCGCGCTATCGAAAAAGCATATGCCCTCGCGGGCGCACGCACATGTGCTACTTGGTCTGGGCCTCGGACTGAATCCAGGCCTTGTTCTTGATGTCGTCGCTGGCGCCGTTGTCGTCCTGCTTGTTGGGGCCGAAGGACCATACCTTGTAAGGCAGGGTCTTGGCTTCCTCGCTGCCGGCCTCGGTGGGCTGATAGCCGAGCTTGTTGCCCCAGCCGTCGACGGGGTCGGCCTTGAGGTACGGCCCGGCCCATTTCTCGGCCAGCTTCTCATCGGTGAAGCTGGGCTTCTTGATCAGGGCTTCCAGGCCCCCCTCCTGGTCGCTGGGGTACTCGCCGATGTCCAGCTTGTAGCGATCCAGCGCGCCACCCACCTGCTCGATCAGCAGCACGGAGGTGTCCTTCTTTGCCTTGTCCTGCGTGCCACCAACGGCGAAGATGAACACCCCCGCCAGGATGCCGATGATGGCGATGACCAGCAGGATCTCCACCAGAGTGAAGCCGACGCGTACGGTTCTGCGTGCGTTCATTGTCGCGATGCTCCTTCTTGCTTGCCGCTTGCCGCTTGTATTCGGCATAACGCGGAGGGCCGGTCCAGTCTTCCACTTAGAACCCGGCGCCTTCTTGCCATATTATTCAACCGCGCCCGTCACTTTATGGACTGGGCCATTGTCAGAATCGGGTAAAGCAGACCCAGCGCCAGCGTGCCTATGGTAATGGCCATCAGCACCAGCACGACCGGCTCGATGAGTTGCACGGCCTGGTTCACCTGTCGGTCGGTGCGGCGCTCGACGGTCTCGGCGATCTCGACGAGGACCTTGTCGAGCTGGTTGGACTCCTCAGCCACGGCGATCATCTCCAGCACCTGCGGGGGGAAGAGACCGCACGCGCGAAGCGGCCCGGTGAGGGTCTGGCCTCCGCGGACGCTCTCGGACGCCTTGTCGATGTGCCCGGCAAGAACGCTCGATCCGGTGGCGTCCTTGCTGATGGCCAAGGCCTGGAGGATAGGCACGCCGTTGGCCATCATCGTGCCGAGGATCCGGCAGAACCGCGTGACACTGATGGTGCGGATGACCTTCCCGATAACCGGCACCCGCAGCCGCCAGCGTTCCCACAGCATACGCCCAGCGCTGCTGCGCAGGAGCATCGCCCCGCCGATAATCGCGCCGGCCAGGCCGCCGAGAATCACCGGCCAGCCCTGAAGCAAGGCGTCGCTGACGGCGAACATGATCCTCGTCGGAACCGGCAGACGCTGGTTCTGGCCGAAAAGGGTCTTGAACATCGGCACGAACCACACCAGCATGCCGACGGTCACCGACAGGGCAATCACGCTGAGTATGATCGGGTATATCATGGCCCCGCGGATCTTGGACTGGAGCTCGTCGAACCGTTCGATGAAGCCCGAAAGGTTGGCCAGAACGTCCTCCAGGAAGCCCGCCTTCTCGCCGGCACGGACCATTGCCACGTGCAGCGGTGCGAACGCCTGGCTCTGCTCGCTCATGGCCTCGGCCAGCTCCTTGCCGCCTGAGACGCCATCGCTGACTTTTTTCATCACGACCGAGAGGCGAGGATTGCTCGATGCGCGGGCGATGGTGTCGATGGACCGCACCAGCGGCACGCCGGAGCGCAGCAGGTCGGCCAGTTGCCCATACATGATGCCGATGTCCCGCAGGCGGACCTTGCCTCTCTGGGCGCGCTGGGGCTTCTGCTCGGTCAGGCGGATGGGATATAGCTTGCGTTCGTCCAGCGCGCGGGCCGCCCCCTGCTCGTTATCAGCCTGGATGACGCCGGCGACGATGTCCCCGGAAGCAGTTCTGGCTTGGTATTGGAATGTAGCCATGTTTGGTCAGGAAAAGAGGTCTTAGGTCCTAGCTCTTAGGTCATAGGGCGCAGACAGATGAGGCAGGCTGAGGCCCTGCCCCCTAAGACCTAAGAGCTAGGACCTAAGACCTTCTTCTACACCGTCGCCACTCGCATGACCTCTTCCGGCGTGGTCACGCCCAGGCGAACCTTGATCCAGCCATCGTCACGGATGGTCCTGAGCCCTGCCGCCTTGGCGATCTTGAGTATCTCGGTGGCCTGGGCGCGGGCCATTATCTTCTCTCGGACATCATCGTCCGCAAGCATCAGTTCATATAGCCCGCTGCGCCCGTAGAAACCCGTGCCGCGGCACTTGCGGCAGCCGGTGCCGCGGTAAAGCTTCTGGCCCGGCTCGAGCTTCAAGTCGCTCGGAAGCTTATCGAGGTCCGGCAGGTACTCCTGGCTGCAGTCCGGGCAGATCGACCTCACCAGCCGCTGGGCCATCGACGCGGCCACCGTGCTGGTAACCAGGAACGGCTCAATGCCCATGTCCAGCAGTCTCGTCGCGGCCGAGCATGCGTCGTTGGTGTGCAGCGTGGAAAAGACCAGATGCCCTGTCAGCGCCGCCTGTATGGCGGCCTCGGCGGTCTCCAGGTCGCGGATCTCGCCGATCATCACGACATCCGGGTCGTGCCTAAGAATCGCCCGCAGGCCGCGGGCGAAGGTCATGCCGATCTTCGGGTTGACCTGTATCTGGTTGACGCCGTCGAGGTGGTACTCGACGGGATCCTCGATAGTCAGCACTTTGATCCGCGGAGATACGATCGCCTGAAGGGCTGCGTAAAGCGTGGTGGTCTTGCCGCTGCCGGTCGGGCCGGTGACCAGGACGATCCCGTGCGGGCGCTCGATGAGCCGCTCGAAGACGCCAAACGTGTCCGGCGCCATGCCGAGCTCCGGCAGCGTGTAGAGCACCCTGGCCTTATCCAGCAGGCGCATCACGATGCCCTCGCCGAACAGCATTGGAATCACACTGACGCGGATGTCCACCTGCCGCCCGCCGACCGAAAGCGTGATCCGCCCGTCCTGCGGCAGGCGCTTCTCCGCGATGTTCAGGTTGGACATGATCTTGATGCGGCTGATAATCGCCGCCTGGAACCGCGACACCGTGGCCGGCACGGACGCGTCGTGCAGCACGCCATCGATGCGGTAGCGGATCGAAAGTCCGCGCTCGTACGGCTCGATGTGAATGTCGCTGGCCCGCTCGTTGACGGCCTCCAGGAATACCTCGTTGACCAGCTTTACGACGCTGGCCTCCTGGGCCATCTCCAGAAGGTCATCGGTCTCGGCCGAGCCGTCCTGCACGACCTCCAGGTCGTCGGTGCTCATCATCTCGTCGAGCGTCTCGCCGCCGATGCCGAAGTGCGTCTTGATGAGCTTCTGGATGTCCTCTTCCGGCGCCAGCGCCGGCTGGATCTCCAAGCCGGTCATCAGGCGGATTTCGTCGAAGGCGTACAGGTCAAACGGGTCGCTGGTGGCGACAATGAGCACGCCGTTCTCGCGCTTTACCGGCAGGATTCCCTTGCGATGCACCAGCCGCGCCGGCAGCGAGCGAAGGGCCTCGACGTCGATCTGAACCTTGGTGAGGTCCACCATCGGCACGCCGAGCTGCTCGCTCATGACCCGAAGCAGGGTCTCTTCCTCAATGCACTTCAGCCGAACCAGGGCCCGGTCAAGCCGCAGGCCCTCGGTCTTGCGAAGCACCATCGCCGCCGAAAGATGGTCGGACGTGATTAACCCACGCTCAAGAAGTACTTCCGCAATACCCATCGACGCGTTTCCGCCAAGCGAGGCCGGTCTTGCCATGCTGGCCATTACTGACTTCCTTTACGACACATACGACACGCCACACGGCGGCCGGGGCCGCGACCGGACACTCCGCCGCCCCGTCGCAAATCCAACATCCGGACCTGCTTTTCAAACCCCGCCCTCCCGGCAAAGTTCCGCACCTCCTCGATGCCGCAGGAGTCCATGAACTCCCGCCCCCCCTGCCATAGATGCCGTCGTTGTTGAGGAAGAGATATCGAGGCTGCTGGGCTGCATCAACTGGGCGGCAGCCTGCCAGGGCGCCCAGAACTTCGACAGGACGACCCACCGCAGCCGAAAGCCGGCGGTGAACCTGAACCTGGGAGAACCCTTCTGCTCGGTCCGCCGCTTGCGTATGCCCAGTTGGCTCTCTGCGGCCACCAGCCTGGCCGCCAGGGACGCGCGGGCCTGGAAGAACGCGCTGACGAAACGCAGGACGTAACCGATAAGTTCGCCGATGCATGCCAGCAAGTTCCAGAGGTTCCGCAAGAGGTCGATGATGGTGTTCATGCGGCCCTGATAGCACGAAATGCCTCAGATGGCAATCCGCCGTAAGTCCTTATGATACCGTAGCGACAGAATAATTCGGGGGGACAACCGATGGCAACCTGCCGTAAGTCCTTATGAAACCGTAGCGACCGAATTATTCGGGGGGACAGGGGTTTGGAGGGACTGGAATGCCCTTTTCAAGACGTCAGATCATGGTAGAATCGTTGGAACTGCCGGCGGCGGTTGCCGGCGTGCGGTCATATGGAAAATGCCGGCAGAAAAGCCGTTGACGGTCGTGGGCGAGAAACTATCCGGGAGATTCCGGGCAGTCGCGCGGTAATACGGCGACCACCGGCAGGGAACCTTGCGGGGCTATTGCCGCGGGACGTCCGGGTAGGCCCGTCAGAGCGAAAGGAATCAGGCCATGGGCGCGACAAGGTTCTTCACGATTGCTGTTGCTGCTGTGATGTCTTCCCCACTCGCCGGGGGCCAGACGACTGTTCCGGCAGATCAAGAGGCCCTCAAAGTCGGCGTGGTCACCGGGTCTCCGGACGACGACCGCGTTAAAGGGATTGTAAGCCTTCTCCGTTCGCATCACGCTGCCGTAAACGTCCTCAGTGACTCTGCGGCGATGACCGATGCCGTGAAAGGCGTTGACATCCTGATCGTTGTAAGGGCGCCTCGTGCTCTCCTTGGCGATCTGGGTGCGCTCAAGCGGCCGGTTCTCATGCTGGGAGCCGAGGGGTATCAGGCGTTCGGCCGGCTTGGCCTGAAGAACGGTCACCCGTACGGGTGAAACGGCTGCCTTTACAGCACTGCACAAGGTGTGCAGTCCAACCACGACGTATTCACGAAGCCGCTGCCGTTGGGCAGTAAACACGGCCCAGTGACCGTACTCACGACGAAACTGGCATCAGACGGTGTGGGCATATCGCTGGACACGATCCCGAAATCCATCGATGCCGAACTGATTGCGGTCGCCCCGAGTGCGAAGGGTGACAACCGAGCGGCGATTTCTCGACACGGCAGGTACTTCCTTTGGGCTTTTGGCGGCGGCGTTTCGGACATGACGCCTGACGGCTGTCGCTTGTTCGTCAACACGGTGCACTATGCGGCGCGACACGGGGATTCCCCGGTCCTGGAACGAGGCGGCACAACTCGGGATGGCCTGTTCAACAACCTCTGGTTCGCACGAAAGAACCCGGGGTATCTCAATACCATCAAGCTACTCTATGTTCCGACGAGCCTGCAAGCCAAGGGGCACGACGAGATCCAGAAGTGGCTTGTCACAAACAGGCCGTACCTCCGAACCTTCGAGGGCCGGCGCCTCGACGTCGATCCCCTGGCAAGGGAGTTGGGCATCCCCAACTACCAGCGACGATTTCTTGAACGTTGCATTGAGGGTCTGAAAGACCACAAAGACGCAAAGAGGTTTCTGGACGCGCTCATCCTTTACACCGGCCGTAAGGAACTGGGAACGGAGTACGAGACCTGGCGCCGGTGGTTCGAAGAGAACAAGAACTACTTGTTCTTCTCGGATTCGGAGTCGTTCACCTTCCAGGTTGATGCCGAGGCCAAGGCCAAGGGCGTGCCTTCGGAAACGCTTCGTAGTTGGTCGAGCGAGAAGATGGACCTTAGATGCGACGATCTCCTGGATCCCTCCTGGAAACCTGCAGAGGACGCAAGAGAATAGGGACGCCTGAATCTGAACGACCGTCAGGCTCACGGCGTGGCGCGGGGCCTGCGCTGAAGCCCTTCCCGCCCCATGAAATGTGCGAGGGAAAGAACCTTGCCTTGAGAATTCGGCAGTTGACGCTGTCGGAAACGGTGGTATAAGGTGCAGTTTACAGGAAAGTTTGCGGGGTAAACGGCTCCGGGCGGCGATGAAGCAGACCAACCGCGCGGTGCGGTGGCACTCGGCCGATGCGTTGGGGCGGATGGGTCCGGGCGCGGCCGAGGCGGTGGGGGACTTGATTGCGATTCTGAAGGACCCGAACGACTACATGTACGTCCGCGGGCGGGCGGCGGCGGCGCTGGGCGGAATCGGCGCGGTGGATGGTCGTGTCGTGCCGGCGCTTATCTGGGCGCTGGGCAACGATGACTTGCAGTACCATGCGGTGTATGCGTTGGGCCTTCTGGGTCCGGCGGCGAAGCCCGCGGCCAACGCCATCCGCGACATAGTGGCCAGGGAGACCGACAGGTGGCGCAAGGAGGCGGCGGAGGCGGTGCTGAAGAAGATCATGGCTGGGCCGGCTACTCGTACCTGAGTGACTCGATGGGGTCGAGACGCACCCTCCGCTCCTCGTCAGAATCGCTCGCCAACTCGGGGTTACCGCAAGACCAAAATCACTAATAGTTCCTTCCGGCCTGGAGCAGGGCCTAGGATCCCGCCAGGGTGGCGATGGCGTGGCGGATGTGGGCCGGGAGGGCTGACCAGTTGCTGGCCAGAGATGCGAGTTCGGAGGGGATGGCAGGAGTGTCGGCAGACTCGGCAGGTACTGCGGGAGAGGCTTTCGAGGCCGTTCCGGCAAGGCTGGCCTGGCCCGGCAAGGCTGGCAGGTTCTCCACGTCGCCGGCGAGGTCGCCCATATCGACGTGCGCATAGACGTTCATCGTCAGGTCGATAGTGCTGTGGCGAGCGAGGGCCTGGGCGTTGCGGGGATGGACGCCGGCCCGGGCGAAGGCGGAAGGGAAAGCGTGTAGCGGCAAGAGGCGTTCACATGGCAAGCGATGTCACATCGTCGCGCGAAAGCATCTGCCGCTGCTTGCTCCATAGGATCGGGAGAAGATTGGGCAATCTGCGTAGGGCTGGGCCTTCCGGCACACGGCCACCGAGAACGGCCGTGACCAAGTCCGGCGCCAAACCTGCCAGCTTCAGGATCCTACCGACATAGGACCGGTCGACATCGTAACGCACAGCAAGTTCGTCAAGTGAGGCCACTTCGCCCGTGTCGATCATCCGCTGCCAGCGGTACGCTCGGGCCAAGGCGACGACCAGCGCCGAACGTGGGCCAACGTCGGCGGTCGTGGCGGCGTCCGGCGGCAGGCCCGAAGGGCTCCTTACGGAGATGATCTCCTTCCGCCCGCTGCGGGTCTTGAACTCCATCGGCACGCGGATGTCCACCGTTGCTACTCCGCGAAACGCCGCTTCGCTACGAAGCACGAGCTGGCCGTCCGTGCCCAGCACCACGCGGCCAGCGGCGCCTTCGGCCGGGCCGTCGCCAGCCAGTTCGGCCACCAGCGAGTTCAGCCCGTGCAGCCGCAGGCGGATGAGCAGGCTGTCCCGGCTGACGACGACCTCCTGGACCAGCAGCTTGACGATCCGCTCTTTCTCGGCCGGGAATAGCTCATCCCACAGCGGGTCGAGCTTCTGAAGGGCCTCCCGCACGTCGTCCTCGGCCGGGCCGCCCGCGCCCAACGCCTCCAGCGCGTGCCCGACCTCCTCCAGCAGGTTTTGCGTCAAGCCGTACTCCTCGTTCAGCT
>Ga0315284_10001807_pt1 | contig 30448 bp, 42 predicted proteins | sample YL17G09_16_MG_FD_203696 | JGI IMG/M metagenome (GOLD analysis project Ga0315284, IMG submission 203696) | Sediment microbial communities from Yellowstone Lake, YNP, Wyoming, USA - YL17G09_16 | ecosystem: Environmental > Aquatic > Freshwater > Lake > Sediment | place: USA: Wyoming | collected...
GGTAGCGGAATGGAAACGAAGATAAAACAGTTTTTAACCGGAGACGGAAACGGATACGGAAGCGGATACGGAAACGGAAGCGGAAGCGGAGACGGATACGGAGACGGAGACGGATACGGAAACGGATACGGAAACGGAAAAGGATACGGAAACGGAAGCGGAAGCGGAAACGGAAGCGGAAGCGGAAACGGAGACGGAAACGGAGACGGAAACGGAGACGGATACGGAAACGGAACCAGAACCGGAAGAGGATACGGAAACGGAAGCGGAAGCGGAAACGGAGACGGATACGGAGACGGAGACGGATACGAAAACGGAAACGGATACGGAAACGGAAACGGAAGCGGGAACGTAAACGGAGACGGAAAAGGAGACGGAGACGGAAGCGGAAGCGGAAACGGATACGGAGACGGATACGGAGACGGAGACGGAGACGGAAACAGAGAAAAACTTACGCTTTTCCAAAACAAACCAGCATATTACGTCGATTCAATTCCTTGCATCTTTGAATCAGTGCATGATAATTGGGCATCGGTACTTGTGATCCAAAAAGAAGACTTTAGCACTAAAAAGGCTTTTATCGCTAAACTTGGTATTTATTTCGCTCATGGTGACACGATTAAAGAAGCCTTTGAAGCGTGCAATGAGAAAGTCATGGATAACATGGACTTTGACGAAAAGAAGAAAACCTTTTTTGAAAAGTTCCCTTCTTTTTTAGAACAGTATAAAACCGCTGGTTTTTTCGATTGGCATAACTTTTTAACCGGTTCGTGTAAGTATGGGCGTGACCAATTTGTTGAACAAAAAGGAATTGATTTATCTGGAACGATGACAGTCAAAAACTTTATTTATTTAACGAAAGATTCGTATCAAGGCGAGTTGATAAAACAACTTGAAGAAATGTATGTACAAGATTAAGGCGAACAAACGTAAAGAAGAAAGCACAGCCCTAAAAAACTTCTCACGGTTTATCAGGTTGCGAGATGCTATCAACACAACTGGCACGATGACAGACGCAAGATGTGTAACTTGTGGAAGCGTACTACCGATTAAGGATATGGACGCTGGGCATGGAATCCCTGGGAGAAGCAACGGCATACTTTTCGATGAGGATTTAGTTTTTGCACAGTGCAGGGTATGTAACAGGCTTCACAGCGGTGAACAACAGATGTTTAAGCATATTTTAGTAAGCAAACACGGTTTAGAGTGGTTTGAAATGAAGTTGCAGGCGAGAAAAACACCGACTAAGCTGTCGGACATGGAGCTTCAAGTACTAAATGACAGTTACTTGAAGCGTATAGCAGATATGAAGAAACGGTATGAGGTAACGGAATGAATCCAAAAGTAACGGATGAAATGAATAACGATGCGTGCAAGTGTAATAAAATGAAGTGTGGTGATTGTTCTATTTACCAAAAACTTGAAACTGACAGCCGATGCGATTGTATCGAAAAACTCGCCAAAGCACTAAAAGCAGAACGTGCCGAACGAAAAGCAATGCACGATGTTTGGGAAGATGCACCGAAATGGGCGGATAAAACATATCAAGTTTACTATAATGAAGCTGGAAACAAGACTGCCACAACAAAGACAATCACCAGACAACTCCCAAAATCAAAAGAGCGATTGATTGCGGAGAAATATTTCATGCTTGAGGAAAGTATAAACGCTTGTGAAGAAGCCCTACTTGAACTCAAAGCAGGTGAAAAATGACAGTAAAGATAGCTCTGTTAAAAATACTTTTGTTTTCACTTATGCTTTTTCAATATCTTCTGTGTGGTGCTTTATTTTCTTTTTTGGTTAAAAACATTATAGAAAATAATTATGGAATGATGGCGATAAACTTTGGAGTGCTAATTATGGGTATAGTCAAAACTGTAAGAGGTGAAAAATGACAGCGATTGAAGAGGTGAGGCGAGAAGCAAAAGAACACGGTTCAAATATTGGATATTCATGCTACGGCGAATTTGATATAACATTAAAACACGAACAATGTTCCGGATTGTGCCCGCACAGAAAAATATGCAAAATTGTATACCTAGCACTCACCGCCCTTGAAGCCGAAAAACCGACAGAGGATATTGAATTGCGTTGTCTTGTAAACAGAATTGATTCAATATGTAACATTCCTTCGTATGAGCCTAAAACAGATTCACGGGTTATGGATTGCATGAATTTAATAAAAGCCTATCACGAAAAAGAGTGTGCAAAGTGTGGGAAGAAGGAGAATATATGATATATAACACGTTAAAAACAAAAAATAGAGAATCGCTGAAATATTTTTATATTTTCCCTGTTTTTTCTATTTGTTATAACGATGCAAGAATCAAGGAATATTCTGGAATATTTCTGTATTTCGGATGGTTTCATATTGTTGCACAATGGAAGATCAAAAATGTTTAACGGTATCGCTGTTTTAGTACTGATACTTTTAAGCGTGTGGGTTTGTGGATGTTAGGCTGAACAGTCTAATCTATGTTATGTCGATGCTTCACCGTGTAACAAGTTACACGGATTAATCACGGGAGGGAAAAATGCTTACTTTGCCTATAAAAAAGAAATGGTTTGATATGATTGTGAATGGTGAAAAGAGAGAAGAATACCGAGAAATAACACCGTATTATACGGTGAGATTTCATAACCGAGAATCAGACGAAGAAAACATATCCGAGTGTATTTTACGCAATGGGTATTCAAAAGATTCACCGTCTATTGGAATTGATTTCTGGTTAGATATTGGGAAGGGTCGCGAAGATTGGGGGGCAGAAAAAGGCAAGGTGTATTATATACTCGCAATAAAAAGAGTATGGAAAACAAAAGAAACATAACAACTTAATGAACTTGACAAAACAATAGTTTTGCAAGTTATCAAAATGTTAGAACGATAAAACACCAGATAACAAGTTATCTGGATAATTTACGAGGAGAAAAAGAATTATGGATGGTTGCGGAATGGAAATGCCAAAGTATCAGAGTTTCAAGGTGGTTCACGCTCTCAAGATTGCAAGGATCGTGCGTGATGGTGAAGGTCAAGATTGCGAAAGCGATGGTAGTGCGATGATGACTCCCGAAGATAAAGGATATACTCCCATGAAACTGGAACGTGAGTATATGAACAAGCACAAACCAGAAGTCGGTGGGTATTACGTTATGTATGAAGACGGATATAAGTCATTCAGTCCTGCCCTTGCTTTTGAATCAGGGTACAAAAGAATTTAAGATTTTCTAACAACTGCTTCAACATCGACAAAATAGTAATTTTGCGAGTTAAGCAAATGTTAGGCGAATCAAACATACCAGAACCGCCAAAGGAGTAATAAATGAGAAACGAAAAAGAACTACTAGGCCATGGGACAACAGCCCAGTATGAGCGATTGACAGACCCGAAAAACAAGGTAAAGGGTGAGTTTGAAGAGAACATTGCTGTACTTTTTGACTTATTAGTTGACGAAGTTATAGAGCTTGAAACAGAGGTGGATACCGACAGGCCTGTATGGGGACGAATAAGAGATGAAGCGGCTGACGTGGCCAATTATGCACACATGATTATACTTGCGTGTGATAAAAGGATAAAAGATGGGTCACTCTAAACTGGGAATACCTCGGGCGGACTGTGAAAGAATCATGAAAATACAGCGTCCGGATAGTTGCGAGAAGTGTTTGTATAGAAAACAGCCTGAAAACTGCAAAAAATGCACACATAAAGGAGTGTATAAGAAATGAAATGCAACCTTGAGACCATATCAGAACGACGAAAAGAGTTTATAAGACTGATTAAACAACCGGTATCCGTTACTGATTTATCACTTAAAATGGAAATAACCAAAGAAGGTGTTTACAAGTTTAAGGACGCTTTGGCAAAGAATGGTGTTATAGTAATTAAAGAGCGTGTTAAAAAAAATATGTACTTTCATCTTGAAGGTAATATTCAGGATGCACTAAAAAAGGTACGCTTTGAGGATTACGACTATTTAACCGGACGTGAAAAGAAGATAAGCCTATCAGCGTATACAGGGGCTGGCTGGTTTGGTATACTAGCACGAAATGAACCGATAAGGATTTGACGCTGAAAACACTTTTAGAGCTTCAAGAGATATATGTACAAGACCGCACTGGAGAAGCTTACAATGAGCTTTACCGGGCGGTTTTGGTGTTATCAAGAGGAATAACTACAAACAAGCTAAAAAAAGCAAAGTGCTACGACAGAGACAAGACTGATTTGTACGCTCTTGATGCAACGGCACAATTTATGATGATGTATGTTAAAAATCCAGACTGGCGGTGTAAGTTCTTTAAGACCAGGCTTGCTATGGACGTATTTCACGTATTACATAATAAATCAAAGTGCAACGATTATAGCTTCTATGCGAATACGACTGTTTTTACAGGAATGGAGACAGTTAAAGAGACGGTCAGGCAGTCAATTTGTATTATGGACGTTTTGAAAGAGGATAAAGACAGCAAGGCTATTCTACTTCTAAACTATAAAAGCGATACTTTTAGACTGTTCCTTCTAAACTTAGGCGAGATTAAGCCTATTTGGTGGATCAGGGAAAACCTAAAAGGTTTAGAAAGCTTATACAAACATACAAGGATAGAAAATGGGAAGACCAAAGATAGAAAACAAGAAAGAAACATTGTCTGTAAAGGTAAATCCACAGGTCAAAGCGTGGTTTGAGACTCACTGTAAAGAGACAAATCAATCAGCGGGAGTACTGATTGAAGAGCTGATACTTTATTATAAGGGGCTTGTATGACAGAAAAGAAGCAGATTGGGCTTGAGATACTAACATGGATGAACAAAGACCAGAACTATACCAGACTACTAATTCCCTACGCTCTAAGTATTGGGGCGATAACCGAGGAACAGGCAGAGATATGCAAGGCGGAGTTAGACCGGTACTATCAAGAGACTGGACAGACGGCAACACACAGAGATGAGGTTTTTATGGCGTTGATGCCTATTTTAGGGTTTTCTAAGTGTAAGATTCTTTATCAGTTAGTTATGCAGTTACCTAAATACCACTATGAAAGAACTACCTTCAAGGCTCACGATGAGGAAATAAGAAAGAGCTTTCCCGGTATGTCAACACACGTCTATTTTAAGATTGTCAGGGAACTGATTGAAGATGGATATATCACAAAGGAATCAGGCAGAAACAAGGTTAAGTTGTATACCGTAAACTTTTCGGTTCTTGAAGAGAAGTATAGAGAAAGCGTAGTTAAAAACAACAAGGAACAAAATGCCGATTAAAAAAGGCGATAGGCTAAATCCAAACGGGAGACCTTTGGGATCAATCTCATATAAGAATAAAATTATGCAGTCGTTTCTTGACCTTATGGAGAAAGAAGTAAAGCTAAAAGACAGCGAAGGCGAGGAAACTGGAGAGACTGCTTTATTTTATGACGCTTTCCTTGAACGTTTTATGAATGATGCCCTGTCGGGAAAGTACGCTGCACAAGAGTTTTTTGCAGAAAGGTTGCTCAAGCCAGATATCCTGGAGACTGTTGACAATTATATAAACCGAGGAGCTAGAGAAGATACCGACTTTCTATCGTATCGGATTTATAAAGACTGTCACGATGTACAGCAACAGATTCTACTGTCAAAGACAAAGTACATTTATCTTATGGCAGGCAGGCGAGCAGGGAAGTCTGCTGTAGACGTAATGAAGGGAACAGAGAAAGCAATCGTCAAGCCAGATGCAAGGATTCTTTATATAGGCTTGTCATTTACCCGTTGTCTGGAGCTGTTTTGGATACCTACTCAAAACCTATTGAAAGATTTAGGGATTAAGCCGAAAGAGTCGAGACGAACAGAGGGGCTAATAACCTTGCCGAATGACTCGCAGATTCACTTTGTAGGTAATACAACGGTTGACGAAAGAGACAAACTAAGGGGCTCGCAATGGGATTTGATAATCATAGACGAAGCACAGAGCCAGAAAGCCCTTGCTATCCTTACAGAGGAAATACTTGAACCCACTTTGATTGACCGTAAAGGGCAGATAATGTTTTCTGGTACTGGTCCAAAGATCAGAGGGACATACTGGGAAGAGCTTTGGAGCGATGAGGAACGCCACAGAGGCAAGCGGTTTAACTGGAATATTGCAGACAATCCTTTTATTCCTGATTACCTGTCGGTTTTGGAAGCAATCAAAGAAGAAAAAGGCTTAACTGATTCAAGCCCCTTGTTTATTCGTGAATACCTTGGAAAGATATGCTATGACGATGATGCTCTAGTTTATCGGTTAGGATCGCAGAACTATTATACCGATGATGAGATTAAAGAATGGATCAACTCGCAGCCAATAACCGATGTAAAGTTTACGGCTGGTTTAGACTATGGGTTTATAGATTCAGACGCTTTCGCTATAGTCATGTTTAGCTCAAGCAAATCAGAACGCTTTCTGTTATGGGAATATAAGGGGAATAGAACAGGCGTGACAGAGCTTGCCGATGCTATGCGAAAGGGAATTGAGTATATAAAGACAGCCGAAATACTCAAGGCAATTCCTGAAAATAACAGATTCTTTTACATTTATGCCGATACTGGTGGGGCAGGGAAGAAAATATCAGCTGAATTGACAGCACAATACGGATTACCGATTATGGACGCTTTCAAGGCTTCAAAAGATTTTGCGGTTGAAATGCTTCAAGATGAGATAAGGACCGGACTATTCAAAGTGCCACAGCAAGGAATATTTGCAGATGAGTGTTTGAAAACGGTTTTCGCACGGAATGACAAAGACGAGCTAACCAGGGTAATAGATGACGAAGCCTTTCATCCAGATATGGTAGACGCTATTCTGTACTCTATGCGGTTCGTTTGGATAAATTACCTAAGTAATACTATATAAGTGAGGTTTAATATGATAAAGACTATTTTTAGAATATACAAACAAGTAGCCGACGCACAGCGTAAACAAAAGGAACTTGACAGGCTCAAGGCTGTTCCTTTGAATTACGGGATCATTCGTGAGCTTGTTAATTCTGCACAGCATGGGGTGGCTATTGAAGTGAAGCTAATTGACGGCTCAAGCTTTACGATTAAGCAGGAAGTACAGGCGTTAAAAATGCCACAGTATGGGGAGAACTTCTAAATGAAACGAACACAAGAATATATTTTAACAGACTTGCAACAAATGGAGCAATATCTTTCCAGACGTGAACAAAAATACAGGCGTAATTACAACAGGTATTATAATAACGGCAACAGATCAGAGGATATTTGGAATCTTTACGGCAATGTATTGGCTTATTATAACCAGTACGGTGCAAACACAGAGGATTTACCGTACCTTAATGTTTTACGCTCTTGCGTGGATACCATGCTTTCTAAGCTGTCACAAACGAAGGTTAGACCTTTTTTTAATCCTGTAAATGGTACTTACAAAACAACGAAGGTTTGCCGAAATGCTCAAGTTTTCTTTGATGAGTTTTACGACAAGCAGGATATATATAAAAAGCTTATTGCTTCAATGGGCGATGCCCTTATATTTGACATGGGCGTTGAATGGATTGATGACGAAACAAGCACGGTCAGACGAATACCGCCTTGGGAATTTCATTTCGACGCTGGGGAAATGTCAATCGGTGAATTGACTCGATGTGCAATAGTCAAAAAGCAGTATCCTTTAATCGCTCTAAGAGACAAGATAAAAGGAACTGAATACGAAAAAGCCATGAACGCTTCACCTAATGCGTATGTTTGTTACAAGCGATACTATGACCTTTTAGGTGGAATGGAATACCAGTACATTGGAACTACGCTGATTAGTGAAAGAAAGATCAAGTTTACTGTACCGCCGTTTGTCTGGATTTACTACAAAGAGCCGATCAAAGGTGCTTTGTCCGATTCAATGATTGACTCTGTATATCAGATTCAACGAATGATTGACGAACTAACATACAAGATCGCAACGGCTTCAAAGTTATCGCCAACAAATACTATTTTTATACCGAAAGGATCGGACATTAAGGCGAGTATTTATGCTTCAAGCAAGATCGGCGATGTTTTTGAGTACAATATCGCTGGGGCTGGAAGCTCTAACCCGATAACCGTAGCAACACCGCCAGCGATTGACAGCCAGTATATACAGCTTTTGGAACTGTTTGAGGCTAAAATGTATAACTTAACTGGAGTTAGCCAGTTATCCGCACAGAGCAAAAAGCCGTCAGGTATCAATTCAGGCGTGGCGCTGCAAACACTGGAAGATGTTGAATCAGAACGTCACAATGTGGTTTTAAGCAACTATATCAGGTTTGCCAGAGACTTAGCAGAACGGATTATTGACGTTTACCCGGAAGATGAAGATGTTTTACCAAACAGACAGGGAAGAAATCAGACTAAGTGGAAAGACATAAAGAAAGAACGTGATATGTTTAACGTCCAGTTTTCTGCTTCCAGTTCTTTGTCAAAAGACCCAAAAGTAAAAATGGAACAGATCGAAAAGCTTCTATCAATGAAAGTGATTGACCCTTCAATGGCTAGTACCTTGCTTGAGATGCCAGACCTTGAGGGAGCATATTCAATTACGACAGCGGCATACAATTCTAATGAGAAGACGCTTGAAAGGATTGTTGAAAACCCGCCAGATGCAGACGGGAAGTATCATTTCTTTGAATGTACAGACATTAACCTTTTATTCAAACAGTCGGTAAATCTGCTTTTACGGCTTGATGCTTCGGACGAAAACCCAGAGGTGCTTGAAAGATTAACTTTGTTTATCAATCAGCTAAAAGAAGGTATGGACGAACTTAATCAGGTAATTTTACCGCCTGTTCCTGTACAACCAATGGCTCAAGAGAATGTTGCACCGCAAATAGCATAAGGCTATTACTATATATGGTGAAAGGAGAATCTAATGGATGTTAGCCAATTAAGCCCGCAAGAAAAGGATAGATTACTGTCTATGCTTATTGAGAAGGCTGGAATTGAGCCAACTGTCAGCACTTCCGATGAAAGTCAGGATATGGCACAGCTTGAACCGCTTGTAAAAGTAATTCAAATGATATGCGATAAACTTGAACAGTTGGAAGAGAAAGTTGAAAATCTTGATAAACTTGTGACCGATGAGATAATCGGTGGTATTACTACCCTTTACAAAGCGAAATCACGAATGGGCGGTATCGGTGAAATGACCGAAAAGTACAAAGACAAGTTTGACCCGTACAAAGATTTTTACAGCTCGATGACAGACGGTTCTGATTTGTATGAAACGCTCTTTGATGAGATTCAGAGCATGAAGGGAGATGGCTCTGCATGGAATGAAGAATCAGAGGGTTCTGCTATTGAAGGGATGTTGGGTCAGCTAAAAGCTAAGCACGACAAGATTAAGGGAACAGGCGAGCCAGTAGGCGTGTCGGTTGAGATAGAAAAAACAAGTGCCAATGAAGATGGGCTTGATAAGATTCGGGCGATGAGAAAGAAAAATCCCGAAGTTAGATTTTAACAGGAGAAACAAATGCCAGCAATTACTAGCGATGCAGGGCTGTTACCAATTTACAAAGAATGGTATTCAGACAAGGAAATGGAACAGGTACTATGGAGAGCTTCTCCAGTACTTCGTGAACTCAAAAAAAACCGTGTAGGTGGTAAGTCCTACAACTTTGCTGCTAATTATGCGTCAGGTGGCGGTGCTTCTGGAGATGCAACAGTTGCCGCAACTAACGCTGCAAGCGGAATCAGCAAGTCTGCACAGTTTGCCGTTACTCCCGGACAGCTTTTTAGCATCTTCTCGGTGTCTGCAAAAGACGTTTTGGCGTCTGAAAACATCCGTGGGGCTTTCGTCCCTGTCCCTGTAGTAAAGATGTTTGATGGTACAGCAGCTTTCCGCCGCTTGTTTGCCACTGCTCTTTATGGTATGGGATTCGGTGAAATCGGAAACGCAGGGATTGTTACAACTCAAGTTGGTTCAAATACCCTTGATTTGGTACAGTATTCAAGCGTCGTCAAACTTGATATTGGATCGGTATTCAATGTAACCAATGGTGCATTGCCTTCCAGTACCTTGCGAGCATCGGTAAATACCGTTACCGCAATCAATGGAACTACCATTACTTTCACTTCCACAGCGATTGAAACTTGGGCGGCTACTGATTGGATCGAAGTTCAAGGCTGTCGGTCGGGTGCAACTCCATTGCTTCCAGTAGGACTACCGGGATGGCTTCCAACTTTAGCAGCTCGCAGCGGTGGAACGTGGACAACTTATATTGGAACAGCTTTTTACGGTGTAGACCGTTCTGTATTCCCTGATCGTTTGGCTGGTAATTACATTGCACGTAATACAGGCGGATCGGAAAAATACAAAGATTGTATAGTTAGAGCTATCCAGGCTGCACGTAATGCAGGTGGTAATCCAATGTGGCTTATTATCAATCCAGCCGATTATGCTACTGTACTCGGTGAGTTTGACGGCTTAACACAGCTTATGCAGTCAACTAATGTCGCTGGGGCAAAAGGTCAAAAAACCTCCGCTGTAGCAGGATTTGAAGAGACGAAATACGCTTACAGCTCTTCATGGGTAGACAAAGTGTATGATGATCCTTTCTGTCCACGGTACACTGCTTATATTCTCGATGAGGAAACTATTGAATTCGCTATGCTTAGCAATGCCAATACTCCAGTGTCAGACGGAATCAACGCAAACAATCCGGGAAGCCAGAACATCAACGGCGTATCAACTCCTGATATGAAGTCTACTTACAGCTTCATTTTCGATGATTACGTGACTGTACAGCCTTCAACTTTGACCTCCGATGGCCCAGCCTTGCAGGTTATCCTACAGCTTTATGGTAACTTTGCTGTAAGGGCTCCGGGAAAGAACGCTGTTATCAACTTTGTATCTTAGCAAATAGTCTAAGTAAACTGGGCTATCCTTAAGGGTAGCCCTTTTTTTGTATACTTTTATGTTTTACCCTTACTATATAAGTGAGGTGGAAAAGTGAAATCGTCTGAAATAATTCTTAGAGCAAGATCTCTCGCAGATATACCGAATAGTAAATATATAAACAATAACGATGAGCAAGAGTCTTTATGGGAATCATATAAAGATGTTTACACGAAATTGACTGACTCAAGCGATGATTATTTCATTAAAGAGTTTATTGTCGATACTTCTATAGGAGTTACTAAGCTTGGTGAATCAGAATACGAAATAACCATACCCGATGATGTATATAAACTTCGCTTTGTTGACTATAAGCATGGCGGTATCTGGTACAACATGGAAAAGTTTAACACTAATCAGCGTAATAATATTGGCGGTTTACCAAAATACCGATGGCGTGGGGCTAAACTCTGGGTAACAGCAGGGGCGGTTATGGGTTTACCGTCTGAAATTAGACTTGATTACTACCCTTCACCGATTAAACCGACAGTCCCTACGCTTTCTGTCGATTATTGCCAGAGTTATGCAACTTATGACCTTAATAAGATCACAAGTAAGGTTTACACAGAGATAAACGGAGTCGATTATCTGCTTTATATCTATAATGGAGTAAATATTTATGTAGAAAGCAAGGTTTTGAACACTAAAACCCTACTTTATACCGGAACTGGACTGTCTGGGCTACAATATTACGCTGGTTACATTTACTATATAAGCGGTGGAAAGATTTATAAGGCAAGTACAACGATGCTGGCAACAATTACACCTTCTGCTATTGTCTCGAGCGGAACGGTTACCGCTCTTTCAATCACTGGTCAAAAACTGTATTACAATGACGCTGGAAGTTCATATACCGCAACACTTGCAGGCGGTACCATAACACTTTTTGGTGCTTTTACCATATTTGATGTATGTACTATAGGTTCTTACATTGCTTATAGATCGGCTACTGGGTTTATCGTTGTAAACGGTGTTGCTTCAACTATTCAGGCGGTAAACATTGCAAGCGATGGCGTGTATTTATACTACTTAGACCTTGCAGGCGATGTTATCAGGGTAATAGATTATGGGCTTACAGCGCAGTCATTTGAGACGATAGGGTATGGAATCAATATGTCAGGCGGTGACGTGCTACAGACAAGCCTAGTGCTTACAGGGGCAAGTTATGAAGTGTCAACTCTTTCAACTATTCCCGATACTGATTTTAGTTATCCAGTAAACGAAGCAAACGAGCTTATGGCGTACCAATCGGCAATCGACTTCAAGCGAAAAGCAAACGGTGAAACTTCTATTCTTCAAGCAAGGTACAACGATATTTTAGCACGGTTTTTAATTCAGATAAAAAGAGACGAATACCAGACAGAAAGAAGATCGCCTGAATACTTTAGTCCGTACAACTTTTAAGGGGAAAAAATGAATATCGACATAGAACTGAAAACAAGTCTAAATACTGGTACTTTCAATCAGGATATTAAGAAGTTTGGAGAGAAGGGCGAAAACCTTATCAACACAGGTATTGAACGAATGGGAGGGGTGACAAACGTCTATGAAACAGAGGAAGCTTTCCCTGAATTAGGTCAATATATCGTTGACGAAAATAACAGAGATGTTTCTATTGTCGATTCAACGGTAGCAGATTACAAGATAGTCAAGGTTGACGGGCAGGCAGTCGGTCAAGTATCGGCTTATGGAATAGAAAAACAGAACGAAGTTAAAAGCGTTGACGATGTTTTCATAGAGACAGCAAGCTATACGACTTGTAACTTAGTAGATGCAACGATAACTATCTCAAAGTATGATTTATCAGACACCTTGCTATTGTCTCGAACAGTTACCTTTACCAATCTCGCAACTTTGTTGCCATTCTTTACTTCGCTTTCTTTTGTACGTTACAACGGAATGACTTATGCGGATTCTATGGAATGGTCGTTACGCTTAGGGGATCAGCATATTATTTTGAAGGAATCAACACCGACACAGACATTAACGCAAGCGGTGCAAAGTACGTCTGTTTTGGGTACGTCAAACGTCAATTGTTCTTTAGTCTATAACAATACAATAGTATTTGCAGGCGATAACGGTCGAGTAGGTTCTTTTGATGGTGTGGCGTGGAAAGATTATAACGGTAACGGAATGGGAACAGGCGTTTTTAATAACGGTGATTCTACTTTCGGAGTTATCGGGAATAGTAACATTTACTCGATGATTCTTGTAACGTATTCAGGAACTTCTTATTTAGTTATCGGTGGGGCGTTAGGGCGTGTCGGTAATTGGAACGGTTCAAACTGGGTAATTTACAGCACGACAGGCGGTCTGGCAAACTCTGGAAATGTCACAACTGGTGTAATCAGTACCGACGACGTTACAGCTATGATTCAAATAAACAATAACATAGTATTTGGCGGTTCTTTGGGAAAGATCGGTTCTTATGATTTTGAACAGAACTGGTTTAACAACTGGAACGTCACAGGGCTAAGCAATAACGCAACCATAATAGGGGCAGTAAAGATATATGCCTTTGCTTTATATAACAGCACTACTATTTTAGTTGCTGGTGCTTCTGGAAGGGTCGGTAATTTTAAGATAAATAATGTATGGACGGCAACAGCAGGGAGCTTCCCTGTTGCATCAAAGTCATGGACAGATGTTTGCTACGGAAATGGGAAGTTTGTAGCTGTAAGCATCCAGAGCGACACAACCAGTCAGGGCGCATACTCTTTGGATGGGATAACATGGGTAATGGTAACTCTTCCCGCTCCAACATTGTCTGAATATGCAACGGTTTGCTATGGGAATGGGATTTTCATGGCGATTTCACAGAAAAATTCCATCGGGGCGGTTTCAACAGACGGTATTACATGGACGTACATGAAACCGCCTTTTAATGGATTGATTAAATACAAGCTTGTTTTTGGGAATGGGATTTTCTTTTATGGTGGATTTACATCAACAGATGGCACTGTTTGGACAAGAGGGACAGCCCCTAGTGGGTTTGCGTTTTATACAGTGGGTTTTGGTGATGGTAAGTTTGTTGCCGTTTTAGCAGGAACGTCAAGATCATGTTATTCAACAAATGGGATAGATTGGACAGAGACGGTTCTGCCTGCGACAAAGGATTGGTATGGAGTTATATATGGAAACGGTAAATATATAGCAACAGCTAATACAAACTCTACTGTAGGCGCATACTCTTTGGATGGGATAACATGGGTTCAAACCGTTATGCCGTCTGGCAATTGGCTTACGGTATCTTATGGTAACGGAAAGTATGTGGCTTTTTCTTATAACACCTCTGTGGCGGCTTATTCAATAGACGGTATAACATGGACGCAAACAGCATTGTCTACAAGTTCATACTATCGTTGCAGTGCCTATGGACTTGGCCGTTTTGTTGTGTTGGCTTCAAATAACACAAACTTAAGCAATTATATTACGGTTTCAAACACAAACACAGCCTATACTACAGTTTCAAGCGCAACCTTTCCAACAAATAACGCCACAGTAATAGGCGCAAATACAATTCGTGGTATCTATAAATACGGCGCAAACTTTCTGTTTTTCGGGGGAGATACTACCGGATTGATCGGGACGCTAACTGGTGCGGGGACGTGGTATGCTTACACGACAACGACCGCCGGTATAGTAACTGATAACAATACGCTCATTGTCGGTAATTCTATAAACACGATGACGGAATACAACGGATACCTAGTTATGGGCGGTTCGGGAGGTTTAATGGCATCAATAACTGGGGCAGGCGTTAAACAGGTATATAATTCAGGGCTACTTTATACAAACAACGCAACGGTAATAGGGGATTTGGATATAAATGTGTTAGTTGTTTATAACTCGATTCTCTTTATATGCGGTCAATCGTCAACGGTAAACCTTATGCAAATTGGCGGAAGCTTCCCTTCTTTTTATATAAGCTCTAACGGTATTCTTGCAAACCTTTTGACCAACTTCAACACACTGGGTTACTTGTATACATACCGGTATGAAAACGGTTTATACATGATCAATCTTGTCGGTAACAGTAACGGAATAAGCTACACTTTAGACAATGCAACAAAGTCGGTAACGGTTCTTAATTGCACGTATGCTTTACTTCAGGTATCAAGCGGAAAGTCTCGTCATATTACTACAACGCAAGATTATACAACGAATCACCTTTACGACAGCACGACAATCAAGGCGAGCGGATTAGTTGGGTACACTGATTTTACCAACTTCTCAAGCTCAATTGTATTTCCGACAGCAAACTATACACTCGGTAATGGGTATGTAAAGAAAAGTCAGTCAGGGTTTGGATACGCAGACTTTGACTTTCAACTGGCAACGTCAAGCGTGAATATTTTTAACTACACGCCACAGTTCCAGAACACAATGACGTCATTATTTCAGGTAAACCAATCAAACAGCGACATACTTATCAATGCGTATGGGAAGATTACAAACAATATCGGTGTTGTTCCTTCAAAGCCTTTCGAGTTTAGAGTATGTTGGATTGAAGGCGAGCAAGCTTATTTGTCATGTGCAATCATAGACGGTTTATCAAGTGACACTCTGGGAACTATGATTACAAATATTGGCAACTTTGACGGTGTGTATACTCCAATGATAATTAACGATAGCCAGATTCTTTATAAAGATAATGGCGTGTTTAGGATCACAAAGATTGGAAAGGCAGTACTAGAATATATCCAGAAAGTGACAGGAAATGTTTTTAAGATAAACACGATTACACCGACTAATATTTTAGATTCAAGTACTAAAACTTTAAGCCTGGGTAGCATTGATTTTAATAACAGAATGATTTTTAACTCAAGCACGGCTGCTATTAAAACATCGGGAACGCTTGTGAGTTCGTTTGTTCAAAGTGATTATTCAAACAGCGTTGACACTGGAGACAAGATCATTTATCTGTTGAATCCTATAAAAGACAACATTGACGTGATAGGCTATAGAATACCGACATTGACAGCCAATCTTGATAATTACTTTGTTGACACGTATGTTGATGGTTTATATTCGTACAGTACCATGAATAACGGTGCAGAACTGATAATACCTTCTAAAACCGATGTAATACACGTAGCAAGTGATTTAATTTCACCTTCTATTGGTGTTGAATACGGTAATGGTGTGGCACTAACAAGCGATTCAACGATATTCTTGAAGCCATTGTATGACGGTTCTGTTATCGGTAACGATATTCAAGGAAGATTTTCAACTTTTACACTATTCGGACAGCTTTATTTGTTTGACGGATCGGCAATTTATGCAGCCAATGTTAATGAAGTGACAGGGGCGTATACAAGTAAAACGCTTTTATGCGTAGGAAAGGGGCTTTCTTATATTTCCTCTTCACCGACAGAGATCACTTTTCTATCAAGTTTTGATAACTCCATTTATGTTTTTACAGGTGGACGGAATCTAGTAAAAGGGAAAAGATTCACAAGCCTTGAAGCCATTAAAAGCGGTTTGTTTAATGAAAAAGAGAACTCTTTAATACTTGATACGGCAAACACAATTATATTTGTGAGGGATTCTATCGCTTCATTGAACGCAAAGAAGGTAACGCAAACAGATTTAAGGTATTTTAGTACGTCCGATGGCGTGGTTATGATAAACAACTCTAAAAAATGGCAGTATACTTATTATCCTACTCAAACAAGTACGGTTGTTCCTTTAGACCTGAAAACAAACTACTACGGATTGGAGAATAATAATAAAAGTATACTGAAAAGTTTTGTCATTACTATATATAATGAAGCCAGATCAAAGGCGACTATTGACGTGACAAATTACACGATTACAGAGGATACCGATAATTCACAGCTTGAAAGATGGGTAGTAATGCCGGGAGACTATAACTCCGGCGGGTATGCAAGACTTCGTTTATTGCCACAGTACCAGCGAACTTTGGGTTCAAGTCTCAGGCTTACGACAAATGACAAGATAGTTCTTGTTTCGATTAATGCAGAAGTAGAAGAGGGCGAAAAGAGCTTACCCTCAACAAATAGGACGGTTTAACATGGGTTTTTTTGACGATGTAGGGGAAACATTATTCGGCACGGCTTCAAAGGGTCGAGCCGATGCGGCGGTACAAGAATCTTTAGCTTCCCAAAGGGCGGCAAGTCAGGCGGCTCAAGGCATACAAAAAGAACAGGGCGCACTTGCAGGTCAGTACGGTAAAGGGCTTCAGCAATCTATGGGGGCAAATGCCGCTGATTATATGAACCTTGCCAATCAGGCGGCACAGGGACAGGCGGCACAGTCAGCACAGGCAGGAACTACTCAAGCAATCAGAAACGCTTTGCAGGCCTCACGGTCAAGCGGATTAAACAAAGGACAGTCGGCACTTGCAGGGGCACAGCAAGCAGGGAACGCCTATACAGGACTATATCAAGGCGGTTTGGAGTCTGGTCGTAACCAGTACCAGAACGCTGCTAATACTTTCGGGGCTCAAACTAACCAGGCTACAGCCAATCAAATGAACGCCTTGAACACTCAAGCAAACATAGCCGCTGGACAGGGAACAAATGCACAGAATCAGGCTGCAAACGCTCAAGGGGCTTTCAATTCAACGATGGGGGCAATCGGAAAAGGTATCGGGGCTGTCGGTCAACTGCTTTCAGATAAGAACGCAAAGGAAGATATTAAAGGATCGTCAAGCCTTGATGAGATTATGAAAAAAATTAAGCCAGTAGACTTCAAGTATAAAGAAGGTACTGGAATGGATGGCGAAGACCGAACCGGAGTACTGGCACAAGACCTAGAGAAAACACCACTGGCCGCCGCCGTAATGGACACGCCACAAGGGAAGCAGATAAACACGGATGAGCTTTCACCGGCCGTATTGAACCTTGTATTACAGTTAGCACAGAAGGTCAAAGACCTTGAGGGGAGAAAATGAGCGACTTTTTTAACAAACCAAAGAATCCTATTAGCTCGGCCGCTGATTTGAAAATAGCTTCTGGCTTTGGCGCAGTTCCTAACACTCCACAGACCGCTGAAAAGCTAAAACAGCTTGAGAAGCAAGCGATTATAGACCAAACGACACACACACCGAACCAGAATGATGAAATAGCGGTTCAGAGGGTAGAACAAAGAATTAAACCAACACAGGCCGAAGTACCAGTTGAAACAGTTAAACCGATTGAAAAAGTTGCCACCGTAAATGGCGTTCCAGTTCCAGAGGTTGCACCAGTTGCTTCCGTTGCGCCTGTGAATGGTGAAGCACAAAAAGAAAAAGGCGTCGGCGATAAGATTAAAGACCTTGTTAAAAAATACGGCGTTGGATTAGCGTCTGTGCTTGAAGCAGGAGCAAAGGGTTATGTTGGAGACACTTCAAAGACAGCCTTTGAACTACGAAACGAACAGGCATATAAGGAAAAGGAAAACGAGTTTTTCAAGAAGCTTCAAGAGGATCAGGAAAAGCGTAATGCCGAAAGAGCTGTAAAAGAAGCAGGGCTTGAAGAAGAGATTTACAACAGGCGAGCAAGTGCTGAAAGAGCTTTTCAAGCGTCAGAGGCAGAAAAAGATAGAAACTTTCGTCTGGGTTTAAGTGTACCGGTACAGGCTCAAGAGCCCTTCACGAAAGAAGGGGCTGTAGGGAGTTTTCTAAATGAGTAGTTACGCAGATATTCAAAAAGAGATCGCAGAACAGAAAGCTAAACAAGCAAAAGGGATGAGCATTGCTTCAATGGACGCAATAAACTCATTTACTAGAGGGTATGCCGATAAGCTTCTTTCTGCAATCAATCCAGACGCTACAAAAAAGATGCAAGCCGAAAGGGAAGCCGAAAAAGCAAAGCGGGGCGATGCACAAAAGGTTGTCGATATTCTAGGAACAGCCGTCGATTCCGCAACAAACTCGGCACTTTTTGGCGTTCCTGACGTTATCGCTAAATCATCAGGAAGCGATTACTATAAAAAACTGCAAGCAAGCCGAGAGGCAAATAAAGGAGCAGATACAGCAGGAAGTTTAGCAGGTATGTTTGCACCTACAGGCGGGGCTTTATTTTCAGCCGCCGGTAAAGGTTTGGGCGTAGCGTCAAAGGCAGTGCCACAGCTTGCTAAAGGTGCTGATTTTCTCGCAAAGGCAGGAAAGCTTGTAAATACAGGCGGAAAGATTGGCAAGCTAGGACAGGTGGGTTCAGGCGTAGCCAGAGGGGCTTTAACATCCGTGGAGCAAATACTACCTAGAGCCTTAACCGGAAACACCGACTTAGGCGAAGCAGGTCTTGGCGTTGCAATCGGCGCAGGGCTTGGCGGTGCAGGAAGTGCGGTTTCAAAGTATCTTCCGGGAATCGTTAGGCAGTTGGGGATAAAAAACAAGGGAACGTCTTTTGTTGAACCTCTTTCAGAATCTTTGAGAGACAAAGAGCTTTCTTCTTTGGGTCTTTCTGGTTTAGACTTCAAACGTGCTATTAATGACACTGCAAGAACTTTTGGTGTAAACAAGACTGGTAGTGCAATAAACAATGCAGAAGGATTAAAAGACCGTGCATTGTCTTTAATGAAGAAAGCGGACATATTAAATGCAGACGAAGCGCAGGACTTTATACAGGGAACTGGAAAGAAGTTTGAAGTCATGGGGAAGAAATGGGAAGATACCGGTTCAAGAGTGTCAGATTTTAAGGATAGCATTTATTCTGACCCAGTAGTAGTGCAGTTTATAGAAGACCATGGGGACGAAGGCGTAAAAAAAATAGAGTATTTTATTTCAGGCCTTGATAAAAAATCGAATGTAAACAACATTAAAACGGCACTCAACAAAGAGTCTAAGTTTTCAAATAATGCTACAGATAATCGTTTGCAGTTTGATTTTCAAGATGTTATACACTCAATCAAGGAAAACCTTGATGATGAAATCCTAAAGCTAGACCCTAAGTATCTTGAATATAAAGCAGATTGGAGGGATTTACAACCACTACGCTATATGGTTGCAAAGGATAAGTTAGGAATACCAAAAAGCGTTGGCGGTTCAGGAACAGCAGAAAAAGCCGCTATGATGGAAATACTCTCAAGGATTGGAGGGAAAGGCGTTGGTTCAGGGCTAGGGATGGCTACGGTTGCACCTTTATCAGGGTATGACAAAGATGACCCTAGCACCATTCTTCCCGCACTCGGGAAAATTGCGGCGGGTGGGTTAGCCGGTTCGGCCATAAACAAATATGCGCCAAAACTAAAAAACATAGCAGAAGGTCGACTCGCAGGGCTTATAAATAAACCAAAAATATTAGCAGGAATTGAAAAAGGTGTATCTTTTGCGGGTAAACTACCAGAACCGGCATTACAGGCGGCAGAACGTTTTCAGGCAGAACAAAGAGCAAGGGTTGAGCCTAAGCAAGCAGAAAAACAAATTTCAAACGATCTACAGCCGGAAGATTTACTAGTAAAAGCAGAACAAGCCACGGACGCAAAGCCGATAAACGAAAAGCTTATGGCTAAAATAGACCAGAAGCTTCAAGATGTTTATGCAAAGCGATTCGCCGACAAAATGACGTATGAAGATTTTTACAATGAAGTATCTAGACAGACAGACGGTTTTGAACCTACGAAGTCGGCACGAATACTTTATGATGATAAGAAGCAACGTGCAAGGTTTGTAAGGGACTATAAAGCGGCGCAGAAGGTTTCTGGTTTTTCAGAAGCATACAAAGATGGCGGGTTCCTTGAAGACAAGGCTATTAAGAATCAAAAAGCTTTTACTAAAAAAGACATAGCCGATACTATTGCATCATTAACCACAGAGGACGGAAAAACACCGACAGCCGAAACGTCAAAGCGTGTACAAAAAGACCTTGACTTGATACTGTCTTTAAAACTACCCGATGACCAGAAAAAGATGATACTCTTGAAAAAGCTGTCTGATTCTTACGGTTTAGGGCTGGAAGATTTACAAAGCGTGGGGTTAGCATGAAAGAAGATAACATTTTTATGAAGCTTTTGCAGTTAGAAAAACCAGAGACAAAGCCAGTTGATACTAAAATAAGCCCTACTCTTTCAAAGGTTTACAAAAGAACTCTAGGTTCTGCGTATTCAGCAGCCGAGGCTCAAAGGTTGTTCAATCCTTCAATGCCGTCAACAAAGCCGAAAGCTCCAACTGCTGCACAAATGAACGCAGGAACAACTTCAACTATGGATTTAGGCGGGTCGTGGGGAACTCCAGAGCGTGCAAATGGCTGATAAGTTTACATCATGCGTTTTGCCACAAGATGCAACTCCAGACGAAATAAACAAAGGTATGCTTGATTTGCTCAAAAAGGCTAATCAGGTTCATACCGATTTAACAGAATCAGCAACGGCACAAACAGAGGCACTTGCGACTGTAGACAAGACATTGACTGATAAAATAGATGGTTTAGATTTTACAGCGTTGAAAGATGTAAACGGTTATCAAAAATTACCAAGTGGTTTAATTATGCAATGGGGTGTTTATTCGGGAGTATTAGTACATGGAACTTCCTATACAGTTACTTTCCCTATTTCTTTTCCAACAGCTTGCTTAACTGTTTTACCAAGCGTATTTCAAAATTCTCTAATATCAACAACCACAAGTCTGGGGTTTTTTAAGGTTATGACAAAACAAAAAACAGATTTTACAGGGCAATGGGGATGGACAGCTGGAGGGTCAGCACAGACAGATTTTAATTATTTAGCAATAGGATATTAAAAGGATAGTAAAATGGATAGCGACACGAAAAACAGCTTAGATTCTCTAAAGGAAATTATTTTAACAAAGTTTGAAGAACTGGAAAAGAGGTTATCAATGAGCGACGATGCTTTAAGTTTTCGACTAGAAAGTATCTACATAAAAGAACGGGAGCAAGACGAAAAGATTTGTAAATTACAAACGATGCTTGATGAATTAAAAAATGCACCGAACGAAAAAAAGGTTTCTTACTTACGCAAAGGTATCGACTCACTAATACAGTGGGTAGTACCTTTCTGTTTAGCAGGGATATTGCTATGGGCTCAAGCTGGGTTTAAAACAAAGGGGTTCTAAATGGGTGGATCAGAGGTTTTGAAGATACAAGAGGATCTTTATGTTACTGTTATGGCAACGTACAAAGAGATTGAGATTTTAAGGGGCGAAACGTGGCGATTTAGTTCTGCGTATCGAACAGTAACAGCAACTAACGGTTATCTAACGATGAGTTTCACGACTCCAGCGACAGGGCAAGTCACGTATAACTTTGCAGCAATCTCTAAAACAGGGAATGAAGCAATCGTCAATTTAATTGAGGCTGGTACTTACGTTGACACTGGTTCGACTTTGTTGACTGGTTACAATTTCAACAGGAATATAGCTACATCCTGTCCAATTATCGACATGAAAGTCGGTTTATTAACAGGAGGAACTACTATTGCATCGGGTACTTCTCTTAGTGAAGATATGGTACCGGGCACAAGTCAGGGCAACTTAAGGGCAGGTGGTACGGCAAGTTCTGGCAGTCTTGTTTTCTTAAAGCCAGCGACACGGTACACTTTGAAGATTTTATCGGTTAGCGGTGCAATGACCGTTACTGCTAACATAGACTTAATATGGGAAGATGATTAAAAGGGGTTTAAAATGGCAAAGTATACGAAAATTGCATCTTTAGCTGATGCAGAATTGTTTGACGGTTCAAAGACTAATGCAGACGCACTGGTTGTGTCATATCCGTCAATTATAAGCGTGGCAAAGGTTGAAAGTGTTTATCCCGTTTATACAGGAGCAAACTCTTTAACAGCAGGGGCAACAGGTGTTACTGGGTCTTTTGTGACAGACGAAGCAGGGAGTGCTACAGTAGCAGGAAAGGTAACAATGACCATTTCGCACGCCTGTACAACTTCGGGAGATTTAACAATTTCTATTTTGGGAAAAACGCTTGTTGTTCCTTGTTTGGATACAATGGATTCGGCAACAAAGGTGGCAACAGCAATAAGGGCAACGAAGTTTACAGGCTGGGTGCTTGCGGGTTCAAATGCAATTGTAACCTTCACAGTAGCACAGCCGAAAGACTCTGTATTAAATGTCACAAACCACCTAGGGAAAGTCATGAATTGTTACGCAACTAACTATATCGTTTTTAATACCGACATGAAGGTAGCAGGAATCACGACTAGCACGACTGAAATATGGGACGGCGTAAACTTTGCTAAGTATTACACCGCTGTACCGTCATGAATAATTTAGATGCTCTATTACCGTCTGTTAAAAAGATGGCTCTTGAGTTTCTTAAAAAGTTAGACCTTGCAGGGATTAAGTATTCTGTAATAGAGACTCGCAGGAGTCAAGATGTACAAGATGCTTACTTCTCGCAGGGTCGAGACTCTCCAGAGACGATAGCAGAGAAACGAAAAAAAGCCGGATTGTATGCAATATCAGACGCAGAAGCGAAAAGAATTGTAACGAAGGCTAAAGTTTCAAAGCACACAAGCGGGTCGGCAGTCGATATTGCACCAGTTATTGACGGAAAGATACCCTGGACTGTCGATACAAAAAAAAAGGCTGATTTATGGCGTAGAATGGGCGAGATCGGGGAATCTTGCGGGCTTGTCTGGGGCGGTCGATGGATTCCGCTAGACTCTTTCGGGTTAGGTTGGGATTTGCCACACTTTGAGGGGAAAGAATGACAGAAAATACAGGAAATGTAGTGAGAACGGTACTATCCGTAAACACTTTAGACTATGTAATTAAACTAGGGTTTACCGCCTTTGTGGTCGTTGTTATAATCGTAGCCGCCGCATACTTTATCAAAACCACAAGAATTGAAAAAGTCGGGCTTGCGGGCGCAGAGTTTGACCCGGAAGATGAAAAACCAGAAGAGACAGCGGGAAAATGAATGGGAATACTCAAAAAAGTATACTTGTTTGCCTGTTTTTTGGGTCTGTTTATGTGTTTTCTGGTTGCCAAAGTGTCCCCAGAAACATATCAGGTGACGGAGCTGGAGCTGTCGAGACTAGAAACAATATCGACGACATTAGAAACGGACAGACAGAACTTGCTATCACAGGTGAGCGTATTGAAAACGGTAGCGACAGACTTGCAGACGGACTCAAAGAGCTTGACGGAACAATTGAAAAAGGACAGGGAGACATTGACGAATTTAAGGCAATCCTTCGAGAGATCAGAAGCAGAAAAACAAAAGACCTTGAATGAAAATGTCACGCTAAAAATTGAAAAAGGAAAGGTTGAAAATCAAAGGAATGTATTCTTTTTTGTTTCAATAATTCTTGTTTTTCTCATAACAGGGTTTATTCTGCTACGATTAAAAAGGATGCTAGGCTTCTGAAACGTCACCAAACGCTTGACGATTGATTTCCAGCGTACTTACAAGCAAAAACAACAAACTATCGGTAGCCCTGTAAAAGATGCTTTACAGGGCTTTTTTATAACCTGAAAAAATATTGCAAAATAAATACAAAAAAAACGCTTGACTGTATAATACAATGTATGATACGATAGATTATTGAGGTAACGAAATGCAACCAGTTGAGTGTACAAGAGAAAGCAGAATCTGTCCTAAAGGTTTGAAAGTGTGCTGTCGGTTTTGTGAATACAAAGAAAATCATGAAGAATGTAACGGTGACAAAGACTTTGGGTGTGGAGAGTGGGAAATAGTATACTATTGCAAAGACGAATCAGAAGGAGAAGACAAATGACATTTTATGAGTTTATCAAGGGAATGAGTGAAACAGCGGAAGCAATGCAGGGGGCTTTCCCTTCCGGGTACGCAAGTGGATTAAAGCTAACAATAGACATGATGACGATAGAAATCGCAGGTGCAGAAATATGACAGACTTCTTCAATGAACTATTTATGAATCTATGTATAACTGTGGTTGTTTTTTCGACCATGTATTTTTTATTCAGTTATTTGGGGGTTTAGTATGAATGTTTATGAAAAATTAGCAGAGGCAAGGGTGCGATTTCAGTCAAGTAACCCGAAAAAATCAGGAAAGAATACTTTCGCAAAGTATGAGTACTTTGAACTATCGGACATATTACCAGTAATTAACGGACTAGGAAAAGAGTTAAAGTTTGTTTGTTCTGTAAGCTTTACCGAAAAAGATGCCGATTTAACTTTTATTGACAGCGAAAAAGTTCTGGAAAGAATAACTTTCACCTGTCCAATGGCTAAAGCAGAGTTAAAAGGCTGTCACGATGTGCAAAATCTTGGGGCGGTGATAACGTATATTAAGCGGTATTTGTACCAGAACTGTTTTGAGATCGTTGAATCAGATTCGCTTGATAGCCAGACGGGAAACATTGAGCCGAAAAAAACAAACACGAATGAGATTATTGAACAGTCAACTATACTTGAGGGATACCTGGAGACAGAACTGTTCGATGATGCAAACAGGATTAAAGCCCAAAGGTCGATTGACTCAAAGAACCTTGAAAACATAAAAGCATGGATTGTCTGGGTGAAAGCTAAGGAAGACAAAAAATGATTAAACTCTATGAAATAATGCAACAATTTGATGCCTTAGCTTCTTTTGACATTGACGAAGAGCAGGACATGGTTGCCTTTCGGGAACTTCTCGCAGGGATTGTGGGAACTTTTGACGAGAAAGCTGAAAACTACTGCAAACTGATACGGTCGTTTGAAGCAGAAGCAGACGCTTTCAAAGAAGAAAAACTACGCTTAGAAAAGAAGCAAAAGGCGTTGAACGGAAAAGCAGACGCTTTGAGAACATACCTTGAATACGCTGCAAAACAGATCATGGAAACAGGCGAAAAAAGGGCGGTCGGTTCGTTTACTTTGAAGATTCAACAAAACCCTGAAAAGCTGAATATCTTTGATGCGTCAAAGATCGCAGGTTGTTACATGGTATCAACTCCAGACACGGCACAGATCAAGAGCGTATTAAAAGCAGGTGGAAAAATTGAAGGGGCGGAGCTTGTAAGGGCAACAAGCTTGAGAATATCTTGATAGAATTAACAGCGTATTTTAGACTAAAAGATGGCTTTATAACCTTCAAGATACCAGAGGGCTATCTGGAACAAGTAAAACTAGAGCTTGCAACTTTGAAAACAGATCAGGCGTATTTGAAGTTTGGCAAGCCAAAAAAGCCCCGGACAATTGGAGAAGGATCGCAAAATAGTCATGCGTGGGGGCATTGTACAGAGATCGCAAGGGCTTTAGGGAATGAGGTTTACGAAATCGAGTACATTGCAAAAGTGAGGGCTATTAAACGAGGTTATCCGGTTTCTATTTGTCTGGGGCTTCCAGTGGTAAAGAGTCAATCTGATATTGACACCGTAGAATGTGGCTATCTGATAGACGAATACCATCAAATAGCAGCCGAAAACGGAATAAGATTAACGGAAAATGAACCCGAAATTAAGGCAGAAAGAGTAAAGGCATGGTCTGAAATGACAAGGGCAGAACAGGCGATTAGTGACCCTGAAAGGTTTGATGCTGAAATGCAACTGGAGATATTTTGAAAAAGAAGATCAATAAAGATCCTTTGAAGATAAGGGATAATAACGGGAGAAGCCTTGCGGTTGCGATACCAAAGGCAAGCGGGTTTACAGAAAAAGACTTTGTAAACATCATACAAAAAGACGCTGATACATTGATTATACAGCGGATTAAAAAGGGGGAGTAAGTGGAAGGAAAAATCTATTGTGGATCAGGGAAAGAAAAAACATTTAATGGGGGCGGTTCAATAATCGAGGTTTCTTTGACTCTTGATGGTATTGCTGAATTATTTAAACAATACGGATTTACTACAAAGGCAGGAAAAAAGATTATCAAGCTCAAGATTGGAAAGCGTAGAGAGATAGGTAATTATGGAGAAACGCATACTGTCGAGATAGATACCTTTAAGCCGGAAGCAAAGCCACAGCGTGACGAAGTAACAAAGCATTATGCAAAAGATGATTCCGTACCGCCTGATTTTCCAGACGATATACCATTTTAATTAAACAGCCGGAGCAATCCGGCAAAGGTTGCAAAATGAATGAAATTGAGGTTTTGATGTATAATCAGTTTATTGGTAAGATGCCAAAAGATGAACTTTACACGGAAACAATGACCGTAATAAGTCAACATCCCTGTAATGCTCCTCTGATTCACCTGTGTTATAACGAATGGAAAAACAGAGAAATGAATGATGTTTTTCTTGACGCTTATAATGAAGCGATTCACAAAGTAGTTGAGGAAATGACGGTATGAAAAAACTACTTATAGCAGTATTCTTTTTTGTATCGGTTCTGTATGCAGAGGGTTTTACTGTATGTAAATTAAAAATTGATATGGTTGAACGTGATTGTCACACGGTTATGACAGCCGATGGGAATAGACTTGAGAAGATAAGCGGTAATGAGTATGTATATTCAAAAGATACTGCATACGCTTATGAAGCTACTACCCTACTTTATTATAGAGGCAGGCTGCTAGAATGGAGAAAGATCGTTTACCCTAAAACAGAAAAGGGAGCAAGATCCATGGTTGATGCAACTTGTATAAAGTATGGCGATTGGTCTAGCTATAAAGATGGGGCGTATACGTGGCGTAGAGATAATCAGATTTTCATGATAGTAGACTGGGGAGACGGGTCTTATAGTTTTGGTGTAGCAGAGTTATAAAAATAAACTTGTCAGGTTTATTGACAATATTCCTGACAGGGTTTATGATAGAGAAGTAGAGAACGAATTAAAAAGACTCTCACCTTTTTTGTTCGTTTTTCATTCCTTTAGCCGTCTAGCGTGTGAGAGCGCAAAGACGGCTTTTTTATTTTACAAGGGGAATAAATGACTGACTTAATCACAGCTAAAGAAATGGCAAGCGTTTTTGGTACAGCAGAAAGTACAATAAGAAACAAGGCGAAAGAATTGTTTCCTTCACTAATTGAAAACGGTAAGAAGACTTACTTTAATCAAGATCAGGTTCAAATGATTAAAGACTCTTTGATACCTAGAGACCTTACTTTGAAAAGTAAGCTTGAATCAGTTTCAACCGACCTAGAAATGGAACGCAAAGCAATGGAAGTAATGGCGTGGATGGGTCAAAAGATTCTGGTCATGCAGGCACAGTTAGTCGATGCACAACCAAAGATAGACTTCTATGATTCTGTTACCAGTTCAAAAGATGCTGTCGAAATGAAAGATGCCGCAAAGGTTTTAGGTTTAGGAATAGGCAGAAACACTTTATTTCAGAAACTTAGAGATAAAAGTATACTTATGGATAATAACACGCCGTATCAGACATACATAGATCAGGGATATTTCAGGGTAATTGAGTCTAAATGGGTAACTCCAGGCGGTGAAACAAGAATATCTTTCAAGACGGTTGTATACCAAAAAGGGTTAAACTACTTGCTAAAGGTTCTGAAAAAAGATATTGCAAAAGATTTAACTGTGTGATACATTAAACAAGTCAAGAACTGGTAATCCTTGACGATTACCTTATTAGAGGTGATAATCAACAGAGCTTTTATTTATTGCTACGGTGCTAATACACTGGACACCGACTTACCATCGGGGCAATAGATAAAGGCTTTTTTTATTGGGGAAATATAAATGAGCGACACAAAGAAGTATTACTGGTTAAAACTGCAAAGGGATTTTTTCAAACGTCACGATATACAGATAATAGAGAGTATGCCTAATGGGGAAAAGTATTTAATTTTTTATTTGAAGTTGCTATGTGAAAGCGTAGATCACGACGGTAATTTAAGATTTTCAGAAGAAATTCCTTATGAAGAGGAAATGCTTGCAACGATAACGCACATGAATATAGACATAGTAAAGTCAGCCGTTAAATTATTCACAAACCTTAAGATGATGGAAATTATGGATGATGGAACCTATTATATGAACCAAATCGAGAAGATGACAGGCAGTGCGACAAGCGATTCAATAAGAATGAAATTGGCACGAGAAAAAAACACTATATCTATACAGAGTAATGACAAAGCGAACAATGTTCAAAAATGTTCAGAAATCGTTCACCAGAGTATAGAGTTAAGAGATAAGAGTAAAGAGTTAGATAATATTAAGAGTGTGCCTAACGTCACCAAACAAACATTTTCAAAACCTAAACTCGATGAAGTGAAAGAGTACTGTCAGGAAAGGAATAATTCTGTCGATGCTGAAAAGTTCATAGACCATTATGAGTCAGTCGGTTGGAAAGTAGGTAGAAATCCAATGAAGTCATGGCAAGCGGCTGTCAGAACTTGGGAGAAAAGCGACTTTACAAAAAACAAGCCTACAAGCGAGATAGATTACTCAAGGTATAAAGATTGGCGACTTTAACTAAAAGATTGGTTTAATGTGCCAATTTTTACGTTTAGAAGCATTTTGTGCCAATACTTGAAAAGGAGAAAACAGGCAATGAAAACAATACCGGAGTTTATGACGAAAATTAGCGGATATTTTGGAGGGTTTCAAAACCAGACGGTTGCCGATATGGTTGCAAACGAATTGAGATATATTAAGCCGTCTGATTACGATTCACTGTTTAGACAGATTGCAATGACTTTACCGGCTGCATATAAGACAGATTATAAAGCGATAGTTGAAGCTATTAAAATCTTGAAGCTTGAACAGCTAACGGAATCCGGGGCTGAAAGAGTCTGCAAGGTTTGTGGAACAGTCGATTATACGTCTGGAGTCTGTTCTCTATGCAAATACGACGGCGGGGTAAAAGATGGCACTCCAGAGGAATATCGGGCATTTTGGGAAAACTGGAAAAATGGGGATTATCCACGGTTTAATATCGCAGGAATAATGGCAAGCTTAGAATCAAAGGCGGTTGAAAAATGAGCGAAGTAATGATTGAACTATATCGAGACTGGGTTAAAAATCTGGACATACGGCACTTCTCGCATGAGTATCGTAAGGTTATGGCTTTTAGAGACAGCCAGGATATCCTTGCAATGAAAAACATCTGTGCGACTGAAAAGCAAAGGAGGGGATTATGATAACGTGTAGGGAAGCAGGAAACAAAGACTGCTTTGAAGGATGTACACACTTTGGACTTCATGAGCCTGTCGACGCTTATGGAACAAGTGATAACTGTAAAAACTGGCACGTCTGCGAGCTTCTAGGGCTTCCTGTACGTTGTGTTGGTAAAAGTATACCAAAAGAAAAATAACTGTTGACAGTGGTTTTTAGTCGTGGTATGATACATAAACTTACTTAAAGGGGAATGAAAATGGACGAAAGAAAGATTGTACGAACTAACAGATCCGGTGTATTTTTTGGAAAGATCGAAAAGAGAGAGGGTAGCACTGTTACTCTATCAAATGCTCGCCGACTATGGCAGTGGCAAGGAGCTTGCTCTTTATCAGAGCTCGCACAGTTTGGAACAGCTAATCCAAAAGATTGCCGTTTTCCTTGTGCTGTCGATGAAGTTGAATTACTTGATGTAATCGAAATACTTGGAGTAACCGAAGTTGCCGCAAAGTCGATTGACGAGGTAGCGGAATGGAAACGAAGATAAAACAGTTTTTAACCGGAGACGGAAACGGATACGGAAGCGGATACGGAAACGGAAGCGGAAGCGGAGACGGATACGGAGACGGAGACGGATACGGAAACGGAACCAG
>Ga0315284_10001808_pt1 | contig 30448 bp, 29 predicted proteins | sample YL17G09_16_MG_FD_203696 | JGI IMG/M metagenome (GOLD analysis project Ga0315284, IMG submission 203696) | Sediment microbial communities from Yellowstone Lake, YNP, Wyoming, USA - YL17G09_16 | ecosystem: Environmental > Aquatic > Freshwater > Lake > Sediment | place: USA: Wyoming | collected...
GAAAATGGTATACCAAGAATGTGCCGCTGTCCTGAATCTATTTGTAGACATATTTTCAGTCTACCACATTCCCATTTTTCTTCCCGCTTAGCCCCGCGCACGGAGGCGCGGGGAAAGTACTTCTATTATATTTTGTCAAATTAAAAAGCTCTACTCAAAACAAGGCTGAATAATTCGCCGCTATTTCGGCAGAAAAATTTTAAGCTGTAATCTTTTTATTGCGGTTAAAATAAGCCAAATCTTTTTTAAAGAAAAAACTGGCCAGACGAAAGATGCCGTCGGTGATAAAGAAAGCGGCAAAGACGTCTATTGAGTAGTGTAAGTGGCCCAGCAGAACCGTGGCACCGAAAATACCCGAACAGACCAGAAAAATATACCGCAGATATTTTTTGTGCCAATACAAAAGCGCCATTAAAAAAGGGAGACCGGCGTGCGCGGAAAAAAACAAATCGCCGCTGAAAACCAGCCGCCGCAAAATAAAATTGAAGTCGGCGAAATCCACTTTGATTTCCGGATAAGGCGCCAAGTGCGTCAGCATGACGAAAATTGAGCGGATGGCGATAAAAAGCGCGATAGTTTTAAAGGCGAAGGGTATTTTATGCGGGTCGGAAATTATTAAAATCACGACCGACACGCAAAAGGCGACAAAGCCGTAAACGAATATCGGCGTCACATTGACGACCGGCAGCAGATTCAAAATCAAATCGCTTACCGAATTGCTGACATGATTGGTCGCGTAGGTGCTGGCGAAATAGTTGGCCACCAAACTGCCCAACATCCAAAGCGCGGCTACCGTCACCGATATTTTATAAGAACGGTCAAAAATCTTTTTTTTAATTTCACCTTCGCCTGCGATTTTATAAGATATCATTTCGCTCATATTTTTTCTTTGCCTGCTCATAGAGAGCCAGAAAATTTTTAACGGTGTTTTCGATGTCGTGCTTTTTTATCATTTCCAAACTTTTCCTGCCCATCTTTTTTCTTAATTTATCATCGGAAAAAATCTTGATTAACCCCTCCGCCAGACCGGCGCTGTCGCCCACCTCAAATAGAAATCCGTTCTCGCCCTGATGCACCAATTCCGGCAGGGCCAGAGCATTGGTCACCACGGCTGGCAGACCGGTGGCCATCGCTTCCATGGTGGCTAAACTTTGCAGCTCCACCGGACAAGCCAGAACCAAACAGTCAGAAGAAGCATAAAAAGACGGCAGCTCCTCATCGGGTACAAAACCGGTGAAGGTGACCGCCGAATCAATTTTCAATTTTCTGGCCAGCGCTTCTAAGCCCAGCCGCTCCATTCCCTTACCCACCATGACAAAATGAATGTCGCATTTTTTGAGCACTCCGGGTAGCGAGCGCAAAATTACGTCTATTTGTTTATCTTTGTCCAGCCGACTGACGGACAAAAGCAAGGGCTTGTTCGGCAAATTATATTTTCCCCTGACATCAACCGCCCGGTTGGCGCTGTTAAATTTTTTCAAATCTATGCCGTTGGAAACCGGCAGCACTTCCTTGGGAAAACCTATATTAATCAAAAGATCGGCCGCCCGTTGCGTGGGCGTCGTGACAATGTCAACTTTTTTGTAAATCCAGGCGAAATGCTTCCAGGCCAACGTCTCAATTTTTTTCCTGACCCAGCGGGGCACCGGCGCGAAATGTGAAATGTTGCCCGGATTGAAATGATTCGTCCCGACCACCGGTATGCCTTTCTTTTTGGCGACATCCAGCACCGCCTTGCTCACCGGAAAATGGCTTTGCACGTGCACGACGTCCGGCTTGAACTCTTCCATCACTTTGCCAATCGGCCGCTTGATGAAAAACGGCGGGGTGAAACGAAAATCGTTAACCACCAAAATCGGCAGTGAAAAAAGGCGAAAGGACGGAATGCCATTTTCCTCGGAAAAATGGTTATGCCAAGAATGGTGCGACGGCGCGATAACCAGCACCTCGTGATTTTGTCGTCTCAAATAATAAGCCAGGCGGTGCGTGAAATATGAACCGCCGTCAACGTTGGGATAATAAGAATCATGCGCGATGAGTATCCTCATAAAAAAAATTCAATAATTTTTTTCTGAAAATAATAACGAGTATAAAAAGCAACAAAACCGCGGCAAAGACAAAATAATCAAAGGTCTTGTTTATCTTTTCATACTCTCTGCCGAAATAGTATCCCAGCATTACCAAAATCAATGACTTGGGCAAAGTGGCGAGGGTGTTAAAAAATAAAAAACGACTAAAAGAAAATTTGGCGGCGCCGGCGGCCGCCAAAATTCCGCCGCCTATCAAATGCGTCGCCTTTCCTAAAAGCAGGGTTTTGCCGGCGTGCCGATGAAAAAGCTTTTCAAATCTTTCTATGCTCGCAAAATTAATTTTCAAATACCCGCCCCATTTGTCAATGAATCTTCTCCCGCCCCACCTTCCCAGAATATAATAAATTACGTCGCCTGTTAAGTCGCCGGCCACAGAAACAGCGTATAAAACAAATAAATTAAAATAGCCCAGCGATGCCAAAAAACCGGCGATCACCGTGACGATCGGCCCCTCGACGACCATAATCGGAAAAAAAACCGCGTATTTATATTGAATCAACAATAAAAAAATTTTGCCGAGAGAAATTAAACTGAACATAAAGGGTATTGAACCCCAGAGCCCCGCAAATGCGGGGGACTTAAAAAAATGAATATCCCAGTCGCAGCACGGCTATCGGGGGTATATTTCATAATGCCCTGTATTTTGCCTGTCCGCCCCGTTAGAAAAGAGATTTTCTAACGGGGCGGACAGGCGGGACTTCGCTCGCGCGATTTGTGCCCTGCTGGCGCATCGTCCTCCCTAGTCAAAATTAAAATATTCTTATCCTAAAAATATATCCCGACGCGGAACCTCGCGGGTAAGAACCGACATCAAATTTTTTAGACCGCGATGGCGACGGTCTCTTCCAAAGCGGGCCCGGTTTCTTTTTCTTTTCCCAATCCAAAATAATCAAGGGTATATTTAAGGATTAACTCGGGGTTGCGGTCCAGCACGTGATTGCCGTCTTTAAAAAAGGCAATCTCGTGGGCCGCGCCGAGTTTCAAAGAAAATTCCGCCAGCGCCCGATAATCGGTTATTCTGTCCTTTTTGCTGTGCAAAAATAAAGTCGGTGTTTTTATTAGTTCCAGATTTTTCAAAAAATCATTCTCTAAGTATTCAATAACCATATTGCCCGCCCCGATCGGAAAAAGCCGCCATTCTTTTTTCCTCTGGAATCGCTTCCATAACGGATAAACAAAAAAAACGGCTTTCTGGCCCAACTTCATCAAAACCCTTTTTTTCAATTTAAAAGGCGTACCGATGCTCGTAATACCGGCGATATTGCCGAATTTTTTGGCGTGTTCAAGCAGCAGCGCGCCGCCCAGACTCACCCCTATGCCGAATACTCTTTCGTATTTTTTGGCGGCGTCATTAATAATTTTTGATACGCTCCCGATGCATTGCTCGGCTCTAAGAATTGAAAAATCATCAACATCAATATCGCCATAAAAATTAGCGGCTATGGCACCGTAGCCCCGCTGTTCTAAAATCTTTTTCAGCCCCAGCACCGAAACAACATCCGGAGAAAATCCGGGTAAAAGAATAAAACCAATTTTTTGATTAAGATTGTCCACGGAAACTCTTTAAAATGAAAATTTATCATTCCGAAGCTATCTTCCGCTATTCCATAGCTACAGAGTAGCGACGGATAGCCTTGACGTAAAATGGGTGCGCCCTGAGTCCGCCAGCTGGCGGCGGACGGGATTTATCAACTGCCTGCCCGCCAACTGGCGGGAGCTCACTTTCTAAGTGCGCCCACCAGGATTCGAACCTGGGACCCTCTGCTTAAAAGGCAGGTGCTCTACCAACTGAGCTATGGGCGCTCATGATATTTTAGATTTTCAGGATCCAAAACCCCAACCCTCTGCTTAAAAGTCCGTCCGCCAGTCGGCAGACGGATCTACCAACTGAGCTAACGGCGCGTAAAATCTAACTTATCTTATCACAAATCCAAAAAAATTCAAATAGCGACTTGTACCATTATTAAGCGATAGCACACAGTTGGTACAATTAAATTTCGTAATATTTTCTCACGGCATCCTCTTTTTTACCCAAGGACTTTGCCGAGATAATTTCTACGTGGTCGCTAATTTGAAAAAAATCAGCCAAACTTTCTATCTCCGGCTGGCAATCAACGGGCGTGGCAAAAACGCTTTTTTGGATGGGATAAAAATTAAAATATCTCAATTTCCTCCGTAGGGCCTCTCTCGCATATTTTTTATTTTCCGGAACATCAAAAATTATTAACCGCCACCAGCCGTCCCATTTGAATTTGGCATCTAATTTGTTTTTTAAACTAAAAAAGAATAATTTTCCCAAACCCTTGGGGGTTAATTGATATCGGCCAGCTACATTTTTCACCGGCTTAACAATCCCTGATGTTTGATAACGCCTGAACGAACGGTTAATACTTCGGATATTAAAACCGCCCGAACGGAGAATTTTATTTGATAAACTATCTCGCGAAAAACTAATCTCAATTCCAGTGATGATTTTGCTTAAAATCTCGAGAATTTTATTGCCAATTTTTTCAGCCTCAATTTTTTCAGCCATAGTTTTTTTAAAAAACACCTTCATATCAATTTGTACCAAATGTAAGCGATAGCACGTAGTTGGTACAAATTAAACTAATTAAAATTAGTCACCGACTCCCCCCACTCACTCCCCGAAACTACTCTCCGCCAACATCATATTGCCTTGTCCGCAAAAACATCATGGCCAAAATCGGCAAAAGCAGCCAGCAAAATTGCGCCGACTGTCCAGAAAAAATCAGCTGGGCCAAAGGACTCAAACCCGCTACAATTTTATTGGACAAAAAACTAATTATCATCTGTAAAATCAAACCGATCTGCAAAACGCTTAAAATCAGCGCGTGCCACCAGCCCGACCGCCGGCGCCCCTGGACTTTAATGACCGATCGGAAAGCCGAATGGGGAATTAAAAAATAAAATCCCAGAATCAAAGCCAAAAAAACAAAAATCTGGCTGGTGCTTGAAGGCGCCTGTTTGATGCCTAAAAAAGTCAACTCTTGCCAGGGAATAGCGCGCGTCAAAATATAAGAGAAATAAACGCCCAGCATTACCACGACCAATCGGCTGCGGCCCATTGACAAGCCGTAGACAAACGCCACTGCCAAAAAAATCAGCAATAATATCCAGTCGCTGGAACCGGAAAGGCTGAAATTATTTAGAAATGAAAAATTCATCCTCCTACAAATTACCCTAGTCCGTCCCGAACGGGTCTAGGACGAATTAAAACTAATTACCTTGAGTTACGAAACACACCATTCTGTCATTCCCGCCCCGCATCAAAGTGCAGGGTAAACTCCAGCGGGAATCCAGTAAAACATAGGGGGAATCTGGATTCCGACTCAAGGCCGGAATGACAAAAAGAGAGTTTCGTAATTCAAAGTAATTAAGAATATTTAAGCGGTGGGCGAGGAAAGTATTCTCTGAAACGCTCAGTTTTGCCGTGCCCGCCGATAACCAAAGCTGATTGGTCGGAACTATATTGTTTTACGCTTTTAAGCATCTTACAATATATTTCTATCTAATAATTATCGGCTTTGGCAGGCGCGGCGAACGGGCACGGTGTCCCGACGCGAAGCGTCTGGGACGAGCGAGCAAAACTGGCGAATAAAATTTCCTCGCTGGGGAAATTTTATGTTTTCAGAAATACTTTCCGAGCCCAAACTAATCCAACTCCTTTTTTAGTTCCTCAAACAATTCTTTCGCCTTCCGAGACAATCGTTTTGGCGTTTTTATCCTCACTCTTACCATCATATCACCAAATCCCCGCCTCTGTAAATGAGGCATGCCTTTGTTCTCCAGCCGAATGATTGTCCCCGACTCCACTCCTTCGGGAATTTTCAGTTTCACCCAGTCGGTCAAAGTCGACACCTCAACTTTGTCGCCCAAGGCCGCCTGGCTGAAAGAAATCGACAGCTCATAAAACAAATTATCGCCCTCGCGACGAAATCTGGGGTCGGGCCGGACGTGGACCGTGATATATAAATCACCAGCCGGCGCGCCCCGCGCCCCCGTTTCACCCTGGCTGGCCAAACTGATCATCTGATTGTCTTGAATGCCGGCGGGAATTTTAACGGTTAATCTTTTTTCTTCTTTTACGCGACCTTCGCCGCCGCATTGCCCGCAGGCCTTCTCCGGTTTTTTACCGGCGCCGCCGCAATCTGGACAGATAATAATTTGGGAAAAACTAAAAAATCCACCGCCGGTTCGTCGCTCAACTTGTCCGTTGCCCTTGCAGGTCGGACACTGCTTGAATTTTGAACCGGACTCGGCACCCGAACCGCCGCAACGTTCGCATACCACGACTTGGCGCAAATTTATTTCCTTGCCCAAGCCCCGATACGCTTCTTCCAGAGAAATTTCCACGTCAATTGAAATATCCTGACCGTGCTGACCGCCGCGCTCAGCGCGGCTTGAGGCGCGCTCAGCGCGCCCGCCAAAAATTCCTTCAAAAATGTCTTCGAAACCAAAAGACTCTGGCCGGCCGCGCTGGGCGCGGCCCGAAGCGCCTCCGCCAAAAAAATCAAACGCATCGGCAAAGGAAGAAAAATCGCGGAAACCTTCAAAACCATGGGCGCCGCCGCCCGCCTGCGCTCGCTCAAAAGTCGTGCCAAACTGATCGTATTGGCCGCGTTTTTGCGGGTCAGACAAAACCTGATAGGCCTCGTTGATTTCTTTGAATTTCTGCGGGTCGCCGCCCTTGTCCGGATGATATTGTTGGGCCAACCGCCGATAAGCCCGCTTGATTTCATCCGGCGAGGCGTTTTTTGATACTCCTAAAATTTTGTAGTAATCTTCTGACATATCCTACCAATTACGAATTGAAGCTAATTACGAATTCGTACTCCGCGCATGCGAAAAATTTTGCTCAAATTCGGGGCAAGCCGAGCGTTAAGAAATCGCGTGCTGTGGCTGATGGTGGATAGCGATTTTAGCAAGGCGAGTCCCAGAATTTCTCAAAATTTTATCGCCGCGCGGAAACTCTTTTGCTACTTTTCTGGTTACAGAAAAGTAGAAGAAAAATTAAAATAAGGTGAAGCTGCTATTTTAGCTTAACACACAAAAACAAACAGCTCCACCTTTAATATCAGGCATGACCTATGTTCTTTTCAGCGGAAGCTTTAAGGACTTTGATAAATTCACTAACCCATTCTTTTACCAACCGCTTCAGTAGCTCCGGCGGTAATTTCATCGCTTCAATTTTAGCTATCTGCTCTTGCACCGACGGATGCGACAAAAGCTTTTTTATTGCTTTGTCCAATTCTGAGTCCTCTCTACCAATACCTTTTCCATATTTGCCCGATTTCCCCATTTTGCTCTCCTTTCTTCAAAAAGAACATTATTTTTTTCCATCACCCTCTTCAAACTCCCCTTTTATCGTTCCGCCATCATCTTTTTTATCTTTATCTTTAATTTCTTTTTCTTCCGTCACTTCTTTTTCTGTGGCTTTTTCTTGCTTATATAATTCCGAGCCGATTTTTTGAATTGACTGCTGCAACTCGTCCAGCCCTTTTTTAATCGCGGCTTCGTCATTGCCGTCTTTGACTTTTTTCAATTCGGCAATTTTTTCTTCAACTGGTTTTTTGACACCATCAGAAACCTTGGCGCCCGCCTCTTTCAAAGTTTTTTCCACGCTGTAAATCAAAGCGTCGGCCTGATTGCGCAAATCAATCAATTCTTTTTGCTTTCGGTCTTCAACCGCATGCGCTTCTGCTTCCTTTTTCATCCGCTCAATTTCTTCTTTGGAAAGGGCAGAGGTATCTTTGATAGTAATATTCTGCGTTTTGCCTGTTGCCTTATCTTTGGCCGTCACGGTCAAAATTCCGTTGGCGTCAATGTCAAAAGTGACTTCAATTTGCGGCACGCCGCGCGGCGCGGTTGGAATGCCGTCAAGTAAAAATCTGCCAAGCGTGCGGTTGTCGCGAGCCATGGACCGCTCGCCCTGCAAAACATGGATTTCCACGCCGGGCTGATTGTCAGAAGCGGTTGAAAAAATCTGCGATTTGGAAGTAGGAATGGTGGTGTTGCGCTCAATTAAAGGAGTAGCCACCGCGCCCAAGGTCTCAATGCCAAGAGTCAGCGGCGTCACATCTAACAACAGAACATCCTTCATTTCGCCTCCTAACACCGCTCCTTGAATGGCCGCGCCCACAGCCACGCATTCCATCGGGTCAACCCCCCGCTCAATTTTTTTGTTGATATAGTCCTCCACGAATTTTTGCATTATCGGCATGCGGGTCGGCCCGCCAACCATAATGATACGGGTAATATCTGGCGGACCCAGTTTAGCATCATTTAGCGCCTGTTCCAGCGGGCCTCGGCATTTCTCAATTATCGGCCTGATCAACTCCTCCAGTTTGGCCCGCGTAATTTTCATCTGCAGATGTTTTGGGCCACTCTGATCAGCCGTGATAAAAGGCAAATTAATGTCCGTCTCCAGGGTTGAGGAAAGTTCAATTTTGGCTTTCTCAGCCGCCTCGCGCAGGCGCGTCATCGCCATTTTGTCTTTGGATAAATCAATACCGGAATCCTTCTTAAATTCGCTGACAATATAGTTAACTAAGACCTCATCCATATCCGTGCCGCCAAGCTGCGTGTCACCCGAAGTAGAAATTACTTCAAAAACTCCGCCGCCAAAATCCATAATAGTAACGTCAAGCGTGCCGCCGCCAAAATCAAAAACCAGAATTTTTTCTTCTTTATCGGCTTTGTCTATACCGTAAGCCAACGCGGCGGCAGTCGGTTCGTTAATTATTCTGACCACATCAAGACCGGCAATAGCTCCGGCATCTTTAGTGGCCTGGCGCTGGGCGTCGTTAAAATAAGCCGGCACGGTTATCACCGCTTTTTCCACGCGGTCGCCCAGATATGCTTCAGCGTCTTTTTTTATTTTTTGCAAAATAAAAGCGGAAATCTGCTGCGGAGTGTATTCTTTATTCTCTATCTTCACTTTATAATCAGTGCCCATTTTGCGCTTAATGGCTAAAATAGTGCGTTCGGGATTGGTCACGGCCTGGCGCCGCGCCGGTTCGCCGACCAAAAGCTGACCTTCCTTGGTAAAAGCCACATAGGAAGGAAACGCCTTACCGCCCACCGTCGTGCCCTCGGCTGAAGGAACAATTATGGCCTTGCCCGCCTCCACCACGGCACAGGCGGAATTAGATGTGCCCAAGTCAATACCGATGATTTTTGACATAAATTTATAATTATCAATTACCAATACCCAACACTCAATCAATAATCAATTATCAACGCTCAATAAAAATTGATTATTGGGCGTTGAGTGTTTATTGGATGTTGAATATTGAATATTGAGTGTTATTTTTTATTTTGTCACTTTTACTTTTGCTACCCGTAAAACTTTTCCGCTAAGCATATATCCTTTTTGTATTTCTTCCGCAATAATATTTTCTTCGCCATCTTCTGTTTTTACTTGTTCTATCGCCTCGTGCCATTCCGGATTAAATTTTTCACCAATCGCTTTGATTTCTTCCAAACCGTGTTTTTTTAATACGGAAAATAATTGTTCTTTTATCATTTTAATACCGCTCACCATCTCTTTTCCGCGTTGTTCTGCGTCCTGTTCCGCGTAGTTCCGCGGCTCTAAACCATCCAATACTGGCAGCAAATCCCGGATTAAGCCCCCGCCAAACAACTTTGACCACTCAGCCATTTGTTCTTCCTGCCGCCGTTTGTAATTAATAAAATCGGCCTGACAGCGCTGCCACCCAATTAAATACTCTTGGCGTTCCTTTTGGCATTGTTTCAATCTTTCTTTCAGTTTTTTTATTTTTTCCGCCAAATCCCCCGAATCGCCGCCGTCATCTTCATCTTCATATTTTATTTCTTGCTCGTTTTTATTTTCTTCTGTCATGTTATTCACTTATTTACTTATTTACTTGTCTTTACTCGTTTCCTCGTCTCCTCCAATACAAATCTATTTTTCTGATAATTCATTCTTTTGGGCCCTAAAATTCCCAAAAGCCCTTTGTCGTCTTCTTTTCCAAAACCAATAATCATCAAGCTGCAATGACGCAGCTGCCTGATTGGATTTTCTTGACCAATAAAAATTTCCACTTCTTCATCCAGTTGACCAAAAAATTTACTGAAATCGCTTTCCAAGGAATCAAAACATTTCAAAATATTTTTCAAATTATTACCGACAAATTCCGGTTCTTCCGCCAACCATTTAAAACCGGCTTCATGAAAATCAATTAAGCGGCCGAAAGAACCGGAAATACCCAAACTCCGCGAGCAATCAGCTAAAAATTGCGCCATTTCCCCCAATGAATCCCGTTGCAGCTGCTCCATTTTTTGCCAAATTTGCTCTTTTTCGTTCTGGCACAACTCTTCATCGTTCAATTCCTCAATAAAAAAACGCAGGGCCTTGTCGGTTGGCACGCGGCCGGCCGAGGTATGCGGCTGCTCCAGATAACCGGCTTCGTCCAGTTCCAACATTTCCGCCCGAATAGTGGCGGGGCTGAAATCAAAATGATAGCGCTCAATCAAAATTTGCGACGCCACTGGCTCCCCCATTCGCTGGTATTCCTTAACCACGGCTTTTAAAATTTTTCTTTGTCTTTCTTTCATTACAATTAGCAGTCCTATATCGAGACTGCTAATTCTATTCTAAGCCCCCGTTTCTCCGTTGTCAAGAGGGTTTTTATGATATGACGAAATTAACTATAAATTGAATTAAAAAAATAGTAATGGTTAATTATCTGCTGATGGGAAGGACACAAAAAAATAACAATTTCGTAATGCAAGATAAGTAGACTAACTAAGTAATGTACCAACATGCTGCTATCGCATCAAAGTGGTACAATAAAGTAAGTAGCAACTAATAGCTTTTATCAAACCAAAAAAACCAAGAGAAAGAAAAAAGCCCCGATTCCAAAATTGAGGCTTAAAAAATATGCTACGAAAATTATTTATCCGATAGCAGCGTTTTTAAAACCGCTTTCAATTCCTTCAAGTCTGTCTGACAGGTTTCCCAAACAATTTTTGGATTGACTCCGAAATATTCATGAATCAATAAATTACGAATAGCTATCATTTTACGCCAGGGAATTTCTGGATGCGAATCTTGGAATTTAACCTCAACTTTGTTAGCAGCTTCTCCGATAATTTCTAATTCGCGGATAACGGCGTCAAAAATTAAATCGTTTTAATGAAAATTTTTCAAAGTCAAAACCTGCCAGACAGCTGTCAATTTTATCTATGGCTTCAACAATATGGCGCAGATAAACGAGGTTATCTTTCATAAAATGGCTCGGCTTGTTTGATAAGTTCGTCGCGGAAATATTTACTAATTGATTCGGGCGTCAATAAATCAACTCTTTTTTGAAGATATTTTTCAAAAATTTCTTTGATTTCAATAAATTTGAAAAATCCTATTGCGGCCGTAGGTTTGAATTCAATCAGCAAGTCAATATCGCTCTCCGGACGCGCCTCGCCTTTAAGATGAGAACCAAACAAAGAAACCTTGCTGATTTCGTCTCCGAGAGACTCTTGCTCAATCGCCTTGATGATTGTTTGTTTAATTTGTTGTTCGCTCATGTTTTTACACTTCCAGTATATCAGATTTGGAGTTAAAGCGCAACACACATACCAGCGTCATTGCGAGGAGCCCCGCCCTTCAACGGCCCCACCTTTACAATCCGAGTATCATACGTAATTCGACCTGATTGCATGATGGTTACCTCTTGAAGCGGAATCTCATTCGCCTTGCCGCAGTGCCGACAAAGAAACATCCAAGCCGCATAAAGAATTTGCTTCTCGTTCTCATTGACCATGATTTTTTCGACACGCACCTCGCAGACCGCCAATCTTTCCAAAGCTTCTTCCTTTGACTCAGTAAGCCGTACACTATCCGTGTACCAAATAGAAAAAAAATTCTTTATCATCTTCCTCTCCTTTTCGTCTCGACTCTGCCGAGGCTTTTTGATTTTTTTAACGCCCCAAAGTGCAGAAGATCTGAAATAATCCAGACCCCCTACATTTTGAGGCGTTAAATTATATTCGCATGGGCGCATTCGCATATGCCGAGACCCAAGGTCGAGGCTGCGCTATTCGTATGCCAAAAAACTGGCTTTTGTTCTATTTTAAGGCCTAAATTTGCCTCATTTCCTCTCCCTATATGATAACATAATAAACTATGATTTGTCAATAGTTGCACTGGAATTTTTGACGTGGTAAAATATTCATAGAGGCTAGTGGAATCCTGATCTTTTTATTAAAATTTATTTTCCCGCCCATAGCAAAAATTTTGCTATAAAATCGCGGCGAGCCGAGCGTTAAAAATTTGCGTGCTATGGCTGCATATTTTGCCGAAGGCAAAATGGGATAGCAAATTTAGCGAGGCGAGTCAGATTTTATCAAAATTTTATGCTCGGGCGCAGTCTTTTGGTTACTTTTCTGCTGCCAGAAAAGTAACAGAATATTTATGAAAATACAACACAACAATATCACCTGGCAAAATCTGGCCAATCCGACGCTGGCCGATTTAAATTTTTTAGAAAAGGATTTGAGCGTGACGCCGCTGGTACTTAAAGAATTAATCGGTTTAAACAAGCGCGCCAAAATTGAGGAATATGACAATTATCTCTTTCTAGTCATGCATTTTCCAGTTTTCCATGAAGAAAGTCGCCAAACCGTGCCCACGGAACTTGATTTTATTGTCACGGGCAATCAAATCATCACTGTCTACCAAAATCCCAACCCGTGTTTGGAAAATTTTTTCAAAGAAATACTGGCGGATGACTCGCTGCGCCAGCAATATTTTAAAACAAATGGCTTTTTGCTGTTTTCAATTTTGGATAAACTAACTGATTCTTGCCTCCCCATGCTTGACCATATCCACGAAAAAATAGAGGTTATTGAGCAAGATATGTTCAAAGGAAAAGAAAGAGAGATGCTCAAAGAAATCGCCATTGTCAAGCGCGACATTATTGATTTTCGCCGCACGCTCAAACCCCAGCGCTCCATCCTGGAAATTTTAGCCAAAAAAGCCAACCGTTTTTTCCAGACGGAACTGGATTCAATCGCCCAAGAAGTCATCGGCTCGGAAGTGCGCGCCTGGAATATCCTGGAAAGCCACAAAGAAATGATTGAGGCGATTGAGAAAACTAACGAAGGCCTGCTTTCTTTTCAAATTAACCGCGTGATGCACACCTTAACTTTTTTCTCCATAATTTTGTTTTCTCTCACCTTTATTGCCGCTTTTTTCAGCATGAAAATTTTTGAAACGCCGCTGCTGCCTCGTTATCCTTGGAATCTATTGGCGGTCTCGGCTATTATGTTGCTGGTAATTTTGATTATCACGACCCTGTTTAAAAGGAAAAGGTGGATGTAGCAAAAAGCACCAAATTACAAGCACCAAATCCCAAATAATATCCAATGACCGAAATTCCAATAACCAAAACGGGTTTTGAATTTTGTAAATTGGAATTTAGAATTTATTTGGGATTTGGAAATTGGAATTTGGGATTTAAAGTTTTATGCCAATAAAACTTTTTAACACCCTCACCCGCAAAAAAGAAGTTTTCAAACCGCTCAAAAATAAAAGAGTTGGTCTTTACGCTTGCGGTCCGACGGTTTATTGGTACGCCCATTTGGGCAATTTGCGCACTTACATTTTTGAAGACATTCTGCGCCGCGTTTTGGAATACAACGGCTACCGAGTCCGTCACGTAATGAATTTTACGGATGTCGGGCACTTAACTTCGGACGAAGACACCGGAGAAGATAAAGTTGAAGCCAGCGCCAAACGCGAAGGCAAAACTGCAAAAGATATTGCCGATTTTTATATCGCCGCTTTCAAAAAAGACGCCCGACTGCTCAATATTTTGGAACCGACAATTTATGCCCGCGCCACTGACCATATCAAGGAGCAATTGGAATTGATAAAGATATTGGAAAAAAACGGGTTTACTTATAAAATTTATGACGGTGTTTATTTTAATACCAGTCGCCTCAAGGATTACGGCCAGCTCGCCCAGCTTGATTTAGCCGGCCTGAAACCAGGCGCTCGCGTTGCCCAAGTCAGCGGCAAAAAAAATCCGACTGATTTCGCCTTATGGAAATTGACCCCGGCTGGAGTCAAACGCCAGCAGGAGTGGGATTCGCCCTGGGGGCGCGGCTTCCCCGGCTGGCACCTGGAATGTTCGGCCATGTCGCGAAAATATTTAGGACCGCAATTTGACATTCATGCTGGCGGCGTTGACCACATCAGCGTCCATCACACCAACGAGATTGCCCAGTCGGAAGCCGCCTATGGAAAAATTCCGGCGCGCTTTTGGCTCCATGGCGAATTTCTGCTAGTAGACGACAATAAAATATCCAAATCGCTGGGCAACATAATTACTCTTGATGAAATTGCTGAAAAATTTAATCCGCTGGCTTTCCGCTACCTGGTTTTGACGGCGCACTACCGCTCGCAACTGAATCTCACCTGGGAATCGCTGGAAGCCAGCCAGACCGCGCTCAATAATCTCTATCAGGTAGTCTGGGATTTAAAATTAGGGGGCAAAAATTTCTGGCTGACGAAATTATTAACCAAATTGGGGCTGGCCGGCAAAAAAATAAAAAATATCATCAGGACCGCAAAAAAATACCAGGAGGATTTTCTGGAGGCTGTGAACGACGACCTGGACACTCCCAAAGCCGTGAGTCTGGTTTGGCGGCTGATTGACGACAAAAATATTTTGCCGCCGGCAAAAAAACAACTACTTTTTAATTTTGATAAAATTTTGGGACTAGATTTGAATAAGGTAAAAATAATTTCACCGCCGGCCAAGGTTAAAAAATTGGTTGAGCAGCGCAAAAAATATCGCTGCCAGAAACAGTGGCTTAAAGCCGATATTTTGCGGGCACAGATTGAACAGGAAGACTGGCTACTGGAAGATACGGTCAAAGGACCGAAATTGAAGCCGAAACAGATAAATCCCGCACCTTTTGCTCGCCCCGTTAGATAGTAAACATCTAACGGGGCGAGCCTAAGGTGCTAACCCTAAAAGGGCGTAGCCTTCGGGCTATTAGCCCAACTACAGCCCCGCCGCTCGCGAGTAGCGGGGTGGGGTCTTCAAAAAAGGTGCGGGATAAAGGTATAAAAATCTTGTAGAGGTAGGCGGCGGGCGCCTCGCGGCGCCCGCCGCCTTTAAGTTCAAAATATCCACCCGCTATTCACCTTTTTTACCCATTCTGCTTCTTGCCAACCCTAAAAGCAATGCTATACTGAAATAATACTTGCATTCTATGGCTAACGCGAAACCAGACAAACTTCCCCCACAAAATACCGAAGCCGAGCAATCGGTGCTCGGCTCTTTAATGCTGGATAAAAATGCCGTTGTGCGCGTAGCCGATATTTTGCAGTCCGGGGATTTCTATCGCCAAATTCATAATGCCATTTTTGACGCCATGCTGGAACTTTATGAAAAAGGTGAACCGATTGACCTATTAAGTTTGACCAGCCGCCTGGAAGACAAAAAACTGCTGGATAATATTGGCGGACCGGCTTATTTAACGAGTTTGGTTAATCTGGTGCCGACGGCCGCTCACATCGTCCATTATGCCAAAATTGTCCACCATAAAAAAATATTGCGCGATTTGATTGAAGCGTCCGAACACATTGCCCAGCTGGGATTTAGGGAAGAAGAAGATATTGAAACTATACTGGACGAAGCCGAACAAAGCGTCTTTCGAATTTCGCAAAAATCCCTCACCCAGGAATTTCTGCCGGTCAAAGACGCCCTGGAGGAGGCCTTTGAACGCATTGACCGGCTGCACAAGGGCGAAGGGGCGTTTCGCGGCGTACCCACCGGTTTCACCGACCTGGACAATTATCTTTCCGGTCTTCAAAAATCAGACCTGATAATTTTGGCTTCCCGGCCGTCGCTCGGTAAAACTTCCCTGGCCACGGATATCGTCCGCCATATTGCCATCAAAGAAAAAGTGCCGGTGGGGATTTTCTCTTTGGAAATGTCCAGGCACGATGTGGTTGATCGGCTACTGGCCGCTCAGGCCGGAATTGATTTATGGAAACTGCGCACCGGCCGCCTGTCCCTGGAAGGGCTGGACAATGATTTTACTCGAATTCAGGAAGCCATGGCCGTTTTATCGGAAGCGCCGATTTTTATTGATGACGCTCCCTCGCCCACCGTGCTACAGATGAGAACCATGGGACGACGGCTTCAGACAGAGCACGGTCTGGGATTGATTGTTGTTGATTATCTGCAGCTTATCCAACCGCGGACCCCCTCTGAAAGTATGGTCCAGCAAGTGACGGAAATTTCCCGTTCGCTCAAAGGACTGGCCAGAGAACTGGAATGTCCGGTGCTGGCCGTTTCGCAGCTTTCGCGGGCGGTTGAAGGACGGCCGGACCAAATACCGCGTCTGGCGGATTTGCGCGAATCGGGCTCAATTGAGCAAGACGCGGACGTGGTCTTGTTCATTTATCGGGAAGACAAAACCAAAAGGGACTCACCCCGGCCCAACATTGCCGACATCATGATTGCCAAACACCGCAACGGGCCGACTGGCAAAGTTGAACTTTATTTCAATGAATCGCAGGCGAGCTTTAAAAATTTGGAAAGGCACTTCGAGAAATAAATTTTGAAAGTACCAAATTCCAATGACCAAAATTCTAAACGAGTTTGGAATTTGAAATTTTGAAAATTGGAATTTATTTGGATTTTGGGATTTGTAATTTGGAATTTCTCATTTATGCTTCCTTCTTCTCTCAAAAACCTCATTGATCATCTTTCCAAACTTCCCGGTCTTGGCCAGCGCTCCGCCACCCGGCTGGCTTTTTATCTCCTCAACCGGCCCCAAAATGAATTACTTGATTTTGCCCAAGCGCTCAAAGACCTGAAAGTCAAAACCAAAACCTGCTCGCGTTGTTTCAATTTAACTGACGACACTGAACTTTGCACTATCTGCTCAGACCCAAAACGCCAGCAAAATTTAATTTGCGTGGTGGAAGATATCTTGGATATAATTCCAATTGAACGCACGCGCCAGTTTGGTGGCGTCTATCACGTTTTGGGCGGCCTGATTTCGCCGACCGACGGCCTCACTCCAGACAAACTCCATATCAAAGAGTTGACCAGCCGATTAAAAAAATTGACCGAAAGCAACCAGCCAATAGAAATTATTTTGGCAATGAATCCCACCACCGAAGGCGACACCACAGCTTTATACATAGAAAAATTACTCACGCCGCTTAATCTCAAAATCACCAAATTAAGCCGTGGCCTGGCCACCGGCAGCGACTTGGAATACGCGGATGAAACGACGCTGGTCAATGCGTTAAAATTCAGACATTAAATTTAGAAATTTAGTCAAAGGACAGTTCGCTAAAAAAATAGAAGGAGGGCAAATATGGAAGCACCGCAAATTTTAGTGGTTGATTTGGGGTCCCAATACACGACCGTCATCGGCCGCTCAATCCGCGAGCTCGGATTCCGTACGGCCATATTGTCACCAAAAAAGGCCAGGGACTGGCTTACCCAAAACAAAGCCAGGTGCGTGATACTCTCGGGGAGTGATTACAGCGTCTCCGGCCTCAAGGCACCGACCCCGCCGCCAGAAATTTTTAAATCCGGCGCGCCTATTTTGGGTATTTGCTACGGCATGCAGTGGCTGGCAGAACACTTTGGCGGTGAACTCTTCAATGAACTGAAAAACAAAGAGTACGGGCCGGCCACCGCGCTGATTGAAGAATGCGATCCGATTTTCAAGGGTCTGAAGGAAAGCCGGCCGGTTTGGGCCAGCCATGGCGATTCCGTCAAAGTTCTTCCCCCGGCTTTCAAGTGCATCGCCCGGTCCGCCGAGAGTGGCGGCATCACCGGCATGGCTAATCACGACCTAAACATTTAGGGGCTGTTATTTCACCCTGAGGTGGTAGAAACCATAAACGGGAAGGATATGCTGCAAAATTTCATCCGCGGCATCTCCGGGTGTGAGCCTGATTGGGAACCGAGGAATATAATTGAAAGCGTGCGAGAAGAGTTGTGTAGAAACGTCGGAGCCGAAAAAGCCGTAATCGCTTTCAGCGGCGGCGTTGACTCCACGACCCTACTGGCCATTGCCAGTCCCATCACAGGAAAAAATCTGAGGGCAGTTTGCATTGACAGCGGAGCGCTTCGGGAAGATGAATTGACGGAGGTCCGATTCAATGCCAGCGCCGCGGGCGCACGAAACATCAGGATCGTTCCGGCCGCCAAAGAATTCCAAAGCGTGCTGGATATGGAAACTGACGGTGAACGGATAAGGAAGAAATTTCAAAAACCCTACGCGAGGATTCTTATGGAAGAGGCCAGGAAATTCGGGGCTCCGATCATAATTCAAGCCAGTCTGGCCCCCGATTTCATTGAATCAGGCAAACAGGGCTCCTCAGCCCTAATTAAGACCTATCACAATATGGTGAATTTCCCGGGATTCAAGCGGCTTGACCCGTTAAGATATTTCTTTAAGTACGAAGTAAGAGAATTTGCCCGACTCTTGGGCCTGCCCGCTTCGGTTGCCGAACGGCAACCCTTCCCCGGCCCTGGTCTCTATGTCAGAATCCTGGGCGCGCCGCCCACACTTTACCGGGCGGCGATTCTAAGATGGGCGGACGCGAGAGTTAGAGAGATCGTCCGCAAACACGATCTTGAGAAAAACTTCTCTCAGCTCGTGGTCGCTTTAATGTGCACACCGACCGTCGGAATCAAAGGCGACAAGAGAGTTTATACTAATTCAGTCATTTATCGCGCGCTGATTAGCGCTGATTTTATGACTGGTATCGGCTATGAATTCCCAGTTGAAGTCAGACGTGAAATTAGACGTACTGTCACCAGACATCCCAAAATCGTCAGGGCTTGGCCGGACGAAAACGACAAACCGCCGGCCACAACGGAATTCGTATAAACACCGTGCTGGCCATACAAATCCTCTGCCAAAATCTCGGGCTGAATGTGGAACATCAGAAAATCTAAAGCTCTTTTCAGGGAAAAAACCTTGCCAACCCAAAAGCCCTGCGGGATAAATCCCGCAGGGCTTTTCTATTTTACTAACCACAACTAACAAACTGATAAACTGACTCACAACCCCGGCTGGGGCGGCTGCTCCTGCGGCTGTTTTTCCTGAATGGGCAGTTCGGTTGGCGTCACCGCCGGCTTGCCGGCTTTTAAATTAGCCAAAATGGTCTTGACATCCTGGTTATCGGGATTCAGCTGGACGATTTTTTCAAATTGTTCTATCGCTTTGGCTTTGTCGCCCTGCTTGTCATAAATCAAACCCAAAAAATACCGGGCGTTGGAATAATTTTGGTCCAGGGTGACGGCACGCTCAAATTCGGTCCTCGCCTCATCCCATTTTAACTGTTTGTAATAAAGCAGACCCAATTGAAAAGCCACACCCACATCCTGGGGGTAGGCGTCTTTGGTTTGTTTCATTTCAACAATGGCCTTATCGGTTTTGCCTTCCCGGTCATAAACCAAGGCCAACTCATAACGGGACGGGGCATAGTCAGATTTCAATAAAATGGATTTATTGAGGACCTCTTCGCCTTTGGCTAAATATTCTTGTGCCTTAGCCTTTTTATCTTGGTCTGCTCCAACCGGTGACAGCAAATCAGAAGCCAAAACATAGCTGCGGCCCAGTTCAAAATAGTAATAGGGATTTTGCGGCTCAAGTTTGGTGGCTTCCGTATATGAATCAAAAGTCCACTGGTCCGCGCCAGCGGTATAGGGCATCACCGCCCGATAGATTGCCGCCCGCTGCACCCAATTATCAACGTTGAGCGGCGACAAATCGGTTGAACGTTTGCCGAGATTAATGGCAGTCGCAATTAAATTTTGAATCCCCGTGTCCCGTTCGACGCTTTGAGGTTTGTTGAATTCCTGATTAACGCGCAGCAGGGCGGCTTGAGAAAGCGTCCGCAAATAAAGGTCGTTGTAAGGGTTTAGCATCACGGCCCGCGAAATGACGACCGAGCCGTTTTCCACGTCGTTTTTTTCCAAAATTACGCTCAATCCTTTCTGATATAAAATGTCGGCATAATAATAAGTGCCGCCCAGATATAGAGCGCTGATGGTAAGCACCAAAACAATCACAAAAACAAAAGACAAGACCGAAGCCATGGGCGAAGTTCTTTTGAATTCAACCACCGTTGCCTCCAAATGAGAAAAATCTTCCTTTTCTCCCTCGCCCTTGGTGGTCAGGGTTTTTAAAGTTAAAAACGCCAAAGCCAGCATCGCCCAAAAAGCGAATTCCAAAGTTAAATTGGTACTATAAAGGAATTGTAAAAAAGACAGCAGGAGCCAGGAGGAAAATATCCCCAGGGCGAGCGCCCAATTTTGGCCGCGCCGCCTCACCAAAATTGTAAAACCGTAAACCGCGAAACCAACCAGAACAACCAACCAGCTGATGGCGCCGAAAATTCCCAAAACGGCTGGCTGGCTGGAAATTTTGGAAATTCCTTGAGCAAAACGAATGTTCCAAAAGGCGGTCTGATTCAAGACCGAGGAACGGTAAAGGCCGTAATCATAAGAAAAACTGCCCGGCCCGGTGCCAAAAAACAAATTTTCCTTCAACGCTTGCTTATCTATCTCTAAAGTGGCGCTCCAGGAAGGAGAAACCTCGGTTGGCGTATTAAACCATTTGGCAAAAAGATTGCTGCCGGTCAAAAGCATCAGGACCGAAAAAGCCAAGACCACCATCGGCAGAATCAAACGATAAGGGCTGATTTGTTCTCTGTTAATAATACCCAGGGCGATAATGATGACGGTGGCGATTAATAACCCCCACCAAACGTTGCTGAAATTAATTGAGAGAGCCATTAACAGAAAAAAAGCCGACGCCAGTCCATAAAATATCTGCCGCCAGCGGCCAGAATCACTTTCGGCAAACAAAGCCACGCTCAAAACTAAGAGGCCGGCCAGAAAAATTTCCAGCGAATTAACCGAACCGACTGTATTGAAAGTCGCGGCTTTGGCAAAATCAAAAGGCAGAAGGTATTTGCCGACCAGCTGGAACATACCAAAAAGACCGACTAGGACGCCGGACAAGATAAAAACGAAAATAAAGTTTGAAACTTGCTGACGATTTTTTAAGTTGTTAACCAGAAGAAAAAAGATAATCACCAATCCCAGAACGCCGAAAAAAGATTCCGCCACCGTTCCGCCGACGCCCACCAAACTTTGGTAAAGATTTTTTGACAAAATGGCGCTGGTCAAATAAAAGGCGAGAAAGACCACAATCCCTAAATTCAGCAGACCTTTTTTAAATTTCGTTTCGCCAATGGCAATTGTCCTGACCAGCCAGGCAATCAGCAAAACCAAACTGAAAATAACTAAAATTAATTGCTTATTCATTTCCAGGATATTGGCATTGAAAGGTAAAAAGAATAAAGGCAAAAGGAAACCGAAGAGATATAATCCTCCTAAAATTATTCTGTCGCATAAAACCATAATTCTGGTATTGTCTTTTTCCATAAAAATTCGCGTGGGCGCATTCGCATAATGTCGCATGAACTCCAGCTTGGCTGGATTTTGCGCGACTTTGTGCTATTCGCATGCAATAAAATTAAAATCCGTTCCCTGATTAAGGGGTGTCCGGATTTCTAAATTATTTTTACTTCTTTAAGTATAGCAAAACCAAAGCTAACGGCAAGGCAATTGTCCACAAGCAACCAAAAAAGGCGCTGCCCCCCGTCAAGCGGTGGGGCAGCGCCTCAAACAACTCACCCTATGGACTCAATTTCTACCAGCGTATAGGGCTGGCGATGCCCTCTTTTCACGCTATAGCGCTTCTTGGCTTTATATTTAAAAATCGTTATTTTTTCGGCGCGGTCCTGCTTTAAAATTTTAGCGGTTACTTTTGCACCCTCAACTTTGGGCTGACCGATTTTTACGTCTTTTTCGTCGGCCACTAATGAAACATCGTCGAGGACAACACTATCCCCTTCTTTGCCTTCTATCTTCTCTATCTTGATTTTCTGGCCAGATGATACTTTGTATTGTTTTCCACCTGTCTTGATAATCGCAATATTCATAACTTTATACTGCTTGCCCCGTACCAAATCCGAAGGATTTTGGTGCGGGGCTTACCGCCAGTTTTAATTATAGCTAACATACTTTGCTATCTTATCAGAATTTTAAAAAAAGTCAAATAAAAAGGGACCCTCGAATACCTAGAGAGGTCCCTTGACTTGAAAGATTTGTTTCCGCTACCGTAAATCGAAACGATATATCACCCGCCCCAGTCTAAACATTCCGAATGGCAACCGATACGCTGCAAAAAAAGGATTCCATTTGGCGTATATCTTGAATAGTTTGACAAGACTTTTATTACCGTAAGCGATACAGAGAAGTAGGCTTAAAAAGAACGCCAAGAACGCTGCCATAAATATCTCCTCAAAAATTTGCCCGGGCGTTAACGAATTACCTTCGCCGTTGATGCAAATACTTAAAAAGTAGACTGTTGAAACTACCCAGGACGCTATAGAAATGCTTCCTAGAAAAAAGAACCACCAAGCCTTCAAAAAACAAATCGCTTTCTCCATCTGACCCTCCCTCAAAAGAGATTAAACGCCGATACTTTCATAATACAACACCGGCTTTGCTATGTCAACATTTAAATAAAAAAGAGCGCTCCTACGGACGCGCCCAGTATAAAATAACATAAAATAAGTGATATCGCCCTCACCCATCAACTTTTCAGAGAGAAATGGCGCTTTAAAAGTACGGCCCTAGCAAATCGAGCCCTCTTCTGCTTTCAATAAAACTAACTATGTCGCCCTCCGGAATCATTGATTCCTCGACGACAACTAATTGTCCGTTCTTTGTAAAGTAACCTGCCCCACATTCTGGACAATAACAGCCCGGGGCTGACCTCTGCCTCGAAACCCTCACACGCATATTTTCCATTACCGTGCCGCAATCTGGACATCTCATCTCTATACCTCCTTCTTAGATTTTTTGAATTTTTTTGATATAGGACTTCTTTAATATACTAAAAAGAACTTAGTTTTGTCAAGCTGAATCTTCTTCCTCTCGAACCGGCCCCTCAATCTGCACGGGCTCAATCTCCCCGGCTTTGCCCGTAATTTTAAAAACATCTTTATCTATTTTGCCAAATTCTTTGTAGGCGCGGTTATACATATTCACGGTCGTGCCTAAATTATTGCCGAGTTTTTGCAGATATTCTTCATAGCTCATTAAATGCTTTTGCAGCATTTCAACGTATTTACGAATTTCTTTGGCCGACTCTTCAATCTGCAGCGCCCGCAGGCCTTGCATGACCGTTTGCAAATAAGCAAAAAAGGAAGTCGGCGAAACAATAATCACGTGCTTTTCCTTAAAGGCGTATTCAATTAAATCGCGGGTGTTAACTTTTATCGCTCCCACTTGATTTATCAACAAATCATAATAAATTCCCTCGGCCGGAATAAACATAAAGGCAAAATCCATGGTGTTTTCGTTTGGTCTGATATATTTGGCTGTTTCGTCAATGCGGTTTTTCAAATCGGCTTTAAACTGCTTTTCCAGCTCTTCGCGCCGCTGCGAGTCTTTTTCCTGCACGATGCGGTTATAATTTTCCAGCGAAAATTTGGAATCAATCGGGATAATTTTGTCTTTAACAAAAACCGCCGCGTCCACAATGTCGCCGTTTTTAAATTCGTACTGCATTTTGTAATTGCTTGGCGGCAAAACATTTTTTAGCACATTTTCCAAATAATACTCGCCCAGCACGCCGCGGTGTTTGGGATTTTTTAAAACATCTTCCAAACCCTGCAACTGCTCCGCCACGCCCATCACTTGTTTGTTGGTTTCATCAAGTTTAGTTAAACGTTCGGTCACGTCACGAATAATTTTAGCACTTTGCGAAAATTGCTGCTGCATAATTTTGGCCGAATCGCCCATCTTACTATCCAACGTCTGGCGAATCTCTTTCAACTGCTCCTGCATCATCAAAATCGCCGAGTTATCCTGCGGCTTTTGCTCCTCTTTTCTCGCGCGCGACAGTAAATAGGCCGTTATCGCGGCAGCCGCAACTGCGATGCCAAGTAAGATTAATAAAAAATTTTGGGTCATAAAAGCTTTTTTTGCGTACCATTATTTCCGTTATTAACCGGCCTTGCTTCTTTGTGATAAGGTTTAATTAATCCCTGTGGCAAGTCTGATAATTTACCCCTTAATAATTCCTCCACAGTTAAAATTTGAATCTTAGGAAACTCTCGTTGGCCAGTAATTGGCGTCTTGAACTCGCCGGCATCAACCGCTTCTAAAATCATCTGTTTTGTGGGTTTTTCTAAAGTAATAAAAATTCCGGCGTCTGCTTTTTCACGTTCAATATCACCCTTCAGTATGGCAATATGATTTCTCTGAACCGCACCGCCCTTAACCTGCACGACGGCTTTACCGTATTCCCATTTTCCATTTTTCCCATTTACCCCATTCCCATTGCCATTAATGATATTTTTATGAAAAGTAATCAAACCGTCTATTCCCCTGTCAGCACCCCGCATATTTTCTTTTGTCTTGCTTTTTGCTGGCATTGCGTTAATTAAATCCAAAGCCCAGTATTCAAATTCAAATGGATCTTTTTTAAATAATTCTCTGGCGCCTGATAAATCAGTTGGCGAACCATCAATAAAAATTTGTCGCGCCCCCAAACCAAATTGATCGTGTAGTCGTCTTTTTATCAAATTGATGGCTAAATGTGTAATATCAATTCCAACCCAATTTCTTTTCAATTTTTCCGCAACCGCCACCGTTGTGCCACAGCCACAAAATGGATCCAAAATCAAATCGCCTTCTTTCGAACTGGCTTTAATTATTCTCTCTAATAATACCTCCGGTTTCTGGGTAGGATAACCCAAGCGTTCTTTTGACGAAGGCATTATCGGTTGTATCTCCCACCAATCTTCAGGGTGTTTGCCTTCTGGATTTTGCTCATAATCATCGTAAACTTTATCGCCTCTAAATGCCTTTGCCTTATATTTTAATCGCTCTATGGTCTCATCAGAATAAGGGATTCTCACGGCATCTACATTAAAATAATACTTATCACCTTTTGAATATCTAAAGATAATATCGTGCCTATTGGCAAAATCGTTTTTCGGCACTCCGCCGCCTCGGTAGCACCAAACAATTTCGTTTCGAAAATTTTTCTTTCCAAAAATCGCATCTAAGACAATTTTTAAATAATGGCTCGCTGTCGGATCACAGTGCAAATATAGACTACCGGTTTTTTTCAAAACGCGACGCAACTCAATTAATCGCACCGTCATCATAGCTAAATATGCCAAAACATCATTATGGCCAATCACTTTTTCTAATGCTAACATTAAATTAGAAACATCTTCGCTGGTTTTTGTCACTAAATAGTCGAAGATTTCTTTTGACTCTCTGGTCCAATGCCAAGAATCCTCAAATGCCTTAATTTGCGCTGGACTATCCTGCAATCCCTCTTTGAAGAGTACATTATAGCTACGATTGGAATTAAATGGCGGGTCAAGATAAATCAAATCAAAACTTTCCTCCGGAATTTTTTTGCGCAGGATTTCTAGGTTATCACCAAAATAAAGTGTTCGGTTTTTCATAACACTTCTATAATAACAAAACAAATGCTCCTTGACAAATCTAAAAATAAAGATAAACTGATAATAGCTTCTTTGATTTTTCTCCCGTCTGCAAAGTACCTGTCTACCCACGACGCAAAGAACTTGCAGCTTCATTATTGGAAAGTAAATTGGTAACCACAGTAGTTCTAATACCTACTTGAGCCCATAAACTGTTGCTTGTTTATAGGAAGCAACCTCAGTAGGGGCTAAAAGCGACTAGCTAAGCCATTTACTTGAATTACAATTTGAACGGGAGAAAATTTTAGGAGCTTTTTTGTTTGCTACAAATATCTAAAATAAAAGAGGGCAGACTCGACTTCGTGTCGCATCTGCCCAACGCCGGTATCGTTCCGCTTTCAATCATCTTTATTTTCGCCGTCCAACATTTGGAAGCGGCGAAACGCCACCAGCTTTTTTACATCTGCCAAAACCTCCTCCAGCTTGGTAATTAGACCTTGAAGAGTATAAATTCCCGAAAGATCTAACCCGTCAATGATTTCCTTCAGCTCCTCGCCCTCATCGCGAATAGTCTGCGGAGGACCTAAATAATTCTTCTTGCCTGCAGTTTCCATTTTTTCCTCCCCTGGTTTAAATTAAGGAACTATTGTATTCCTTTTTCTAAAAGAATACGCCATAAAGGATAAAAATACAAGCACCAACGAAATCCACTGACTCGTTGTCAATCCCCACCAGCGCGGGTCGGCGAGAATCCCCTGCGATTCGCGGAAAAAATCCAAGAAAAATCTGATTATTGAGTAACTTATCAAAAATATCAGAAATAATTGGCCCAACTTGTCGTTCCCGCGAAAGCGGGAATCCAGGATTCTGGATCCCGGCTCGGTGGCCGGGATGACAGAAGGATTCGGCGGCGCAGCCGCCTCGAGGCGGCTGCGCCGCCGAGACTCTGCCCGACGCTGCAACCACCAAAACACAAAAAACAACCCAAACGCGGCCAGTGATTCATAAAGTGCCACCGGGTGGCGGCTGATGCCGTCGGGCCACAAAATTCCCCAAGGCAAAGTGGTCGGCGCGCCAGCGTGATCGTTCACCAAAAAACAGCCGATGCGACCGATAATAATTCCCAGCGCAATGGCCGGCGTCGCCAAATCGGCGATTTTCCAGAAGTTTGCATGCGAAAAGCGCGCCTCCGCCCCCTGGGCTTCGGCAATGCGAATGCGCCCATGCGAATATTTAATGTATAGCCAGCTAAAAAGTATTGCTCCCAAAATTCCGCCCCAAAGCATCAAGCCACCCTGATTTATCCGCCAGAGCAAACTGACGTCCGCCAAAAATTCTTTGGGCGCCTGCAGTAAAAACAGCAAGCGGCTGCCGAGCGCCGTGCCCAAAAATATTGCCAGCGCCAAACCGATAATTTTTTCCAGCGGCACTTCCTGCTTTCTACCTTGCCACAAAATCCAAAGATATCCGGCACTAAAAGCCAGACCGACAAAAAAACCCCAGGTATAAAACCGCAAAGGCCCGATATTGAAATGGTCAAAGACGAAATAAGGGATCATAAGAAATTCAAAATGCAAAAGTCAAAAATCCCCGGCCTCGCCTCGGCTCGGCCGAGGGCGGGCAAAATGACAATGTAAAATTAAAAATTATTTAATTCGTATCCTCCGCGCTTGGTGAAAATTTTGTTTTTTCCCGCCCATAGCGAAAAAATAAAATAGAAAATCGCGGCGAGCGAAAGGTAAAAATTTACGTGCTATGGTCGGGGCGCGAAGCGCCGTGGATAGTAAATTTTTACGTACAGCGAGCCCGATTTTCTTTATTTTTTACGCTCGGGCGCAGTCTTTTGGTTACTTTTCTGCTGCCAGAAAAGTAACCACTCATTATTAATAATTCACCAGCTTCCCTGTTATTGACTCCAACGCGTCATCGGCATGAAAACGCCTAATGGTCCAGCGAAATTTTGGCGACTGCTCAATAATTTTGTAAACGCCCAGAGCCGCCTGGTAGCCAGCCGCTTTCACCGCCTCAATCACTTTATTATTATACATTCCCGCCGGATAAGCGATGTAATCAACTTTTTTCTCCAATTTTTCTTCCAATAATTTTTTGCTATCTTCAACTTCCTTTTTTAAATTTTCATCGGACAATTTATCAAGATACGGATGAGAAATGGAATGGCTACCAAAAACCATTCCTGCCTCGCTCATTTGGCGCATTTCGTCCCAGGACATAATTTCCGGCTGACCTACCCAGCCGGTTGACACAAAAAAAGTGGCGCGAACGCCGTATTTTTTCAAAATCGGAAAAGCGTTGCTATAGTGTTCCCGCCAGCCGTCGTCAAAAGTGAGCGCCACGGCTTTGGGTGACAGGGGCTGGCCCGTGTCAAAATAATCAAGCAGCGCGTCTAGCAAAACAACTTGATAACCGTTTTCTTTCAGATATTTCAGATGCGCCTCCAGACCTTCGGGCGTGACGGTGAAAGCGCGCTCGGTCACGCCGGCGCTTTCGGGCGGCATAGGCCGGATGTGATGGTAGTTAAAAATCGGAAATTTTATCACCTGATTTTCCGCCGGCTTTTGGTATAAATCACCGACGGACGGCAAGGTGCCCTGCGGTGAAAAAGAGGCGCTCGGTATCGGCTCATAAATTTCGCTACTTGACGGCGGCGCAATATTATTTTTTTCCGACAAAACCTGCTGCTCCCGCCAAAACCAAAAAACCAATCCAATGGCGGCTATCAGAATCAAAATGATCACGACGAAAATAATATTTTTCATATACCAGCTCCGGCGCTCAAATGTACCGCTACGGTAGTCGAACCCTCGGTTGCGCGGCTGACCCCGCACCTTTTGTAGCCCCAGGGAGAATCGAACTCCCGTTTAATGGCTGAGAACCATTCGTCCTACCACTAGACGATGGGGCCAAAATTTTAGGCGGGTGAAAGAACCACGTGTCCTAACCACTAGACGATAGCGACAAATCTAAACGAAATTTAACATAAAATTGATTTTTTTAAAAGACAAAGGCGGAATTTGCGCTTCGCGCAAATTCCGCCTATTTTTTTCCAAAAATTTTTTAGACCCGCCGGCTAAATTAAGTGGGTTGGCAATTTTTCCGAAAAAATTCCAGCAATTCCTCCGGCTGGATAAGCTGGAGGTGTTTGACCTTTTCAAACGGTGGCGGTTCCCCTTCCACTGCCTTTGCCTCAAGTATTTGCGCCTCCTCTCGCCAAATTGAAACCCAATCTTCTAATTCGTTTTGAGGCACCCAGGAAGCTAAAAGGCAATCGAAAGTCTGGCAATTTTGGCAAAAATTCGAAAAATCTTTTATAAAACCGAGTAATTTTGCCATTTTTCCACCTCCTTATTTTGAATTAGTAATTCACAAAAAGAACTCACTAAAAAAACAAAACCCCGCCTTTTAAAACGGAGTTCATCATGTATCAGGTATTACAATGAAAATGATTATTCATATACTTAATTTCAGTTTATGAGATTCTGTTTGCTGCGTCAATAAAAATCATCCACAGTTGTTATCTTCTCATCCACTCCTCTTCCTGCCTGACTAACAATTCCTTCGCTCTCTCTGGCTCAGCCATAATTTCTTTGGTGATTTTTTCCATTCTGATTCCTTGCGAACCCTTAACCAAAACTATATCGCCCTCGCCAATCAAATCCTGCAACACCCGGCCGGCTTCTTCAGAACTGGCAAAATAAAATACTTTATTTTCTGGCAAGCCGCTTTTTTTTGCTTCATCAACCATAAAAATTGCCCGCTCCCCGACCGCCAAAAGAATGTCCGCTACTTGAGCGGCTCTGGCTCCGATTTGACGGTGCGCTTTTTCGGTAAAGGCGCCCAGCTCTAGCATATCGCCCAGGGCGGCAATTTTTCGGCCCGACATTTCGGCCAAAATATCTAAAGCGGCAAACGAAGAACTGGGAGAAGAATTGTAAGTATCATCAATAATCCAAGAATTTTTTATGCCTCTTATTAAATTAAGGCGGCCGACCGGCGGACGATAATCCTTAAGCCCTTGAGCGATTTCCACCAAATTCATTTTTAAAATCAACCCCACGGCCATAGCCGCCAAAACCGCGCAAACCTGATGCCGACCCAGAACCCCGAATAATTTTATCGGCACATTACTGCCTTGATAATCAACTTTAAAAGATAAACTGGATTCCTTTAAATCCTCCAGATGCAATTCAACGCCAAAAGCTCGCAAGTCAATTCCCTCACCAGAGCTAAGCTCGGCTTTGCCAAAACCATAAGAAAAAATCTGACCCTGGGTTCTGTTAACCATACTCCTCACTCTCTCATCGTCAAAATTCAACACTGCCCAGCCATCCTTGTCTAAAACACTCACCAGATTGGCTTTTTCACGAGCTACCTGGTTGGCGCTTTGAAAAAATTCAACATGAACCGGAATTTCGCCAATGGCGGTGATAACACTAATATAGGGCTTAATGAAACTGGTGAGATATGAGATGTCGCCGATGCGATCGGCGCCCATTTCTAAAATCAAAATTTTAGGATAATTTCTCGCATAAAAAATTTGAAAAAAGCCGATAAGAAAAACCCTCAACCAATGCCAGAGCGAGCGGCCGCCCGTTTCTTGGCCCAAGATCGTTAGGGGTGCCCCGATTTCGTTGTTATAATTTTTTATATTGCGCCTGACGTTAAATTTATTTTTTAAAGCAGCGTAAATCGCCTCCTTGGTTGAGGTTTTGCCGACGCTGCCGGTCACACCAATAATGACGGGCTTGTATCGCCAAAGCGTGGC